>Ga0194112_10000824_pt1 | contig 45899 bp, 28 predicted proteins | sample TA2MahC400mmetaG_FD_146191 | JGI IMG/M metagenome (GOLD analysis project Ga0194112, IMG submission 146191) | Freshwater microbial communities from Lake Tanganyika, Tanzania - TA2015016 Mahale Deep Cast 400m | ecosystem: Environmental > Aquatic > Freshwater > Lake | place: Tanzania: Lake... | reverse complement strand
GGCTGAGCACCCGACGGCCCGGAGCCAACAGTCGAGCTTCTGTCCCAGTTAGAAGGAACCCTATGGCCCGATTTTGCCTTCACAGACCCCGAGGCCCCCCAAGAACGACCGGCTACCCACTCCGGCCCCCGATCGTCTCAAAAAAGGCTGCCGTCGGCCCCCCGTTTACCCCTCGTCACTGCTTCCCGGCATCCTCCTCAACTCTCCACATCGCAACCGCCTCCAATGTGATCCCGCTACTCCTTGAAGGCGTTGCGGAGGGCGGCGATGCAAGCAGCAGCGGTGCGGCGGGTGGAGTCGAGCTTGGAGGTGGTCCAGGGGTTGGTGGGGAGGGCGTACCAGTTCTCGCCGTAGGCGCCATTGCGGCTTTCGTAGTACTTCGCCAGGTCGAGGGAGAGGTCGGCGAAGAGGGCGTCGCGGAACTTGCGGGCGGCGGAGAGGGCCTCGCCGCCCGACTTCTTCGCCTCGGCCTCCTTGATGAGCGCGTCGAGGGTGTGGATGTAGCGGTAGTCGTCAATCCCCTCGCGGAGGAGGATGAGGTCGCGCGTGGGGTTCCATTGGCCCTCCGCGAGCGATTCGTGGAGGGCGCGGTCTATGTTGCAGGTCGTCACGTCGAGGAGGGTGAAGTAGGGGGTCCCAACTGTAGCCGAGGCGGGCGGTGCCATAGCCGTATTGGAGATGGGCGTCGAGGGTGGTGTAGCGGCCGGCGGCGCCGAGGCGCCAGAGCCAGAAGCCGAAGGTGAAGCGGGCGGCCTGCTCCTTCGAGTGGCGGAGGGCGTCGGCGAACCAGACGTCCTTGCCCGACTGCCGTGCGGCTTCGAGCGCCTGGGGCGTCGCCCTCACGGGTGGCCGGAGCGTCTGGAATATCTGCCATTCGTGGGCGTCCTGCCCGCAGCCCTTGGGCGAACAGTAGATGGGCACCGTGACGTTCAGGATGTCGAGCAGGGGAAAGTCCCTGACGGCCTGGTCGAAGAACTGGCGCGAGATTTCGGCGGCCTTGGGGCTGCCGTGGGTGCCGGGCGCCGCGCCGCCGAAGAAGCCGCGCGGGCCTTTGCCCGCACGCCCGTCCGCAATGACAGGCTCGACAAGCTCCTTGCTGGCAAGGAGGCTGTTCCAGTGGATTCGCTTGCCCTTGAGCGTGCCCGGCACGCTCTCGTAGACCCACGGGATGAAGCCCTTGTAGCCGTTCTTCACAGCGTCGTCGTGGCTGGTCTGGAAGGTGTTGAAGCCGTAGTCCTTGAGGAGCGGATGGGGGTGGTTGGCGGCGAAGTAGACCGGCGGCTCGCTGAGCGCGATTGGCAGGACTTCGAGGACCAGCGGCACGGCGGCGAGCGGCTTGCCATCGGCTGAGGCGATGGTGACTTGTCCCGCGTATTCCCCTGCGGCCGCGTCGCCGTGCACCGCGATGTCGAGGTAGACGCGGCGGGCGGCGCCGGGCCAGAGGTCGAGCGACGGCCTCCGCACCAGGTAGTGCTCCTGGTAGTTGTAGGGGTGGTTGTGGTGGCCGAACTGCATGGTCTTCTGGTGGTATCGGGCGACGCGCACGCCAATCCGCTCGGCGGAGATTCGGGCGTCTTTCGACGCCAGGTCCGACACCTTCACCTGGATGCCTTTGACGGGTGCGAGGGGCAGGATGCCGAGCGTGAGGGCCTCGCGCTCGCCGGGCGCGGCGAATGCCTGTAGGCGGGCCGTCTCTGGCCCGCGGGGAGGCCCTTCGCGGGGCGTTGTGGGCGGGACGTCCCCGTCCCGCGTACCGCGGCGTGGGGACACGCCGCCCACAATGACCTCCTCGGGCGTGGGGATGGTGTCGGGGTAGACGGGTTCGGCCAGGCCGCGGTGGAAGAGGACGAAGCCGCGCCCGAAGTCCGCGTCGCTCAGCTTCAGAGCGGCCAGGCGGTCGGGGATGGTCTCGGGGTGGAGCATCTCGTCGTGGAAGCCGATGTAGCGAATGTCCTCGGCATAGGAGCCTTTCACCCAGGGGTGCGAAACGTCCCAGGCCTCGGCCAGGAGGTAGTTGAGTCGGCCGATCTGCTTGAGGGCCTCCTCCTTGTCGGCGGCGGCGAAGATCAGGATCGTCCGAAGGGCGAGAGTGGGCGGAAACTCGATGAGCAGATGCCCATCCGTGACCTCGGTGTAGAGCACGTTCGTGGGCGGGTAGTAGGCCGGGCGGACCAGGCTCTCCCACACGCAGGCGCCGGGCCGGAAGTCCCACCCCTCGCCGCCCAGCGCCATCTGGCGGACCTCGGCCTCGGTGCGGGGGTTTAGCAGCAGGTGGTCCTTGCCGTTGAGCTTCACAGAAACGCCTTTCGCCCACTCGATGCGGCCGGGCGCCGCGAGGATGCAGACGCCGTAGGCGCCATTCGGCAGGTCAATGCGGAACGGGCAGTCGGCACCGACGCACCAGCCCCAGAGGATGTCCGGCTCGTGGCTGCGGAAGGTGTGGCCGGAGTGCTCCCGCTTCATCCTGGGCGCCGTCCAGCCGTGGCCCCGCTCGGGCGAGTAGAGCGTGTCGGCCTCCACGGGCGTGAAGCCGGGCCACAGCAGCGGCGCGCTCTCCGGGCCGTCGCGGCCAGGGAACTGGAGCATCGCCCGCATCGCCGTCGGAACCTCCTGCTCCACCCGCACGTTGTCAAGAAAGAGCGTCGTCTCCTCCGCAGGCCCGACCACCTCGACCGAAAAGGCATTGACGATGCTCGACTCCCCGAAGCCCATCGCGTCGGCGGTCTTCACCGCGATGGCGTTCGCCCCCGGCTTGAGGACTAATGGCACGTTGCACACGCGGACGCGCAGCGCCGTGTCCTGCGGGTTGAAGGCATCGAGCTTGAGCCAGCGGTAGTGGGGCCAGTAGCAGGAGCCTGTGGGCATGTGGCCACCCCTCTTGAGGTAGGCCGAGAAGGATGGCGGCCCGGCCGTTGCCGCAATGCTCACCGCCGCCTTCCCCGCTCTGACCGCGGCCGCGGGGAAGTCCACCCGCAAGGCCTGCTTCCCCGAGGTCGCATGCTCGGCGACGAAGGCGAGCTTGACCGGGCTGCCTCGCTCGACGCTTGCGCCATCGCCTTCCAGGGGATTGAAGGGGTCGGCGTGGACGCGCATCTGCGCGTCCTCGAAGCGCTCGATGGCGCCCTCGTGATAGAAGTGCCACCGGAAGGGCGTTGAGGTGTCGGGCCGCGCGAACTCCTTGCCGCCCGGATAGCCCTGCGGCTGCGGCGCGTAGGCGGCCAGAAGCTCGGCCAATCGCTCCCGCGGCGCCGCCGCTCGGGCCGCAGGCGCGAGCAATGCACAAGCCGCGACCACCGTTAGGAGCCACCACGCCCGGACCACCATGCTCTTCCCCCTCGCGCCCGCGTCTCCGACGCGGCAAGCTCTTGCGTAGCGGCAAGCGTCCCGCTTGCCGACCGCAACCGGGACGGTTGCGGCTACGCTAGCGGAGCGGCGTGCCATAGCCACTGAGATAAGCAGGAATCCGCCCCGAAATCAAATGGGTGTAATGCCTCAGTCACAGGTGGCGGGACTCCATCCTGGTTTGGAGTGCGGCCTTCAGGCCGTAGCCGATTGAGGCTACGGGCTAAAGCCCGCACTCCAAACGGATCCCCCTGCGCGGTTGCCACCCGTGACTGAGGCACGACAAATGGGTGTGGTTCGTTCTGGACATGGGGCTTGCCGGTGCGCCCGCGCCTCCGCGGCAGTGGGCGAGGATTCCACACTTGTACAAGTGTGGAATCGCTGTTTCCGGACGCGGTCTGGCCCTCCAAGCGATCATCGCGCTCGACATGGCGCAATGGGATGGGCCTGGTTTCCCTGCCCATGCAAGGGGCCGGGGTGCCCCGCTCCGGACGCCGTGTCCGAAGCGGACCACGCCCAAATCAGGTGTGGGCCTTCGGCCTCTCTTGTGGGGGCTACCCACAAGAAACCGTGAAGCGGCTCAAGTGTTGAAAGCCCTGGCGGTGTCGGCGATACAGGTGATGGGCAAAGAGGGGGCACGGGCTGTCTCGATCCACCGTCATCTCAAAGCGGTTTGCTTTCGACCGTCCCGGCACCTACGAGGTCCGGCTGTCCTTTCCCGGCGCGAAGGCCCCCAGCCTGAGCAACGTCCTCAAGGTCATCGTGCCCTGAGAGGGTCTTGGCGGGAGCACGGTCCGCCGGGTGGCGGAGGGGGCGGTGAGGGGGGTGTCGAAAAGTGAAGAGGCCCGGCGAAAAGTGAAGAGCTGGCGCGCGGGCGGGGCTTCCGGCGACGTAACGTGTTGGCGCTACGATGGTTAGGCGCTTTCAGTCCGAGCGTTGGACGCATATGAGGCGGACGTCGCCTGGGGGGAGCTTGATGGCGAAGCGGCGGAGGTCGGCGGCGGGAAAGGAGTCCTTGCCAGTGAGTAGACCACTACACTCGGCGGATGGGTCGGAGGCGGCGAGGGTGTGGATGCGGTAGGTGCCAGCGGGGAGGGGGAGGCCAACCTCGAAGTCGGCCTCGGAGTCCTGCCAGTTGATGAGGGTGAGGAATGTGTGTAGGGGGGCGCTTTCGGCAAGGTAGGCCTCGACGTTGCAGCCGTGCTTGTGGAGGTAGAGGGGCTTGGAGGGGCCGAGGGCGTCGTCGAGGGCCTTGGCGAAGTCCTGGGCGAAGGCGGGCTCGATCTCCCACTCGACGAGGTTGCGGGCGAGGTAGGCGACGGAGCCGTCGTCGCGCCCCTCCGCCACGAGGTCGGCGAGGATGGGGCGGTCGTGCTTGGCGCCCACCTCGTCCACCTCGCCGAGCCGCTGGGCGATGAGGAGCCGCGAGCCGCCGGCGTGGGCCTTCGCCAGCACCTCCGCAGCCTGCTTGGAGACCGAGTAGGGGAAGGGGAGGAAGATGACCTTGTACTGCCCGATGTCCTTGAGGCCGTCGGGGTGGTCGAGGTAGTAGAGGTCGTGGGGGTAGCCGTTGGCGTTGAGGAACTGGTTGACGAGTCGGGCGGTCCAGAAGCCCTGCTTGGCGGCGGGGTTGGAGCCGAGCCAGTTGGTGCCGTGGTCGTTGTCCCACCAGTCCTCAGAGGCGCGCGAGGCGAGGACGGCTAGGGCCTTGGGTGTCTGGGCGCGGGTGACGCCCCAGCGTTCGAGGGCGTTGAGGAAGGCGATCTCGCGGCGGCGGTGGTCGGCGGATTTCTGCGACGCGATGTAGTTGTGGCGATACCAGGCGATGAGGCGTGCGCCCTGGAGCGCGGCCTGAATGCCCTCGCGAACCGACGGCGGGACGAAGAGCTCCATTGCGGCGCGGCGGTTGCGGGCCGAGGCGGCCCACACGCGGGTCTCGGCCTCCTGGTAGTCGGTGCCCAGGTAGTCGAGGTCGGCGACGTGGCCGATGACGTCGTAGGCGAGGCAATAGGTCATGCGGTTGTTGGCGGAGACCGCGTGCGAGCCGATGATGAGGAAGGTCTCGCACTTGGGGTTGGCCTTCCGCACGGCGTCGCGGTAGCGGCGGAAGCGCTCGCCGAGCTGCTCGTAGCACCAGAGCGTCCAGCGCTTGTAGTCAACGGTGTCCTGCCAGATGCTCTCGGGCAGGTCGCTGCCTGGGCCGAAGCGTTTCTGGAAGGCGAGGCGCAAGGGGTCGTCCTTGGGGCGTGTCTTGCCCTCGGGCTTGTCAAGGCCGTAGAAGGCCTCGTCGTGGCAGAGGCTGAGGCCGTCAATGCCGCGAGCCGCGGCCTCTTCGAGAAGTGTCTGCCAGCCATCCTTCTCCTTCGGGCCGATGTAGCACTCCATGAAGCGGCCGAGGAAGATGACGTAGAGCTTGAGGCCGTGGGCATGGAGGGTGTCGGTGAGCTCCTTGAGGAGGTCGCGGTTGGGGGGCGGGGCGTTGTCCTTCGTCCGCCAGCGGAAGTTGGGGGTGGGCCAGAAGGCGCTCATCTCGGCCTCGACAAAGAGGAGCACGCCGTCGGCGCCCAGGCCCTTGATGTCCTTGACCACCTTGAGGCAGTGGTCGAGCTCGCTCAAGGGCTTGGCGGGCGGGGCCTCGAGGTTGATCCCGAACATCCAGAGGTCGGCGGTGATGCACTTCGTGATGCGGTCTTCCGGCTTAGGCGCCGGCCAATCGGTCTTCACAGGCGGGCCGATGACGAAGCGCCTGGCGTCTCTTGGCACGGGTTCGGCCTTGCGGAGGGGGATGGCTTTGTCGAGACCGGCGACGGCGGCCTGGGGCGCGTAGATTTCGAGCTCGGCGAGCTGCGGGAAGCTCTGCTCCCAGCCGCGTTGGCCTTCGAGTGCGCGGAGCTTGAGGCGGTGGACGGTCGCGGGCGGGAAGGCAAGCTCGCGCCAGGCGTTCGGCGCGCCGTCGAGCAGGGCGCCGAGGATGGTGTCGCAGGCCCCGCGCCCCGTAGTGTAGGCGCACAGCACGGCGCGGAACGTGAACAGCGGTCCCTGGAGGAAGCGGACGGCGGACACCTCCATCGGCTTGGGAAGGACGAACTCGTAGGAGCCGGCGAGGCCGACGCCCGTGCGAAAGCTCGCAATCGTGGCCTCCGAGCCGTCCACAGCATGCCAGATGCTCTGGCCGACCGAGGGCGAGGGGCGGATGGCCTTGACGAAGGGAGCGACGTTGACCATCTTACTCCGGTCGGCCTCGGGCGACGGAACGACAGCCAGCTTGAGGTCGGTGATTCGCGCCTTCTCATCGCCTTCGAGTGCAGCGTCGATCTCATCGGGCTTCTTGATGCTCACCGCGGGCTTGCCGTCGAGGAAGAGATCGCCGTCCTTGATCGCCAGGCGGCTGTCGGGACGGTTGAGGGAGAGGTCGCCGGCGTGGAGGCCGGCGGTCGGGCGCAGTGGCTCGCCTTCCTTGACCTCCTCGGCCTTGCGCTTGAAGGCGTAGGAGCCACTCACGGCGTAGGCCTTGCCGCCAACGTCGGCGTGGATGACGAACGGCACGGCGGGCGAGCCGATGAGCGTGCCCTGGTTGGTGAGGTCGCGGCAGCTCCGCCACGGGTGCCAGGTCTTCACGATCATCTTGTCGGCGGGGTCAATGCGCCACTCGGCGGCTGTGGAGCCGAGGATGAGCCTCTGGCCGGCGGCGAGGCTGAGGGTGTTGCCGGGGGCGATGAAGAGGCCGGCGCAATGGAGGTCGCCCGAGGGCGTGACCGAGCCGTCGGGCTTCTGGAGGCGGAGCGGGGGCAGGGTTCCGCCGGGGCGAAGCGTCTGGTCGCCCTTGCCGACGAGCGTGACCCAGCCCGTAGCGCCGCCGAGGTCGTGCGCGGAGCCTTCGCTCTTCACGGTGCCGTGGAGCTGCACGTCGCCATGCGGCGTGAGGCAGGCGGGGCCGGCCTTCCCCCGGAAGACGAGGTCGCCCCCGACCAGGAGCGCGGCATCCTTCGCCACGACGAGCTCGCCGCCCGCGAGCTCCACGTTCCCCGCCACGGCGAGCTTGCCGGCGAGCGTGAGCTGGTAGGGATAGGGCGAGGGGCCGAGTGAGAGCGCCGCGAGCTGCGCCTCGCCGGGCTGGATGGCGAAGCCGTGGAAGACGCCTGTGATGCGGACCGCGGGGGTGCCCTTGAGCGTCCCCTGGTTCACCAGTCCGCCGAGGCCGATGGTGATAGTGGGTTTCCCCTCGAAGGCATCGAGGTCGCCCCCCTTCTCGATGAAGAGGCCGTAGGGGGTCTTCGGCGTGTGGAGGGTGTCGGGGCCGTCGGGGGTGTCGCGGACCGCGGCTCCGACTGCGAGGTTATGGCCGCAGAGGTCGAGGGAGCCGCCCGCGGCGATGCGGAGGCTGCCGCCGACCGCCGCGTCCTCCTTCAGCTCAGGGTAGCTCTCCAGCTTGCCTGGGATCAGCACGTCGGCGGGGTCGGCAGCCGATGGGGTCTTGTTCGCCGACCAGTTCGCGGGGAGGTTCCAGTCATTCGGCCCCCTGGCGTTCCCGCCTTGCCAGATGTTGCCCGCCGCGAGCCCGCAAGCGGGAAGAAAGAAGAGGAGTGCCCGCGAAACACGCGAAACACGCGAAAGCAGACAAAGCCAATCAGCCGATCTTCTTTCGCGTGTTTCGCGTGTTTCGTGGGCCATTCTCTTCTTCCTCACTTCGCGGCTGCGGAGCGGGCTTTGAGCATGGCGCGCTGGCGCTCGATCTCGGCCTTCTTGCGCGCTACCCGCACCTTGAGCATCTCCTCCTCAGGAACGACCTTCGCGAGCGCCTCAATCGTGTCGCCCAGCTCGCGGTGGGCCTTGAGCAGCACTTCGGGTTCCCAGGTCCAACTGACGAAGTCGAGCTTCGTCACCTCGTCGGGCACCTTGAGCAGGGCCTGGGCCTTGGCGAGGAGCGGCTCGGGCCGGTAGCTGGGCCTGAGCAGGCAGGCCTCCACGTAGTCGCGGAGCACGTAGTGGCTCTCCCAGTCCTCGATGCCGTCGCGGATGTTCTCGAAGCGGACGGAGCTGAACGGCCCGTCGGGGCCGGGGTAGAAGAGCATGCCGTCGCCATTCGTGTCGCCCCAGCCGCGCGGGTAGAAGGGCTTGTCTGGCCAACGCTTCCCGTCCTTGTCGGGGTAGTTGTGCCGCCAGATGTTGTAGCAGTAGTATTCGAAGCCCGTGACGCCGAACTTCCAGGTGAGCCAGAAGAGGACGCGTGAGGCGATGAGCGGCTCCTCCATCTGCACGTTCGGGCAGGGGAGCATTGGGCCGGCGGCGACATACCAGAAGAACTTCTCGCCCCGCCCCTGGGCCTTGGCGATCAGGGGCTGAATGTCCTGGGCGTTGACCGAGTAGACCTGGTTGCCCTTCCCGACGTCGATCTGCGGGTCGAAGATGTCAATGATCCCCTCCAGCTCTGGCCTGGGAAAGCTGCCGCCGATCATGATCATCAGCTCGGGGCAGGCCTTGCGGATGGCGTCCGCGCGCTTCCGCATCTCCGGCCAGTCCTTCGTCTCGTCGCCGATGTAGACCAGCGCCTGGTCGATCAGCCCGAGCTTCTGGACCGCCTCGTAGCGTCTCTTCAGCTCCTCGACGCTACGGTCGGAGACCTTGAAGTTGCCCGAGAGGTAGATGGTGCTCATCCCCCGCTCGATGCAGTAGGGGATGTCGGGCAGGTTCGGCGAGAGCACGTCGGCATACTGCTCCACGGGGCTGAAGCGGTGGTCGAGGAGGAAGTCCACGTACTTGCGCCTCAGCTCAGGCGTGAGCTTGCCGTAGCAGCGTGCGATGTCGCCCCAGACCGTCTGCCCCATTGTCTCGAAGTTCCAGACCTCCGGAATCTTGTAGTCCCACACCTTCACGGCGAGCTTGAGCTCGCGGGGCGGGGCGTTCTTCGGCTTCACCGTGATTGTGCCGGCGTAGTTGCCCGCCTTGGTCTCGGGCCGCGTGCGAATTGTGAACCAGTAGGGCGTGGACATGTGCTCCGGCAGGTCGGCGGGGGCCAGGGTCACCAGGGGGTCGGGAACGTCGAAGTTCTTGCCGTGGAAATACCAGTCGTTGATCTTGCCGTTCTTGTGGAGCCTGAAGACCTCCTGGCGGAAGCAGGCGATGTCGGCCTTCGGGATTCTCGCGCCGCTCTTCGCATCGGCGAGATCGCTCCACTCGAACGTCACGCCCTCCAGCGTGCCGTTCATCGGGTAGACGAGCACCTGGAGGCCCTCGAACTCGTTCCGCGCCATGGCCATCTCGTAGGATTCGTTGAACGGCCCGAAGAAGCGGTAACGCGTGTCGCGGTCGCAGAACTTCTCGAGGCAGTGGGTCATCCCGACGAGATATGGCTTCTCCAGCGGCTCGAAGTCGAGGATCAGGCGGGGACGCTTCGAGGCGTCGGCCGCCTTCTCCGAAGGGATGTCAATCTCCGCCGTGTTGGGCATCCGCTTGTCGGGCAGAGCGAGGGGCTTGAGCACAACGCCTAGGTTCGACTTCGGGTCTGCGAGCCACTTGCGGGCCGGCAGCGTCACATTGAAGTCAATCCACTTGCCGCCTTCCGGCACGCCGAGGAAGCGGTACTTGTGGGGGAACCACTGGCCGTTGTACTCCCAGAGCGAATAGGAACCGGGCACGCAGTCTTCGCCCGCGGCCCCCGCGCACCAGATCTCGCAGATCATTCGGAGCTTGTTGACCGAAGGCACGAAGACCTCGAGCCTTGCCCGCGCGAGCTTCTTACCCTTGAGGGCCTCGGGCAAGGCGAACTGGAGGGCCAGGACATTGTCCAGCCCCCGCAGGTAGAGCGCAGTGGGCGCGGCATCGGCCGGCTTACTCGCCTTCGGCCCCCAGAGCGTGCTCGTCGTGCAGCCCTGGTAGCCGCCGACGCCTTCCTGAAGGACGACCGTTTCGGCCACGGCCAGCGAGGATGCCAGCGCAAGCCACACAGCCCATCGCGCCATCTGTTGCCCCTTTGCACCAAAGCGTGAAGCCCCCAGGCGCACCAATTGTGGCACGGGAGGGCTTCGAGATCAACGCGAGGGGCAGGCCAGGGACCCCAGGGACCACAAGGACCACAAGGGACAGGGGCACCGGGTCCTTGTGGTCCCTGGGGTCCCTGTGGTCGCTGTGGTCCCTTGAGTTGAACCCTTCGGGCAGCGCTCGACAGGCTCTGCCTCGCGTGGTATCATCGGGCATCGAAAGGAGGTGCTCCCATGAACATCGTCGCCGTTCTGGGCAGCCCGCACGGCATGAAGGGGGCGACGGGCAAGGTGCTCGAGGCCCTGCTCGCCGCCGCGAAGGGACGCGGGGCAAACGTGACGCTCTTCTCGCTCGCCAAGCACAAGGTCGGCCCCTGCCGCGCGTGCGACACGTGCCACAAGACGGGCCGGTGTCCCACCCACGACGACTTCAACAAGATCAAGAACGCGGCCCTCGCCGCCGACGGCCTCGTGCTGGCCAGCCCCAACTACATCTTCAGCGTGAGCGGGCAGATGAAGTGCCTGATGGACCGCTTCTGCGGCCCGCTCCACCTCCAGGAGATGGCGGGGAAGCACGCCGCCGCGGTCGTGACCTCAGGCGGAGCCGAAAGCCCCGAAGTCGAGGGCTACATCCTGCGGTTCCTCCGGGCGATGGGCTGTTGGACCGTTGGGAGCGTCGGCTCTGAGGGCTGGAAGCTCACCGACCCCGGGATGGCGCGCCCGGTCCTCCAGGGCGCCGCCGCGCTCGGCAACGCCCTAGTGGACGCCATCGAGGCGAAGGCCACCTACCCCAACCAGCTCGCCGAGCGTCGCGCCTTCTACGAGCGCATGAAGGCCCTCGTCGTCCAGCGCAAGGCCGACTGGCCCTACGAGTACGAGCGCTGGCGCGCATTGGGAAGGCTGTGAGCCCTTTCCCTCTTGCGAGAGGGCGATCCTGGTAGGACGTGCATACCTGCACGCGGAATCTCCTTGCAGGGCCAATCGTCCTCGTCGTCCTCGCTCCCTTGCTCACGGCGGGAGCTCGTAGAGGCGGATGGAACTGGCGAATTCGCCCTCGGCACGGAGGCGGCTGCGCTCGACGGCGAGGACCTGGCCCGCGGGCGACCAGGAGAGCGATATTGAGCCAAGGAACGTCGAGGCGACGTGGGGGCGGATGGCCCGACCTGTCGCCGTGTCTACGATGCGCAGGTGCTCGCACCAACCCCTCCTGATCCTGCATGCCGCGTAGCGTCCGCCGCGCGAGAGCTCGAGTGAGCCGATCGTGCAATCGGTTGCATAGGGTCTGCTGACCACACCGGAGGCGGGGCGGATCACAATGAGAACGTGTCGCCCGGATTCCGCCGCCACGTAAGCAAACACCTCGCCGTCGGGCGACCAGGCGCTCTGCGCCGTGCTGAGCCCGGGCGGCAGAGCGCCCAACGCAAGCTTCTCCCCACTGACGAGGTCAACGATCTCCGGCTGCGCCGGTGTGTTCACCTCTGCCCCCCAGCGGCTATTGGGCGAGAGACCCCACGTGAGCTGGTAGTCTGCTACGCGATGGACCATGCGAGGCTCATCCTCGCCCGACCCGAGCCGCCAGAGGGACAGCGCGGTCGGCCCATTCCTTACGTAATGGTGCTGCTTCAGGAGGAACCCCCCGTCGGGCTGCCAGTGGATGCCGCTGAAGCGCGAGAGGTCCGCAGCCACCTCGAGCTTTCGGATCGTGAGGTCCGCCAGCCGCAGGACGAAGTGCTCCGCCCCCTTCTCCGTGTACGCCGCAAAGACCATCTCGTGGCCATCTGGCGAAAGTAAGCTCTGGGAAGGCATGCTCAGGTCGGGGGCCGTGTGGAGGAGCGTCTTCTTGCCTGTCGTGGGCTCAACGGCCCACAGTTCGCACACCAGCTCCCCATCCTTCCTGCGGGCATCGGCGTAGAGCACGTGGCGTGAGTCGGGCGCCCGAAAGGAGAGGGCGCACAGAGCGGGAATTCCGGTGGGCAACCTGCGAACAGCCGCAGTGGTCGGGTCAACAACGTGGCACACGGTCGGCTTCTCGGCCGCGGCGCTGCCGGAACAATACAGCCAGCGGCCGTCGGCCGACCAGACCATGTGCAACGCGGCGGGCACGAAGTCGCGGGTCTGCCGCGACGGCACTTGCTCGCGGAGGCCAAGCCACCAGGCCGGCAAGAGCGCCGCAGCGATGGCAACCACATACCCGGCCGCCGCCTGCCAGCCCCTCGGGCGAATCGGCAGGCACAGTACAGTTGTCACAGCGGCCCAGGCGAACCCAACCGCGAACACGATAGTGAGCGGCCCCCTGGAGCCGAACATCAGCGCCTGGGGCACGAATGCCAAGAGGAGGAGAGCCAGAAGGCCGGTTGCACGGACGAGGTGGGACTTGAAGCGCCACTCAACATCAAGGGCGTGTCCTCCCATCAGGGCGCACACATAGCAGAGCACCAAGCCCAGTACCGCACCTACGAGCGAGCCACCTTCCCAGCACAAGCCATCAAGGAACGCGTAGCCGAGCGCGCCTGCGGCGAGGGCCGAGGCCACGAGCGGCGGCAGGCGGTGACGCCACTTCACCTGGTGGGGGGAGGCCAGGTAGACCCGCGTTGCGCTGCTGACGATGGCATGAGGCGCTCGGGCGAGGACCTCGCTCACCAGCCGCTCCCGCTCCCGCCAGTGCAGCCCGATGTCAAACACGCATGGGTTGACGCCGAGGAGGGAGTGGAAGCGCGCCGGCCTCTTCAGCCTGAGGATGAGCCGGGGAGAGAGCAGGTTGCTCGGCGCCGTCGCTTTGACCTCCTCCACGTCCGCCCACGGGATCTCATCCTGCCGGAAATCGGAGAAGTACCGCAGCGCGACCTCATCCAGGATGATGCGGCGCCGCATGGCCAGAAGGACACGAGCCGCGCAGAACACGACAATCAACCGAGGCCCCCAAGATAGGAGGAGCCGCGGCCCGGCATTCAGATCCAGCCATTCCAATGTGCGAAACGCCCATCCCCAGAGAGCCGCCGCAGCCGCCCACAGGACCAACCAGAGAACATGCACATCCCATGCCGCACGGAAAGTGACCGGTGGAGCTCCCGCGGCAGGCGCTTGCTCCGAAGCCCTATCAGGCGTGGACACGGGAACCCTCTCACTTCCTGCGGCGGATGCGGTATCGGGCCAGGCGCTCGCCGACGGTGAAGCCGATGGCGGGACGGCCGGGCTCGGGGGCCATGAGCCCCTTGAGCTCGGCCAGGATGAGGGCGATGGCGTCCTCGTGGCCGTCGAGCCGTTCGGTCAGCTTGCGTTCGAGCTCGGCCAGCTTGGCGGCCAGTTCGCGGCTCTCGGCGAGCGCCTCGCGCATCTTGACGAACGCCCGCACCACGAACACGCTCATCCGCACCGCCTCGGGGCTGTTGAGCACCGTGGCGGCCATGATCGCCCCGTGCTCCGTGAAGGCGTAGGGAAGATGCCGTCGGCCGCCGCGCCCGTTTGAGGTTGCAAATTGTGACCTCAAAAGGGGATCTGTAAGTTCAAGTGCCGCACCAACTTGTGGCTCATCGGTCGGCTTTGAGGTTGCAGAATGTGACCTCAAACCGGGCTCCCCACCCGATGCGGTGACATATTGTGACCGCATCGGGGCGGATCTGGAGGTCGCAAATTGCGACCTCAAGTTTGCCACTTCCTTTGGCGTTAGTTGAAAGGCGAAATCAACGGGAAAGCGGTCAGGGTTTCGCCTGACCTGCTGGTTGAGCCGCTTGGTTGTCACCCCGTAGAGCGCGGCGAGGTCGCTGTCGAGAATGACCTTCTGGCCGCGAACGGTGAGGATGATGGATTCGACTTCGGCTTCAGGGACTGCTACCTCGTACTTTGCCATCTCGTGCCTTCCGAAAGAGGAATCGGCATTGCGTACGGCCCGCCTGCGCCTCCCAGTGTAGCCAGCCACGCCGGCGAGGCAAGCGGGATGCCGCGCGTTCGAGGACGACGACGAGGACGAGGACGATCCGTACCCGAAGACCTAAAACCGAACACCTAAAGCCTATTCTTTCTTGACTCGCCTCTTCCCGCCCCGTATAGTGCGGGCATCCTGGAGGCCAGCGGCTTGGAAGAGCATGAGAAACGCGACGCGGCGGTTGTCCCAGCGGGCGGCGAGCCTTGCTCGGTCACGCTTCGCTCCATCTGCATCGGCGCCGCGCTCATCCCAATCACGTGCATGTGGCTCGTCCAGTCGGAAATCCTCTGGTACTCGTCCCAGCCCACCACCATCTCGCTGATGCCCCACGTGATGTTCATGCTCTTCTTCCTGACGGTTGGGAATGCGGCGGTGAGGCGTTGGCGGCCTGGGGCGGCGCTCAATCCAGGCGAGCTCCTCACCGTCTACGTCATGCTCACCATCGGCTCGGTGGTCTGCGGCCACGACAGCATCGAAATCCTGGTGCCGATGATCCCCTACGCCTATCGCGGCGCCACGCCCGAGAACGGCTGGGAGAAGTTCCACCCCTATCTGCCCCAGTTCGTGCTCCTCAACGCGCCCGACATCGTGGGCGGCTACTATGAGGGCGGCTCGACGATGTACACCTGGCGGGTCGTCCTCGCCTGGGCACGCCCCATGCTCTGGTGGGCGAGCTTCATCTTCGTCCTCATCGCTGCCCTCTTCCTCATCAATTCGCTTCTGCGGAAGCAGTGGACCGAGAACGAGAAGCTCTCCTACCCCGTCATCCAGATACCGCTGCTGGTGACGACGCAGACGCGCGGGCTGTTCTCCACGCGGCTGCTCTGGTACGGCTTCGCCATCGCCGCGGCGATTGACTTCCTCAACGGCCTGAACCACCTCGTGCCGGCCGTGCCGCGAATCCCAGTCGTCCACATTGACCGCCTGAACAACTACTTCACGGAGCGTCCCTGGAACGCCATCGGCTGGATGCCGATAAGCCTCTACCCCTTCGCTATAGGGGTCTGCTTCTTCCTGCCGCTTGACATGGCGTTCTCCTGCTGGTTCTTCTTCGTGTTCTTCCAGGCGCAGCGGGTGCTCGGGAGCGCGTTCGGGGTCGCCGTGCCGGGGTTCCCGTTCGTCGAGGACCAGACGGCGGGGGGCTACCTGGCCCTGTGCCTCATCGCGCTCTGGGTGAGCCGCAGGTATCTCAAGGACCTCGCTCTGCACCTCGTGGGCCTGCGGCCGCAAGACGACTCGCGCGAGGCCCTGCCCTATCGCACGGCGGCGCTCCTCCTCCTCGGCTGCCTGGCCTACCTGGGGCTGTTCCTCCACTGGCTCGGAATGTCGGTCCTCGTCATCGTGGCGTTCCTGGTGCTCTACCTTGCGATAGCGGTCGCGATAGCGCGGATGCGAGCCGAGCTCGGCCCGCCGGCCCACGACCTCCACTACGCCGGCCCCGACCAGATGCTTCCGCGCTTCCTCGGCATGAAGCCGCTGGGCGCCCTGGGGCCTTACACCCTCACCGCGCTCTCGCTCACCTGGTTCTTCAACCGGGCCTACCGCGGCCACGCCATCGCCCCGTCGCTCGAGGGCTTCAAGATAGCTCAGGAGACGCGGACCTCCGCCCGCCGGATGCTCATCGCCATGCTCGTGGCGCTGGCCATTGGCATCTTCGGCGGCTTATGGGCAATGCTCCACGTCGGCTACAAGTACGGCATGGAGGCGAGTGCCGTGGGGCCGGGCTGGTGGTTCGGCTTCGAGCCCTACAGCCGGAACCTCCACCCCTGGATAGCCAGCCCGCGTGAGGGGAGCTGGTGGGCGCCGCGCGCCACGGGCGTTGGGGTGGGCTTTGCGCTGCTGCTCGCCCTGCTCCGCATGCGTTTCGCCTGGTGGCCATTCCACCCCGTCGGCTACGCCGTCTCCGGGAGCTGGTCAATGTCCCAGCTCTGGTTCCCCATCTTCGTCAGTTGGCTCATCAAGTGGGTCATCCTGCACTACGGCGGCGCCAAGGCCTATCGCCGCGCCGTGCCATTCTTCATTGGCCTCGCGTTGGGCGAGTTCGTGGTCGGATGCCTGTGGGACATCCACGGCATCCTGGCTGGCGTTGACCCTTACAGCTATTGGCCGTACTGAGGTGGACCATCGATCGTGCTCGTCGTCGTCCTCGTCGTCGTCGTCGAGTCTCTTTCTCTTCAAGGAGACATTGACCATGGCCAGGCAGTTCGACCACGAGAAACTGGTCGTGTACCAACTGGAGCTCCAGTTCATCGCATGGGCCGACATCCTCATGGAGGAAGTCGAGAAGGTTGCGGGCAAACGTGTTCGCCATGTCGTCGATCACCTCGACCGCGCCAGCCTGTCCATGCTCTTCAACACGGCGGAAGGCAATGGGAAGCGTCAGCGCCTCACCAGGGGCAAGTACTTCGACGATGCGCGAGGGTCCACCGGCGAGAGCGCTGGTTGCTTGGATGCCTTTGTTGCCAAGCGAGCATGCTCTGTCGAAAGGATAGCAGAGGGCAAGGACATGCTCGTTCGAATCTTCGAAATGCTCACCAAGCTGGTGGAACGATTCTCCACGGATGACAGGGTCGGTGAGGATGAAGCCCAGTATGGCATGCCACCTCCAGACCCAAGAAGCGCGGAACTGGACGACGACGACGAGGACGACGACGAGCACGAGTGAAGAGACCCTGCACTGAGGTGACTACTGTGCGTCACGCGCTCTGGCTCATATTCGCCGCTCTCGCCTGTGCCGGGACCGTGTGGGTTTCCGCCCTGATGAGCGACCCTACGCTTGTTGACCCCGGCGAGCAGAAGGCGCAGTTCCGCACCTACAGCGGCTATCAGGCGATCGCCCGGCGGGTGAGCGAGGCAAGGCTGAGGCGCACGATCGAGGAGCTAAGCGCCCTCGGCTCGCGCGTGCCGGGATACGCCGGCGCACGAGAGGCAGCCGACTGGATCGCTAGTGCCTTCCGCGAACTCGGCCTCCAGGACGTGCGGCAGGAGCCCTTCAGCGTGGCCGCGCCCATTGACCGCGGCGCGACGCTGACGCTCGAAGGGGAGCCGCCAATCCGCCTTGCCTGCCTCTGGCCCAACCTGGTCCGCACACCCACCGTGCCGCCCGAGGGCATCACTGGGCCACTCATCTACGCGGGCCTCGCCCAGCCCCGCGACTTCGATGGCAAGCCGGTCGAGGGCGCAATCGCGCTCGTGGAGTTCGATTGTAGGACCGACTGGCTGAACGCCTTCCTGCTGGGGGCGAAGGCGGTGATCTTCATCGAGCCGGCCGAACCGTCGCGCCCCGAGGCCGAGGCGAAGTTCCTCACCGTGCCCGCCGACGCGCCCCGCTTCTGGATCAGCCGCAAGGAGGGCCGCGCCCTGGCCGAGCGCCTGGAAAGGGCCACCGCACCCGTCCAGGCCACGCTCACAGGGCGAATGGAGTGGCAGAAGGCCGATGCGATCAACGTCCTCGCCACCCTGCCCGGCACCGAGCCGAAGTGCAAGGACGCGATCGTGCTGAGCGCGTACTACGACTCGATGTCGGTCGTGCCCGCCCTTGCGCCTGGGGCGGACCAGGCCTGCTCCATCGCGGCCCTCCTCGAGCTCGCCCGCAGGCTCACGTGGCATCCGCTCCAGCGAAAGGTCGTCTTCCTGGCTACCTCCGGGCACGGGCTGAACCTGGCCGGGGCGCGGCACTTCATACGGAACCACATTCTGGCCGAGAAGGCGCCCCTGCGCGTCGCCGCCTTCGTGAGCCTCGACCTCTCCAGCCACAGCCGCCGAGTTGGCCTCTTTTACAAGGGCTACGCTGTGGACCAGGGCGGGCGCCTCCAGCCCTGGTTCTCCCACCTCGGACGGGCATGGGACCGCTGGGCGGGCGAGGCGTGCAAGGCGCTCGGACTCGACCCCGCCTCCGCCTATGCCGATTGCGTGAACTCCGCCCACGGGAAGAACTGGCAGACACACCTTACCGCCCGACTGGCCTTCGAGGGCGAGCTCGCCACCCTCGCAGGCTGCGTGGGCCTCACCTTTGCCACGACCGACGACGCCCGCTTCGCCATTGACACCCCGCTCGACACCCCCGACCGCGTGTCGCTGCCCGACCTTGCGGCACAGGTGCGCCTCCTCTGCTGCACCGTGCCAAACTTCTTCAACACCGCAGGCCCATTCATCCGCAAGCGGCCCGACAGCTACTGGACCCGCCTCGAGGCCCGCGCGGTGGAGTTCAACTTCCAGAGGGACTACCTCCCCAATGAGCCGCTGCCCGGCGCCCTGATTGTTGTGCAGGAACCCGTGCCCAAGAAGTCGCTCTGCGGCGTCAGGGGCGAGCCGGTCCTCATCGCCGACGACAAGGGCACGGCTGCCTTCGAGGGGCCGCCCGAGCGCCGAGCCGTCGGCTGGTGGCGCGCAACCCTCACCCTCTCCGCCTTCAAGCTCGACCGCGAGACGGGGATGGTCACATACGCGCCAGACCTGGGACCCGAGGGCGCCCGAAATTACCCGCTCACTGTGGAGATGAACGCGCCGACGAAGAAGGCCACCATCGTCTGCTTCCCCGCACGCGCCCTCACGGTCTACGACCTCGCCGACCAGCGCTACTACGTGCCCTTCGACACCATCCAGGTGCTCGACGCTGGGACGAACTCCTCGCCGATCAACTTCGGCTACCTGCTGCCGAGGAACCCGGCATGGCTCTCGGCCTCGGAGACCTGCGCGGTGGTCTTCGCCAAGCCGGGGGCGCGGCTCCGCATCCTGATGGGAGCCGGGCCGGTCGGGAAACGCCTGCTCCTCCTCAATGCCTCGCCCGAGCAGCCCCTCGGCACTGGCTTCGTCGTCGGCGAGAAGGGCGGAGCCGTCCCGCTTACCCCGCTCCGTGCCGCGCGCGACATGTGGCTCCTCGACGAGAAGCGCGCGAGCGACTTCCGCGCCCACGGCCTCGAAAACCCGCGCGTCGGCCAGCTCCACGCAAGCGCCGCCGCACGCCTCGAAGCCGCGGACGAGGCCCTCGCCAAGCGCGAATACTCGCGCTTCCTCGCCAGCGCCCGCGCCGCCTGGGCGCTCGAAGCTCGCATCTACCCCGAAGTCCTCGGCACCGCCAACGACGTCGTGAAGGGCCTCCTGTTCTACCTCATCCTCGTCCTGCCCTTCGCCTTCTTCATCGAGCGGCTCCTCATCAGCGCGCGGGGCGTCGTCGGCCGCATCGCCGGCACCGTTGGCGCCTTCGCCGCCGTCTTTGCGCTACTCGCCGTCTTCCACCCGGCCTTCCGCGTAGCGGTGTCGCCCCTGATGATCCTCCTGGCCTTCATCATCCTCACGCTGTCCGTCATCGTCATCTCGCTCGTCGTGCGGCGGTTCGAGGAGCTGATGGCGGAGCGGCGGGCCGCGGCGAGCGGGGTCCACGCGGCCGACGTCAGCCGCGTGAGTGCGGCCCTCACCGCCTTCTTCCTCGGCATCGGCCACCTCCGCAAGCGCCCCATCCGCACCACCCTCACCGCCATCACTATCGTCCTCCTCGCCTTCTCCGTCCTCTCCCTCGCCGCCGTCGTGCAATACCTTCAGCAGACGGTCATCCCCTACGGCGAGGAGGGCGCGCGCTACGAGGGCCTGCTCCTGCGCAGCAGGCGGTGGGAGGCGATCAAGACCCTCGCCGTGGACTCGCTTCGCAATGAGCTGGGCGAGCGCGTGGTGCCCAGGGCGTGGTACTACTCGGCGCTCGTCGGCGACCAGTCGCTTGTCGCCATCACTGGCGGCCCGGCCCGCAAGACCATCTACACCACGGCCCTCGTCGGCCTCACCGCCGCCGAGCAGGAGGTCACGCGCGCCCACGAGACCCTCGTGGCAGGCTGCTGGCTGCGGGACAACCGCGCGGAAGCCGTCCTGCCGGCCGGCACCGTGGTGAAGGCCCTCGGCCTCACGCCAGAGAGCGCCCTGGGCACCACCATCGAGTGCTTCGGGAAGCCGCTGACCGTGGTAGGCGTCTTCGACACCAAGAAGCTCGATGAGGTGCTCGACCTCGATGGCGAGCCAATCACCCCGGTGGACTACGTTCGCATGGCCCAGGTTCGGCGCGAGAAGGGGCCACCCAGCGACGAGGTGGTCGAGGAGTACAAGCACCTGGTCTCCGAGAGCGTGGTCATCGTGTCGTACGACTTCCTGCTGCGCGCCGGCGGCGAGGTGCGCAGCATCGTCGTTCGGGGCGCGAGCGCTAAGGAGGTCACGCGCCACCTGGACGACCTCATGCCGAGGACGGAGCTGACGCTCTTCGCGGGCCGGGGCGGGCGCACCGAGCTCTTCAGCACACGCGGCGCCAGCACGGTCATCGGGGCCGGCTCCCTTCTGGTGCCCACCCTTCTCGCCGCGCTCATCGTCTTCAACACCATGCTCGGCTCGATCTACGAGCGGACCCGCGAGATCGGCATCCTCTCCTCGATTGGCCTTGCGCCCAAGCACATCGGCTCGCTCTTCCTCGCCGAGAGCGTAGTCCACGCGGTCGTCGGCACGGTGGTCGGCTACCTCCTCGGCCAGGGCGTCTCGCGCCTCATCCACGCCTACGGCCTCCTGCCCGGGCTCCAGCTCAACTACTCGTCGTCCGCCACGATGCTCCTCGCCATGTTCATCATGGCGGTTGTCGTCGGCTCGAGCCTCTATCCCGTGGCGCAGGCGAAGCGTATCGCCGTGCCGACAATCGAGGTCCGCTGGCAGCTCCCCGAGCCCGTTGACGACGCGATCGCCATCGAGCTCCCCTTCACCGTGAGCCACGAGACGGCGCTCGGGATGAACGCCTATCTCGAGGAGTACTTCCAGGCTCACACAGGCGCGGCCCTGGGCGGCTTCGCGGCCGAGGACGTGCGCCTCTCGGCCGTTGACCAGCCGCGCGGCCTCCTCCTCTCGATGGCCTGTTGGCTCCCCCCCTTCGACGTGGGGGTGAGCCAGCGCGTCGAGCTTGAGACCCGCCTGCTGCCCGACGGCCTCTTCTACGGCATCACGTTGCGGCTGCGCCGCCTCAGCGGCGACGAAGGCTCCTGGGAGCGCCTCAACCGCCACTTCACCGACCTCATCCGAAAGCAGTTCCTCATCTGGCGCGTCCTGAGGCCAGAGACCCGCCAGGCCTACTTCGAGCGGGCCACGCCCCTGCTTGGGAAGAGCTGAGGAGCTCACCACAGAGGGCACTGAGGACCCATCGCGGCAAGCCGCAACCAAACGCGGAGGAAAAATCTTTCCGGAAAACAAGATTCTGCATGTTTGTAGCACAGAGGAAGACACTGAGAAGACAGGAAAGAGCTGTCGTCGTGTCCGAACCCGAAACTGAAAACGCGAAACGCGGAACGGCCTCGTCCTACGAGGACGGCTTCAGCCTCCGCGTGGTGCTGGGCGCCTTCTTCGTCGGCCTCGTGATGATGCCCGGCTCCATCTACATGGGCCTCATCGCCGGGCAGACCCTCGGCCCAGCCGCCGAGTGGGTCACTATCATCCTCTTCACCGAGGTCGCACGCCGCTCTTTCGTCACGCTCCGGCGGCAGGAGGTCTACCTCCTCTACTACGTGGCCGGCGGCCTCGCCGCCTCCGTGGTCGCCGCGAACCTCGCGGGCGGGCCGTTCACGGGCTTCATCTGGAACCAGTTCCTCATCCGCTCCCAGCCCGCCGAGGGCCTCGGCATCGCCCAGGGCATCCCGCGATGGGCAGTGCCCGCGCCCGACTCGCCCGCCCTCATCAACCGCCTGCTCTTCCACCGCGACTGGCTTGTCCCCATCCTCCTCGTCCTGGCCGGACAGGTGCTGGGGCGGATGAACTGGTTCGGCATGGGCTATCTGCTCTTTCGGCTCACGAGCGACGCCGAACGCCTCCCGTTCCCGCTCGCGCCCATCACAGCCGAGGGCGCGACGGCCCTCGCCGAGACCACCACCAAGGAAGGCTCCTGGCGCTGGCCCGTCTTCTCAACAGGCTCCATGATCGGCATCGTCTTCGCCGTGGTCTACGTCGGCGTCCCAGCCCTCACCGGCCTCATACTCCAGAACCCGATCCAAATCCTGCCGATTCCCTTCGTGGACCTCACGGACAACGCTCACGGCGTACTGCCCGCGGCGCTCGTGGGCATCAGCTTCGACCTCGGCATCGTCCTCTTCGCCATGGTCCTCCCCTTCCCGATGGTCGTCGGCATCTTCATCAGCTCGCTCCTGACCTCCGTGGTGGCCAACCCCATCCTCTACAAGGCGGGCCTCCTGCCCGGCTGGCAGCGGCCGATGGGCCTCCTGCTCACGAAGTTCCGCACCGACATGGATTTCTGGATGAGCATCGGCATCGGCACGGCGCTCGCCGTCGCCGCCATCGGCATCGTCCGCTGCATCCGCTCGGGCGTCTTCCGCCTCCGAGGGGCGCTCCCGCGGCCGGAGGGGCGCGGCGACTTCCCCCTCTGGGTTGCTCTCGCCATCTACGCCTTCGCAACCTCCTGCTACATCGTTCTCTGCCACATCCTTGTCCCGCGGTTCCCCCTCCCGATTCTCCTCTTCTTCGGGTTCGTGTGGACGCCGCTGAACTCCTACATCTCGGCCCGCATGATCGGGCTGACGGGCTCGGGCGTGGCCTTCCCCTTCCTTCGCGAGACCAGCTTCATCCTCGCCAAGTACCAGGGCGTTGACATCTGGTTCGCCCCGCTCCCGCTCGCCGACTACGGCGGCGTGGCCTCCCTCTTCCGCGTCCTGGACCTCACCCGGACGCGAATCACCAGCCTCCTCAAGGCCGAGCTCCTCATCATCCCGGTCAGCCTAGTGTGCAGCTTCCTCTTCTGGTCCTTCTTCTGGTATCTCGAGGAAATCCCCTCGGCCACCTACCCCTTCACCGCCAGGATGTGGCCCTTCTACGCCCGCAACCAGTGCCTCTTCATGACCGCAACGTCGAGCGGCACGCAATGGCTCCTCCAGGCCATCAAGCCCGCCCTCATCGTCATTGGCTTCGGCGTGGGGTTGGGACTCTACGCTGGCGTGTGGGCGTTGGGCCTCCCCGCTCTCTTCTACTACGGCCTCATCGGCGGCATCGCGGGGTGGCCCAACGCCACCATCCCGATGTTCATCGGCGCCTGCATCGGCCGCTACGCCATCGCCCGCCGCCTCGGCGAGGAGAAGTGGCGCCGCTACGTCCCCGTCCTCTGTGCCGGCTACGCCTGCGGCGTCGGCCTCATCGGCATGCTCGCCGTCGGCATCAGCATCATCTCACGCGCCGTCTCCGGCCTCCCCTTCTAACCGAAGGGACCAAAGGGACCCAAGGGACCTAAGGGACATGTCAGCGATGCTCTCTGATGTCCCTTAGGTCCCTTTCGTCCCTTATGTCCCTTCCGAGCGGCCTGGGCCGGCTGCGCGAACGCCCCCTATCGTGCATAGGGCGGCTCGTTGCCGGGCTTCCACTTGATCGAGCAGCCCATGCTCGGCGTCTGGTCCGGGGGCACGGGGCGGCTGGCCAGGACCGCGTCGAGCGCGGCGCGAAGGTCGCGCCCGGCCAGGGCCATCGCGCACCTCCTTTCCCATCGCCTCCCCATCCGGGGCCAACCTTCCGCCGCACGCAGCGGCAGTTCATCGGCCGGGCCCTCGCCGCCACATTCGAGGCTAGCCTACCCCGCGCGCAGAGTCAAGCGACGCCGCTCGCCGCCTCCTCATGGCGTGCCTTACTTGTCCTTGGGCTTCTGCCGGGGCGCACAAGGCCCGCTCGGTCGTGGCGTCGTCGCAACCCACAAACCCCCTATCATCCCGAGCGGGAATGTCACGAACTGACTCAACGCGTGGACATAGCTGTAGATGAACACGGCATGGCTGACCTCGGTGTCTGCGCCGTGCAGAGAGACGTAGTAACGCCCGTTCTCGGAGTGCCCGTTGACAGCGTCGCCACCGATGACATACGCGACCACGACAAAGGAGAAGAAGTTGGCGATCATGATGACAAAGAGAGCGCGCGCCCATCTGTTCGCGGGGTCCTTCCAGGCATCTGGCGTGGCCATGCGGCGAACTCCCAAGACCCTCACACCCCGTGAACCGTCGGTCGAGCGAACCCACGCGCGAGCCCCCCAACAATTATGCCCTGAATTGGTGGACTTGTGCAAACTTCCTCACGCTCCCAGGCGCAGTGCCCAGGTGCCAGGAGAGTGGGCGGCGGGTTCGTAGTGCGGCCTTCAGGCCGTTCGGGTACGGGCTGAAGCCCGCACTACAAACGTATGCGCGCAGTTCTTCTCCGCTCTCTCATCCGCCTCTGCGTGAGAAGGGGTTTTGGGTTCCCGGTTGTCGATTTTCGGGGTCAGGACTTGGGGCGGCGGGACCAGAGGGACTTGACCTCGGCGGGGGTCAGCGGGCGGCGGAAGACGGCGAAGTCGTCGAGAAGCGTCGGCCCTGGCCCGAGCGAAGTCGAGGGCTCGCCCTTGAGCACTCCGATGCGGAAGCGGCCCTTGGCGAACTCCTCGGCCTTGATGGGGCGCTTCAGCGTGATGCTCGGGAGCGCCTCGCCGTCGAGATATGCCTCCAGGAGCGATGGGCGCCACGCAATCACCACGAGGTGCCACTCGCCGTTCCGCCAGGTCCTTGTCGCATCGCTCGTCGTGGAGGCCGTGATGTTCGGGATGCCCGGCAGCCCGTGACAGGTGAAGACGAAGCAGTTGCCCCGCTTCCTCCCTCCCTCCAGGTCGCCCTGGCGCTGGAGGCACATCACGCCCGCGCCGAAGGCGTGGAAAAAGTAGATTGACGGCTCATCCGCCGCCCGCTTCCACTCAAGGGGGCAAATCCAGAACGCCAGGCTCCCCGGCCGGGGCACCGGCATGTTCCCCGCCATAGCGTATTCAAGCTCCGCCCCCTCCCCATCTCCGAACAGCATCGCCTGTCCCCACAGCCCCGGCTTCAGGCGCAGCTTCCCATTCACCCTCAGCGCCTTCCCCTCCCCCACCGCCATGTCCGCCCCTGTCGCCTCGTCGTTGAAGCTCTTGTAGAACACAATGTCGTCGGAGAACAGATCGAGCGCAGGCGTCGCGGGAAGCAGGTACTCCCCTGCCAGCGCCTGGCCCAGGAGAAGCGACAGGAAGGCCACGACCGGTCTCACGTTCCACGCTTCCAATTCCGATGCCTTGCTCTGGCGCCCCAACGGGGCGTGCTATAGCAGCCCAGGGCAACGCCCTGGGAAGAGGGCCACCCCATGCACAGCCCTGAAAGGGCGTACTGCGTGCGGGGGGCGCAGTACGCCCTTTCAGGGCTGACCGGAGGTTCGCGCCGTTTCCCAGGGCGTTGCCCTGGGCTGTCACAGTACGCTCCTTCGGAGCTCGGAGCGCAACCACGAAGTTGGCGAGCTCGGCCGTTCCACTGGGCAACTCAATTGCCGCACAGAAGGAGCTTGAAGTCGTGCCGCTTGAGGGGAAAGGAGTAAGAGCCGTCGGCGGCGCGCTCGATGGGCTTGTTGGTCTCGGCATCGAGGGCGGGGGCGGCGGGCTTGAGGCCAAGAGACTTGTCGAGGGTGAGGCGGCAGACTCCGTCCTGGCCGGTGTTGGTGGTGAAGATGGCGACGGCGCCGGGCTTGGCAGCCACGAGGGCCTTGGCTTCGATGCCCTCGATGCGAATCGGCTGCTTCTCCCAGTAGCGGAGCACGCGGCAGGCATCCGTGCCGTAGCCGAAGTCGTAGAGCTTCTTGAAGACGGTCTGGAACGGCTCGCCGTAGCTCCACGCGGGGTAGATTTCGTGGACGAGGCACCAGGCGAGGCAGGTGCGCGCGACCCAGGGCTGAAGCTCTTTCTTGGTGGCGTGGAGGCCGAGGAGAACGGTGGGGCGGCTGCCGGTCTGGAGGCCAATCGAGGTCGCGCGAACGTAGTCCTCGGCGAAGCGGTCGTGGGCGTCGGTGTCGCCGTAACGCCACTCCCAGTCGAGGTTGATCCCCGCCCAGGTGTTGATGGGGACGATCTGGGTGTTGGTCATGTGGGAGATGTTGACGAAGGGGCGGCCTTTCTGCCAGCAGAGGATGGCGCAGCGCTTGAGGTAGTCGCGCATCGTCCAGAGGCCGCAGGCGGGCTGGAGGGTGCCGTCGTCGCGGTAGTAGGCCCCGCCGCCGACGATGTTCTTGTTGGCCTTGAGGAAGGTGTTGTCGAAGTAGAGGCCGTCGAAGGCGCCGCTGTCGAGCATCTTCTCGAAGTAGTAGAGCGCGAAGTCCTGGAAGCTGGGCACGGGGTCAATGTCGTAGGCGACGGAGGTGGCGGCGCGACCCGTGTAGTCGCTCACGAGCCATTCGTCCTGGAAGACCGTGAAGTCCTCGCAGCGTCCGCAGCCGCGGGCGTTGGTGTAGGGGATCATGATGTCGGGCTGGCCCTTGAATGAGCCGACGCCGCTCCAGATATGGGCGTCCCACATCTTGTCGCGCTGGCCGTCGGGGGCGTACTTGCGGAGCCAGTTCTCGAAGAAGGGGCGGTCCTCCTTGCCCGTGCGGCGGATTTCGGCGAACTTGTCGTAGATCGAGGTGTCCTTGTCGCGGGGGAAGACATCGAAGTCAATGCCGCCCCAGTAGTAGGTCGCGCCGAGGGTGTGGTAGCGAAGGAAGTCAGGAGCCTTGCCCACAAGTGAGTTGATGCGCCGCCACGAGGGCTTGGCCATCATCGGCTTGGTGGGCGTGGCCTGGAGACCGAAGACGATAGCGGGCTTCTTCCCTGCGTAGAGCGCTGTCTTCTTTGTGATGAAATGCACCCGCAACTCGACCACGCCCTTCCGGCGGATGAGTTCGAGGGCAGGCTTCCTGTCGTCAAGATACCAGCCCTTGTCGCTGTCGGCGAACCACGCGATGCCGCGCTCCTCGTCCCCGAGCCAGATGTAGGGGATGAACGTGCCCGCGATCTCCAGCCGCGACGCCTTGCGGCTGTCCCAAACCACCCCCTCCCCCTTCGGCACCTCGCCGGCATAGTTGAACCGCAGCCCATCGCCGCAGACATGCATGAGCTTGGCGACATCGTCGCGCAGCGGGATGACCAAGTCGAGTCGGTCGAACGGTTCGTCGCCCGCCAGTTCGGGCTCGAACGTGACCTTCATCATTCCATCCATGTCGTACTCGTCCGTGACCAAGGCCTGCATGGGAGTGTAGCTCACCATACCCCGGACCATCACACGAGCGTCGCTCACCTTCTCGGGGTCGCCGAAGAGGCCCTGGATACCCCAGGGGATGATCGTGCTGTGGATATCCCACCTCATCGGTTCGGCGAGCAGTGGCGTTCCCTTGCTGATCACCTGGTCCCATAGCCCGTGCCGGTTCATGACGTGGCCACGCAGAACGGCACGGACAGTCTTCCCCTCGACCTCCAGCGGGGTGAACGGGGGCATGGCCTTGTCGGAGGTGCCGAGCTTGTTGTGCTCCCAGGGGAAGACCTTGCGGAGGAACTCCTTGACGGGCGATTCCTTGGGGACGCCTTTCCCGCCGGCAAGCTCGGCGAGGACCTCGTAAGTGCCCTCGGCGAGCTTCGGCAGGTCGGCAACGAGTTCGCAGCGGCCATTCTTGAGGGGCGGCATGGGGACGCGGGCGATGGACTCGGCCGCCCCCTTGCGGCGGACAACCAGGGTCGCGCCCGTGACCTCTTTGGCGGCGGGGAGGCTGCTCACGTCGAGCCGGGCCTTGAGCTTGTTGTGGTAGGGGTAGTAGCCGAAGGCCAGCTCGATGGCCTCGCGCTCGTGGAGGGCGACCTTCCAGCGGCCTTCGGGCTTCTCAAGGCTCCAAGCGAAGTCGCGGGAGAAGAAGGTGGCCTTGCCGTCGGCGCTGGTCACGGCGAGGGTGGCGAGATTGTCGCCCTTCGGATAGGTGGAGCCGTCGAGGCGAACGGTCTTCGATTCGCCCGGGGCGAGGGACACGTCCTCGGCCTTCTCGGTCGCGGGGCTGTCCACGTGCTTGTTGGAGAGGGCGACCTTGAGGGCCATCGGCTTGTCGGTGGGATTGGTGAGGCTGGTGGCGAGGGCGGCCTTGTTGGCCTTCGCGTCGGCGAGTTCGAGCATCTGGACGACGGGTGCGGTCTTCTCCCAGCGGACGACGGGCATCGTCTCGGGGTCGTCGTAGGCGATGGGTGTGGGCGACCACTCGCTTTGCTCCCAGGGCTGCTGCCAGTTGCGTCCGATGCGGATGCCCCATTCGGAGCCGGGCAAGGCGCCGATGAAATCGAAGGAATCGAGCGGAATCGAGATCTCGGCGCACCACCAGCTCTCGGCCGGGATACGGCCTGAAGGCCGCACTACGAACTCCTTGCTGGCGAAGCGCCAGTTCACCCGCCAGGCGGTGGAGGTCATGCCCTTCGTCTTGTCGTGCGCGATGTCGTAGATGGCGCCGAGGGCGTTGACGATGATCTGGTAGCAGGTTCGCTGATGGCCCTTGACAGAGCGGAAGGGGTCGAACCATAGCTCGAGCGAATCGTCGCGATAGGCCTGGGTGTCCACGTTCTCGCGCGGCTGGACGCGGGTGAGCAGCCCACCCTCGGGCGGCAGCTCGGTCTTGGCCGCGATGAAGAGCTCTTTGCCATCGGAGCCGAGCCAGAAGACGCCCTCGCGGCTCGCCAGGCGTTTTCTCCCATGCGACGAGAACCCAATCTGCCTCGTCGCCCCGGCCCACTCTTCCTCGCCGATCACACCGTCAATCGTCGGCGCCTTCGCCATCAGCGGCAGACGTATCGAGGGGTTGTGGAGTTCCGCTCCCCAACCGCGTGCGGCGATCAACACGGACAGGACGGAGGCGAGCCGGCCCATGTTCCTGTGCCCCCTACCGAGAGGTGGCGGGGTCTGAGGGTGCCTGTGGATTGCTGGCAAGGTACGCACGCGTGGCTTCGAGAAACTCGCGGGCGCGCTGGACGGTGATTTCCGCGGTCTCCTTCGTAACCCTGCGAGTGACGAGGTAGTCACTCAGATGCCGAGTGTCGAAGCCTTGGAGGATGTAGAAGTGGAACTTCCTGTCCAGCAGATTCGTCTTTGCGAACTCACGGCCAAAGGCCGCGACAACGTTTCCATGACGAGAGAAACTCATGCCCTTAGTCAGCAGAAGCGCGCTGGCGCAGTAGAACATCGTGTAGTATGCCCTCGATGACGCAGAGCGAAGCGACCCACGAGCGAGCAACGCCTCGGCATCGCCTAGTGCCTCGGCGGCTGCATCGAGGTGCGCAGCTATCTCCTGCGTCCTCATACCGGGATTGCCTCCTGCCGAACGTTTATGAGAAACGAGCTATCCTGGTTCTGGAATTCCCACTCGTCTACGGGGCAGAAACTGATGGTAATGTCGTGGTCCAAGGAAAGTCGGGAGCCCAGCTCGCCCACACGCTCCAGTTCCTCACCCCAGTCCCGCATCTCGTCCAGGACAAAGAGCACGTCCATGTCCGAGCCGTCGCGCTGATCGCCGCGCGCGTAGGAGCCGTAGAGGCAGACCTTGCGGAGCCTGGCGCCGTAGAGTTCGCGCAGGGCGTCGCGCACCTCTGTGAGGATGATACGGGTCTTGCGGTCGAGACGGGTGTGTCGTCTGGGCATGCTCTGCCTCCAGTAGGCCACCAACACTACTATACCGCACTTCGCCGCATTTTCAAGTAATCCCACGCCTCAGTTCTTCATTCCGGTGAGCGTGATGCCCTGGATGAAGTAGCGCTGGCAGAAGAAGAACATGACGACGAGGGGGAGGGCCATGAGGGCGCTGGCGGCCATGATGAGGCCGTAGTTGGCCCCCACCTGGGTCTGAAGGCCGAAGACGCCGAGGGCGAGGGGGTACTTGGCCTGGTCGTTGAGGTAGATGAGCGGCCCCATGAAGTTGTTCCAGGCGCCCATGAAGGCGAAGATGGCAATCGTAGCCAGGGCGGGCCGAATGCTGGGGAGGATGACGTGGCGGTAGACGCCGAAGAAGGAGCAGCCGTCAATCTTCGCCGCGTCCTCCAGGTCCTTCGGGATGCCGCGCATGAACTGCCGCAACAGAAATATGTTGAAGGCCGAGCCGCAGAAGCTGGGCACCCATAGCACAAGGAGGGTGTTATACCAACCGAGGTTCTTGAAGATCAGGAACGAGGGCACCATAGTAACAGCGCCGGGGAGCATGATGGTGCCGAGGAGGAGGATGAAGCAGAACTCGCGGCCTGGCCACTTGAGGCGTGCGAAGGCGTAGGCGGCGAGCGAGCTGCCGGTGAGCTGCCCCAGGATGTTCATCAGGCACAGGAAGAAGCTGATGGCGACGTAGCGCCAGAAGGGCATGTAGCGGAAGGCCCAGCGGTAGTTGTTGGCGAGCTTCGTGCCCCAGGCCGCCGCGCGCGTGCGGCCGCGAAGGGTCAGGGTCACGCGAATCTTGCCCGGCTCGGCGAAGTCGCTCGCGCCCGCGGGGTTCAGGACGATCCAGCTCCTGACCTTCATCGAGCGGTCGTCGTCGCTGGGGAGTTGCCAGACGACGTCCTGCCACTGGTCGTTTCCGGCGTTTGCCGGCTCGGCGCTGGCCCAGCGCTGGCCGTCGGCCTCAAGCGCGCAATCCAGGGCGTTCCACGAATGGTCTGGGCGGAGGCTCAGGATGAGCTTCTTCATCCGCTCGACCGGGAAGCCGAGGCCGAAGACGCCCGTGAGCTTGGCCTCACGGCTGCCTTCGGGGGCGAAGTATGAGAGTTGGGCGCAGGGCCGGCCCTCCACAGCCGTCTGCTCGCGCAGCGGGCGCGACCCGCCTTCTCCCTTCCAGAGCGCGGAGATGGGCTCGCCGCGGCGGAGAATCTCCTCCTGCTGCTCGAGGCTCCTCACGCGTACCGGCCCGATGAGGTAGCGCTTGTACGCCCTGTCGCGGCAGGTGGCGATCAGGTTTGGGGTGAGCTGCGCCTTCCACTTGGCGAGGAGGGTCTCGGCGGATTGGAACCACACATCGTCGGCCACGTTGCGCGCGGCCTGGAAGAAGACGCCCTCCACCACCTCGTCGTGAAGCTGAGGGTCGAGGCCCCCCAATGCATCCTGCACTGCGGCGCCCGTCCAGGCAACGAGGTGTCCCTTCACTTCCAACCACCTCCCGATCGGGCAGGGCCTCGGGCGCGTGATGCCCGGGAATTCGTCCCGCGCCACGTATGGCGAGACGGCCACCGCCGGGGGAGTCCTGGGAAGCCAGCGCGTGTACTGCTCCTCGTTAGGCTTGAAGCTCGACAGGAGCAGCCAGCCGAATGGAATCGAGAAGAGGATCGAGCCGCCAATGAGCAAGGCATAGAGCGTCAAGCGACGGGTGATGGCTGGGATGCCGCGTGGCTCAACCATGGGAAGTCCGTAATCCGTAATTCGTAATCCGTAACCAGAAAAGGCACCCGGTAGAGGAGTTGGCGGCTACCATGGGACGGGTTCCTCTCCGAAGGTCCCGTGCTCCGCGACCTCCTCGTGGACGGCGTAGCCGCGCTGTTGGGGGATCATGGCCTCCAGAGGCTTGATGATTTCGGTCAAGAGGCCGATCCTGTGCAAAGCAACCTGTTCACCGAGAACGTGTCGCCCGTTGTAATACCATGTCCTCGATTCCCTTGCGGAACCCAGTGAGTATTCGTAGAAGCGGACGCGGTCCTTGTTGGAGCCGCGCGAGTAGCCCTCGGACAGGTTTGCGGCGCTGGAGCCAAGGGCTTCATACAGCTCCCCTGCCAGTTTCCGCGTCCTTAGGTCGCGCATGAGCTTCGTCACATCGTGCCAGCCGATATCGGTCGCGAAGAGGGCCAGCCGATACGCCTTCACGGTCCAGAGCGGGTCGTCCCGAATCGCTTTCGGCACTGTCTCAACCCACTTGTCGAACGTGAGCCCTGCTTTCCCAATCTCGGCGCCCATTTCGGCTCTCTTCTCTGATTACGGATTACGAATTGCGGATTACGGATTCACTCACTCTCATAGTGAACCCACATCTTCGCTGTGCGGAGTTGGATGATGGTGATGATGAGCACGATGATGCAGAGGACCCAGGCCATCGCGCAGGCCTGGCCCATGCGGAAGAAGCGGAAGGCGTTGTTGAAGAGGTGATAGGCGAAGAAGAGGGTCGAGTCCACCGGGCCGCCGCTGGTCATGATGTAGGCGCTCTCGAAGACCTGGAGGGTGCCGATCATGCCCATGAGCAGATTGAAGAAGATGTAGGGGGTGAGCATGGGCAGGGTGATGTGGCGGAACTTGGCCCAGCGGCCGGCGCCGTCAATCTCGGCGGCCTCGTAGAGGTGTTCGGGGATGCCTTTGAGGCCCGCGAGCCAGATGATCATGCCGGCGCCCGCGCTCCAGAGGCCCATGAGGATGATGGCCGGCTTGCTCGTGGCCTCGCTCTGAAGCCAGAGGACGGGCACCTTGGCGCCCATCGCGCCCAGGAGCCAATTCAGCCCCACGGCGTCGAGCACGCGGTTGATCACGCCGTCGGTCGGCTGGAACATCCAGACCCACAAGAGCGCCGAGGCGACGCCCGGCATGATGGCAGGGAGATAGAAGAAGGTGCGCCAGGCCGACATCCCCTTGACCTTCTGGTTGAGGAGCATGGCGAGGCCCAGGCTCACGGCCATGCCGAGCGGCACGCCGATGAGCATGAAGGCCGTGTTCCGCACCGACTTCCAGAAGACGGGATCGCCCGTCAGGAGGTAGCCGTAGTTCTCAACCCCCACCCAGCGGCCGGGCGAGAGGACGTCGTACTCGCAGAAGCTGATGATGAAGGAGAAGACGATGGGGCCGCCGGTGAAGACGACGAAGCCGATGAGCCAGGGGAGGACGAACATGACGCCGGCGCGGTATTCGCGGCGGAAGTAGCCCTTGCTCCTGCTCAGGCGCCTGTGGCGCCACCAGAGAATCCCCGCCGTCGCTACAAGGGCCGCAACGTAGGCCACCAGCGGCACCGCCCAGTTCACCACCGGCTCCGTGCGGATGCGGTAGACGCGGTCGAGCTCGCGCTGGACCTCGGCGGCGTGGCGGTGGAGGACCTCCTGGACGGAGCCGCGATGGTAGATGGCGGCCTCCATCGCGCGCACCTGCTGGTTCCAGAGGAACTGGCCGACGGGGGTGACCGGGCGGTAGCGGCTCTCGGGCAGGAGGTTCATGAACACCTGGTAGCCGTCGCGGAACTTCTGCTCGACGCTCGGGTCGTCGGCCAGGTAGCGGCGGTAGAGGGCCTGGGCGATCTTGCGGTTGGCGTTGAGGCCGGGGATGAAGAGCTTGCCCTGGGCCTGGTTGGCCTCGCGGGCAGCGTCGTGGAGGATGAGCGCCGCCTCCTCGCTCGCCAGCCACCTGATGAGGCGCCAGGCCTCCTGGGGGTGCCTTGCGCCCTTGGGGATGACCCAGGCCCAGCCGCCGGCCCACGAGATGTAGGGTTTGCCGGCCTCGAGGCGCTGGCGCGGCATCGGGGCGGGCGCCACGCCGAAGTTCATCTCGCGGCGGAAATACCCGATCCCGCCCAGCACCCAGTTCCCGTCTATCTTCATCGCGACCCGGCCGTTGAGGAACGGGTCGAGCTCGCCGCCCTGGAAGCTGGTCTGGAAGGCATTGACGTCGGGCGCGCCGCCCAGCTTGTCGTAGAGCCTCACCACGTAGCTCATGGCCTCGGCGTTTTCGGGAGAGGCGAGGGTGCAGGTGCGGCCGTCGGGGCTGAGGAGCGCCCCGTCGTTGAGCCACGAGTAGAAGTAGAACCAGGCGTTGCCGTAGTTGGGGATGAAGCCTATTCGGCGGATGCTGGTGATCTTCCCGTCCCCGTCGCGCACGAACTCGCTGAGCTTGACCGCGTAGTCTTCGAGCTCATCCCAGGTGCGCGGGGGCCTCGCCTCGCCGCGCGCGTCCTTGAAGCCGGCGGCGGCCAGAAGGTCCTTGTTGTAGTAGAGCGCGCGGTTGTCGGTGCCGGTGGGGATGGCGTAGACGCTCCCCTCCCAGGACGCCTCGTCCCAGCAGGCGGGGAAGTAGTCTTCGGGCTTGATGCCGTCGGGCAGGGCGCGGTCGCGCGCGATGAAGGCGTCGAGGGGCATGAACGCCCCCCGCGCCGCCCACTCGGCCACGGCGTAGCGGTCGAAGATCACCAGGTCGGGCGGGTCGCCGCCGACGATGGCGCAAAGGAGCCGTTGCGGGTCCTCCACCATGTTCCGCGCGGCGCTCAGGCCGGCGACGACCTTGAGGCCAGGATTCCGCCGCTCGAACTCCTGGATGACATCCTGGTCGCCCGCCCCAAGCGTCCAGCCCAGGAAGTAGCGAATCGTCACGTGAGGCTGGCTCTCCCCGCAGACAGCTTTGGCCGAAGCCAGCAGGGAAGCGACCAGGAGAAGTGGTGCCAGACTGCTTCGCATGTAAGCAGCGTGACCTCGATCCGGTGGCTCAGCGCAGGAGTTCAAGGAACTCCTCTTCGCTCATCCCTGCGCGTCTGATCTGGCTGCGCAACAGAAAGGGCGAAAGGGATCTGTGCAGTGGAATAACAAGGATCGGGAAGCCGGGCTTCTTGAGGACCACGTGGCTGCCGTCTCCCCCCTTGGCCTCGAAGCCGGCTCGCAGGAAAGCACTGATGGCGCGCTTACCCGAGATGCCAGCGAGGCGGCCCATGTTACGCTTCCACCTGCGCCGTCAGGAGGGGGAGCGGGCGCTTGCGGTTGCCGGCCCTCGCAACCTTGAGGTAGGCTCGGATGGCCTCCCTGGCGTTCGCCAGGGCATCCTCCACCGTCTTCCCCTGCGACATACATCCGGGGAGCTCCGGGACGTCGGCCACGTAGCCACGGAACTCGGGGTCATAGATCAGGTTCACCAGGTATCGCACGTGTTCTGCTCCTGTGTTCCGGGGGCGGTTCACCGCCCACAAAGCCATTATCGCCAAAAGGGCCGGAAAGTCAAAGCCGTCAGGGGGGAGCGGTGGCTTTGCCTGGGACGGGACGCGGGGTGTCCTTCGGCGCGTCGGGCGCAGTCTGCTTGCCGTCGCTCTTGGCTTTGGGGGGTGCGGGACCCTTGGGGCTGGGGGCCTTGCCCTTGGGCGGTTGGAGGCGGTCGAGAATGAGGGCGGCGTTCTGGAAGACGGGTCCGGCCCGCGGGTCGCGTGGGTCCATGCCCTGGTGGAAGACCTGTCCTGCGGCGGCGATGGCCTTCTCCCTGTTCCACTGGAAGCTGGCGTTGGCGAGTTCGCAGTAGAGGCTGGCTCGCACGAAGGGGTCGCCGACCAACTTCAGGGCATTCTCGATGAACGAGGAGGCGGCCATGATGTCGTCGCGTGCGGCCTGGGCCTCCCCGAGCCAATGGCGTATCTCGCAGTAGCGGATCAGGAAGGGGACGGAGCCTTCCCTGGCCGCGGCCGCGAGCCCCTTGGCCCAGGCTGCGGCCTGGTCCTCGGCGAGGCGGTAGCGGGTGTCGCCGCGGAGGAGCTGGAGGTCGTAGTGGCTTGGGAGCCAGCGGAGTCCCTCCGTGGCGGCGGCGATGAGGTCCTTCGCCCAGGCAGCGGCCTGGGGGTTCTTCCTCCTGCGCTCGTCGGAGATGAAGGCGACCCACTGCCTGTAGAACGGCTTCTTGGGCTGGAAGAGGGCGCAGTAGGCCCCGAAGGGGTTCTTGCGGGCGTAGCGGCGGCAGAGGTCGTGGGCCTCGGCGGGCCGCCCGAGACGGACGAGGCAGGCGGCGCGCTGGAGGTCGAAGTCGATGGCCGGCCCGCACAGGGCAGTGAGGCGCTCGAGGCGCTCGTTGGCGCCCTTGGGGTTGCCGCATTTGGCCTCGAAGAGCGCGCGGCGCATCTGGGCATTCAGCCACATGCGGTCGCCCAGGCTCAGCCGGCCGGCCCGGCGCACGTAGCGCTCGGTGCGGGCGGCGGACTCCTGGAACTCCACGGTGGTGCTCTCGACCTTTCCCTGGAATTCCCGGACCAGGTCCTGGAGCTTGGCGATCTTGTCCTTCGCGGTGGCGGGGAGGGTCGCGAGGGCCGTCGCCGCGTCCTGGAGGTTGCGCTCGGCGAGCGATTTCTGGGCGAAGAGACGTTGCGCGGACTCGTCCTCGGCCTGCCCTTCGCGGAGGCAGTATTCGGCCCAGAACGGTGCGGCGGCCAGGCGGCACCAGGCCAGGGCGAGGGCCGCGATGCCCGCGATGGCGGCCGCGGTCCGCCGCGGCCGGAGGCGTGGCGTGGCCTCGTCGCGCCCGGCCTCCTCTTCGGGCGAGAGGCCGAGGCCGGCCGGGCGGCCAGCCTCCGCGCTCAGGGCGCCCAGCAGCCCGAGGCCCACCCAGAACATCATCCCCGACCCGAAGCCGATGGCGCCGTTGGAGAAGCAGGCGAACACGCCGATGGCCACGCCGAAGGCGGCCAGGCCGGCGCCCAGGGCGGAGTCGAGACTGTCGCGCGCGCGGCGGCAGGCGAGCGCCCCCGCCACCACCCAGGCCAGCCCCGCGGCGATGGCGATGGCGATGCCGGCGACGCCGCGCTCGAAGAGCTCCTCGGTCAACTGGCGGCGCGCGTGCTGCACCACCTCGTCCCCGTGGGCCACGTGGGTCACGGCATAGGTCCACGCCGGGCGCCCGCGGGCCGGGTCGTCCAGAGCAAGGAAGAACGTCCCGACGCCGTTGCCGAAGAGCAGCCGCGGGAGCGAGGCGCGCCTCACCATCCTCCACTCGGCGGCGTCGAGCACGGCGCGCCGCGCGGCGCCCGACTCCTCCCAGTACCTGGCGGCGTCGGCTGCCTGGCCCATCTCGCGGACGGCGGCCAGGGCCGCAAGGACGGCGGCGAGCGCCACGGCGGCGAGGCGCCAGCGCGGCATCAGCAGCCACATCAGCACCAGGAGGCCCGCCCCCAGCCCGTAGCGCCACGCCGGCACCCCCGTCCGCACCCCGGCCAGCACCAGCACGGCCAGGAGCACGGTGAGCCAGATGACCGCGCGATACCTGGACTCGGTCTCCCCCTCGGCCCGCCGATAGAGCAGTGCCGCCGCCACGAGCGTGGGCAGGAGGAGGAACGCCGCCCCTGCGTCGCGGCCCGGCAAGCTGTCTATGTCGCCCAGAAACGTCGCCCGCGGGTCCCCGTAGTAGAGCGCCATGAAGAGGGCCAGCGCGAGCGCCACGGCGCTGCCGGCGGCCACGAACATCCGCCGGTGCCCGCCGTCGCGCAGCAGCACGGCCAGCCCGAACGCCCCCAGGCCGCCGTAGAGGCCCTGAACCACCCACCCACGCGCAAGCCAGCCCTGGGGCGACCACGCCGACGTCACGGCTCCCCAGGCCACCCATGCCCCGACCGGCACGAAGAGCCACCAGGCCGGCCACCCGCCCCCCTCCAGCCGCCCGCCCCCCCACTCCCACAGCAAGAAGCCCAGGAGCAGCGTGGCCGCCGTCTCGTAGACGAACAGCTTCAGCGTGGAGCGGTAGAGGGTGAACTCGAAGTTGAAGAACGGGACGATGAGGACCAGCGCGAAGACCGCCAGCGGCACCACGCGGATGCTGATCCCCTCGGAGGGTCTTGGGGTGCTCATGAAGATGAGGCCTCGCTAGAGGAATGGATGGATGTCAAGGGGGATGAATGGAAGAATGGAAGAATGGATGAATGGATGAATGACCGGATGCCCAGTCTTCCTGCAACCATCCATTCATCCAACCATCCATTCATCCCCTTGATTATAGGCAGGTGCGTGGTGGAGTCAACCTCGCTTGACAGCGTTGGCGCATTGGCCTATATTCAGATGAGCGGGCGCAAGGGGCATGGCGGCCAAGAGGCAGACATGGCAGCGAGACAAGGGACGGCTCGGGCGCTCTGGGTGCTCTCCATCCTGGGTGTCGCGGCCATCGCGGCTACCGTGGTTCTCGTCTTGAGCATCAAGAAGCGCGTGATGGCGCAACACAAGGCCGGCAGGCTGGCCGCCAACGTCCGCTACGCGGAGGAGTGCGCCGACCTGCTCCGCAGCGGCGCCGTGCTGGCACAGCTCCACGACCTCGTGGCTCGGCACCCGAACATCAGCTCGCTGGCCGAGGTGGCCCACGAGCTGCCCGAAGCCCTGCCCAACATCGAGGACGTCCGCCTCGGCGAGCACGGCTTCCACGTCCTGGTCGTGGACGAGAAGACCCAGCCGCTCTGGCCGCCCGTGCGCGCGGGCGACCGCGACCTGACGGACTGCGCCCGCCACATCCTCGAGGGCGGGGAACGCGTCTCCGTCCTGCCCCACGACTGCCTGGCACGGGGCAACGCGCCCTCCTGCCTCTGCTTCACCTCGCCCATCCGCCGCGCTGGAAAGCTCCTCGGCGGCCTCGTGGTCCACCGCGACCTGGCCCCCACCGAGCACCTCTTCACGCGGCTCGACCGCCAGATGACCTGGGCGCTCCTGTTCTCCCAGGCCGCCCTCTTCGTCGCACTCGCCGCCATCGCCTGGTCGGCCACCAGGGCCATCGCCAGGGCCGAACGCCGCCGGGCCAAGGACGAACGCCTCATCGCCCTCGGCAACCTCGCCGCAGGCGTCGCACACGAGATCCGAAACCCCCTCAACACCATCGCCCTCACCTGCCGCTACCTCGAACGCCTCATCGCCCAGGGCGCCCACGCCCCCGCCCTCCGCGCCGAAGCCCACGCCAACTTCGAGGTCGTCGCCAGTGAGCTCGGACGCCTCACCCGCACCATTGACAACGTGGTGCTCCTCGCCAAGCCGACCGACCTCGACCTTGCGCCCTGCGACCTCGAGGCCCTGCTCGACCAAACCCTGGCCCTGTTCGCCAGGGAGTTCGGCGAGGCCAGAGTCCAGCTCCGCCGCGACCACGCCGGCCCGCTGCCCGTCCGGTGCGACGCCGACCGCCTCGGCCAGGTCTTCGCCAACATCATCCGCAACAGCGTCCAGGCCATGCGCGACGGCGGAACCCTCGCCGTCACCACCGAGCGCGCCAACGGCACGGCCCGCGTGGCCTTCGCCGACACCGGGCCGGGCATCCCGCCCGCGGACCTCCCCCGCATCTTCGAGCCCTACTTCACCACCAAGCGCTCCGGCCTCGGCCTCGGCCTCGCTCTCTCGCTCCGCATCGTCGAGGCGCACGGCGGCTCCCTCACCGTCGCAAACCAGCCCTCAGGCGGCGCACTCGTCACCGTCGAGCTCCCCGCACAACCCGAGCCCAGCGAGACCCAGAATGCCCAATAACCACATCCTGGTCGTGGACGACGACTGGCAGACGGCCGACGCGCTGCGGAAGAACCTCCGCTTCGAGGGCTACCAGGCCGACGTGGCCGGCTCGCCCCCCGAGGCCCTGGCCCTCCTCGCAAAGTCCCCTTACCCCATCGTCGTCTCCGACATGCGCATGCGCGAGATGTCCGGCGTCGAACTCTGCGACGAAATCCGGCGACTCTACCCCGACACCGACGTCATCATCCTCACCGCCTACGGCACCATTCAGGACGCGGTGGACGCGGTGAAACGCGGCGCGTACGACTACCTGACCAAGCCGGTGGACACGGAGCGGCTGCTGGGCACGCTCCGCCGCCTCTTCGAGCTCCACCGCCTGCGCGACGAGAACCGCGCGCTCCGCGAGGAAATCCAGGCCGAGCGCAAGGCCACCCGACTCATCGGCTCCAGCCCAGCCATCGCCGCCGTCCTCGAAACCGCACGCACCGTCGCCCCCACCGACGCCACCGTCCTCATCCGCGGCGAGAGCGGCACCGGCAAGGAGCTCGTCGCCTCCGCCATCCACGAGCTCAGCGCCAGGGCCAAGAACCCCCTCGTCAAGGTCAACTGCGCCGCCATCCCTGAGACGCTGCTCGAGAGCGAGCTGTTCGGCCACGAGCGCGGCTCCTTCACCGGCGCCATCGCCCTGCGCAAAGGCCGCTTCGAGGCCGCACACCGCGGAACCATCTTCCTCGACGAAATCTCCGAAATGTCTCCCGCACTCCAGGCCAAGCTCCTCCGCGTCCTCCAGGAGCGCGAGTTCCAGCGCGTCGGCGGCACCGAGACCCTCACCGTGGACGTCCGCGTCATCGCCTCGACCAATCGCAACCTCGAGAAGGCGGTCCGCGATGGCGACTTCCGCGAAGACCTCTACTACCGCATCAACGTCGTCCCAATCTTCCTCCCCCCGCTGCGCGAGCGGCGCGAGGACGTCCTCCTCCTTGCCAGCCACTTCCTCGCCCGCTTCGCGGCCCGCAACCGCAAGAGCTTCAAGGGCATCGCGCCCGCCGCTCAGCAGAAGCTCATGGCCTACCACTGGCCAGGAAACGTCCGCGAACTCGAAAACGCCATCGAGCGCGCCGTCGTCATGGCACAGGGCGACACCATCGGCCCCGACGACATCGCTCTCAACCCCGACGTGAGCCGCGAAAGCCCGGAGGACGTCGCCTCGAAGCTCCTTCAGCCCGGCTTCGCCATCGAGGAGTTCGAGCGCAAGCTCCTCGAAGCCGGCCTCCGAAAGACAGGCGGAAACCAGTCCCGCGCCGCAGAGCTCCTCGGCCTCACACGCCGAACCCTCCAGTACCGCATGGAGAAATACGCCATCCAGCCCAAAGGCGGCCCTGCCACCCCGCCCGAGGACCCGGCATGACCCGCAGCGGACGATTGATCCGACTGATCCGACCGATCCGACTGATCCGACCGATCGGTCCCATAAGGAGCACCCGTTGGCCAAACAGCCCCTCCCCGACGACCTGACCCTCGACAGCCTTGTTCAGCACCTCCAGCGCGCCCAGCTCAGCCCCGTCTACGCCATCATCGGCGAAGAGCCCTTCGCCCGCTCCCAGGCCATCCAGGCCATCCGCCAGGCCGTCCTGAAGGACTCCGACCCCGACCTCGCGCTCAGCCAGTACCTCGGCAACGAAGTGGGCGACCCCCGCGAGCTGCTCGACGAGCTCCGCACCCCCGCCTTCCTCGCCCCCCGCCGCCTCGTGCTCGTGGAGGACGCCGCCCCCTTCGCCGCCAACGCCCGCGACCCACTCCTCGCCTACCTCGAGAGGCCATCGAAGACCGGCACCCTCGTCCTCGTCCTCGAAAAGCTCCCGAAGAACGAGAAGCTGGGCATCGCCCTCCGCAGGGCCGGCATCGTCGTAGCCTGCGACCCGCCCCGCGAATACGAGCTCCCCCGCTGGATCAACGCGCGGGCGCGCGCACACGGCAAACGGGTGGACGCCGACGCCGCCAAACGCCTCGCCGACTGCGTCGGAGTCAACCTCCCCATCCTCGACCAGAGCCTCGCCAAGCTCGCCCTCTACGTCGGCTCACGCGACACCATCGCCCAGCAGGACGTCGAGGCCATCGTCGAAGACCTCCCCGTCACCACCGTTTTCAAGCTCACCGACGCGGTCGGGAGCAAGGAGCCTGGGAAGGCCCTGCGGGTCCTCGACGCCCTTCTCGCCCAGAACAGCGAGCCCGCCTACATCCTCAGCATGGTCCGCTGGGCACTCGAGCGCCTCATCAACGCCCGCACCCTCCTCGACCTTCGGCAACCCGCGGACGCCATCGCCAAGGCCCTCCACCTCAAGCCCGGCAACTACGCCGTCGAGCAGACTATCAAACACGCCCGCAACCGCACCCGCCGCGAGCTCCTCCGCTGCTTCTCCCTCCTCCTCCAGGCCGACCTCGACTCCAAGACCTCCGCCATGGACCCCCGCGCCGCCCTCGAACACCTCCTCATCCGCCTCTGTAAGGCTTGACACCAGGCCCCAAACCAGGTATCCTGCCACGTGTTGCGTGGAACCCTCGGGCGCTCACACCCCGCGGCGTAGCGGCTCATGACCAGGGAAGCCATCTTCAAGCAGTACGCCCAGGCCCTCGGAGCGGCGGCCGCGGCAGGCGACGCGCGCGAGGAGAGCTCCTACCCGGCGCTCCGCGACCTCCTCAAACAGGTCGCCGACGCCACAGGCCGCTCCCACATCCACGTCACCGTCCAGCCCGCGCCCACCGACGCCGGGAACCCCGACTTCCGCCTGTGGAACGGCACGGACGCTATAGTGGGCTACGTCGAGGCCAAGAAGCCGGCGCAGACCGACCTCGCCGGCATCGCCGACACCGCGCAACTCCGCCGCTACCGCGACACCTTCCCCAACCTGCTTCTCACCAACTTCACCGAGTTCCGCCTCTACCGAAACGGCCAACACATCCAGACCGTCCCTGCCGCCAGCCCCAGCATTCTGACCGATCTGCGCGCCGCCCCTGTCATCGAGCGCCCTGACGAGCTCTGGGCGCTCCTTGAGCAGTTCCTTGACTACTCCGTGCCCCAGGCGGCCACGGCGGAAGCACTCGCCGTCCAGCTCGCCAAACGCACCCGCTTCCTGCGCGCGACCATCCAACAGCAAGTTGCACAGAGGAATCACACCGGCGGGGCACGGCTCGCCGGCTTCTACGAGGCATTCAGGCAATTCCTCATTGCTGATCTGACCCACGAGCAATTTGCCGACCTCTACGCGCAGACGATCACCTACGGTCTCTTCGCCGCCCGCACGCGCTCAACGAACACCTTCACTCGCCGCGCGGCGTTCGACCGCATCCCCCAGACCATCGGCATCCTGCGCGACGTCTTTCGCTTCATCTCCCTTGAGGAGCTGCCGCCCCAGCTCGAGTGGATCGTGGACGACATCGCGGAGGTGCTCGCCCGGGCCGACGCATCGGGCATCCTCGACCAGTACTACCGCGAGCACAAGGGCGCCGACCCCATCGTCCACTTCTACGAGACCTTCCTCGCCCAATACAACCCCGAGGAGCGCGAGCGCCGCGGCGTCTACTACACGCCCGAACCGGTCGTCTCCTACATCGTCCGGTCACTCCACTCGATCCTGACGAGCGACTTCGGGCTGAGCGATGGCCTGGCCTCGGATGGGGTGACGCTTCTGGACCCCGCGGCGGGGACCATGACCTTTGTGGCCCACGCGGCGCAACTCGCAGTCAGTGAGTTCGTGAACAAGCATGGCGCAGGCGCCCGAGAGGACTTCATCCGCGAACGGGTGCTGAGGAACTTCTACGCCTTCGAGCTGATGATGGCCCCCTACGCCGTGGGCCACCTCAAGATGGCTTTCTTCCTTGAGGAGCTCGGCCACCGGCTCGCCGACGATGAGCGCGTGAAGTTCTACCTGACTAACACCCTCGACATGGAGGAGCTGGCCCAGAGCGAGATGCCCTTCTACCGGTCCTTGTCCCAGGAATCCCGAGCCGCGAGCAGGGTCAAGAAGCAGCAGCCAATTCTGGTTATCCTTGGCAATCCTCCCTACAGTGGCCATTCAGCCAATCTCAGCGAGAGGCCCGTGCGGATTGCGAGGGGCAACCCTTACATAGTCGGGTGGAAGCCCAGCGACCCTGGCGGCGCAAGCCCTGTGCAGCGCGTGGCAAGACGTGAGCTCGAGGACGTCTTGCAGCCGACCTTCATCGGGCGGCTTGTGAGAGACTACTTCTTCGTAGACAGCAGGCCGCTCGGAGAAAAGAACCCGAAGTGGCTCCAGGACGACTACGTGAAGTTCCTGCGCTTCGCCCAGTGGAAGATCGAGCAGGCCGGCCGCGGCGTTGTGGGCATGATCACCAACCATGCGTGGCTCGACAACCCCACGTTCCGCGGAATGCGGCAGACCCTGATGCGCACATTCGACGACATCTACGTCCTCGACTTGCACGGAAACGCGCTCAAGCGCGAGACCTGCCCTGATGGCAGCCCAGACAAGAACGTCTTCGACATCCGCCAGGGCGTCGCCATCGCCCTCTTCGTCAAGCGCGGCGGCCGGAAGAAGGAACCCGCCAGCGTCCGCCATGCCGAGCTTTGGGGCACGCGCGCACGGAAGTTCCACTGGCTCTCCGAACACGACCGGTCCTGCACAACGTGGCGGGAGCTGCTTCCGCGTTCGCCGTCTTACCTGTTCGTCCCGCGCGATGACCGGCGCCAGGCCGCCTTCCGCAGTTTCCCGTCGCTTCCCGGACTTTTGCCAATCAACAGCGTTGGCATCGTGACCGCGCGCGACCACCTCACCATTCATTGGACGCCTGCCGACGCCTGGCGCACAGTGACTGTCTTCTCGCGCATGGACCCCGAGATTGCGCGCAAAGGCTACAGGCTCGGGCGGGATGCGCGCGACTGGAAGGTGGCTCTGGCGCAGAAGGACCTCCTCGATTCAGGCCCTCATCGCCAGAATGTCGTGACCATTCTCTATCGCCCGTTCGACACGCGGCACACGTACTACACGGGAAGGTCGCGCGGTTTCCTCTGCATGCCGCGGCCCGAGGTAATGCGCGAGATGCTCCAGGACAACCTGGCCATCGTCGCGCCCAAGCGCGTCGAGCACGTGGGACCTTGGCAGCACGCACTTGTTTCATCCTGCGCTACAGACCATGTCGCTGTCTCTCTCAAGACGATCGACTACGTCTTCCCCCTGTTCTGCTATCCCAACGGGGAGCGAGACCTTTTCGAGGCGATGGAGGTCTCGGCAAGATCACCCAACCTTCACCCGAAGCTCCTTGACATCCTGAAGGCCGCCCACTGCCGCCAGCCGACGCCCGAACAGGTCTTCCATTACGTCTACGCGGTCCTGTACGCACCCCAGTACCGGGACAAGTACGCCGAGTTCCTGCGGAGCGACTTCCCGCGCGTGCCGTTCACAAGGGACGCGGCGCTTTTCGCGAAGGTTGCCAGGTTGGGCGAACGGCTGACGGGCCTTCATCTGCTGCGCTCAGAGGAAGTTGACGAGGGGAGCGTGCGCTTCGAAGGCCTGGGCGATGGCAAGGTCGCCAAGGGCACGAAGGCCGGGGTCCGCTACGACCCCGGGGAGAAGCGGGTCTATATCAACCAGACCCAGTACTTCGCCCCCGTGCCCCAGGAGGTGTGGGAGTATCGGGTCGGCGGCTACCAGGTGTGCGAGAAGTGGCTCAAGGACCGCCAGGAACGCCGCCTGGAGCTCGAGGATTCACTGACCTACTGCCGCATCGTGACGGCCCTGGGCCTGACGATCAAGATTCAGCAGGCCCTCGACGAACTCTATCCCGCCATCGAGGAGAGCCTGCTCCCCATCGAGCTTGGCCCGTGATCAATGTGGACATTGTGGACTGGGTGGACAAGGTGGACGGTCTGGACAGGGCGGGAGGAACTCCCACTACTGAGGGGAGCGCAGAATGGTTTACACTTCGTGAACGCCGCGGGTTTGTAGTGCGGCCTTCAGGCCGTTCCTGAAGGCACGGGCTAAAGCCCGCACTACGAACGCATGTCAACTGTTCTCCGCTCCCCTTAGTGTGTCCTGTTGACGCTGTCCACCGTGTCCACTATCTCCACACTGTCCACGACTGCCCAGCGCAAGCCAGCACCCCCTCCTCTGTCACCAGGATGTGCACGGGCAGGTCATGGGCGTCGTGCGGGATGGCGTCGAGCACCTGGGCGGCAAAGGCGATGCCGCAGCGGATGGCGTGGAAATCGGGGTGGGACATGTAGCGGTCGTAGTAGCCGCCGCCGCGGCCGAGGCGGTTGCCCGAGCGGTCAAAGCCCCGCGCAGGGACGAGGACGAAGTCAATCGAGCCGGGCTCAACGATCTCGCTGCCGGCCGGCTCCAGGATGCCGAAGACGCCAGGCACCAGCTCAAGCGCCGTCTCCCCCCCTCTCCCTTGGGGAGAGGGCTGGGGTGAGGGTGCTTGCCCTCCCCCTCTCCCTTGGGGAGAGGGCTGGGGTGAGGGTGCTTGCCCTCCCCCTCTCCCTTGGGGAGAGGGCTGGGGTGAGGGTGCTGCCCCTCCCCCTCTCCCTTGGGGAGAGGGCTGGGGTGAGGGTGCTTGCCCTCCCCCTCTCCCTTGGGGAGAGGGCTGGGGTGAGGGTGCTGCCCCTCCCCCTCTCCCTTGGGGAGAGGGCTGGGGTGAG
>Ga0194112_10000819_pt1 | contig 46003 bp, 39 predicted proteins | sample TA2MahC400mmetaG_FD_146191 | JGI IMG/M metagenome (GOLD analysis project Ga0194112, IMG submission 146191) | Freshwater microbial communities from Lake Tanganyika, Tanzania - TA2015016 Mahale Deep Cast 400m | ecosystem: Environmental > Aquatic > Freshwater > Lake | place: Tanzania: Lake... | reverse complement strand
GAAGAAGTCCAGATTCTTGCCCGTGGACTTAATTTAATTGACAAAGAACTGAAAACCAATATCTCATTCAGTGTATACAACTGAGATGAATGATTATTGTTGTGATTACTAACTGTTATGTCTTTAAATGAAATTAGCGTAATAAAGTCACGCTAGTGAAAGGATACTGGCCTGCATCTCCGAGATCTCTCAGATAATCAATGTGTTCAATATCTTTAGGTCCGTATATTTCTTTCACTGGAATGCCTGAAGCTGTCTCAAAGCGATTGGCTGCTTGTTGACATTTTTCATTATTAGATGATTCCTTTTCCATTTTCTTTCCCCTCCGATTTATTTGCGAATTATACCCCGTTTATCCCTCTTTGTTGATATCGGGAGTTTGTTTTAGTAAACCATGCAGAAAGGTTTGAACCAAGGTTTCAGCCAATTCTTCAGCGTTCGCTTGACGGCTGTAGTCAAACCAATAGACTACCCAAAATACCATGCCGGTCCCCAAAAAAGTCAAAAAAGACTCCCTATATTTACGGGCCCTCCCTGATTCCTGAAGTTCTTTAATGGCCCCGCGGACAAGCTCATAAGCTCTTCTCCAGATCGACGTGATTTCGTAATAATGCCCCTTATTGAGATTCCGGATCTCATGAACCAATACTCGGGGAGCTGGGCTGGAGGTGCACATAAGGGTGAACTTTCGTAAAAAAAAGACCAACCTTTCTTTCGGATCGGACAGATGTTCCGCTTCATCAAGGATTGGAATAAAACGCCTCTTCAAATCATCTAAGTGGATTTGGTATAAAAGGTCCTCTTTACTGGAAAAATAGTAATAAAGGTTGGCTTTGCTCATGCCCAAGACCTTTGCGATCATCGACATAGGAGTGCCATCATATCCTTTTTTGACAAAAAGGTCTAAGGATTTTTGGTAGATTTCAGATTGCCGTTCCTGGTTTAGCGAACTTTTAACCTCTTTTTCAGATCGCCCCCCATTTTTTGCTATTGCCCAGCCTTTATTCATAGGCAGCTCTCTTTTTCAGCATAGATTTTTTTAAAAATCGACCAATCGGTAAACAATCTATACTTTTTAATTCTATTTGTCAAGAAAAAAATTATTAATTTCTAATCTTAAAAATATTATAATGATTTTGAAAGGTTAATGATAATAAAAAAGGAAATTCAATGCGAAATGAAGGTCTCTTGTTTTTAATAATTTTTTTACCGATCGGTCTATTATTTTAAGCATAGCTTGGGAAGTTCCCAACCATCCATACTCTATTTCTTCTCGATTCTGAACTGGCAGTTCCCTGCATCTGCCATGCTCTCTTCCAATGAAGATTTAATGTCAAAGCCAAAGTGGGAAAAAATCTCATCTATCATTGCGAGGCAAGCCGATTTGCAGACCATTCTATTTGCCAACTCCTCTCCCTGTTCTTTTCTTAAAGCCTGATAGATGCTGCATTCATTGAGCCTATAGGAGAAGACCCTTGGACTATTCATAAGGACCCATAGCCTTTTAAACGGTTGAATACTTAAGTAAGCTATTTCGACATATCTTTGTGGAATAAGAGGAAAATTCATCTCCCCTATTTTCTCTATCGCTTTTTTCATCACCTCGTAAGTTCTATCAGTCCTTTCTTCACCTTTTTTTATGCTCCTTCGAGCCAGGTTTCTCCCGTAATTTTCGAAAGAGGTCATGATCTCTTCGAAATCCTTCTGACCCGATGATCCCAGTGTTCTCACGAAATGAAGAGGATCGAATTCCTCGGAAAGAGCCTTAATCATTTCTTGATCCAAATCAAAATGATATTGTTCCATCTAATTACCTCCTGCCTTCACTTTTAACGCATTGGTGGGACATATTTTGACGCAATCCATGCAAATGACGCATTTATCCCTAAAGACTGCCTCGACCTCGTAATACTCAGGATCAGTTTCTTTAAACCGATCCACTTTCGTAGGAGCGACTGCAAAGACAGCTTGTGGGCAGACCTGAAGGCATTTTTTGCATTCAAAAGGAGTGATGCACTTCCTTTTTTCGATCTCAATGATTGGTAACATATTACCATTCCTCCTTTAAACTCGGAAGCTTCTCACGATCAATCAGGCTTATCGCATCCTGAGGACAAGCGTAGGCACAAACTCCACAGCCAAAACATCGCATTAGATCGATGTTTGACTTATTCGTTGTCACTTCCATTTTTATTGCACCAAATTGGCATCGTTGTGCACAGTTACCACATCCGATACATTCATCATATTTCACTTTTGCTATTTGATGCCCTTTCAGCAAAAAGGGTTTCACACCATAGTCCATCCTCATCCTGATGGCGATACAATCGGGATAATCGCAAAGGCAGATACCCCCGATATAAGGAGTCCCAAACGCCATTATCGTTATGACCATACCTCGCTTGTGCCAATGCTCAAGGTGTTTTTTTGTTTCCTCAATGGAAAGAAACTCGACACCCCCTTTATACCTCTCTGGCCATTCCTCCCATCGAAACATACCAATACCTAATCCCAAGCAAGAACGTGGGCGGTTCTCACCATCCTCCAGGGTTGCCCGAAAAGTTCTCCTACAGATACAATCAATTCTCGCTATCGGCTGAGCGATCTCAACCATTTTCTTGGAATCATCCAGAGAGACCACCTGTCCAACCATTCTCTCCTGGCGCTTGGTGAATTCTTTCATCGCCTCTTCATAAGCTTCGGGTTTATCTTTTAAATCGATGAGGGGTTTAATCAAATTCAATGGAGCTCGAATCTCATCCAAAATCATCGGTTCTCTTTCTTTTCCCTTCTCCACTTTCTTATAAATGGGCCTCGCATAATTCTTTGGATTTAAATACCATCGATTGCTCTCCCCATATTTTTCACATAATTGACACATCTCATGCCTCCGATCGATGCCTCCCCCTAACCCTCCGCTCTCCCCCGTGGTCGGGGGAGAGGGGAGGACTGCCTGCCCTGCCTACTGGCAGGCAGGCGGTAGGCAGGGGCGAGAGGAAATTTTAAATATTTTTGGCTAAAGTTTTACGGGAAATTCGGGCAGTGGAGTATAGTCAGGATGCTTCCATCCGTCATCGATCCTCGCTGCCCTCTTTGCCGCTGCCTTGTACTTCTCGAAGTCGGCAAGTATGTAGATGGAGAGCTTCTGGGCTGCCATGGAGCCCTCCGCATGAATGGTCAGCACATCTTCATAGGCCGAGGTTAAATCTCTGATCAACCTGATGAGCCTTAGCCGATGCTCGGTCGGAATCCCGGCCTTTCCCCCCAAGTATTTCTCGATAAATCCTTGAGTTTCCGGGTTGGAGAAATCCTTGAAAGAGGGGATGGTGCCCACAATTCCGCCACCGATGTCCTGTAGAATCTTTGTGGCTTCATGAAAATTATCTGCGAAGAAGTATTTGGCAATATTCGCATACATGGGGTTCGGATAGACCAGATCCGAATCAGGTTCTGAAACGCAATGTTCACAGGCAGCCTGTCCGATGATTTTCACTGTCTCCGTGTACATGGTCAGCCAGGTCAACTTTTCTACAACATGAGAGGCCTTTTCAATGCCGTTATATTCTGCCATCAAGGCCGCGGCTCCGCTCAGATACTCAAGCTCCACCGCCTTGTAGCTCTCCGCACTGAGCCGGTGAAAATTTCCAAACATATAAGCAAATTGCCCTGCAAAGGGCCATTCCCCCTTTAAAAAAATCCTTTCTTTAGGCACAAAGACATCATCAAAAACCAATAGACTGTCCGCGAGATAGATACTTGCCCCGATGGGATAATCGAAAAGATCTCCTGGCTCCTTGACCTCTGGTTCAGCACAGATCATCGTAAGGTTTTTCGAATTTGCAGGAATGGCAAATGCGACGGCATAGGCTTTATCATCCTCCCGCATGGCACGGCAGGGAAGTACCAAGATCTCATTGTTGCAAGGGGCATGACTGATGTGGGTCTTTGCTCCCCTTACAATGATGCCATCTGGCTTCTCATCCACAATTCTAACGTAGTAATCTTGATGAGGCTTTTGCTGAGAGGGTCTAAGTGCCCTATCGCCCTTTGCATCGGTCATGGCAAGAGAAAGGGTGAGATCATTTTTCTGCAGGTATTTCCGATAAGCCTCGATGTTCTTGGAATAGCTCGTTCCGCATTCTTTGTCCACCCTCTTGGAGACGACTGTCACGGCATTCATACCATCGATTCCGGTAAACTGAGCACCCGAGGGCTTACCAAAACACATCCGGGCAAGGGTCAATACCGTCTCTCTTCGTCGGAGAAGATCCTCTTTCGTCCTGATGGGCAAGAAATTGAAGCTGACCAACTCACCCTCCTCATTTTTTGCCGTAAATAGATCACGGTAACGAGGATCGTTGGCCAACACATAATAGGAAGCACACCAATTGGCGCAGATCTTTAAGAATGGATTCTCTGTAACATCTTTTACTCTCTCACCAAGACAATAAACCAGGCGCTCATCTTTTAAACTTTCAAGATATTGTTTAGGGGTCCTTACTGCCATAAAATACCTCCTCTCTGACTTTATAATCCGTGCCAAGCACAAAGTTCTTCATCCGTAGCCACTCTCCCGGTGATCCCCTTGGCATCCTGTTGAGCCAGAAATATGGCACATTTCACCATCTTTTCAGGTGTCACCCAACCTTTCCTCTCCTCCTCCTTTACCCAAAACCTCATCCCCTCCGTGTCAACCACCCCATGGGGTTTAAGACAGTTGACAGCGATGTTAAACCTCCCCACCTCTGCCGAAAGTCCATAGGTAAATCGATCAAGCCCTGCCTTGGCTACAGCATATGCCAATCCTGTGGAAACCGTATGTCCATCTCTCTCATTAGCAGCCAAAGAGGATATATTGATAATGCTCCCTGATCTCTGTTCGGTCATCTTTGGAAGCACAGCCTTTGAACAGAGAAAAGCGCCCGTCAGATTCACTCTCAAAACAATCTCCCAACGTCGAAGGGGCGTTTCAACAACTGGATAATAGAAGGCGACGCCCGCATTGTTGACTAAGACGTCTATCCTGCCAAATTCCCGAGTCGTCTTTTCCACCATCTCATTGACACTACTTTCATCCGTAACATCGCACCTTATGGGAAGAGCTCGTCGCCCAAAAACTTTTATCTCCTCTACGGTCTTATATATCGTTCCTGGTAACTTCTCATTCTCTGACTCCGTTCTTGCCGCAACAACCACCTCCGCACCTTCTTTGGCAAAACCAATGGCAATAGCCTTTCCTATACCACGGCTCGCCCCTGTGACAATGGCCACTTTACCTTTTAGTTTCATTTTTCACTCCACTTCCTTTCTTTATGAATAGCACAGTCCTCTTCTACTTCGTACCCACCATCTTCACTCTCTCTTCTTTAGGCACCTCCTTGGCATACATTCGCATGATAAGCTCACCCCAACCGCCTCTTTTACAACCGACATCAGGACAGTGCACAGTATTAAAAAGCATCATATCGGGGTCTAAATCCTCATAGAGACGCTCCCACATGGCGTAAATATAAGGCATAAACGCTCCTAAGGCGTGGATGCACATCAATTTTGGGCATTCATCCGCGATAAGATATCCATTGCCAGTCAATACGAATTTATCGCCCACTTTATGCCCAGCATTACAGTTATGAGATTCAACTACCTCAACGTATATCTTGTGGGTTAGGAACTTCGGAGCGCGTTCCATGGCCTTTACATACCTCGGATTGGAACGATAGATGGCTATTTCCTCATCCGTATACCCCTGCATCTCTTGAAATTTCTTCCATCGCTTTTCTATTTTCTCTTGCTGTTCTTTTCCCATAGGTTCCTCCTTGTTTTATTTTCTTTATCCTATCTCTTATATGCTGTCCTATCATCTATGGCCAAATTTTTATATTATTTTGACGAATCTATTTATCGGTTAAAGCATAGTCAACCAAATTCTTCCGTATTTGTCAAGGCAAAACCATGAGGATGTCATTGTTGGCCAAGAGGGGGTACGGTGTGAGAATCAACGTGATGAGAAAGTTACTGCCGGAGCAGCGAATGCTTTCGTCTAATGCAATACAAAACCTAATCTGGGGCTGAAAGCCTTTAGAATATAATCCCACATTCCTTCCATTCTCATCCGATTAATTTTCTCGGTATCCATAAAGCCAGTTCTGGGAATATGATACAAATAACTAAACAAATTGCCTGAATCCCAACGTAGGGAATAATGGATCTGATGATATCTGTCATGGTGATTCCTTCCGGAACAATGGCTTTCATGTAGAAGAGATTGAAACCGAATGGTGGAGTCAGATAGGCCATTTCCATATTCACTGTAAATAGGATTCCGAACCAAACCCCATCAAACCCCAAAGCTTTTATCACAGGTACCATCACAGGAGTGCAGATCATAATGATACCACCTGGATCCATGAGGCAGCCGAGGATAAAAAGGACGAATTGCATGCCTGCAAGGATGACATATCGTGATAATGGCAAAGCAGCGACAACATCCTTTATCAGGTCTACGGCTCCAAGAGCAGTGTAGACCGAAGTGAAGCAGACACCTCCTATGATGATCCAAACAACCATACAACTGAGTTTAAGGGTTGTATAACAAGAATCTCTAAACACCTTCCAGTTAAGGCTCCGATTGATGGCGGCGCAAACAAGAGAGCCCAGGGCGCCTACTGCAGCCGCTTCGGTTGGAGTCGCAATACCTTTAAAGATTGCACCAAGAACGGCTAAGATAAGGACGATAGGGGGGATTACTGATTTCAATGAGATAAATTTTTCTTTCCAATTAGCCCTCTCTTCTTTAGGAATTGAAGGCGCTAAGGATGGTTGAAGATAGGCTCGTATGAGGACATAGATGATAAACATACAGCCCAGGAGCACTCCGGGCAGAATCCCTCCGGCAAAAAGAGCCCCTATCGATTCTCCTGCAAAAAGTCCGTATAATATCATCGGCACACTTGGAGGGATGAGTATTCCCAATGCCCCTCCAGCAGAAACGCAGCCAATCGAAATCTCTTTATCATATTTATGTCTAAGCATAGAGGGGAGGGCGATTAACCCCATGGTCACTGTAGCAGCCCCACTGATTCCAGTCATGGCAGCAAAAAGCATACAGATGATCACTGTTCCAACGGCCAATCCACCCTTTATCCCTCCAAACCATTTGTACATCATGTCATAAAGGGATTTAGCAAGTCCCGAATTTTGCAAAACTATTCCCACGAAGATAAATAAGGGTATAGCCGTGATGATAAAGTTTTGCATGACTCCAAATGTGTTTGCCTTTACCGCTGTTATAGCCTGAGGCCCCCAGAGAATATAGGTGAACCATACACTTACCCCTCCCATGACGAAGGAAAGTGGGAGTCCTGTTAAGAGTGCTGCGATAAGAACTATGAAAAGAATGATCGTTATTGTTCCAATATCCATTAGCTACCCTCCTCACCACCCTTGATTACAATCATAAGGTCCCGGACAAATTTAGCTAATGCTTGAAGGAGTATAAGAAATGCCCCCAGAGGTAACATTAATCTAAAAGGGTAGATTGGAGGACCCCATTGTGTTGAATCATGTTCCAAAGTGATGACCGACTTCCAGGCCGCCTCCCAACCTTTCCAAAGCATCACACCGAGAAAGGGGAGTGTTAGGATCACAAAAGTAATTAAATCAAGAAGAGCTCTTCTCGTTGAGGAAAAGCGTCCATAAATGACATCCATATTGACATGGCCACTATCACGTAGTGTATACGCTCCTCCAATGATGATGAATGTCCCAAAAAGCATTGTGGACAAATCATTTACCCAGATCGTAGGACTGTTAAATCCATACCTCATTATCACTTCGTAGCCTACAAAAAAGGCGAGGGCGAAGATAAGAAAACTGATCACTTTTCCTGTCCATTCGCTAAGGGAATCGACAAATCTCAATCCTTTCATTATATTTCCCATCACTATCTCCCAGGGGTGGAGGCCAAGGGGACCCTCCACCCCTTCCATCCCATTTTATTTTTCGTACCCAAGTTCTTTCATAAAATCACGAAGCATGCTCATCGCTTTAGCGCACACCGGATCCTTCTTGGCTATATCCTCTTGAAGTTCTAATGAGGCTTTTTTCATCTTTTCAATCTCCGTTTCAGGCAATGTAACCACATTGACATTCCATTTCGCAACCATTTCATTGAGTGACCTTTTAGAAAGCATCCGAGTGAGATTGGTGGACAAAAAGGTAGTACAGCCCATAGCCGCCGTTTCTATCATCGCTTTTTGCTCTGGAGTGAACTTCTTCCAAAGATCCATATTAATCATGAAGTTATTCCATGCCCCTACTATGGGTTCTGGCATCATGTAATTCTTTAAGACTTCATGGAACTTCTGGACATACATGGGTCCTGCATCCCCCCAGTGAGCCCCTTCGACGACGCCAGTGGCTAAGGCTGTATAAAGTTCACCTCCTGGGATGAATACAGTCGATGCCTTTAATTTCGCCAACCAATCAGCCATGGTCCCATAGGCCCTGAGCTTCATCCCTCTAAGATCCTCTACTTTTCTAATCGGCTTCTTTGTCATTATACCAACAGAATAAGGTTCAGAGGGTAGGAAATAGACATTATGTTTTGCATAGCCTTCCCTGAGCAAATCGCCAAACCCTTTTACCCACATAAAATTCCTGGCCTCTTCGAGATCTCTGAAGACGAAAGGAAGTCCCCCTCCGATTTCAGTCACAGGTATTGTTTTCCACCAATATCCTTCCGCATACCAGGCCATATCGAGGGTACCTTTGCCCACTGCATCGAGAACCTCCCTCACTGGGACGATCGCCCCAAACGAGAAAGGTGAAATCTCTATGGCTCCACCCGACATTGCTGAGATCATCTCTATAAGCTTAGTCATAACTCTCTTCGTATCTTCGGGAGGAACATGGGTTTGCAGTCTTAACTTATATTTCGGTACCTGTGCAGATGAATAACCAAGCCCTATAATTCCTAATAGCACAAAAACAACCATTACACTTACTACCCATCTCTTTGATTTCCTCATTTTAGTTACCTCCTTTTTTAGATTTTTCATCCTCAACTGATCGTGCAGCCCCCGTCTACGAAAATGGTTTGACCAGTGATAAAATCAGAGGCAGAGCTGGAAAGGAAAATCATAGCCCCAACGAGATCCGAAGGGAGGCCAAGACGACCCATGGGGATTGTCAAAATGATCAATTTCTTTAACTCTGGGTCTGAAAGTACACTCGTACTCATTTTAGTAAGAGTAAAGACAGGAGCGATAGAGTTGATCTGAATATTATTCGTTGCCATTTCTACAGCCATCGTCCTCACCATCGCATGGACTCCACCTTTGCTCGCAGAATAGTGTGCTGAAAAGGGCCTCCCTATATGACCAGATACGGAACCAACCAGGATGATTTTTCCTGAGCGCTGCGGTAGCATCAAGGAAAGACTCTGCTGAGTTAGAAGAAAAGAACCTTTGAGGTTAATATCGATAATCTTTTGGAACTCTGTAATATTGATTTTTTCGATCGGAGTCGGCCAAGCCACACCTGCGAAGTTAATCATGATGTCAAGTCTGCCAAATTCCTTCAGCAGGGCATTGATTAGACTTTTCACAGAACTCTCATCTGTCACATCGACTGTTTTGACCCAAGCCTCAATTTCCCTTTTTTTCAACTCATCAGAGACCCTTCGAAGGCCTTCAGAATCGATATCTGCCAGGGCCAAGGTTGCCCCAAACTGGGCCAAACCCAAACTCGTTTCTCCGGCAAGCCCACCTGCTGCTCCTACGATGAGAGCAATTTTGTTAGTTAAATCAAATAACTTCTCATATGACATAATCCCCCCTTTGATCTTTCATTATCCATGACTTGGTCATCAATTTCCTCTTCCATCACCTCCTTTTTTCTCCTCTTCTGTTAAAACCCTCCTCAATATTTTCCCTGCCGCACTCTTAGGGAGTTCCTCTCTGAATTCAACGATACGAGGACGTTTATAGGCTGCCATATTCTCTTTGGACCATTCTATGACTTCTTCTTCTTTGACCTTTCCCTTATATTCTGGTTTTAAAACGATAAAAGCCTTAGGACTTTCTCCTCTATACGGATCAGAAACCCCTATCACTGCTACCTCTGCTACAGCAAGATGCCTATAAAGCAGGTTCTCAACCTCTGCAGGGAATACACTATAACCTGAACATTTAATCAATTCTCTTTTTCTCCCCAAAAATTTGATATATCCTTCCTCATCCATCAGGCCAATGTCTCCTGTATGGAGCCAACCATCTTTGAGGATCTCTTTTGTCTCCTCAGGCTTATTCCAGTAACCTTCCATGATGGCTGGACCTTTCATAATAATTTCACCCTCCTCATTAGGAGGAACTTCAATCGTTCCTGTCAACAAGTCTACAATTTTGATATCGTTAATATGGGGGATGCCTATAAAACCTGGTTTATAGCGGTATAAAGGTGTGATCGCCCCTCCCTGTGATACGCATTCTGTTAAACCATATCCTTCACCAACGATTGTTTTCGGTACCAATTCTTTCACTTTTTTTTGAATTTCTACAGATATAGGAGCCCCACCGCTCCCGATGCAGCGGAGTGAACTGAAGTCGTATTGTTTAATATTGGGTATGCTGAGTAGAGCAATGAGCCCAGTTGTTGGGACAACCATAAATGTGCATCGGTAATGAGCAATTGCCATTGCTACCACATCGGGAATAAATCTGGTTAAGATCACAATTTTCCCACCTGAGACTAAAGGAGAACACATCAACTGCTGCTGTCCCATTGTATGAAAGAATGGAGTCACACCAAGATGGACATCATCTTCTCTGTGATGGTACCAAAGGGCTGACCCTACACTCGCACAGGTAAGGGTATAATGGCTAATCATCGCTCCTTTTGGAAGCCCTGTAGTTCCGCCAGTATATAACAAAAGGGCAAGTTCTTTTTTCAAATCCGTTATATTACATATTGGGTTGGATGCGGACTTACTCAAAAAATCTATAAAGTCTACTGTCTTCGGGAAAAACCGCTTCTCTTCCTCGGCCTCAGTGGGTAATGGTAAAATAGGTTCCTCTGGGAGGAAATCCCTTGGGGAGGTAATAATAATGTTTTTCAACTGAATTTGTTCTTTTATCTTCTCAACTTCTGGAAAGAGGAAATCGAACGAAATCAGTGTCTCCGCCTGGGCGTCATTGATTTCGTATTCTAATTCTGCATGTTTGAACATCGGGTTCAGAGGAACGACCACTCCACCTGCTCGATGGATGCCGAAATAACTGATTACAAACTGAGGACAATTCTCCATATATAAAGCCACTCGGTCTCCCTTTTTGACACCAAGATCGACCAATCCCCACGCAAACCGATCGATCATCTCATCCAGTTCTTTATAAGTCAAATCTTTCCCATAGAAACTTAGAGCAACGTTTTCCGGTGTCATCACTGCCCAGTCTCTTAGATACTCGGATAATGGTTTTTCAACTTCAAAGGTCTTCGGAAGCCATGGTGGCCAAACCTTATACCATCTCTTTTCCATATCATGATCCCTTCCTCATAATCGCATGACACTTTACCTATACCTGTTAAAGGGCCCGTTAATCTTTGCCGGAAAATCTGAATGATGTCTCATCTATCCTGAAAGACAAATATCACAGGCTTTAAGCCCTGTCAATTTTATTATCCGAGCCTCAAAATGGTAAACCAGTTTCACCCTTCTCACCTCCATCCTTTTTCTAATTTTTTACAGGCCCCCCCTTCTCAAGAAATGAAAGAAAGCAAACCGCAAGACTAAAGACGTCACAGGCTCGGACTTTTTGACCTTTATATTGATCTCCCTCTTCTTTCTGCTCATTACGATCTCAATCTTATTGGCTCACCGCTACCGCGGAAGAGTTTCAACTAACATTCACAACATGCATTAAATCTTAATTATTAAAGATATTTCCAATTGTCATCTACACAGTTAAAAAATCAACCCATTCGACTCCCCGGTCTAAAGCCCGGGGTATGCTCAGGGTTGATACTGAGCGGCGCTTTTAACCCCGATTTAAAAATCGGGGTTTGGCGCCGTCGAACGTATCAATTTTATAAAAATTTTCTACTTGACAAAACTCTTTATGCAATAAATATATTATTTCCATTTAAAAGTCCTTTGAACTCTTAAATTGAAGCATAAAATTTTAGCAAAAAGGGGATAAGGTAAATGGCAGAAAACAAAAAGAAATATATTATAGGTGTTGATACAGGTGGGACTTTTACAGATGTGGTTGTCATCGACATAGAGACAGGAGAATCGATCAACGCTAAATCCCCGACCACTCCTCATGATTTTTCGATCGGTGTAATCAATGCTATTGGGGAAGCATCTCAGTTAAAGAACACCTTAAGAAGAGATTTGCTTAAACAAACTTTGATGTTGAAGCACGGCACAACGGTAGGTACAAACTCCGTGGTAACACGTAGAGGGGCAAAAGTTGGCTTTATCACGACTAAAGGTTTTGAAGATACCACCCTCATTGGTCGGGTCATTCAAAGGGTAGATGGGTTAAGTGACGAAGAAGTAGGAAGGCTGACCGTTGCAACCAAACCGGAGCCCTTAGTGCCCAGATTTCGTGTAAGGGGGGTATATGAACGGATTGATGCTGAAGGCAACATCGTTGTCCCTTTAAATACTGAAAATGCGAGGGAGCAAATACGTTCTCTGGTTGAGGTTGAAAAGGTTGAGGCTATCGGGGTAAGTCTCCTGTTCAGTTTCGTGAACCCTATCCATGAGCAGAAAATCAAAGAACTCATTAACCAGATGTACCCGGATCATGACCTGTATCTTGCTTTCTCCCACGAAATAGTGCCTCTATTAAAAGAATATGGACGTGCCAATACTGTTATTTTAGACTGTTTCATAGGGAAAGTCATGCGCGAATATTTCTCTAAATTGGACATGAGGTTGCGTGACGAAGGCTTTGGGGGAAAGTTTCTTGTCATGCAATGTAGCGGCGGAACGGTTGGTTGGGAGAGGGTAGCTGCGGTAAGGACTCTATCCTCCGGCCCAGCCGGTGGAGTTATCGGAAGCCATTACCTGGCAGGTCAACTCGGACACGAGAATGTTATTTCGACTGATATGGGGGGTACGAGCTTTGATGTTTCCCTTATCAGAGACGGTAGATTCCGTTATGAACGCGAGCCTATTATTTCACGTTGGCGGGTAATGTTGCCTATGATAAAGTGTGATTCAATTGGTGCTGGTGGCGGAACGATTGCCCGAGTTGAACCGCGCTTAAACAGATTGTTGGTAGGTCCTGACAGTGCTGGGGCTGTTCCTGGTCCGGTTTGCTATGGTACTGGAGGCACAGAGCCGACCGTTTGTGATGCCGACCTTATTCTGGGATTTCTAAATCCTGACTATTTTATGGGTGGGAAAATAAAGTTGAATAAGGCAAAAGCCGAACAAGCCATAAGAGAAAAGATTGCCATTCCTTTGAAGATGGATTTGGTCGAGGCCGCTGCCGGAATTGTCACGATCATCAATTCGCAGATGGCTGATCTAATCAGGGTAATTGCCATGGGTGTGGGCCTTCCTCCAGAACAGTTTGTGCTTTATGCCTTTGGCGGAACTGGGCCTATGCATGCTACTTACTACGCAGGTCAGTTAGGAATTAAGCAGGCCTATATTTCTCGTCACTCAGCGGTCTTCTCTGCTCATGGGATAGCGGGAGCAGACATCATTCAAACCGCTTCCTTCTCTTTAGGCTATCCCATGCCAATGAATCCTGATGTTCTGAATAACAGGATAGCGGAGGCTCAAGAATTCTTAGCTCAGGAAATGGAGAAGGAAGGATTTCCGAGGTATAGCCTAAACTTTATTCATAGGTTTAACATGCGCTTTCGCAGGCAAGTGAACTATCACACCATTTCTTTCCCAGCTAAGGAATATAAAACGAAGGGGGATGTGGAGGCATTAGCAGAAGCCTGGATAGAAGACTTCAGTAAGGTCTATGGGAAAGGAGTAGTCTTTACCAAGGCAGGTGTGGAATTAGTATCGATGGATATTGATAGTATAGGTCATGCAGTCAAGCCGACTATTAAACGATATCCTGAAGGAAGTAAAGACCCCTCTGCTGCCTTAAAGGGTCACAGAGATGTGTTTTATCCTGAGATAAGCAAAGGATTCGTGAAGACAGCTATTTTTGAATACGACATGCTTCAGCCTGGCAACGTTATCGAAGGACCGGCAATCGTGGAGAGTCCAACGAGCACGATTGTTATTCTTCCTGAAAAGCTGGCTAAGATTGATACTTCTCTGAACGTAGTGCTCGAACTATGAGGCAAAGAGGTGCATGCTCTATAAATATTTGTTGATATTCAAAGGCATTTAAAAACATTAAAGGGGTTATCATTTTAGAATCTTCAACAGGAGGTTTTGTGATGACTCATCCTATTGATCCCATAAAATACGAAGTGTTTATCCGGAGCCTCAAGGCTATGCTTGAGGAGGGACGGGCAGCCCTCTTCATCGTTTCTGGGTCACCGGCAATCGTGGAGGGTGGGGAAGTAATGGTCACTTTCTGCGATGGAGAGGGAAACGGGATATTAACCTCCTCGGGTACCTTATTCCATGCTACTATCTCGAGCGATGCCATCATACACTGCATTCAGGAATATGAGGAAAACCCTGGTATCCATGAGGGAGATCAGTTCTTCTATAATGATCCTTATATCGTATCCACGCACGTCATGGATCAAGTGATCATCAAACCTATCTTTTACCAGGGTAAACGGATCGCCTGGGTCGGTACCGCGACGCATACTTCAGATTGTGGTGGCGTACATCGTGGCATATCTTCTGAAATCTTTCATGAGGGAGTGAGGCTTCGAGGTCTGAAAGTCATAGAAGGGGGGCAAATTAGGAAGGATACAGTAGATGCTATAACGATACAATGTCGAGACCCAGACTATGTACGTTTAGATCTCTTAGGTAGAGTTGCCTCTAACAATGTCTGTGCTGAAGGTTATTTGCGAATGGTAGAAAAGTTTGGGATTGAGTTTATAGAGGCAGCCGGTAAGAAGGTTAGAGAAGATGCTGAAGTAACTTTTCGGGAAAGGATGAGAGGCCTGCCCGATGGTACCTGGCGACAAAGGGTCTACATATCGAGATCAAAAAAGGTCGACGGAAAGGAGGTATCGATTCCCTTAAGGATTGTGTGTAGCTTAACCAAGGAAGGAGACCAGATTACTTTTGACGTTCCAGAGGCAAGCCCCCAGAATGACGATTACTGCAATACTACCATTTATGGATCAAGAGCCGTCCTCTTTGCGGGCTTTGCTGCTCTCGTCTTCTGGGATAGGAACTTTAACACCAGCCTGATCGATCTGGTCAAATATAATATTCCCGAGGGGACAGTCATAAATTGTCGTTTCCCCGCTTCTTGCGGCTTAGGCCCTGTAGCAGGACTCTTTTTCGTAACCGCTGCTGCAGGCTGTATCGAAAAAATGATGTATGCAGGAGGGCATTATGAGTATATCAACGCTGCCTGGGGATCCTTCGGTGGTGTTGGCAGTAACTTTGGTCCTGGAAACTGGTATGCTGGACACAGGCTGGACGGTTCGGTAATAGCCCCGGGTACGTACGATCTTTTTGCCGGAGGCTTAGGGGCTGCCCCTTACCGTGACGGAGTCGATACCGGCGGCATATACCACAATTCCAGATCAGCCGTTTTAGATGTTGAGTGGATCGAAAAGTATTACCCTCTTTTGTATCTCACACGGAAGCATGCCCCAAATAGTGGTGGTTGTGGCAAGTTTCGAGGAGGCATGACTGTGGAGAGTATTGTAATGGCTTATGGGGTGAGGGATTTGACCACCGATTATTTACCCGGACCAGAAGGTGGTGAACTCCGGGGCTTCGGCCTGTTTGGTGGTTACCCGATGGGTAATAATAAGGGAGATAGTATTCTATTCCTGCCAAATCCAGGGGAAGACATTCTTGAGAAAATGAACCAAGCAAAGGTTTACCCCACAGGTCTGGATGAGTTAGGACCCAATTGGGGCATAGATGCCAAGAAAAGGAGCGACTTCAGTATTGAACGACAATTAGGCGGAATCAGAGTTAGTGTCCCGAATCATGCGTTGCTTGGCAATACTTATGGGCCGGGTGGTGGATATGGAGACCCATTGGACCGTGACCCTGAAATAGTTGTCAATGACATAAGAAACGGGGCTGTTACTCTGGAAGTTGTGGCTAAGATCTATGGGGTAGTCCTCAATTCAAAGACACTGGAAGTAGATATGGCTAAGACCAAATCCAGGCGCCAAGAGATAAGGCAAGAAAGACTGAGCAAAGGTCAAAGATTGACGCCATCCAAGGTAATCACCAAATTAGAGCCATCAGCCAAAAAAAGGACCTTGATAAGGATACATGAGTACTTGGAAATAGTGGAGAAGAATGATGGTAGCAAGGTAATCTGCTGTATCAACTGCGGCACCGAATTCTGTGACCCCGGGCAAAATTACAAGAATTACGCCTTACGCTGGGTAAGAAACCCCCGGGAAATCAAGGAAGTTGCAGAGGGAGAAGAGCCCCTGGAATTATATCAAGAATACATCTGCCCGGGGTGTGGTAAATTACTGCAAGTAGATACCTGGTGCCCATTGATAGATACCGATGAACCAGTTTGGGATATTGATGTAAAAGTATAGGAGGTGATATCATGAAAAAAATAGATGTTCATTGTCATTATTATCCAGAGAGTTATCTGAAAGAGATCGCAAAATTTAAGGTCAATAGCACCGTTGGAGTTGCTTTATCGAGGGTCAAGTGGGACTCTGTGGAGACACGCATTAAAGAGCAAGATGAAAATGGAATCGATATGGAAGTGCTGGGAGTGTCAGCCCCCAATGTATATTTTGAGGATAAAGAATTTAGCCGATCGCTCGCGCAAATGACAAACGATGAGCTCAGTGAAATGCGTAAAAAATATCCCAATAGATTTGGCTGCCTTGCAAGCATCCCCCTTGTTGATATCAAATATGCGATTGACGAACTGAATCGAGCTATAGACAAATTACGAATGGACGGAATATTATTAGGGACAAATATAAACGGGAGACCTCTTGAATCTCCGGAATTCCTTCCCTTTTTTGAAGAGGTCAATAGGAGAAAAGTACCTATCATTTTACATCCCATGGACCCAAGGGTACCCGAACTCTTCAGGGATTATCAAACTGGATCCATTATTGGCTTTATGTTTGAGACAACGCTTACAGTAACGAAGATGGTATTAAGTGGACTTTTCGAAAAGTATCGAGACATCCAAATGGTATTGCCTCATTTAGGAGGGACGCTTCCCTTTCTTTATCCGAGGATAGATTTGGGCTTCCAAACCTACGAAGCTGCGAGGAAGGGGATCGGAGAGACGGGGAAGTTGCCGAGTGACTACCTGAAGAGACTTTATTATGATACGACAACCTCATACAACTCCACGTTTCTATTCACATACCAGTTTGCCGGAGCTGATCATCTACTTTTTGGTACGGATTTCCCGTACACTCGAGGTTTTAGAATCCCCCTTACGATAGATGTAGTTGAGAAATCAGGTCTTACCGAAGAAGAGAAAGAAAAGGTTTTCTTTAAGAATGCAATGAAACTTATGCCAAGGCTTGGGGAAGTATAGCATTTCAACATTAAAAGCAAGTGGCCAATTGTGGGAACTTGCCGAAAAAAGGAGGCCGTCATGAAAACGAAACAAAATTTAAAAGTCAGTTGGTGGAATTTCCTTATCATTATAATTTCAATCACTGTTCTTTGGACCCCAAATTTGGTTAATAGCCAGGCGAAACCCATCACATTGAAATTCAGCCATCAGTTTCCTCAGCAGGATGGACTTTCGATAGCGGCTACCTATTGGGCTGATCTTATCGAAAAAAGGACAGAGGGAAGAGTAAAGTTCCAGCACTTTTATGCGAGTTCCTTAGTGAAGCCTCCACAGGTATTTGATGCACTGAGAATGGGCGTTACGGATGCCGGGTGGGCTGCCATCTCTTTTATGACTGGAAAAGTTCCTGATACTGCCGTTTTGGAGTTACAAGATGCAATTCCTATCGATAAGCTGGTTGAGGTTTATGAAAAAATCGGGCCAATTTTGGCTGAAATTTTTGAGAAAAACGGTATCAAATACTTATGGGGTCCCTATCAGGGAGTCCAGCTTTACGTAGCGAAAAACAAGTTTCTAAAAAGTACTGCGGACTTTAAAGGCGTAAAAATGAGGGCTGCAGGTTTAGGGATTGTAAAGTCTTTTGAGCTTTGGGGGGCCAGTCCCTTGTTTTTGGACGTCACCGAGCTTTATACCGCACTCCAGAGAGGTACTGTTGATGGTGCAAATATGCTCTACACTATCACAAAATCGCTTAAGATTTATGAAGTTGCTCCCTACATTACGGACTGCGGTTGGTATGTAAGTAATTTCGTGTATGTGGCGATAAATATGGATAGATGGAATAGCATTTCCAAAGGAGACCAAAAAATTATGATAGAAGCCGGTCATGAAGCATTGTTGAACTCGTACAAATTCGTAATGAAATTGGATTCGGACATCAAAAACGAATTCAAAGCCATGAAAGATGTCCATATCTTCGATATGCCTAATGAAGATGGATTTCGCCTGCTCAAGATGACCGCCCCGCTGTGGGATGAGGTTAGGAAGAAGGCAGGGCCCCTGGGAAATCAAATGATTGATATCCTTTTAAAGTATAGAAGATGGTAGTTCCTGTTTTTTCGGTGATGCTAAAAATAGTTTAGATAGCCCAAGGTTATAGAGGAAGGTAGAAACGCTGAGATGTTTTTGAATTAAACTATTAAAAATTTTGGGGTTGAACTGGTTATTTAATAAGGGGGGTGCTATGAAAACAAAAAAAATAACGAAGACAAAATGGATAAGTTTCCTGGTTATGGTAGCCTTAGTGATTATGGTGGGAATTCCGTTGTTTTGTAATGCTGCTGCTACCAAAGAGGTGGTGACACTAAAGATGAGCCACCAATTCCCTCAAAGTGATGCATATTCTATGTCAGCTACTCATTGGGCTAACCTTGTGGAAGAACGGACGAAAGGACGAGTAAAGTTTATCCATTATTATACAAGCTCCTTAGTGAAAGCCCCTCAACTATTTGATGCTTTGAAAATGGGTATTGCAGATTCGGGTGGGGCAGCGGTTTCTTTCGCCACGGGAAAAGTCCCAGATTTTTTCATCTTAGAGGTACAGGATTCAGTACCTGATGACAAATGGATTGAAGTTTACAAAAAAATAACCCCGGTTTTGAGCGAGATTTTTGCAAAGCACGATATAAAGTACATCTGGGCTCCATATCTGGGAGTTCAAATTTACATAACGAGAAACAAATTTATAAAGGCTCATGAAGATTTTAAAGGTTTGAAAATTAGGGGAGCAGGTCGGGGAATTATAAGGACTATAGAGCTGTGGGGAGCGAGTCCTATGTTTATAGACGTCGGAGAATTGTATACTGCATTACAGAGAGGAACTGTAGATGGTGCAAATATGACTTACACTATAACGAAGTCTCTGAAGCTTTATGAGGCTGCTCCCTACATTACAGAATTCGGTTGGCACTGTTCCAATCTTTACTCTATAGGAGTAAATATGAAGGTATGGAATAGTATATCTCAAGAAGATCAGAAAATTATGATAGAGGCTGTTCACGATTCTATGCTGTATTCAGACAAAACCACTAGACAGTTGGAAGCAGATATAAGAAAAGAATTCAAGGCGATAAAAGATGTACATGTCTATGAGCTAACAAAGGAGGAAAAGATTAATTTCCTAAAAATGACACTGCCAACATGGGATGAGGCCAGGAAGAATGCAGGACCATTGGGCAATAAATTGATTGACATCCTTGTGAGTTATAGAAAGTGGTAGAGAAATCCCGAAACTCATGGGATGTACAATATCGCGGTGTAATAAAGGCTGCCTTTGTCCCAAAAGAGAGTTAGTCCATGAACAAAGGATTCAACCTATTTAATAAAACATATAGGGCAGTAGAGAAGATAAATAATGCAATAATAAGCATTTCGGCAATTTCTATTCTTCTATTGAACTGTATTGTTTTCTATGATGTTATTATGAGATACCTCTTTAACGCACCGACTCTGTGGGGACCAGAGATTTCTATTTATCTTCTTTTACTTATGACTTTCATATCCGCAGCTTACACTCTGCAGATTGATGGTCATGTAAGTTGCAACATTTTAACTGAACGCGTTAGTCCAAAGGTGAGGAGAATTTTTTTTCTTATATCCTCACCTTTCGGTCTAATGTTCTGCATAATACTCGGATGGGAGATATGGCGTCTGTTTTTTATGGCTTATAAAGAAAAGTGGATATCCAGTGATGCACTTGGCACCCCGTTGAAATATCCTTATTTCGTTATGCCAGTCGGTATGCTTTTACTGATCGTTACATACTTTTTGAAGATCATATGGGTTTTACTAAACCCCCCTGAACAATTAGAATCGCAATCCCACGGTGGGTAATTAATGGATAATTATTTAATTTACATAGCTCTTTTTGGTTTTTTCTTAATCCTTTTATTAATTGGGCTGCCTCTTGCATTCGTTCTTGGTTCAACCGCAGTTGTAGGAATTTTGTGGTGTTTAAATCCAGGTGTGCTTTATCAAATCGCCCAGGAAGCAGTGCAGTGTGGAACTTACTTTATATTCATAACGATTCCACTTTTTGTTCTAATGGCAGAGGTATTCTCCGCTTCAGGGTTCGGAAAGGAAACTTATACAGCCGCTCAGAAATGGCTCTATAGAATCCCGGGTAGCCTGGCGGTGAGCAGTATTTATGCATGTGCTGGTTTTGGAGCTATTTCTGGTTCGAGCCCCATTACGGCTGCAACAATCGGCATTGTTGCAATTCCGCAGATGATTGATAGGGGGTATGACAGAAAAATAGCTATAGGATCTGTAGCGGCTGGAGGAACATTGGGGATAATGATTCCGCCCAGTCTGACGATGATTATCTATGGAGCGATAACTGAAACCTCTGTAGGTAAATTATTCATTGCAGGGATTATCCCGGGAATAGTTTTGGCCACCATGTTATCTTTACTGGTGACGATCCGTGTGAAGTTAAATACGTCCTTAGCGCCCTCCTTAGGTAAAATAAGCTGGGGAGAGAAGTTCGCTTCTTTGAAGGGAGTATGGATGGTTGGTGTCATTGCTTTTGTTGTCTTAGGTACAATTTACACTGGAATTGCTACACCCACAGAGGCTGCTGCAATAGGTGCATCGGCCGCAATATTGGTCGTCATCATTGTAGGAAGGCTAAATTGGTCATCTTTGTATAAGGTATTGCTACGTTCGGCAACTACTACTTCCATGATTATTTTCATTATTATAGGAGGATTAAGCATTTCTTTTTTTATTAATACCATGGGATTGCCCCATCAGATATCAGAGTATGTAATTTCCCACTTTCCTAACCCATGGGTGATTATGATTATTATCAATATCATTTATTTGATTATGGGTTGTTTTCTCGACCCCACGTCCATTTTAATCATCACATTACCCATTATGTTCCCAACCGTTAAGGCAATGGGATTTGATCCAATATGGTTTGGCATAATCGTAACACTAAATATAGAAATAGGGATGGTCACGCCACCGGTTGGACTGAATCTATATATTTTAAAAGCAGTGGTACCAGACTTAGGTTTTAATGAAATTGTATCGGGTTCGGTTCCCTTCATTCTGGTTTTGATTATTGGGTTAGTCATTTTAATGATTTTTCCAGAGCTATCATTATGGCTTCCGAGCATGATGAAGTAAGATCCTAAATTACATTAACCCCAAACACATCGTACCTTTTTGCTTTTTGCCAACCGTTTAAGCAATTGTTTTGCTGCTAAGCATAGAGAGGGAGATATAAATTATGCTCGAATCACCTGAAAAGATAATAATGACAACCTGCGCCAGTCACTGCGGTGGAACATGCGTGCTCAAGGTTCATATAAAAGAGGGGATTATTATAAGGATTGAGACCGATGATGGTGAGGAACCGCAATTAAGAGCCTGCCTGAAGGGACGAGCCTACCGGCAGAGAGTTTATGCCCCCGATAGACTTATTTATCCTATGAAGAGGGTGGGTAACAGGGGGGAAGGAGAGTTTAAACGCATCACATGGGAAGAGGTTTTTGATACCGTGGCAAGGGAGCTTATTCGGGTCAGGGATACTTATGGTCCGGAGAGTATCTTATTTCTGTTTCATCCAGGTGACATGCCCCAGATACATACTCCAAAACAAATCCATAAACTTCTTTGCCGTGCCGGTGGCTGTACTGTACCCTGGGGCGTGGCTTCTTATCAAGGAGGTGTTTACGCTTCGCTGGTTACTTATGGTACTTGGCGCACCAGTCATTCGAGGGATGATCTACCAAATTCACGTTTAATAATAATGTGGGCATGGAACCCAGCCAGCACAGTAACCGGTACCAACACATGTTGGTACTTGGCTCAAGCTAAGGAAGCTGGGGCTAAGATCATCGCTGTTGATCCTCAGTACACGAATACAGCAGCTACATTTGCTTCCCAGTGGATACCAATTTTACCCGGTACCGACGCTGCCATGCTAATCGCTATGGCCTATGTGATGATCAAAGAGGGAATCTATGATCAGAATTTTCTTGATACCTTTACTATTGGTTTCGATCGATACAAAGACTATGTTTTGGGTATAGAAGATGGGATACCCAAGACACCTGCCTGGGCTGAACCAATTACTGGGGTGCCCGCTTCCACTATTGAAGCTCTCGCTATGGAATACGCCACCACAAAACCAGCAGCTCTTATGGCTGGCCCCTCTCCTGGTCGTACCGCCTATGGAGAGCAATATCACAGAGCGGCTATGGTCTTAGCAGCGATGACAGGCAATGTTGGTATTCACGGCGGAGGCGGAGGTGGAAGAACCTGGGAATCGTCAACCTGGTATCCCTATCGGATGAAATTCGGTTTGGTTCTTGATGATCCCAATCCAGTTGAACAAGTAGCAGTAAAAGGTGGTATCCCATCCATATACGTGCGCACTGCTGTTCACTATGTTGACCTGCCAGAGTTTATTCTAAAGGGGAAAACTGGGGGCTTTCCTCGCGATTGCAAACTGATCTACTTGGTAAACTGTAACTATGTCAATCAGTTTCCAAATACGAATAAAATTACAAAGGCCTTGCAAAAGCCAGAGTTTATTGTCGTCCATGAACAGTTTATGACACCAACAGCTAAGTTTGCTGACATTATTCTACCAATTACTACCTTTTTGGAAAGAAATGACATCGACTTGGGTGTAGGGACCCCTTTCTATGGCTTCGTTCGAAAAGCGATCGAACCAGTGGGTGAGTGCAAATCACCCCTTGAAATAGCTCGTGAGTTAGCTTCTCGAATGGGCATTGCAGACTTCGAAGATGTTACTGAGGAGAAGTTATTAAGAGAGGAAGTAAAAGGTAGTGAGATTTTAGATTACGATGAGTTCCAGAAGAAAGGGATTTATAGAATCAAGCTCGAAAAGCCTTACGTGGCTTTCAAAAAGGAAATTGAGGATCCAACTACTCATCCCTTTTCAACTCCCTCAGGGAAGATCGAAATCTACAGCCAACAATGGGCAGAGCTAAGCGATGAAAAGCTTCCACCGATTCCTAAGTACATCGAGACATGGGAAAGTAGAAACGATCCTCTGGCAAAGAAATATCCTTTGCAACTTCTTTCCTTTCATTTAAATCGAAGGACACACACTCAGTTTGATAACATCCCATGGCTGAGGGAACTTGAGCCTCAAGCAATAATGATCAACAGCGTCGATGCCGAGGTTAGAGGTATAAATGACGGAGAAATGGTTAAGGTGTTTAATGATAGGGGTGTAGTTATCATTCCAGCCAAAGTGACGGAGAGGATTATGCCCGGGGTGGTCAGTATCCCTCAAGGGGCCTGGTATAATCCGGATGAGAATGGAGTGGATAGAGGTGGATGTGCTAATGTCCTCACAAAGGATCAAAAATCGCCAGGCGGGGCCTTCCCCTATAACACCTGCCTCGTTCAAGTTATAAAGATATAAAAGGAATTTTATGCAGCTCGCATTTTATTTCAACCAGACTCGGTGCATTGGATGTTACACGTGTGTAATAGCTTGCAAAGACTGGAACAATTTGCCATCCGGACCAGCGAGTTGGAGGAGAGTGATAACCATTGAAAAAGGTAAATTTTCTAATGTATCCGTTGCCTTTCTTAGCATGGGTTGCTTTCATTGTACAAACCCTCCGTGTATGGCAGCTTGCCCCACTAACGCAATTACGAAAAGGGGAGAAGACGGCATTGTCATAGTGGATAAGGAAATTTGTTTAGGCAAGGACAAGTGTGGCATGATTTGCAAAGACGCTTGCCCCTATGATGCCCCTCAGTTTGAAGATAGATTTGATGCCAAAATGCAGAAGTGCAATATGTGCTTCGATAGATGGATTGAAAGAAAGAAGCCGATCTGTGTAGATTCGTGCTTAACAAGGGCATTGGACGCTGGCCCTCTCCAAGAAATTCAAGCTATATATGGAGACATTAGGGAGGCCAAGGGCTTTCTCTATTCTCCAAAGGTGCGTCCTTCGGTCGTCTTCAAACCAAAATAAAGGGGTTGAATGGACGATTCGAACCTTTAGAAACCTTTTGGAAAGTCTTGAAGGTTTAAAATTAATGGAGAATTTATAGGCATATGCACTTTTGAAAGGGGGGAGACGATGAAACTAAATGGTAAGGTTTCAATTATTACCGGGGGTGGAAAAGGAATTGGGAGGGTAATCGCATTAGAATTTGCCCGCGAAGGGTCAGATGTTGTCATTTGCGGCCGTACAGATAAACCGCTTAACGAAACAGCCAAGGAAATTAGGTCTTTTGGAGGAAAGTGCCTGCCCATCGTAACTGATATTTCAAAAAAAAGTGATGTTGAAGCAATGGTCAATAAAACGATAAAAGAATTTTCCAAAATCGATGTGTTGATCTGTAATGCAAGTATTGGAGGCCCAATCTCCCCTGTCGTTGACTTAGATGAGAAAGATTGGGACGAAGTCATGGCCATCAACCTAAAGGGGACATTTTTATGTTGCCAAGCAGCTCTAAAACAGATGATTCAAAGGAAAACGGGTAGGATCATAACCATTTCTTCAATAGGAGGTAGGTATGCATACACCAATCGAAGCCCTTATTCCACTTCAAAACTTGCCATCGTAGCGCTGATGCGAGTCCTGGCCGCTGAGGCTGGACCTTACAATATTTATGTGAATGATATTTGTCCAGGGGTCACCGAGAGCGAACGTCTCGATTGGGTCCTTAAAACAAGGGCTCAAGCATTGGGAATTTCACCTGAAGAGGTGGCAGCAGATTTTAAGAAGAAGTCTCCATTGTTAAAGTTTGTGAAGGCGGAAGAGATTTCTAAAGCTGCAGTCTTTCTTGCATCCGATGACTCAACTGGAATTACAGGAGTTTCTCTTAGGGTAGATGTGGGGTTTATGATAACCCATCATGCTTAAGGATTTAGACCAAAAAGCGATTTTTTCCTATTTCCCAATTTTGAAATTCTTATAGTATAGTTAAGTTAATATCAAATGGATTATGAGGGGAGCGAAAGGTATGAATCTGGCGGATGTTTTATTGAACAGTGTCAGACGATATCCTGAAAAATTGGCGTTCATTTGTGAGGATATTCGATTGACTTATAAAACTTTTAATGAGCGTGTCAATCGGTTGGCTAACTCATTCAGGGTCTTAGGGTTGGGAAGAGAAAATCATATTGCACTGCTTTCCAGAAACTGCCACCTACATTCTGAGATGTTCTTCGCCGCAGCCAAAACAGGGGTTGTCTTCATTCCGCTCAATTACCGTTTGTCTCCGAGGGAACTTATCTATATTATTAATGATTCTGAATCTCGGATCCTTTTTTTTGCGAAAGAGTATCTGACTCTGGTTCGAACGATCCAGAAAGATCTAAAAGGATTAAGCATCTATATCTGTACAGATGATAAGATTAATGAAATACTTTCCTATGAGCAACTCCTTACTAAAGCAGATACATCAGAACCCCTTCTTTAACTCACCATGGGAAAGCACCTTTTGGCACAGCATCCTTTAACGTCGCCTTCCTCAATTTCGGACCATATTCTGGGTCCCCCTTTATGACCTGTTCCCAAGTCATGTCATAAGCAAGTTTGACGAACTTCTGAGCTCCTTCAGGAGGAAGTTTAACGACCCTCATTCCGGCTTTCTCCCTCACCCGCTTCCATATATATCGTTATGGTTCCTGTATTCCTTCCTTTCTCTCCCTTGGTTTTCCATACAGTTCACGAAGTTCCCTTTTAAGGATCTTACCCATTGAAGTCTTTGGCATTTCAACTACAAACTCCACAGAGGTGGGCTTCTTGTAGCTCGCTAAATTCTTCTTGCAAAACTCAATCACCTCCTCTTCGGTTGCTTTGGCTCCGGGTTTCAAAACAACAACGGCCTTGATCGTTTCTCCCCATCTCTCATGGGGAACGCCTATGACAGCAGCTTCCGATATCGCTGGGTGCATGTAGAGGACATTTTCAACCTCTGAGGAGTAAACATTTTCTCCGCCGGTGATGATCATATCCTTTTTTCGGTCCACAATATAAATGTAGCGATCCTCGTCCATGTAGCCGAGATCGCCGGTATGATACCAGCCGTCTTTAAAAGCTTTTCGAGTCTCTTCAGGGTTCTTCCAATAACCTTCTGTTACGGCATCACTCTTCACGATAATTTCACCAATCTGGCCAAAAGGCAGATCACGATCATCGTCATCAACGATACGAACATGAACATGTTGTGACTCTACTCCAACTGATCGTAGTCTCTTCAATTGTTTTTCTATTCCCTGAAGAACATGGTCCCTTCTACAGAGATGAGTGACCAAGGGACCGGTCTCTGTCGCACCGAAAAACTGTATAAATACATTCGGTCCAAAAAATTTCATCCCTCTTTTTAAAATTTCCATAGGCATAGGAGATCCTGCATAGCCAATTGTTTTAATGGAATTTCTATCATACCTTTCCCCTTCTGGATAATCGAGAAGCATCTGGATCATGGTCGGGGTGGCCCAGAAACTCTTCACCCTTTCTTTTTCAATGAGTTCAAAAATTTTTTTGGGATCAAACTCTTTGAGGATGACCACGGTGCATCCCTTAAAAAAGTGTGCGTGGGATTGCGCAAATACTCCAACATGAAATAAGGGGCCGATATTTAGATGGGTATCTTCTGGTTCTACATATTCCAAATCGAAAGATAGGTAAGTCATATCAACAATCCGATTCCGATGTGAAATCATGACACCCTTGGGATATCCTGTTGTGCCACTGGTATAACAGACACTGACTAAATCGTCTTCATGAATAGAAGAAGTATCCGGTTCTGAAGGGGCGGCTTGGTCGAGTAGTTCCTCATAAGAAGCCATTCCACTGACCTTATCCTCCGTACAAACATAGGTTTTAACACCTTTCAGTTCTTCCTTTATGGATTGAACCACCGAAAGATACTCTTTAGAGAAGAAAAGGATCTTTGATTCAGAGTCATTCATGATATAGATGAGTTCCCTTGGAGACAAACGAAAATTGAGCGGAATGAAGACAAATCCTCCCTTGGCTGCGGTGAAAAACATCTCAAAATGCCGATGGCAGTTCTTAGAAAGAAAAGCAAAATGATCTCCTCTTCTCATTCCTAAGGCCCTAAGAGAGTTGGCCAATCGATTGCACCGTTCGTTAAAGGCTCGATAGGTTATTCGAATATCTTCGCAGATAAAAGCCAATTTTTCAGGGTATCGTCGGACATTATTCAAGATCACATCTGCCAGATTCATGGTTTTACCTCTTGAGACATAACATAAAATATTGTTAGATTGCCTACTCTTGCAACACCTCTTTTCCTTCGGAGCGTTATCCTCTATTCTCAATAATTCTTATCCCGAGGCTTTCTCTCCTTTTGATCTCCCGTATTTCTCACGGAGGTCTGTTTTTAGAACCTTCCCCAGGGAGGTCTTAGGGAGATCAGAAACAAACTCTACAGAGGTGGGCTTCTTGTAGCTCGCTAAATTCTTCTTACAAAACTCAATCACCTCATCTTCGGTCGCTTTGGCTCCGGGTTTCAAGACCACCACCGCCTTGATCGTTTCAACCCACTTCTCATGGGGAACGCCTATGACTGCCGCTTCGGCTATTGCTGGGTGCATGTAAAGGACGTTTTCAACCTCTGCGGAGTAAACATTTTCTCCGCCGGTGATGATCATATCCTTTTTTCGATCCACAATATAAATGTATCGATCTTCATCCATATATCCCAAATCACCGGTATGATACCAGCCATTTTTAATCGCTTTTTGGGTCTCCTCAGGTTTCTTCCAGTACCCTTTAATCACGGCATCACTCTTTACGATGATTTCACCAATCTGGCCAAAAGGCAGATCCCGATCCTCATCATCGGCGATCCGAGCATGAACCATTTGGGATTCTTTCCCGACGGAGCGTAACTTCTTCAACTGCCTCTCCGTTCCCTGTAACACATGATCTTTACGAGAGAGATGGGTAATCGTGGGACCTGTTTCTGTTGCACCAAAAAACTGAATAAATACATTTTGGCCGAAGAATTCCATGGCCTTCTTTAAAATCTCCATGGGCATGGGAGACCCTGAATAGGCGATCGTTTTGATAGAGCCCAAATTATACTTCTTTCTATCTGGATAATCGAGGAGCATTTGGACCATGGTGGGTGGGGCCCAGAAGGTTCGAATTCTTTCTTGTTCAATGAGTTCAAAAATCCTTTTAGAATCGAACTCCTTGATGATAACCACAGTGCATCCCATGTAAAGGTGGGCGAGGGGGACGGCAAAGCCACCCGCATGAAATAGAGGGCCGATGTTCAGATAAATGTCTTCCGGTTCGATGTATTCAAAATCGGTCACCAGATGGATATTTTCCGTAATCCTATTTTTATGTGTAACCATAGCCCCTTTGGGGTATCCCGTCGTCCCGCTGGTATAAAAAATAACCACCAGATCTTTCTCATCAATAGATGAGGTATCCGGTTCTGAGGGGTTGGCCTGGGCCAGGAGATCCTCATAAAAAGGTATTCCACCGATTTTTTCGTCTATACAGATAGTGGTGTGAACTCCTTTCAGATCCTTCTTAATATTTTGAACCATTGGCAGATACTCTTTGGTAAAGAAGAGGATCTTTGATTCAGAATCATTTATGGTATAGATGAGCTCTCTGGGAGAGAGACGATAATTGACAGGAACGAAGACAGCCCCGGTCTTGGCTGCGGCGAAAAACATCTCAAAATATTGATGGCAGTTCTTGGAGAGGATTGCAAAGTGATCTCCTTTTCCGACTCCAAGGGTACTGAAAGAGTTGGCCAGCCGATTGCATCGTTCATTTAAGGCTTGATAGGTCAGTCGTGTACCTTCGAAGATGAGTGCCAATTTCTCAGGGTATCTTCTGACACTGTTTGAGAGGACATCTGCCAAATTCATTTATTTACCTCCTTCAGTTATTTCAGACGCAATATCTAAAGAAACACGCCTAAAGAGAAAAGGGTTAGGTGCAATTTTAATAAAGCTGAAAGAAATCTAATGCTCGCTTATGAGCAAAGGAAGAAAAGAGCGGACATCTTCAACGTCCTCAAGGTGACTAATGAGGGGGGTAACCGTATCTATATTTTCCCTTCGCAAGGGCTTGCCTCCATAACTTACACAGTCTCCAAAATGCTCTTTGTGCTCCTCATCTGTTAGCGGATTTCCCGGAAAGCCACTCGGTATAGTAACACTCTTGTGATAAATACTTCCGTCCTTCGTAGTAACTTTCATTTCTGAACCAGCGCTAAAACCTGGGCGTCTTGGGTCTTCTAAACCAGGATCGGGAGCGACATGGATTTTCTTTATAATCTCCATAATCCTGGGTTCCCTGATATAGGATTCTTCAAAGTGACTAAGCTTAGATCCTCTTCTAAGAAGGGCATTCGCCACGCAATACTGGATATTGAACTGAGCGTTTACCCTCGGATTATCCCCAATTGTGAACTGGTGGCCCACAAGCTTATACATATAGGGTGGCACTCTAATATCGATGGTATTCACATCTTCTGGAACGAGCCCTTTTTCTCTAACGAGGGCAAGGATAGCGTCGGTGCTTGAAATAGTTGCGCCGCAACTGGGATAACTTTTAAAGACAGTTTTCATCAGATCGAACCTTTCGCCCAATTCGTCGATTAGACCCTCCTTGTTATATTTATCCTTAGCGTAGAGGTGAAAATAGCCATAGATGCCCTCAATGAAGTTCTTCGGACCAGTGATACCTCTCTTTGCCAACTGAGCACAAATAATCCCTCCCTGTGAAACGAAAGCTTGAATTAATCTTACTGCCAGCGACCCGTCAATATTGCTCTGGAAGCTTCCCCCTGACTTATTAAAGGCTAAGGCTAAGGCATTTAGCGTCTGCGCTGAGTTCAGATGTAGTATCTTACTTGCAATAGCCGAAGTCGCAAAGAGGGTACAAACGCCAGTTGGGTCAAAGCCATCATAATCTGAAACCGAGTTTATCCTCGAAGCTACTTCAGTTCCTAAAACAATGGCAGCCAAAAAATCCTTCCCACTACAGCCACCAGCGAGCTCAGCCGCTGCCAGGGCAGTAGGAATAGATGATGAACCAATGTGGATGCCTGGAAAGGTAGAGTCGCAAATGTCTAAGGCACGAGCCATGGTGCTATTGGCCAAAGCAGCATTATGGGCTGGCACTTTACCACCATAAATAAGAATGGTGGCCTCTTCTTTTCCACCCCATTCCTTAACTTGATTTACTACTGCCCCACAACCCTCACAGGTTGCTCCAGCGATAATAGCTCCCATTACAGTTAATATCACATTTTTTATCATATCAACTGGTTCCTTAGGTAAGTCGTCAAACTCCGTCTCTGAAAGAAACTGGGTAAACCTTTTTTCAATCTCCATATCCTACTCTCCTTCCAGAAAATAACCCTCTTGGTCGAAACGTCCGCCCTTTTCACCTTGACCCACTCCCAACCTATCATCCAGATACTGTTTGGAAAGAGGCCCGGTGCCATGATAGAATTCGAAGTCACACAAACAATTGTGAGGCATTGAGAAATAACTCAAAGCTGCTGGAAACGGTGGATCAAACTTATGCTTCCAGCGGAGTCCTGTATATGCTCTTTGCACCTCGATAAAATATTCTAAGGGTGGAATTTGCTGGTTCTCCTTACCAAAGGCAGATCCTGGCTCTATGGTCCAATACCCTATCCTGGGAAGTACCCCGTGGCTCATAAGAAAATCCCAACCGCTTGAAGTGGACTTTACCGCTGAGCTAACATCCTCAAATCCGTGCGGCTTTGCCATCTCCACCCCGATCACGAAATTAGGATTTACCCGGCCTGGTCCCCAAAAATCAACAGCCCTGATTGTTCTTTTGATCCACTCATCGTAACCAATAAACTTATTCTTTCCAGGGCAAATCCACGCGAATAGGTCTTTATCCCACACTTCAATATTCGGTTGAACACTACCAATACCTGTATCGTGAAGTCTTTTCCAGCCTTCATCAGTCTGAGCAGCAATCTGAAGGGTAGCCGGTATCCATACCTGTAGTTTCTCTCTAATCGCATTTAAACGATTGCAGTAAAAATCCAATTCGGTTTGTCCTTTGTATTTGCCCAGAATTGTTCCTCCGGATAAATATAGCCAACCGTAGTGGTGGTCTACATGAAGGGCGGTCTGAACTACCTCGGCAATCACCTCGGGCTCCATACGAGCCACCACATCCTCCCCTCCAGCTTTTTGATCCTTCAGTGTGACATTTATGTCACAAAATAGGCACTCATCACCAGTATTCCACAACTCGCAATACTTGTTCATAGTGATAAACATTAGACGACAGACTCCCTGGGCAATAGCAGGCATCTGAATGCCATCCCTTGTTCTCATATCATACCATCTGGGTTTACGTTCAAACCAAATCTTTCTTGCCACTATTTCACTACTTTCACGAATGACAAATTCACCATCCGCAAAGTCGAGTAAGTATGGAGAATCTTCATTTGTTCGGATTTGGACGTTACACCCATCCTCAAGGCGAAGCAACCAAGGTACTTTCTCTGCATAAACCTTGGTCTTTTTAAGGTCGTAAGAAAAAAGATGGAAACCCTTCCAGAGCAGGTCATCCCTTTGATGGAAATTATCCATAGCCGCTTGGCTGAGGTTTATGCCCTGTCTCAGCAAGTCTGCCTTCAGTACTATATTCGGGTGAACATCCGAAAATTGTTTATAAAAATCATAAATTTTCATTTCAACCTCCTCCCAAAAAGATTACAGTGCCATCAGGGTAAGAGTAGATTTTGGGATTCCTTTCTTTACAAATATGTGAAATTGTAGCCTCGTAAAGTTTTTAAGGAAACCTCTACTCCCACTCCAAAATGGTTTTCAGCTCGTCCTTCTAAGTCTTTACCACACCCACAATTTCAGAGAAACTTTGGCATAAAAGATATCTATAATCTTTGTTTTGTCACACATAGGGAACGGTTATTCCCTGTCGCTTGCCAACCCGGTTTCTCTTAGCCGCAATCTGTTTGATCTCAACGGTTGTATTTTTCACAAAGTTCTCGTAAAACTTTCACAATCATTTTCCCATCGAGTCCCTTTTCATTAGATCGCTTAATATAATCATCAAACACAGGCTCCACTGCTTTCTTCCATCTTGCAGATTCGGCTTCAGAAAGCTTTATAAATTCATGACCTAACTTCAAACTAAAATCATAACCCGATTGGTCTATCATATCAAATACCTTCGCCGTAAGGTCGGTGTACATTTCGCTTACTTCGGTGACAATTTTCTGAAGATCAACCGGAAGAGAATTCCAGGTCTTGATATTCATAACTACCCAAAACCCTGAGTTATAGGAAGAACTATAATTAAGTGTAGTAAACTTTAATATCTCAGCAAGCTTAGCTTTCTCCAAACTATTCATATTAAACAGGGCTCCATCGACAATACCCTTGGCAAGAGCATCATAGGTTTCTCCAAAAGTCATTGCCACAGGACTGGCACCCAGAGCCCTTGCAATCATCTGCACCGCTCCTGTCGACCTTAGCTTAAGGCCCGTCACATCCTCCAGCTTATGAACTGGCTTCTTGACAGTATGGAGTACCCCAGGACCATGGGCAAAAAAGAACAATGGATGAGTGTCATCTAACTCCTTTGGCTTTAATCTCCTATAGAATTCGTTTATAGTTTTCGTCGCCACTACGCCGCTTATCAAACCATTGGGAAGGTCCAGAGCTGTCATAACAGGGAAGCGACCTGGCGTGTAAGTAAAAGCACTACATGCTACTTCAGAGATGCCCTTAACAACTCCATCATAGGCCTGCGTAGGTGGTGTTAAAGAACCGTCTGCGAAAACGGTTACTTTTATTCTGCCAGCCGAACGTTTCTCTAATTCTTTTCCCCAATCTATGGCAGGTACACGGGTGATCTCATGCGTAACTGGAAGCATAGAAGCGCTGTATTTAAGGTGAAACGTCTTTTCTTGAGCATAACTCACAGGAATGAAACCGATCATAAGCCATGCTAATACAAAAATTAAACTTGCCAATGTCAAAAAAGATTTTCCTTTCATTTTGTCTCTCCTCCTTCTGTTATTTTTAAATCAATATTTAACCAGCTATTCCCCCCTTTCCCTTTATAAATAGCTTGTATTTTGGTACAAGGCGTTTTCACAACTCTATACCAATTAAAAACACAGTTTTTAATGTTTAATTTAAACCAATTATCTCATAAGACTGGGTAAAAATAATGATATTTGAGGAAAAGCTATCAAAATAATAATGCCGACTAATATTGCCAACACAAAGGGAGTTGCGCCACTAAATACAGTCTCCAGAGTTATGTCTGGATTCATACCCTTAACAATATAGACAAGTATTCCCACCGGTGGCGTGACCCCCCCCAATCCGACCACCAGAACAATAATTACACCAAACAATATGGGGTGATAACCAAGGGCAGTAATTACAGGATAAAATATAGGCACAGTGAGTATGATCATACCCAAAGAATCAATAAAACATCCACCGAAAAAATAAATTAGTATGATTATACCCATTATCCCCCATCGAGGGAAAGGGAGGCTCATGACCCAACTTGATAGAGCAGTTGGAATCGTTGTAACAGTAAGGAAATGACCTAAAACAAACGCCCCGGCAAGAATTGTAAGAAGCATGCATGTTGTTTGGGCAGTAAAATAAAGGGTTAACAAAATATCTTTAAACTTGAGTTTCCTGCGTAATAAAGGGATAATAAGTCCTCCGGCCGCACCAATACCCGCTGCTTCATTAGGTGTAAATACTCCAAAAAAAATCCCACCGATCACGATTATAAATAAGACGAGTACCTCGACGATTCCTTTCAAGGACAAGATTCTCTCTTTAATACTACATCTACCTCTTCTGGGTGCTGTCTCAGGTTTCAATAAGACCCATATATAAACGGTGATTATAAACAGCAGCGAAATAAGTATACCTGGAAGAAAACCTGACATAAAAAGTTTCCCTATAGACTGCTCGGTCATGCTCCCATAGATAATAAAAACGATACTGGGCGGAATAAGAATACCAAGGCCGCCGCTTGCTGCAACTACCCCGGTTGCCAAGGAATCACGATATCCAAACTTTCTCATCTCTGGTATAACCACTGTTCCCATTGTAGCCGCTGTTGCGTTTGCTGAACCGCAAATCGCTCCAAAAAATGCACAAGCCCCTATCGTTGCCCATGCAAGCCCACCTGGGTAATGTCCCAACCATTTATTGACAGTAGTAAAAATTTCTCCCCCGATCCCTGACTGGAATAAAATCTGTCCCATAAAGACGAACAACGGAATAACGGCCAAGCTATATGAACTAAATGAAGTATAGAAATCTTTGGCTAAGACATTTAACGCTGCCTCTGGTGAAACCAAATAACTGAAGCCAAGGATTCCTGTAATTATAAAACAAAACCCAACCGGCATTCTTGAAAATAAAATTACTCCAAGAAATATTAAACCTATTATACCGATATCAATTGGACTCATTTTTTCCCCTTTCAGACCATATCTTTAATAGATTTAATAAGATAACAAGGCAAGAGAACAAAAAACATAGACCCATAACATAGATAATAGGATAAATTGGGAAATATATCGTCGGTGTCACTTCGCCGGCAGCCTTAAAGTCTTGTGCAAAGATAAAGCATTGCCAGGATACTGTAAGAAATAATGCGATACTAATAATATGTGTAATAGTATCAATGATTGATTGTTTACGTCTCGATAGCCGCAGCATAAGAATGTCTACTGCAACATGTCCTTTCAGGAGCGTGGTGTAAGGCATCGCCAGAGAAGTTATTACCACGAGCAAAATGCAAACCATATCATAAGAGGCTGTAAGGGGGCGGTTAAAAATATAACGTAGAAACACATCAATAAAAATCAGAAGTATCATGACCATAATCAAGAAAGAAGGCACTAAGTTGAAAAGCCAGCTGATCCGAGAAATTAATTTTTCAAAAGGTTGCTGCCAGGTCAAAATATCTTTGGGTTGTGATGACATTGCCTCCTCCAACATAGAAATAACCACAGAAATTTTTCATTCCGCATGGTTTACTCTGTTATTTCCTCATTCGTAGTCTAAATTAATTTAGATTATTCTTTTACTTTAGGTAACTACTGCTATTATCGCATAAGACCAGGTAGAAACAGTGCAATTTCAGGAAAAAACATTAGTATTATGACACAGATTATCATTGGTATAAGAAAAGGGAATATAGCCCTGAATATATCCTCAAGAGGCACATCTTTAGCCACACCGGAGATGGTATATACATTTAGACCTACTGGAGGGGTAAGCAATCCCATCTCTGTCATTATTACCACTATTACACCAAACCATATTGGGTTAATGTTCAGAGTTTTGGCCACGGGAAAGAAAATAGGGGTTAAAATGAGAATCAGTGATGGGCCATCAAGAAAACAACCACCGATTAAAAATATGATTATTATAGCTGATATAATGAAAAGAGGGGGTAGCGGCAGTCTACTTACTACATCGACTAATTCAGCAGGAATTTGGGTCACTACTAAGAAGTGGCTAAAAATCATAGCACCGATTATGATGACATAGGTCATAGCTGTAATACGAAGTGTTTCATTAAGGGCGGCAATAAATCCTTGCCACCCAAGACGACGTCTGGCCAAGGCAATAGCCAAAGCGCCAAGGGCACCAATTGCTCCAGCCTCAGTAGGGGTAAAAAAACCTATAAAGAGCCCCCCCATAACCAGAGCAAATAGAGCCAATGCCTCCATAACTCCAAAAAGGCTTATAATCATTTCTTTAAGTTCGGCTTTAGGTACTTTAGGGCAAAGGTTAGGATTAAATCTTGTAAGCACATAAATGGTAATGATAAATAGAGTAGCAAGAAGTGTTCCAGGGAAAATGCCGGCAAGAAAGAGCTTGCTTATAGATTGTTCAGTTATTATGCCATAAATGATAAAGGCCACGCTAGGCGGGATGAGTATTCCTAAAGTGCCACCGGCAGCAAGGCTACCAGTAGCCAGTTTTGGGTCATATTTATATTTTTTCATCTCCTGGATAGAAACTGAGCCTATGGTAGCCGCCGTAGCAACGCTGGAGCCACAGATAGCAGCAAAAAGGGCACAGGCAACAATACCCGCCATAGCTAAACCACCTCGAAAATGCCCCATAACTTTATGCGCAGCACCATAAAGCCTTTCGCTAATTCCTGAGTGGAAGGCAAACTGACCCATAAGTATAAAGAGGGGAACGACGGTCAAGCCGTAATCGGATGCAATACTGAAGGGTTGATTCCCTAAGAGGCTCACCCCTGCTTCTAGTGTAACCAGAGAGCTAAACCCTAAAAATCCGACCAAGGTCAAAACCAGCCCAACCGGCATCCGAGAGAGAAGAGCTAAAAAGAGAACAACTATACCAATAATACCGATGATGGTAGGGGTCACTTCCTTACCGCCTGAGCTATTGAATTAAAAAGGTCTATCAGAAACACTAAGGACCAGAGCACACAACAAGCAGTTACACCATATACAAAGGGGTAAAAAGGTATTCTCAATGTGTGGGACAATTCTCCACCCTGCTTCAGATCATTGGCAATCAAAATACTCTGCCAAGCTATTAATAAACATAAAATTATGCTAAAAGAATAGGTAATAACACCAATAATCGCTTGGGTCCGTTGTGAAAACCGTGATACCACAATCGCTACTGAGATATGACCCTTCTGCACCTGGGTATAAGCGACAGCAAAGAAAACCACCACCGACCCTAAGAACCCAACAATTTCAAAGGTGCCCAAGATCGGCTTATAGAAAAGGCGGACGATGACATTCCCCGAAGCCAACAGCATCATTGCCAGCAACCCAACCAATGCCACCTGATTAAATACTTTACTCAGTGAATGAACAATCCTTATAAAATAATCTATCTTCCCATTAGTCATCTTTCTGAGGAACCTCTAATTATAGGCTTAGGGCGTCGTCCTATTTACTAAAGAACCCATAATGGAGTGGACATAATCTTTAGAAAATCTCCCCTAACCCCTCTTTGTCAAAGAGGGGATCCCTCCCTTTTGTAAAGGGAGGGAAGGAGGGATTGAGTTTTCAATGGCTATATAATTTTCGTGTGGGCCGATATTTTGCTCTAAGAACTTAACCTTTACTTTAGGTATTTCGCCCAGATTTTATTTTTTTCTTCCAGTATCTTTCTGGCGGGGAGCCCTTTAGCTTCTAAATCCGCCACCCAAGCATCATTTATGCCTACTGCTCTCTTTACCCACTCGGCGTGATCTGCCTGCGGCAGAACGATAATTTCCTGACCCAGCCCTTTCAAATGCTCCCTACCCTCTGCATCTGCCATGTTCCAGGTTTTACCAGACTCTCGAGCTATATATTCACCCATTCCATCAAATACCTTTTTTACATCTGATGGCAGGGCGTTATAGCTATCCCAGTTCATTATCATCATAAATGGCGATGCCAGAGCCCCAATTGTTGTATGATACTTTGTCACATCGGCAATCCTGAGGTATTTCATTTCAGTGAAAGGACAAAGTATGCCATTAAGGATTCCTTTTTGTAGAGCTAGGTAAGCTTCACTAATAGGCATACCTACTGGAGTGCCGCCCCAGGCCAACACCATCTGCTTGCCGGCACCATAGATTCTTATCTGTTGACCCTTAAGGTCAGCGAAAGTCCGGACCGGAACATTGGTGTGAAGGTGCTGGGGCACTTGGACGGCCACGCCGAGCACCTTTACCCTTTTCCACTCCTCAATTAGAAACTTATTATAGAATTCCCAGAAGGCAAGGGAAGCGCCTTCAGCATTGGGGTTGTTAGGGGCTAGGTCAACAAGTTCGGTCAGAGGGAAGCGACCTGGCGTCCAGCCTGGAACAACATCAAAGTACAGGTCGGTGCGCCGCTTCACAGTCCCTTCAAAAGCCTCTACTGGACCGACCAATGTCCCGGCAGGATAGTAAGTGAATTTAACCTTACCCTCAGTACGTTTCTCTATCTCTGCTCCCATCTTCTTTGCCCTTGCCACCAAATAATGTCCGTCTGGCAGGTAATGAGCAACCTTCAGCCCTATGGGTGTTTGAGCACTTGTATATCCTAATGGGATTGTTATTAGGAAAACGATTGAAATAATTATTAAGGACACCTTTTTCATTGATTTTCTCCTTTCTGATATCGCTGAATATATCAGCGAAAATGGCTTTCTTTACGAGGCTTCAATTTTCAAAATGAAGAAAAAGATTTATTTATCTATTTTGCACCTTGTTATTTAGTTTATCCCATAATATCACCTCCTTAAAGGAAAATTCATAATAGTAAGGATCGACTCGCAGCACTCTTTTCTCTATGATTCCTTAAATGGATATTCTGTTTCTTGTTCCATTTGTAAGCTTCTTTTCAAGTTCCATTCCCTGACTCCTTTAAAGGGTATAGCCTTCCTGATCAAAATGGCCGCCCTTCTCCCCCGGAGCTAATCCTAACCTTTCATCCAGGTATCGTTTAGAGAGGGGCCCGCTGCCATGGTAGAACTCGAAGTCATTCAAACAATTATGGTGCATTGAGAAAAAAGACAATGCTGCGGGGAAAGCAGGGTCAAACTTATGCTTCCAGCGAAGCTCTGCAAATGCTTTTTGGACTTCGATAAAATATTCCAGGGGGGGCACTGGCTGTTGTTGCTTACCAAAGGTAGAGCCTGGTTCTATTGTCCAAGTATTATACCTCGGCAATACACCGTGGCTCATCAGAAAATCCCAACCATTAGCGGTTGATTTTACTGCAGAAGCGACATCTTCAAATCCATATGGCTTTGCCATCTCAACCCCGAGCACGAAGTTCGGATTTACCTTACCTGGTCCCCAAAAATCGACTGCCCTGATTGTCCTCTTGATCCATTCATCATATCCAATAAATTTTTCCTTCCCAGGACAGATCCATTTAAATAGGTTCTTATCCCAAACCTCAATATTCGGTTGAATGCTGCCAATACCGGTATCGTGAATTTTCTTCCAACCTTCATCGTCATAAGCAGCGATCTGAACAGTCGCTGGGATCCATACCTTCAGCTTTTCTCTAACTGCATTGATTCGAGTACAGAAGAATTCTAATTCGGTCTGCCCTCTGTATTTACCTAAAATTGTCCCTCCGCTTAGATATAACCAATCGTAATGGTGATCTACATGAAGAGCTGTCTGAATGACTTCAGCAATGACCTCTGGGTCGATACGGGCAACCACATCCTCGCCGCCAGCTTTTTGGTCTTTAAGAGTAGCATTAATGTCACAAAATAGGCATTCCTCACCAGTATTCCACATCTCACAGTATTTATTCATTGTAACAAACATCATCCGACAGAATCCCTGGGCAATAGCAGGCATCTGAATACCATCTTTGGTCCTCATATCATACCATCTCGGTTTACGTTCAAACCAAATCTTTCTGGCGATTATTTCGTTATTTTCGCGAATGACAAATTCACCATCTGAAAAGTCAAGTAAATAGGGCGAATCTGGATTTGCCCGCACCTGGATGTTGCAACCATCCTCAAGACGAAACAGGGCAGGTATCTTATCCCCATAGACCTTGGTCGCTTTGCGGTCATAGGAAAAGAGGTGAAAACCCTTCCACAGCAGGTCATCCCTTTGTTTAAATTGCATTTCGGCAGCTTCACTGACATCTATTCCCTGCCTTAATATATCTGTCTTTAATACGATATTAGGATGGACATCGGGATATTGTTTATACAATTTTTCAATAGACATAAGTTTTCCCCTTCTAACTAAGAAACTCTAATGAACTTAAAAGAAAAAGTCAAGCTACACCTGACCAGAAACCCAACCTTCTCTAATCTCTTCGAGATACCTGTCACATTCTGCCCTGATATTCTGATGATCAGAAAATAAAACTCCTCTCGATTATGAAAAATAATCAAGGGAAAATCGTCATAAATAATATATATATTGGGTTAGCCCAGATCAAATCTGACGATAGTTAAGGCTTGTTAAAGGAGGTATCCAATACCGGAAAGAGCATTTAAAAATGCTGTCATATTTACGAAGCCAGGGGCTTTTATTTCCTGTCAAAAGGCCTTTAAAAGTGCAACCAAGTTAAAAGATGTTCTCTTTTTTGACCCATGAAGGATACCATTGATAATGTTCCAATGGGTTTGCCTTTTTAAGTCCTTCATAGGTGGCTTTGGCTAACATAATCCCTTTTTTGTCTCGGAAGAGCCTTACAAGCCCTTTCTTTTCCAATGAAACGAGCACTCCGTCCAGATTTGCGTCATCCACCTCAAAAGAGTCTTTCATATCCTCTCGGCTCATATAGAGGCCAGGGTTGACACGATAGTCCTCTGCCAACACTTTTAGAAGTTTATCTTCATCTATTCCTTTTTCTTTTTTGGGGACACAGGTGACTGTCACAGGGACTCCCAATTTTTCGTGAATGATCCGGTGTGGCATCTTAAATTCATCAGCCATCTGTCTTAGTCCTGTTCTGTAAATGACCAATCTGCAAGCCTCCATGGTTCCACCGGCAATATTCTCAACCTTGGACACCTTCATAATGGCCTCAAGGGGATAGAAGGGCGTTACCCCATCTCCTCCCATTACCTGAATGGCATCCAAGGAAGCTTGAATGGCCCCTTCGCAGTTGTATGCCTTGGCAACGTTAGATTCCATAGTGATATCCCATCCCAGATCCCATAAATAAGCGGTATAGTAAGTCAGCAACCGCGCAATCTTCACCTTGCTGATCAGATCTGCAATCTTAAATTGATTATTGACAAATTCTATGGTCGGCCTACCAAATTGGATCCTTCTCTGAGCATAAGGAACAACATTTCGCAAAACTTCACGCATCCAGCCTAAGGTTGATGCACAGATGAGGGTCCTTTCAAAATTGAGGCCTGCTGTCATCACCCTCCATCCTTCCCCTTCCTTTCCGATACGATTCTCTAAAGGCACTGCGACTTCATCAAAATTTAATACCCCATTCTGGATATTATCGAAACCGATGATCTCGTTAATCTTTTCGACGGTAAAACCCTTCGATCCCTTTTCAACAATAAACCCGGTCAGATGTCGGTAATTTCTTCTCTCCTCAGGATCCTCACTTGTGCGCGCATAGACCATATATCTGTCCGCCACCCCTACTGAGACGATAAATCTTTTTTTTCCATTTAGAATATATACATCTCCCTCACGCCTTGCCGTTGTTTCAATGGCCGAAGCGTCTGTCCCCACAAAGGGCTCAGTGATGACAATGGCCCCAATCTCCCCTCGCGCAATTCTGGGAAGAAAACGTTTTTTCTGCTCTTCGGTCCCGAATTCAATGATCTGTCTCAATCCTCCCAGCATGTTGCCCACAAAGGAACGGCCTGTTCCCGGCATTCGGTTTAGGGCCTCTGCAGCGATACAGGCACCTGTAGCCCCTAATCCCCATCCACCATACTCTTTCGGGATGCCCACACCCGAGTATCCCTTCTCTCCAATCTTTGCGAAGATGTCCCAAGGAAATTCCCTTGTCCACCTTGTCTCTTCATCCCTGGGCAATATTCCCTCTGCAAAGGCTCTGATCTCATGCTCAAACTTCTTCTGTTCCTCCGTCCACCATGGATATGATTCCATATTAACACCTCTCTCATAGTTTTTGGTCTTTTTCCCTTTTGATATTATTCAGGGTATGAAAGGGAATTCCTCGAAACGATTTCAGGGTGACAATCGATGCGTAATTTTGGTTTAATATTTTACGATCTAATCAGACTCGCCTCTCCAAACCTGCCCAATATTTCTCCCTCAACTCTCTTTTCAATATCTTGCCCGCAGGATTCTTTGGGAGGGCATCCACAAATTCCACAGACTTGGGTGCCTTAAAACGGGCAAGTCTCTCTTTACAAAAATCGATCAGTCCCTGTTCAGAGAGGCTGGCCTCTTTCTTCAAAACCACCACGGCATGAACCTTCTCAACCCAATAGGAATCAGGAATCCCAATGACAGCCGCCTCCTGAACAGCCGGATGCTGATAGAGAATCTCCTCCACCTCCCGGGGATAGATGTTCTCCCCTCCAGAGATGATCATATCCCTCTTCCTGTCCACAATATAAATGTAACCCTTCTCATCATATCGGCCCATATCCCCGGTGTGTAACCACCCGTTGACAATGGTCTCACGGGTCTCCTCTGGTTTATGCCAGAACTCCAACATATTATGGTGACTTCGAACGATAATCTCTCCCACCTCTCCTGGCTCGACATCGTTTTCTTTATCATCTACAATTCTCACATGTACACCTATATGTGGGAAGCCAGCAGAGGTCAGTACCTTCTGTTCCTCAGGAGGTTTATTGAGAACATTGTGCTGCTGCGTCGATAAGCCAGTGACATATGGGCCATCCTCCGTTGAACCATAGCCTTGGAGGAAGATAGGTCCCCACTTCTCCATTCCTTTTTTCAAGAGCTCCAATGGCATAGGGGAAGCAGCATAGAACATCCGTTTCAAGCTACTAAGATCATACTTATCAACGTCAGGTATGGCAAAGAAGGCTGCCAGATGGGTGGCCACGATATGGATATCCGTCGGCTTCTCATCCTGGATGATTTGTAAGGTCGCTGCCGGGTCAAAAGATCTCTGGGGCATGATGACACTGCTTCCCCCAACATAAAAGTAAGCCCAGAGCTGTTTGGTCCCACCCACATGAAAGAGGGGCATGATCTGAATATACTTGTCACCTGGTTGTAAACTGAGTGCTATCACACACGTTCTTGTGTCATCCATTGCCACGCGGTGCGAATAGAGGGCACCACGGGGAATACCCGTCGTGCCACTGGTATAGAAAATAAAGACTGGATCGTCCTCTTCCACCTGGATATCGGGCTCTTCCTTGGAGTAGGTTTCTAAAAGGTCACGGTGGCAGATCATGTCAGGGGCTCGGCCTTCAAAAGAGATGAATCTCTTGACCTTGGGAATGCGGGGCCTTAGCGAATTGACCATCTCCACTAATTCAGGGCCCACAAAAAGTGTATTGGCTTCTGAATAATTGATGAGGTAATCGAGCTCATCGGCTTTCAGTCTGGGACTGAAGGGCGAAGTGATAAACCCTCCTTTCATGGCTGCCCCATAGACATCCGTGTATTCGAGGCAATTCCAGGAAAGGATTCCGAGCACATCTCCTTTTTTAACTCCCATGGATTGCAGGGCATGGATTAAGCTATTGACTCTGCTATTAAACTGGGCAAAGGTGACTCTTTCTTGCCCGTAAACAAAGACCTCGTCATTTGAATAGAGGAGAGCATTGCGATAAATAATATCAGCGTAGGTTCCAATTCTATATCGGCTCAACTCTTTGAGTATCAACTTCGTTCTTATCATTGACCTCCCTGCGTTATCTTTATTTTTTATCATTTCTCAAGTGTAATCATGGTCTCCAATCAGACGTGTGTCTTGTTCAAGAAATTCAAAGATGAATTTTTAGAATTATGATTTTAATTCTATCTTCGGACTTTCCCAGTCTTTTATCGGTTTCATCCACTTGGCCTTCTCTACGAATTCATCATGGGCTAAGGGTACAGGAGGATGACAGACCCAAAGAGGATCGAATTCATTCTTTATCGCTAAGAGCCACTTATGGTAATTCGGCCCATAAGCTGGACCTGTCAGGTAAAGGGGCTGATGAGGTCCTAACAGAGAGGTGTAATAACGCTCTTTTATATTCATCTTCGATGTTTCCACATAGAAGTGGTCAACACCGGTCGTATCCTCATCCTGGTCCCAATAGACAAGAAATTCGGAGTAGCCCTGATGACCAAGCTCGAAGCTCTGAAACCAGCCCGGATCACCGTAGTCCGGCATGAGCGGCGGTGTATATTTCTTCTTCACCTCCGCATAGCTATCCCCATGGACTGTCGCATGTGTGAGCGTTTCTATGACGTAGTCCACAGACATATACGATCCGCACATCAACCACATGCCAGCCGAATCGGCATTCTTGATCCAGGATTCATCCGATGGCTTGGTAGGTCTGGGGATGGCACCGAGCTCTTTCATGATATCATTCAATACATTTTCATCGTACTGCATCTGTTCTTCAGAGGTAAACCCTATGAGCAATACGCGCACGATATGAAAGTTTCTAATCGTATCTTCGTTCTCTTTTCCCCAGAGATCCCAGAATTCCTCCTTACACTCTGCCTTGGCAATTGCCCGCCAAAAGAGGGGGACCTTCGTTACCGCACCCGCAACTTCGGCCTTGGCAATTTCGAACATGGCCTTGATCTGGGTTTCCTTGTTTGGCATCTGAAAGTTAATCCATTTTATCCTCTTCTCGGGAAGCTGAAGAGCCGTATTTGGAGATATGCCTGTCGGGATAAGCCGTTCTGGCTGGAAGGGAAGTAGTTTCACGGCCATTTTCGTTACGATTCCGAGGCATCCCCTTAAACCTGTATACCCCCTCAGCAGACCTCTGAGGTCAGGACCAAACCCTTCACCCCAGAATGGATCGTCACCCACAGCCAATGAACCCATCTTCACCAGCTCACCGTCAGGCAATACAAGCTCGGTTCCGAGTATGCGGCGGTGGGGTAGACCGATCCGGTGGCTCAATGGCGACCATCCGTCGCCGATCAGATTGGCAATGACGGAGGCCTGTGCTCCACCTCCACCGATAACGACATAGGCACCCCGCTTCATGGCCTCTTCCTGAAGGGGTGAGTAGATGACGCCCGGTCCGAGAACGACATAAAGGTGCTTTTGGTCGATTTCGAAATCATTCATGCGTTTCAAATCGATCAGCAGCTCATTTTCAACGTGGCAATGGGAGCGGGGTCCATAGAATCCAGTGCTGTAAGGAACATAGGGAACCTTATAACGATTACAAATCTTCACTATTTTCTGGACCTCTTCCGTCGTTCGTGGCAGGATCACGGCCCCCGGTATCTTGGTCATTACCCTTTCGTAACCGCAGCCGGCTTCATAACCTCCTGGCCCACACCGATAACCTTCACAGATTACAGGGTCATCTGAAATATATTCAGAACCTACAATAGACTCTAATGCATCGTATGCTTCTTTAACGATAGCCATCGCTCTCCTCCTTTGAATATTCCAATTTTTAACCCCACCCTACCTCCCCTTAAATTAAGGGGAGGTTAGGAGGGGTTATTAAACAGACGCCAGTATCAGTTCCGAGATGTCCATTACCTTCACATTGTTTCCATTCTCCCTGGCAGCCTGGGTGAAATTGTTCTTGCACCAGGGGCAAGCAGAGACGAGGGCTTCAGCGCCCACTTCCTTCACCTCTTCAAGCCGATGCTTGGCAG
>Ga0194112_10000817_pt1 | contig 46012 bp, 49 predicted proteins | sample TA2MahC400mmetaG_FD_146191 | JGI IMG/M metagenome (GOLD analysis project Ga0194112, IMG submission 146191) | Freshwater microbial communities from Lake Tanganyika, Tanzania - TA2015016 Mahale Deep Cast 400m | ecosystem: Environmental > Aquatic > Freshwater > Lake | place: Tanzania: Lake... | reverse complement strand
TGGGAGCTTCCTGCGACTGGTCCAGGGAACGCTTTACCATGGACGAGGGTCTCTCCGAAGCGGTCAGGGAGGTTTTTATCCGCCTCTATCAGGATGGGCTGATCTACCGCAGCCATTATATTATCAACTGGTGCCCCAGATGCCAGACAGCGCTCTCCGATCTCGAAGTCGAACACCATGAGATTTCAGGGAAGCTCTACCACCTCCGGTATTCCTTCAGAGAAGGGAACCGTTTCGTGGTCGTGGCGACCACACGACCGGAGACGGTGTTGGGCGACACGGCTGTCGCCGTTCACCCGGAAGACGAACGCTACCAGCGGGATATTGGGAAAAGAGTCATCCTCCCTGTCCTCGGCAGGGAGATTCCGATGATCGGCGATCCTTATGTGGATATCGAGTTCGGGACCGGCTGTCTTAAGATCACTCCTGCCCACGATTTTAATGATTTTGAGATCGGACTGAAACATAGGCTTGATCAGGTCAAGGTGATCGATGAGGCAGGCAGGATGAATGAGCATGCCGGGCCTTATCAGGGGATGGATCGGTTTGAGTGCCGGGAGAGGATCGTCGGCGATTTTAGAAGGGAAGGGGTGCTGGTTAAGACAGAGGATTATCACCACAAGGTCGGCCACTGCTACCGTTGCAAGACGATCGTGGAGCCCAATCTCTCCCTTCAATGGTTTGTCCGTACCAAACCATTGGCTGAAACAGCCATAGAGGCGGTTCGGACAGGCCGCACACGGATTGTCCCTGAGGTCTGGGAAAAGACCTATTTCGAATGGATGGAAAATATAAAGGATTGGTGCATCTCCCGTCAGATCTGGTGGGGCCATCGTATTCCCGCCTGGTATTGTGAGGCATGCGGCGAGGTGATCGTGGCAAAAGAGGGACCCCGATCCTGCTCCAAATGTCGTTCCGATCGGTTAAGGCAGGAGACCGATGTCCTGGACACCTGGTTCAGTTCCGCACTCTGGCCTTTCTCCACCATGGGATGGCCTAAACAGACAGCCGAGTTGAAGGTCTTTTATCCTACCTCTGTCCTGGTGACGGGTTTCGACATCCTCTTCTTCTGGGTGGCCAGGATGATGATGATGGGCATAAAATTTATGGGAGATGTCCCCTTCCGGGATGTTTACATCCACGGGCTGGTCAGGGATGAGAAGGGGGAGAAATATTCGAAGACCCGGGGAAATGTAGTGGACCCTCTCGATCTGATCGACCGTTTCGGAGCGGATGCCCTCCGTTTTACCCTGGCCGCCTTAACCATGCCTGGCAGCGATCTGAAGCTTTCGGAGTCACGGACCGAAGGCTACCGCCACTTCGCCAACAAGATATGGAATGCCTCTCGGTTTGCCCTGATGAACCTTGAAACCTTAAGCCCTGATGCGATGGCCCAAGCGCATTCGCCGGAGGAGTTGAGCCTTCCGGATCAATGGATCCGGAGGAGACTGAATCAGACGATACGGTCCGTTCGAAAAGCCTTGGATGAGTATAAATTCAATGAGGCCTGCCATCACCTTTACCAGTTTATCTGGCATGAATTCTGCGACTGGTATCTGGAGATGACCAAACTCTACCTTTACAGGGAGGGGGATCAGAAGAGGCAGGACCTCACCCGGCAGACGCTTTCAGAGACGCTCGATGCCATTCTCCGGTTGCTTCATCCCTTCATGCCCTTTATCACCGAGGAGATCTGGCAACAACTTCCCATGCGAAAAGGGAGTGAATCGATTATGATTGCTGAATTTCCAAAGCCCGATCAACGCTACGATGATCAGAAGGTGGAAGATGAGATGGCATGGATCATCGAGGTGGTCAATGGCCTTCGGAACATCCGCGGAGAGATGAACCTTCCTCCATCGGAACAGATTTCCGTTTATATCCGGACGAAAAGTGAAGAGGCGGAGAAGAGACTGGGAGAACAAGAACCCTTCATCCGGTTCCTCGCATCGGTGAATGACCTGAACATTGGGCAGAATATCGAAAAACCCCTTTACAGCGCGTATGCGGTCGTGAGGGATGTTGAGATCTTTGTCCCAATGGACCGGACACGCATGGAAGAGGAAGGCAAAAGGCTTCAAAAGGAGATCCTGAAGATTGAGAAGGAGAGCGGTTTCGTCATGAAGAAACTCTCCAATGAACAATTCCTTTCAAAGGCTCCTCCGGAGATCGTTCAGGAAGTGAAAGAGAAGGCGCTGGAGTTTCGCTCCCAGCGTGACAAACTGGAGGAGAGTTTGGATAAAATCAAGGAGATGCTGAAGTAGAAGCGGGTTTATCAGGACATCAGGTTGTCAGGTAGTGGATATCGGGATATCAGGGCATCAGGTTTAAAATTTCATCTATCCTGTTTTCCTGATATTCTGGGCCCCTGGTATCCTGCTCCCTGGTCTCCTGGTAACCTGATTCCCTATCGAGGGGCTATAACTCAGGAGTCTCAACCCATGAAGATGGATATCGAAAAAGTGGCCAGATTGGCCCGCCTTGAATTATCCGAGGAGGAGAAGAAAACTTTTGGAAATCAGCTGGAGCAGATCCTTGCTTATATGGAACAACTGAACCGTCTTGATACCACAGGGGTGGAACCCACCTCCCATGCCATCCCCATGGTGAATGTCTTCAGGGAGGATGAGGTGAAGCGCTCCGTTCCAAGGGAAGAGATTCTGGAAATTTCGCCAGATCAGGGAGATGGGCATTTTAAGGTGCCAAGGATTATCGAGTAAAGAAAGTGACTAAAGTTGCAAAGTGATTAAATTGCCTAAAATTAAAGAACATAAAGTTGTCATGCCGAACTTGGTTCGGCATCTCGTTTTAGCTTGGACCCCAGATCCTGAAATCGTTAGACCCTGAACTTGATTCAGGGCATAGTTCAGGATGACAGGTTCAGAAAATTTATAATATTTTTGTTTAGATTTAGACCTTAACTTTAGCTCACTTTAGGCACTTTAGTCACTTTAGTTCACTATGGAGTGGTAATGAATCTTCACGAACTAACCATCCACCAATTGCATGACCTTTTGGTCAGGAAAGAGGTGACTTCACGGGAAGCAACAGAAGCTCTTTATCGCAGGATCGGAGAGGTGGATGGAAAAATCAAATCCTATCTCATGCTGAGCGAGGAGGAAGCCTTCCGCCAGGCGGATGAAGTGGACCGGAAGATCATCCGGGAAGAAAAGATAGGGGGGTTAGCGGGTATTCCAATCGGGCTTAAAGATATCCTCTGTACAAAGGGGATCCGGACGACCTGCGGCTCTAAGATCCTTGGGAATTATGTGCCTTTTTATGATGGAACAGTGATCAGCAAGCTGAAAGAGAATAAGGCTGTTTTTCTTGGAAAGCTGAACATGGATGAGTTTGCCATGGGCTCCTCCACGGAAAATTCTGGATTTCAGACCACACGGAATCCCTGGGACCTGCAGCGCATTCCGGGCGGATCGAGCGGAGGTTCTGCTGCCGCCGTAGCGGCGGATGAATGCATTGCAGCCCTCGGCACGGATACAGGAGGGTCCATCAGGCAACCCGCGTCCTGTTGCGGTGTGGTTGGTTTAAAACCCACTTATGGCAGGGTGTCGAGATATGGGCTGGTGGCTTTTGCCTCTTCACTCGATCAGATCGGCCCCATCACAAAGGATGTGGAGGATTGCGCCATCCTGCTTGACGGGATCAGCGGCTACGACCCCTTCGACTCCACCTCCGTCAATGTCGAGGTTCCCGATTATAGGCAATTCCTGGTCAATGATGTGAAAGGAGTTCGGATCGGAATTCCGGATGAGTATTTCATAGAGGGTATGGACCCGGATGTGGAGAGATCAGCCAAAGAGGCCATCGATCTTTTAAAGAAGTTAGGGGCAGAGGTGAAGGCGATTTCGCTTCCCCATACCTCCTATGCTGTGGCCATCTATTACATCATCTGTACGGCGGAAGCCAGTTCCAACTTGGCCCGTTATGATGGGGTCAAGTATGGTTTTCGATCGCACAGGTATGGAGACCTGATGGAGATGTATGGTCGGACCCGCGAAGAGGGTTTTGGCAGTGAGGTGAAGCGTAGGATTATTTTAGGGACCTATGTCCTGTCAGCGGGATATTACGACGCTTACTACCGAAAGGCTTCGCAGGTCAGGACCCTGATGAAGAACGATTTTGAAAAGGCCTTTGAAGAAGTGGATGTGATCGTGACTCCCACAGCGCCCACGCCCGCTTTCCGGATCGGAGAAAAGGCCGAAGATCCGCTTCAGATGTACCTCTCCGATATTCTAACCATTCCGGTCAATATTGCCGGAATCCCTGCCATCTCCATACCCTGCGGATTCAGCAGGGAGGGGCTACCGATCGGCCTCCAGATCATGGGAAAACATTTTGATGAAGGAATGCTCTTAAGGGCGGCCTACACATTTGAACAGAATACAGATTTTCATCTAAAGAAACCAAATATTACCTAAGGGTTCAAGGGGTCGAGGATTCGAGGGTTCAATCATGATTTTGTATTTTCGTTGATCCAGTTAAAATAAGAAGATGAACCTTCGATGATGGGAAGGGCGATGATTTCTGGAACGGTGTAGGAATGGAGGGACTTCACTTTTTTTTCTAACTCATCAAACTTCTTCCTCTGGGTCTTAATGAACAGGAGCCACTCTTTTTCATCCCATATCTTTCCCTCCCACCGGTAGATGGAGCGAATGGGAGGGATGAGATTGACACAGGCGGCCAGTTTCTCCTCCACCAGGGCATTTGAAATTTTTACCGCCTCTTCTTCAGAGCCACAAGTCACAAATACAACTATCGGTTCAGACATACGATTCACTTTGTAAACAATAGGTCATTAAAGTTGGCGATCCTTAACTCACCTCTCCCCTTAAGAACCGATCCAACTCCGATTGGAGAACCTTCCAACCCTTCCCCGCTTTGATGGCCTTAATTTTTCCTTCACGGCAATATTTCAAAAATGTGGGTTTGGATATTTTTAGGTACTTGATAGCTCCCTTGGTTGTTAAAACAGTATTCTTTTTTAAAGGCATAAGATCACCTCTTTTTAATTATAGCACAACTTTTATTAATGATAGCAAAAAATATGCCAGGGAAAAGGTAAGTAAACTCCGTTAGAAAGGATGGGGCTTTAAACCCACCCTTCCTGCCTGCGGTAGGGAGGTCTGAGATGTATTTTTTTATCATCCCCGCCATAAATTCCGGGGTTTTCTAACGGGGTGGATTTCAATTTTTGATAGATTCGTAAAAAGTCCGATTCAGCCATTATCGTCATTCCCGTGAAAACGGGAATCCAGTGAATTCAAATACTTCTGGACTCCTGCTGGAGTTTATCCCGATGAAAATCGGGGCAGGAGTGACAGATTGATAGACTTTTTACGAGACCATTAATTTTGTAATTATTCTGCCTCGTTGGAATTTCTAACGGGGTTTACTCCCAATAAATTCCACAATACTCAAAACATGCATACCTCAGATCGCATCCATTTTCATGACATTTGTGGACAATACAAAACAATTCTGAACAATTCGGGATACTTCTGGATAATCTATAAGGATAAGAATAATCCTTCAAGATATTAATACAATTTCAAAAATTGAAAAGAGTCAAGCGACGTATTGAAATCCTTAAAAATTCAAAATTTCTTAATAGTTAGGTGATAAGGGGCATCTCCAAAATTAGTCAATCTTTTGTTATAAGAACAGAAATTATTTAACCACATTTAACCACTATTAACATGAATTGTCACTATTTGGTATGGTTTTTGCTTCTCTGTCAAATCGAGAGGAAAGGATAATGCCCAAAAAGGTATTGGTGGTTGATGATGAACGGGTGATTCGAAAGTTTTTAAGAATCCACCTTATCAATTGGGGGTATGAGGTAAAAGAAGCCGTGGATGGAGTAGAGGCTTTGGAGCAACTGAGTAGTGATAATTTTGATTTTCTCCTTCTGGACATTCTTATGCCAAAAAAGGATGGATGGCGAGTATTGGAGGAGATGAGATCGAATCCAAAAACGAAGAATATTCCGGTCATTGTTCTGACCGCTAAAGATGAAGACTCCTATATGTTAAGAGGATACAACTTAGGCGCTAATTATTACATGACCAAACCCTTCACCAATACCAAGGCTCAACTCCTTTACGGGATTCAATTGATGTTTGGAAAAAATTCCGAATCTGTGAATAACATAAACATTTTTCGGTAATGAAAGGGAGAAAAATGATCCAAAACTGTAGGTGAATTTAAACACAAACAAAATAGGTTTGAGATAGCAGACCTTATATCAAGTTATCTTCAGGTACTTAAAAGAAGATAAGGTAAGTGAAATGAGTCTAAATACCATCTCCTATTTAATCCATGAAATTAAAACCCCTCTTACCGGAATTATTGGAATAACAGAAGTTGCTTTGGAGGAGGAAGATGCTTCGAAGAACAAAAGTTATTTAACGGATATCCTCAATTGTGCCCAAAGGATCAATGAAATCGTTGGAGGGTTAAGGTCCTACTCCCGAACCGCAAAAAAAGAAGAGCGCGCCCTCGTGGATATCCATAAGGTTCTTGAGGATTCCCTGAAGATGGTTCGATTAGCGATCCATACAACCTCAGTGGAGGTGATTAAGAGATTCCAGCCTGTTGAAAAGATAGAAGCCAACATGGGTGAGATTCAGGAGGTGTTTACCAATTTAATCACCAACGCATTTCAAGCGATGAACGGAAAAGAAGGAAGGCTCATCCTCTCCGCCCGATCGTTAAAGGATTCAATCGAGGTCAAGGTGAGCGATAACGGCGTAGGGATTCCTCAAAAACATCTTGACAAAATTTTCGATCCTTTTTTTACCACCAAAAACCCCGGTGAAGGGATGGGTCTCGGTTTGAATATTGTCTCGCGCATTATAACTAAATATAAGGGAACGATCGATGCCGAAAGCGAAGAAGGGATAGGAACTACTTTTACCATTAAATTTCCAATGAAGGGGGATGGTAATGGGAAAGAAAGTATTGGTCGCCGATGATGAAGAGGTGGTTCGGAAGTTTTTAAAAATCCATCTGGACAAATGGGGTTATAAGGTAAAAGAAGCCGGGGATGGAGCAGAGGTCTTGGAACAATTGGGCAACGAAGATTTCGATTTCATTCTTCTCGACATCCGTATGCCCAAAAAGGATGGATGGCAGGTATTGGAGGAGATGAGATCGAATCCAAAAACGAAAAATATTCCGGTCATCATTCTGACAGCAAAAGATGAGGACTCCGATATGTTCAGAGGATACGATCTGGGCGCCAATTATTACATGACCAAACCCTTTACCAGGGCTCAACTCTTCTACGGGATCCAACTGATATTTGGAGAAGATTCCGATTCCCTGCCTGTCACCAGCCGGGAATGAATCAGATTGACATCTCTCTGTAATACAAAATGAGAAAGCCTCCTAAAATTTTAATTATCGACGATGACCCGTCCATATGCAGAATCTTTAAGCGCTTCTTGACAGCGAAAGGCTATGAGCTATCTACTTCAGGCGACAGTGAAGAAGGTCTTTTTTTGTTGAGATCAGAATTCTTCAATGTGATCATCCTCGACATATGCCTTCCGGGAATAGATGGATTGGCCCTGTTTTTAAAAATAAAAAGTATTTCTCCGCATACAGAAGTGATCATGATCACCGGCCATTGGGATATCGATACCGCAGTTCAATCTTTTAAATTTGGAGCTCATGATTATTTAACAAAACCCATTGAAATAGACCTTTTATTTCAAGTCATCCAAAAAGCCCTGGAAAAGCAGGCGCTCGAGTTTGACAAAAGGCATTTGATTTCTGAAATCCAGTTTAAAAGCATAATATTAGAAAAACAAAAAGAAATGCTTGAAGGCAAGTTGATCGAAGGTGATCAAAGGATATTCCGGTTAATAAAAAGAGAAATATTTACCAAAAGGGTGTTTGAAAAACTGATTGAAAGTCTCCCCTTAGGAGTAATGGTGATTAATAAGGAAGGACAAGTTCTGATGTGCAATAAAGTCCAGGAAATATTTTCGGGACTTCCAAGAGATTTCTTATTGGGAAAGAATCTTTTTCAAAAATCTTCCCCCATTGAGTTAAACCCCTGGCAAGAAATGGCAAGGGCTTTCTTAGAAAGCAAATACTATGAAGTTAAAGTCGTTGATCAGAGACCGGAGGAGGAGAGAATATTATCCATTACTCTCTCTTCTTTGATCGATGGAAAAGGGGATTCCACGGGTTTTATCTTTCTTACCGCAGACATCACAAATGAAAAAAAGATTGAAGAACAGATCATCCAATCGGAAAAAATGACGGCAATAGGTCAGCTTGCCGCCAACCTTGCCCATCAGATCAGAAATCCCCTGGCGATTATCGGCTCCGCAACACAATGCTGTCTTGAAAAGGAAGGAACTAAAAATGGGTTAAAAAAATATTTTAAAGTTATTTATAGAAATGTCCAAAATGCAAATAAGATCATTTCCGATCTCTTAGATTTTGCCAAACCCAAGCCTCTTGAGTTTAAAAAGAATGATGTCAATCAAATTTTAATAGAATTATACAGATTGTTAAAGATGGATTTTTCAAAGAACAGGATAAGAGTGTTAAGGCGTTTCGATAGATATCTCCCACAAATTCATTGCGATAAGGAATCCTTAAAACAGGTTTTTTTCAATCTGCTCATGAATTCGAAGCAAGCAATGCCCAAAGGGGGGGCGATCTCCATTATCACAAGGCATAAGTCTCGAGACCAAACGGCTGAAATCATCATAAAAGACACAGGCAAAGGTATCCCCAAAGAACATATACCCAATATTTTCAATCCATACTTTACAACAAAAGAAAAAGGGATAGGTTTGGGATTATCTGTTGTGAATAGCATTATAAGCGAACATTGCGGTAAGATTATTCCTAAAAGTCATGAAGGGAAAGGGACCAAAATGACCATCACCCTCCCACTCAACCATCCAAAGTTTCAAGACGTTAGGAAAGAAAATGAACAGAATTCTCGTTGTCGATGATGAAAAGGATATGAGGTGGCTTCTATCAAATATCTTGAAGGAGGATGGATACACCATCTACGAAGCCGAAGATTGCGGGCGTGCATTGAATTTTTTAAAAAAAGATTCACCACCGGATTTAATTTTATTAGACCTCCGAATACCCGGAGAAATGGACGGGATCGATTTGCTCAAAGAAATCAAGACCACCCGGCCAGAAATTCAGGTCATTATATTGACGGCTTATGGGAATATCGGATCTGCTGTTGAAGCGATCAAATTGGGGGCCTACGATTACCTGACCAAGCCGTTTGAGAACGAACGCCTTCGCCTCACGATTAAAAGAGCTCTGGAAAGTCAAAAACTAACAAAGGAGATCTTTCAACTAAAAAATGAATTGAAGAGGGAGCTCGATTTAGAATCGATCATGGGAGGCAGTCCAGAAATAAAAAAAATTTTTGAGCAGATTAACAAAGTTTCAGATACCAATTTCACCGTCCTGATCGAAGGGGAAAGCGGAACCGGAAAGGAGGTCGTCGCCAATGCCATCCATAGGGCAAGTTCAAGGGGGAATGCTTCATTCATAGCGGTGGATTGTGGGGCCATTCCCGATACATTGATTGAGAGCGAGCTTTTCGGGTATGAAAAAGGTGCATTTACAGGAGCTGATAGAGAGAAAAAAGGGCAATTTGAACTCGCCAACAATGGGACGATCTTTTTAGACGAAATAGGCAATCTACCTTACCATGTCCAAAATAAACTCCTACGAATGATCCAGGAACGAAAGATTCAGAAGCTGGGAGGAAAGCAACCCTTTCCCATCGATGTTCGAATCATCGTTGCCTCCAATATTCCCCTGGCAAAATTAGAAGCAGAAGGAAAATTACGGTCCGATATCTACTACCGTTTGAACGAATTCAAAATTGAATTACCGCCATTAAGGAAAAGAATAGAAGACATACCCTTTCTCGCAAAAAAATTTCTCGAAGAAGGGAACATGGAACTACAGAAAAACGTTAAAGGCCTTCAAAAAGATTCATTAACAATGCTCATCAACCACCATTGGCCAGGCAATGTCAGGGAGTTAAAGAATGTCATCAAGAGAGCCGTTCTCCTCGCAGAAAGTATGATCGAACCCTCTCACCTGATCTTTGACAACGCTGCCTCTCTTAATCCACCCATCATACACGAGGAAAAAATAGCAGAGGGGATGTCCTTAAGGGAGATAACAAAGAAAGTGGTCTATTTAGCTGAAAAAGAGGCAATCGAATGGGCCCTCAACATGAGTTCAGGCAATAAGAGTAAGGCTGCAAAGGTCCTAAGAGTTGATTATAAAACCCTTCTCTCCAAGATCAAGGAGTATGATATAAGATATGGAATCGATTGTATGGAAAGCGTTCCATAGATTATGGAATTCTTGCCACAACACCTCCCTTAGCCGGAACCATCAACTTCCCCCAATATTTTAATTCACATATAAATCCTCTCTAAAACGTTAAGTTGTCATTCTGAGGAGCAGAGCGACGAAGAATCTGTCTTTGTAACGCCAAATTACAGAGTCCCGAATGAGATTCTTCACTTCCCTCGGTCATTCAGAATAACACACTGGTCAACTTAACGCGTAAGGATCCTTCATTTAAGAAAATAAAATATTCTCTTACGTCTTTACGGCACAACTTTTGCTTTATTCCAATACAGCTTTCCATGGCGCTGTTCTCTCTGCGCCAGGAAAAATCCAGAGTAGAAAGGAGGTGAAAGAATATGGCAGTGGAAAAAGCGATTGGTTCTTCCAGTTTGGTCGAGGTGATTGACCGAATCCTGGACAAGGGCGTTGTGGTCGACGCCTGGGTAAGAGTCTCTTTAGTGGGTATTGAGATACTCGCGATTGAGGCCAGAGTCGTGGCGGCATCGGTTGAGACCTATCTGAAGTATGCTGAGGCCATTGGTTTAACAGCCACAGCAGCCTAATGATTGGTCAGTAACCAAGCCCCGTTAGAAATGGAATTTCTAAACGGGGTAAAAAGCCTGTCTACCGACAGGTAGAGGATTCTTGCCGAGCCATCCTTACTCCACCAAAGGTGAAGAAAAGCATGCCCCGCCAAGAGATTCCTTCCTTATTTAAAAGAGAAAAAGAGGGGGGAGTAAATGAAAGCAATGCCCTTAGCAGAGGATATGAATCCCGTTAGACATTCCGAAGATAAGAAAATAGCTGAATCGAAGGAAATACTTCGCCAATATCCACATATCTCTAATGGGATGAAAAATATTGTCGATAATATAGTTTCCTCTTACGAGGCCAGAATCCAGAGTATTGGAACCCTCTTTGATGCCACCCATCAAATCCTCTTAGGTTTTCAAGATTCACTCCTTGACACAAAACAAGAACGAGAAAAACTTAATGCAGAATTACGGGAGAGTCTTACCAAAAACGAGTCTCTGCGGAGGAAAGATTTTGACAATATGATGCAGGGCATTCTTTTAACCCAGGATGAGAGGGAAAAAGAGGTAAGGAATTTGTTAAGTAGTTACTTGAACGAACAGAAAGAGATGGCGCAGGCTTTAAGGGAGAACTTGGGAAAATTTAAAATTTCTCTTATCAAAGGTGAAGTTAGGAGGGTCAAAGAATTTCAAGAGATGATTAAACATATTCTTGCTAAGCAGGAAGAAAGAAAAGATGAGGTAACCTCCAGGCTAAAAGAGTTTAAAAAAGAACAGAAAGTTTTGGCATCAGGACTTAAAGAACTTTTAGCTAAGGGGAAGGAGCTTCGGATAAAGGATTTCAAATCAATGCTAAAGGAATTTAAGGCCCGACATAAGGAAAGATTGGCTCGACAAGGGGAAAGGAAAAAGGAAACTTGTCAATTACTTGGTGAGTTTAAAAGAGGCAGAATTAAATGATAAGGATTTGCATGTTTTGCGACATGGTTTTTGGGGAGAAAAAGCCTCTCCATGACAGGAGACCAACTCACGGGATTTGTAATCCTTGTTTTGAGAATTTTAGAGTGAAGCATGAAAACCAAGAGATAGTAAGACAGAAGGCCAAAAATTTGCGGACGATGCAAATTAATACAAACGCGTAATTAATTTGACACGTAGGGCAAGGCTTCAGCCTTGCATCCTAAAAAGAAAAGGAGGGAATAAAAATGGAAATAGCTAATAGCATGAGAGGTATCACAGAAAACATCATTGCTTCCTATGATGCGCGGGTTAGGGCACTGGGGGATTTGGTAGTGGATACCCGAAAATCCTTAAAAGGGTTCGCCACAGACAGGAAGAAGATGACAAGAGAGCAGGCAGAAAGCCTGGCCCATTTCACAAGGGGTTTATCAAAAAGTGCAGAAGATATGCTTAAAGGGTTCCGAGAGGATCACCAACAGATGAGTGAGAAGCAGGCAAAAAATCTAACGGATTTTATTAAGGATCTGACGAAGGATGTGAGTTCCATGTTGAGTGGTTTTCAAAAGGACCGGGGCAAGATGTCCAAAGACCTCAAGAACAGACTTGCCAAAGAGGTAAAAGAGATTGAGACCTACATTGAGAACAGACTCAAAGAGTTTGATGGGGCTCATGCTGAAATGAGCGAACAACAGAAGAAGGACCTTGCCAAGTTCGTAAGTGGAATGACAAGTGAAGTAAAGAGGCTATTGGCTGGCTACAGGAAGGATATCAACGGAGCCTCTCATGCTTGGAAGGGTATGGCCGCAACGTTAGCCAAGGCAAGAAAGGGTGGCCCTGTAATGCCCAGGATTGAAGCCGGGGAGAGGGTAACTACAGTTGAAAAGGCTGTTGGGAAAAAAGTAAAGGCAAAGAGAGCGGTGAAAGCCAAAGGAAAGTAGGGAGAAAGAAATAATATTTTTTAAACTTTAGGGCAAGATATGAATCTAATTCCTTGTGCTTTTTGTAAGGGAAAAGGTAGAGACCCCTTTAATCTGCTATCTGAACTTGCTACTTGCCAGGTCTGTGGAGGTACAGGTAAGGTTAAAATTACAGAGCCGGCCATCCATTGCGCCTATTGCAAAGGCACTGGAATCTATCCTCACAGCGTGCGTATTACCTGCGCCGTATGTAGTGGGAAAGGGTCGGTCACTGTAGCAGGTGTTACTGAAGAGTGCCCTAAGTGTAAAGGCACTGCAGAGGCAATAGATAGCGGCCTTCCTTGTATTAAATGCGGAGGCAGGGGAGTTGTTCGAAAAGGAGGCTGATCGATGAATAACATAGCAGGTGGTATGAGGTCGCTCTGCGAAGATATTATAACAGGCCGCGAAGACAGAAGAAGCACCATTAAACAGCTCAAAGGAAAGGCTGAAACGATTCGAGATAACGCAAGGAGGTTTTTAGCCGACTCTAAGAAATTTCATGAAGAGATGGGTAAAGACCTAAAAGAAGCCTTACGAGGGGGTAGAGAGGATCTGATTCAAAATGTCAACGCCCTGAGGGAAGACTTCAGGAATAGAGAAAAGGAAGTAAGAGCAGATTTGGCGGAAGCAACCAAAATCTGGAATCAGATGAAGGAGACCTTAAGAGACAGGAAGATGAAGCCTAAATAGAAATCAGAGGTGAAATAAAATGATTGATGAGATGACGACCGTACTTGACCCCAGTCCTTTGCCAGACTTTGTGGAAACAAAGTATATAAAAGATATTACCAGCAGGGCCCTATCCTATATTAAGGCCGGGTTCCCTGTTCACTTTAGAGGGGCTTCTGGAACCGGAAAAACGACATTGGCGATGCATATCGCAAGCAAGATTAAAAGGCCTGTGGTGATGATCCATGGAGATGAAGAGTTCACAACCTCTGATCTCGTTGGGGGTGAATATGGCTACAGGATCAGAAAGGTTGTGGACCGTTTTATTTCAAGAGTTCTGAAGACAGAAGAGGATATGGTTAAAAGATGGGTGGACAATCGCCTAACCGTAGCCTGCAAATATGGCTTTACCCTCATCTATGATGAATTTACACGTTCTCGTCCAGAGGCGAATAACATTCTTCTTTCTATCTTACAAGAGAAGATGATGGATTTGCCGATTGGAAGAGGCGGTGAAGAGCAGTATCTAAGGGTTGACCCACATTTTACAGCTCTCTTTACTTCAAACCCTGAAGAGTATGCAGGTGTACATCGGAGCCAGGATGCGCTTCGTGACCGAATGGTTACAATGGATTTAGACTGCTTTGACTGTGAGACAGAGGTTGCGATCACTCGAGCGAAGTCAAGGCTTTCCAAGCAAAATGCTGAGACGGTCGTGAACATTGTTAGAGGATTGAGAGAATCTGGAAAGTGTGAATTCGCTCCGACCATTCGTGGTTGCATTATGATTGCCAAGACACTCAAAGTCCAGGGATTCACTCCTTCAACTTCAAACGGCCTCTTCTTGCGGATTTGCCAGGATATATTGGCCTCTGAGACAAGCAGGGTAGGCTCAAAGACAAATCAGGACAGGATAAAAGAGATAGTTAAGGTGTTAGTTGAAAAATATGGTTAATAGAAGCTGAAAATTTAGAGAAGCTTAAAAGATGTGATTGATATTGAAAGGATACTCAAGGGACTTATTAAATCTTTAAGGAAAAACACTTGAACCCATGAACTTCGGAATCCTTGAATCCTTTTTAAAAACTTTTTGAATTCGGAGTGCCTTATGAAAGAAATTCTTGATCAAATGGAAGAACATATTGCTGTCATCCGAAACTTGCAGAGAAATTTTGATTTTCACTCTAAGAGACTCGAAAAACTGATGAAAAGTCTGAATGATTGGTATCCGGATAAAACTAAAGACGATAGTGCTGAAGCGATACAATTACACGGAAATAGTTAAAATTGATAGTCGGTTCAATATTTGGGGCGACTATTAACTATTTTAGTAGATAGGGAGGCATGTTCAATGAGAGGAATGCACCAAATATCAAGCCTTGGAAATATAAAAAGTATCCATTCGATAGGTGCGCGGTCTATTCCAAAGGTTCAAAGATCAAGTTATTTAGAGTTATATATACTTAGAAGGGAAAAGGATAGATTAGAAAAAGAGATCTTTGCATTAGGCAAAAGAAAAACCGATGCGGATAGGCAATTGAATAGCATTGTAAAACGTATCGAAAAACTCCCAAAGGAGACCCATGAGGAGCAGAAGGTAAAGACCTATAGGGGCATCTCCGCAAGACCTTTAAAAAAAATGGCGATAAATTATTAAAAAAACAGTTTTCCAAATGAGATCATCCTAAAGATAGAAGATCGATCATGGAGAGGGATATGGTGAAGAAAAAAGAGAAAAAGGAAGATGAAGATTTGGACATCGATTTTGGGATAGGTAAATTAAGCCTGGGGGGTTTATTTAAAGGCATTGAGAAGTTAGTAGACCTCGCCGCCGATTTAAAAGACGCTGGTGGCGAAATCAAGAAAGAAGGCGAGATTGACCTAAGCCACCTTAGAGAAGGCATGAAGGGAGTTTTTGGTTTCTCTATAAAGACAGCAGTCGGTGGAAAGCCCATCGTGGAACCTTTTGGTAACATTAAGAAGACCCCTAAAGGACCTGCCGTCGAGGAAGAGAGAGAACCGATGACAGATGTCTTTGACGAAAAGGAAGAGGTTCGAATCTACGCTGAGATGCCAGGAGTCAATGAAGAGGATATAAAGGTCGATCTGAAAGGGGATATCCTGGATATTTTAGCCCAAGGCGGTGAGAGGAAATATCACAAAGAGGTTCTCCTTCCCGTACAGGTCAAGAAGGAAGCCCTTTCTTATACTTACAAGAATGGCGTGTTAGAAGTTAGAATCAAGAAGTGAACCCCGTTAGAAATATATATTAAATGGGATTATATACTACTACTCCGACAAATAGCGTTTATGGCGCGATGCAAGACGGATATGTTGAGCGGTTTGATCAGAAAATCTCCCCTCGCCCCTCTTTTCCAAAGAGGGGGATAACAATTTCCCCCTTTGGCAAAGGGGGAATAAGGGGGATTTTGTGAATTGTCGGAGTAGTAATAATTCAAAAATCTGTAATGGAGAAGAGATATTTGAGGAAGAGTTTAAAATCTTTCTTCAAAATTTCTAACGGGGCAAATGGCATTAACTGGACTTTTAGAGTCGTCATTAAAACTGATTTTATTCGGCGGAAAAGGAGGGGTGGGAAAGACTACCTGTGCCTCAAGCGCTGGACTGTATTTAGCAAATAACAATAAAAATACCCTCCTTATCTCTACTGACCCGGCCCACTCTTTATCGGATAGCTTAGGGCAGAAAATAGGAGATGAGATTCACCCCGTTAGATGTTTACTGTCTAACGGGGTAAAGCAGATAGAAGGTGTAGATAAATTAAGCGCTATAGAGATAAGCGCGGAGAAGGCATTATCAAGGTTCAAAATAGAATATGAGGATGAGTTAAGAAGACTTCTTGATACGAGTACTTATTTAGACGGGGAGGATATAGATTCCATACTTGCTCTGCCTATTCCGGGGATAGACGAGGTAATGGGATTTAAGACGATTGTGGACTTCATTGAAGAGGGGAAGTTTGATAAATACATAGTCGATACAGCGCCAACAGGCCATGCCCTGAGGCTTTTGACCTTTCCGGAGCTTTTAGATGACTGGATAAAGGTGGTGGCAAAGATGAGATGGAAATACAGATATATGGTCACGAGCTTTGCCGGGAAATATAAGCCTGACGGCGCTGATGATTTCCTTATGAGTATGAAAAAGACAGTTAAAAAGATTGAAGGTCTTCTCAGGGGTCGAAACAGATGTGAATTCATTATCGTGACCATACCAGAAGATATGGCGATTAAAGAGACGGAAAGGATGATAGAAAGTTTGGATCAATATGGGATGAAGGTAAAACAGATGGTCATCAATCATGTTATCCCGGAGCAGGTTGACTGCCCTTTTTGTCAGGGAAGGAGAGAAGAGCAGAATGAATATATAGGACAGATAAGAGAAAAATATAACGATTTAAAAATAACGATTGTTCTCCTCCAGCCCCATGAGATAAAAGGAATAGATGCCTTGAGAAATATCGGGAGTATGGTCTTTGCGGCATGAGTTATGGACAAGGGTGCGGCTAAAGCCTAAAGACATTTTCAATGAAAAAAGACAACACAACCCTGACATTAAAAGTAAAAGAAGCCTTGCCAAAAGATGTTGGCAGGGCAATTGCGAGGATAGATCCTAAAGATATGGAAAACACGGGGATAGAAGTAGGTGAAGTTGTATTGATTGAAGGAAAGAGAAGGACCCCTGCCAAGGCCATGCCTCTCTTTTTGGAAGAGCGAGGGAAAGGAATCGTCCAGATAGATGGAATCTTGAGAGAAAATGCCCAGGTGGGGTTAGATGAAAAGGTAACCATTCAAAAAACTTCGCAAAGGCCTGCAAGCAGGATCACTCTATCTCCGATCACTTCGGTCGGCTCATTCGAGAAGGAGAAAGATGTTAAGTACATCGGTTCGTTAATGGAAGGCCTTCCCCTTACGGTTGGAGACAAGGTGAGGGCTGCCCTTTTTGGGGCCAGATCTTGCGATTTCAAGGTACTGGATACGAGGCCAGAAGGCATCGTCGTTATCGAACCGACCACCCTGATCCGAATGGAGATCAAAGGAACAAAAGAGACCAAAGAGGCGCGGGTCTCTTATGAAGATATCGGCGGACTCCAAACCCAGATACAGCGGATCAGAGAGATGATCGAGTTGCCTCTCAAATATCCGGAGGTGTTTAAGAGGTTAGGGATTGACGCCCCGAAAGGAGTATTTTTATATGGTCCTCCGGGTTGTGGAAAGACCCTGATTGCCCGCGCCGTTGCCAATGAGACGGAAGCCTATTTCACCCATATCAGCGGACCGGAGATCATGGGAAAATTTTACGGAGAGAGCGAGGCCCGTTTGAGAGCGGTCTTTGAGGACGCCCAGAAACATGCCCCGGCCATTATCTTTATCGATGAGATCGATGCGATTGCGCCCAAAAGGGAGGAGATGGGGGGAGAAAAGCAGGTGGAGCGAAGGGTAGTCGCCCAGCTCCTGGCCCTGATGGATGGGCTGGAATCAAGGGGCGAGATTATCGTCATCGCTGCAACCAATATTCCTAATACCATAGATCCTGCATTGAGACGCCCTGGCCGATTTGATAGAGAAATATCTATACCCATACCCGACAGAAATGGAAGATTTCAGATACTTCAGATCCATACAAGGGGAATGCCCCTTTCAGAAGATGTGACCATCGAAAGGCTTGCCGATATTACCCATGGATTTGTTGGGGCAGACATCGAGGCATTAGCAAGAGAGGCTGCCATGTCGGCTTTAAGAAAGATCCTGCCTAAGATCGATTTTGAGCTGGCGGATATCCCTTATGAAACGCTCATGGAGCTTCAAGTCACTATGGATAATTTTTTAGAGGCGATGACGGAGGTAGAACCCTCCGCGATAAGGGAGTTTTTTGTGGAGGTCCCTGATGTGAAATGGGAGGATGTGGGAGGATTGGAGGATATGAAGAGAGAGCTGATAGAGGCAATTGAATGGCCCCTTAAATATCCTGAACTTTTCAAAAAGGCCAATACCCAGCCACCCAAAGGGATATTGCTTCATGGAGCGCCTGGTACAGGAAAGACCTTATTAGCCAAGGCAGTTGCGAATGAGAGTGGCGTTAATTTTATCTCCGTCAAAGGGCCGGGCCTGATATCAAAGTATGTTGGAGAGAGTGAAAGGGGCATCAGGGAAGTTTTTAAAAAGGCAAAACAAGCGTCACCCACCATATTATTCTTTGATGAAATAGACAGCCTGGTTCCTAAAAGAAGCGAGAGCAGCGCCGATGCTCATGTAACAGAAAGGGTGATCAGTCAATTTCTAACAGAGATGGACGGGATAGAGGAATTGAAAGGAGTGGTCGTCTTAGCCGCTACCAACCGATTGGATTTAATTGACCCGGCGCTTCTTAGAAGCGGCAGGTTTGACATTTTATTTGAGCTTCCTATCCCTGATGAAGAGACAAGGCTTTCGATATTTAAAATTCATACCAGGAATAAACCCCTTCATAAAGATGTGGACTTGAAGACATTAGCTAAGAAGACAAATGGAATGGCGGGGTCAGATATACAATTACTCTGCCAGAAGGCTTCAATGAATGCCATCCGTAAATTTGTCAAAGGGAAGAAAGATGGGGTCAATGCCCGGTCTAAGGAATTGGCCATAACCTATGACGACTTTGAAGCGGCCTTGAGATCAATTCAATCCGAAAGGCCCTGAGATGAGACAACTGAAATACGTCCCCATCATCCATACAGGAGTTGAGATGGGATCGATGTATGGAATATTGAAAGCCGAGTATATTAAAAGATACGGCACACAAAAATGGGAAGAACATAACAGAATCATAGAAGATTTCTGGCAAGGGATTCGTAAAAAGGTCTTTGATTTAAACTTGGATTACCCAAATACACGGTTGTATCAAGATGGATTGCCTGTATGCGGAAAAGAGATGGCTATCATTGAGGAGCTGGTCAAGATGGGTAGCCATAACCATCAGATTCTGATGGAACTCATCCAGTTCGGTGCAAAACTGGAAGGAACAGAAGACCCAAATCTACTTTTAGAAGAGTATACCTATTTAAAAGAAGGATCAGCTCATTTGGATGACCCGAAAGGGAAAAGGAAATATCAGAAGCTGGCCGGAAGCCTTTTGCAGAAGAGAGATGCCTATATTGCCCAGCGAATTGACAAAACTTTACGGGAAGGTGAGACGGGGCTACTCTTCATCGGAATTGCTCACAGGGTGAATGAGCAATTACCTGAGGACATCGAGACAGACTACCTCATTTATAGGCTCCCGTTCAAAGAAGGCTTTTTCCGTTATGAAAAGGAAAGTTAAAGGGATTCATGATATTACCACTTCACTGTATCGGGCAAAGGTAGGGGATAAGAAGGAAATTTTAAAAATTAGAAGGCTCTCTATATCCCTTGGAGGTTTGCCAGATAGAAAAAAAAGATTTTTCAACCAAGGCGAAGAAATTATAAGTCCTCCAAGAATTTGGGCCTTTTCCACCAAACCAAAGTTTAGGCGATATCAGAAATCGATCGAAAAGACTTTGTCAATAGAAAGGGTTAAAGAACCTAAAACGGACGTTTTTAAGAAAATGAACAACTTAGTCATCATGGCTGAACTACCGGAGGTAAAAAAAGAGGACATCCATTGGGAAATAAACGGTGATATTTTTGCCATCCGCGCCCAAGATAGATTCAGTTCGAGGAAGTATATTAAAGAAATGCTTCTTCCTTTTGTGGTAGATGAGGCCAATATTCAAACGGGTTACAGAGATGGTATTTTTGAAATTAGTTTTCGCAGGAAGAGGGGAACGAAGAAATGAATAAAACGATTCTGATTGTAGATGATGAAAAGGATTTATGCACCATCCTCTCTGATAGCCTATCTCGGGATCGCTATCGGGTAGTCACTGCATTCAATGGGAAGATGGGGCTCCAATTAGTAAAGAAAGAAAAACCTGACCTGATTCTTTTGGATATAAAAATGCCAGGGATGGATGGGATAGAGGTTCTTAGAAAAATTAAGAGGATGAAGAAAGAAATCGTTGTGATTATGTTTACGGCTTATGGAACCCTTGAAACAGCAAGAAAGGCTATGAAGTTGGGCGCATACGATTATGTGACCAAGCCCGTTGACCTTTTTCTCCTTAAATCTCTTGTGAAAGAAGTTTTAGGGAAGGCAAGTAAATCGATAACAAGGGGGAAACGATGAAAGACGGACGGAAACATTTATATGGTGTGATAGGAGCGTCCGAAAATTTGAATTTCGGTCCCATCAAGGTTGGGAACCAAGATAATGAAGTCTATTCGGTAACTTATAAAGAATTATCAGCGATTTTTAGCAACACCTCTTTTACAGATTATAAGACAATGACTAAGGATGTTGTCATCCGATATTTATTAGATCACCAGAAGGTAGTGGAGAGTATGATGAATTCACATCCCATCATCCCATTCAAATTCGGTTCATTGGCCCACAGCGAGAAAGATGTGGAGCAGATACTGACCCAGGGTTACACCCTTTTTAAATCCCTCCTCCCATGGGTTCGAGAAAGGGTAGAGTTTGAGTTAGTAGCATCGTGGGATAGAGAAAAGGTATTCAAGGCCCTCTACGAGGAAGAATCAGAGATTCGGTTCCTTCAGGAAATAATCAAAAGAAAATCCGAAGGGGAGGCCCTCTTAGAGAAGATCAAACTGGGAAAGCTGGTCCGCCAATATCTTGTTAAAAGGAAGGTCCTTTTCAAAGATAAAATCCTTTCTCAATTAAAAGGTTGCACTGAATCTCAATGTGACCACGATGCCATGGACGATTTAATGATCCTAAATACAGCATTTCTCTTAAGAAAGGAAATGGAAAGTGAATTCGATCGCAGGATTCAATATCTGGATCAAACCTTTCTCGGAAAGGTCTCTTTCAAAGTCATCGGTCCTCTTCCTCTATATAGTTTTAAGTGCATCGAAGCAGAGTGGGTCGGCGCTAGTGAGATTCGTGAGGCTCTTGCCCTTCTCGGTTTGAATGAGAATGCGTCATCAGCCGATGTCAGGAACGCCTATTATCGAAAGGCACAGTCTATTCATCCTGATAAGATGGGAGACCTTTTAAATTCTCCTTCGGAATTTGAAAAGTTGGCTGAGGCCTATAAGTTCCTTAGGAAGTATTATAACCAGCATTGTTCCTTTCCCAGAGAAGACCGCATCCTCTTGATGGAGGTCAGAACGAATGGTTCAAATGATTGAAGGAAAGAGGATGAAGAAGGGGGTGGGAAATCATATCGTCACGGTAGATAGATGAGGCTTTTGAAATATCTTCTATTTTTTCTTCTTCTAATTTTTGCTTTGGCAATATACGCTTCGTATGAATTGACGTGTGGGATTGAATATTATCAAGGAGTTTTAGAAAGGCAAGATAATATAATACGTCAAAAAAAGAAGCGTATTATTGAATTAATACAAAAATTGGAGAACATGGAAAATGAAAGATTCCAGATTATCGAACAGAAAGCCAAAGTGCACCATTCTTGAATCGTTCGACGGGATGATCATAGTTATTGGGCCGAATATCGTTAAGTCAAACCATGTGGAAATGAAGAAGGCTTTTGATTTGATTGAAAATTCTTGTTGGGAGATTAATATAAGCCACCTCCATGGACCTTATGGGGTAAAACAAAAGGAGGAGAACTACCATGACGGTAATATTAAAGGAGGCGCATGAAGAAGCGATTCGAAAAATAAAAAAGAGGTCTTTTAAAATTCATGTGTTAGGAATATGTATTACGTTTTTATTATCTATATTTTTAATGTATGGGAAAGTGATTTTAAAAATAGAGAAGGATTTAGCCAAGCAAAGTTATGAAGTAGTTAAAGGCCATGTTATTGAAATGAGAACTAAATTAAAATTATTAGAGATATTGAGGACAAAGCCAATTAGTATTGGCCATGCGTTAGAAGTTGCAGAAGTAGTTTTCGAGGAATCGAAACATCGAGAAATACCAATATCGATGGCTCTGGCTATTATCAATCAAGAATCTTCATATCGAAATAGCGCTGTAAGTGAGAAAGGTGCGAGAGGATTGATGCAGTTGATGCCAGGAACATGGAATCAATATATGGACGATCCTAAATTGAAAAAGGAGACAGGAAATAGCCATATCCCAACGTTAAATATAAGGGCAGGAATGGCTTGTCTCGGAGATTTAATAAAAAAGGAAAAGGATTGGAATAAAGTATTGAGCATTTATGTAAGTGGGAATAAAGATATTGAGTCAAATCAAGTTTATATTAAACAGGTTTTTAATAAGGCAAAAGAATACAATGAGGAATTAAGTGGGAGGTGGTAGGCCCTTAGGGAATCGAAATCGACAAAAGATTGTCGATATATTCCCGACCGAAATATCCCCCTTTAGCAAAGGGGGGCGAAGGGGGATTTGAGACCGTGGGAAATCCCCCTCAATCCCCCTTTTTCAAAGGGGGAGGTTAATAGAGGGGAAATTTCAAATATTTTTGGATAGGTTTAATGGAAGAAGGAAAATACATTTACTGCATCATTGAAACAAAGGCTGAGAGGAATTTCGGACCCATGGGCATCGGTGGAAGGGGTGACGAGGTAACCACTCTCAGCCACAGGGACCTGAGCATGGTTATCAGCAATTCTCCGATGACAAAGTATGTGGTCAGTCAGGAGAATATACTTGCCCATGAAAAGGTGATCGAGGAGGTAATGAAAGAATTTACAGTCCTGCCGGTTCGGTTTTGCACCATTGCCTCAAGTGTTGACGAAGTAAGAAATCTCTTAGATCGAAGATACAGGGAATTCAAGAACCTCTTAAAGGATATGGACCACAAAGTCGAATTGGGTGTAAAGGCCCTGTGGAAGAATATGCATGCGATCTTTAAAGAGATCGTACAAGAGAATCAGGCGATCAGGAGGTTAAGGGAAAAGGTGGGGCCCCATTCCGGGAAAAAGAGAGCCCTTTCTGTGAAGGTCCCTCTGGAAACAAAAGTAGAAATGGGAAAATTAGTAGAGAACGCTCTCCAGAGGAAAAAGGGTGAAGAAGGGGAAAGGATTGTTGAAGCTTTAAGAAGGCCGGCCGTTGATTACAAACTCAATAGAACCATTAGCGATGAGATGTTTCTTAACGCCGCTTTTTTGGTGGATAAGGGGAGAGAGAAAGAGTTCGACAATATCATAGAAGATCTCAACGAAGGAGGCAAAGAGAGAATCAGATTCATGTATGCAGGCCCCCTGCCTCCTTATAACTTCGTGAATATTACCATCTATCCCGAGGAGTGGGAAAAGTGACTATGGTCATGGAAGGGAAATACATTTACTGCATCATAGAAACAAATGGAAAAGAGGAGCGATTTGGCCATTTGGGAATAGGCGGCAGAGGAGATGAGCTCCATACGATCTGTTTCAATAACATCGCGGCCGTGATCAGCAACGCACCGATCAAGAAATATTCTGTGGCAAGAGAGAATCTCATCCCCCACGAACAGGCTGTAGAAGTCGTGATGAAGTCTTATACCGTTCTGCCTGTAAGATTTGCTACCATTGCCGAAAATGAAGAAAAAGTGAAGAGAATATTGGAAAAGGAGCATCGTAGGTTCGTTGATTTATTAAACTACCTCGAAGGGAAAAAAGAGCTTGGACTGAAGGCTGTGTTTAAGGAAGATGTGGTCTACAAGGAAATATTAGCCAATTATGATGAGATCAGAATGGGAAAAGAGAGGATCGCAAAAGGTCAGGGTAGAGAATTTGCGCTCGTGGCAATTGGCAGACAGGTTGAGGCTGCCTTAGAGCAAGAGAAGAAGAAGAACGTGGAGTATATATTGGGTTCCCTTACGCCTTTAGCGGTAGAATTTAGGCTTAACAATACCTACGGGGAAAGGATGATTGTCAATGCTGCCTTCTTGGTAGAAGAGACTAAAGAAGCTTCTTTCGACCAGAAAGTGAACGAAATGGTTAGCAAGCACAGCGATAAAATCAACTTCAAATACGTAGGGACGGTGCCGCCATTTAATTTTGTCAATATAGAAATCAATACAGGAGATTATTAATGCTTTTGATCGATGACCTATTAATGTTACCTGTGAAAGGATTCTTGGGTATCTTTAAGAAAATTCATGAGATGGTCGAACAGGAATTGTCCGATGAAACATATCTCCTGGAAAAAATGATGGCCTTGCGGCTCCGTTTCGAATTAGACGAGATCAGCGAAGAGGAATACAGTCAACAGGAAAGAGAGCTTTTAGCACGTTTGGATGCCGCAAGGGGTGTTGACGAAGCCGAAAAAGAGGAGGTGTTTAAATATGGCTAATATAGAGGATGCCAGAAAGATTTCAAGTGAATTCTTAAAAAAGACCCTCAATATAGAAGATGTAAGGGTCATTAAAGCCGCAAGGGGTGACGACGGTTGGGAGGCCGAAGCTGAGGCTTACGAAGAGAGTTCATTTATCAAAGCCCTCGGTCTTCCCACCAGGGTCATGGACCGAAATGTCTACACCGTGAGGCTGGATGATCACTTGGAAGTTCAGTCCTTCGAACGTAAAGGCGAGGAAAAGAGATAACAAAGATGGGAGGATTATACCTTTACTGCCTCAGAGAAAGCGCTCCGGGCTATTTGGCGGCACCAATAAAAGGTATTGATGGAAACGGAGAAGTCTTTGTTCTTCCCTTTCGCGATTTAGAGGCAATCGTCAGCGAAGTAGCGTTGGAAGCATTTGCCAGCGAAGAGATTCAAAGAAAAGCACAGGAAGACCTTAAATGGATTAAGGAGAGGGCTGTTGCACACGCAAGAGTGGTTCAGGAAGCGATGGGAGGGGACCCTATCCTCTTAGACCTGATCCCCATGAAATTCGGCACCATTTTTAATGATAGAGCAAGATTAGAAGAGGTATTAGAAAAAGACTATCTCAGGATAAGAGAAGTTTTAGAAAGAATTCGAGGAAAGCAGGAGTGGACTGTAAAGGTATATCTAAAGGAAAGAAGAAAATTTGAGAAGGTAATAAAAGAGAAAAATGAGACAATAAAAGAAAGGGAGAAGGAAATTGCAGATTTACCTGAAGGGATGGCTTTTTTTATGGAAGAGGAATTGAAAGAGGTTATTTCTGAAGAACTATATAAAGAATTAAACAATATCGTAGAAGGTCTTTTTGAGGATTTAAAAAAACAAGCGATAGCCTCAGTAAAGAATAAAATTTTGGGAAAAGAGTTAACAGGAAGACAAGAACCGATGGTTTTAAACGTCGCCTATTTAATCCAGGAAGAGAAAATTAAAGATTTTAATAAAAAGGCTCAAAGATTGAATCAAGAGATTCAAGCTAATGGATTTTATCTTGAGTACAGTGGTCCCTGGCCAGCTTATAATTTCACAACTTATTAAAAAATATGGCTAATTTATTGAGTAATACAGTCAATAAAAACGATAATGTAACCTTGGTAGATGCTCTGGATAAGGTTTTGGAGAAAGGTGCGGTCATCAATGGGGATTTAATAATAAGGGTAGCGGATGTAGACCTTGTCTTTTTAGGGTTAAGGCTTATTCTTACCTCTATTTCTAAGGCAGAAGAACTATCCGGTAAGAATTTCAGTAATCCCGATAAAGAATTTACCCCTGAAGATATAGAATATATACAGAAATTACAGAGGGAGATAAAAAGAGCCGAAGAAAATATTCCTAAACTTATTGACTTGGGGAATCCCCAAAAGGCAGAGCAGGGCTTAGCTAAATTAGTTTTAACTTTGGTTGAACTGATAAGAAAACTTTTGGAAAAGGAATCTTACAGGAGGGTGAAAAGGGGGGTGCTTTCGCCTGTGGAAATTCAAAAATTGGGGTTGAGTCTCAAGGCAATAAAGAAGAAGATAAAAGAAATCCAGGCAATCTTTGGCATCGATGATGAGGATCTGAATTTAGATTTAGGTCCTCTGGGGAATTTGATGTAATCCCAAGATATCCCCTCTCCCCTTGCGCCTGCCTGCCGGTAGGCAGGGGAGAGGGTTAGGGTGAGTGGGAAGATGAAAGGGGTATTTTTAGGTGGAAGAAAATAAAGCCAAAATAGGTTGTCCAACATTTCAGAAACAAGAATTGTTGATAAAGTATGTTACCGAGGGCGTCAACATGGCAAAAAATGTGCAAGAAAAGGCGGAATTCTATCAAAGGATAAATGAGGAAGTGGATGTGCTTCTTCGTTGCCAGGATTATGATGAAGCGAGGTTTGATTGTAAGAATTGCTATTTTATTTCGAATTTGCGTAAGAAAACATCGAACTTAATTATAAGTGCCAAAATATTGGGGCGTAACTAAAAACAGGGGAAGAAGTGATGACCACACAAAAAATGATGCACGCTACGGAAGCCACGAATCTTGCAGATATCTTAGAGAGGGTCTTAGATAAAGGGATTGTTATTGCTGGAGATATTAAGATTCAAATTGCTGATATTGACCTTCTCACTATAAAGATAAGGCTTTTAGTTGCCTCTGTGGATAAGGCTATGGAGATGGGGATAAATTGGTGGCAGAGTGATTCCTACCTTTCCTCAAAAGCAAAAGAGACAGCGATAGAGAAAGAAAACAAAATCCTCAAAGAAAGAGTTGATCGTTTAGAGACGAGAATAAAAGCGGAATAGTTTTTGAAAACCCTATTTGTGAAGAAACCTTTAATGTATTGCCGAAAGTAGGGAAAAAATCAGGGGTTTCAACTTCATGACTCAAAACTTCAAACAATCTTGGGAAAAACGGAAGAATAACTTTCCTTTGGAACAGATGGTTACCAAAAGAGCGTCTAAATTAGAGGATGCCCAAAATGAATGGAAGGTAATCTTCGATGCAATTGAGGAGGGCATATCGATTCATGATGTCAATTTTAATATACTCGATGCAAACCAGAGTTTGGCCAGAATTTTAAATACAAAGCTTTCTGACTTGATTGGGAAGAGGTGTTATGAAGTAATTCATCATTTATCAGAACCTATAAAAGGGTGCCCCTGTCTTCAAGCGATAGAGACGAAAAAGTTTGCCAATGAAGAGGTGAAGATCCCTCATTTAAAAGGAGAATTTAACATTTCCATTTATCCATTATCCAATGCTGAAGGAGGTCTGAAAGGATTTGCCCACATTATGAGAGATATCACCGAACAGAAAAGACTTCAGGGCGAATTGGTTCAACTTGAAAAACTTTCGGGATTAGGAGAGTTGATTTCTTGTGTTGCTCATGAATTGAATAATCCTTTAACTTCGGTCATTGGATATGCCCAACTTCTTAAGGGTTCAAAAGAGGTAAGCGAAGAGATTAAAGAGGATTTGGAGAGGTTGCACGACGAAGCCATGCGAACCTCCGGTATTGTTCAGAAATTCCTTGCCTTCGCCCGAAAGAGGAAATCTGAGAAGTCTTATGTCAATATCGATGAGATATTGAGAAGCACCATTGCACTGAAGTCCTATAATTCGAAGATAAATAATGTTGATATCGTTGAAGATTTTCAAGCCGATTTACCAAGGACAATGGCGGACCCTCAACAACTTCAGCAGGTCTTTTTGAACCTCCTCATCAATGCCGAATATGCGATGAAGGAGGCCCACGGTTGTAGAAGATTGGAGATCCAGACAAGATTCGATTTGGAAAGGTCTTTGATCAGAATCTCCTTTAAAGACAATGGATCTGGGATTTCAGAAGAGAATCTTTCTAAGCTCTTTGAGCCCTTTTTTACCACAAAAAAGACAGGAACGGGTCTTGGTTTGAACGTCTCCTATAAAATTGTCCAGGAACATGGAGGCACAATCTTCGTTAAGAGCCGTTTGGGAGAGGGGGCAACATTTACGGTGGAACTCCCGATCATCGATTTGGAGGAAAAGATTGTTGAACCGGAAGAGAAGGAAGAAGAAGGGAGGGTTTCAGGCAAGAAAGTTCTGATCATTGATGATGAACTTCTTATTTTAGACCTCGTAAGAAATATTTTTGAAAGAGAAGGCATGAAAGTGGATACTGTATCGAATGGGGAATCGGCATTGAATAAACTTAAAGAAAGGAACTATGACTTAATTATAATTGACCTGAAAATGCCGGGTTTGGACGGAATAAGTTTATATCAGGAGATCGTGAAGAGGAATTTAAAACTATCTAATAGAATCTTGTTCTTCACGGGAGACACAATCAGTTCAGAGACAAGGACATTCTTTGAAAAGATCCAGGCGGAGTGTATCTTCAAACCATTCGACAATGCCGATTTTCTGAAGAGTGTAAAAAGAATGTTGGGAAGGGAGAAAACACAATTTTTTTCCCGTTCAGATCTTCCCCAGGGCTGAAAGAAGCGGTAAACCCCGTTAGAAAAGACGTGGCTTTAACCCCCCTTCAATAAATAATGAACATTTTTTTTCTAAATCCCATCCTTAAATGGAGAACGTTTCTAGCGGGGTAAATCTTTGGGGTGTATAGAAAAATAAGCTTTTGAAAAAAATAAGGTCTATGTTTTTCTCTTTTCTTTATACAATCCAATTATCATTAGTAATTCTTCAATGTCGACATTTCCACATTCAGCACAAAGATAAAAGAGATGAAATGTTCTTTTCCCATTAGTTACAGCGACACCCTGTAATGCCTGTTGCTTCCCGCACTTTTGACAACGTTCTATATTTTCTTCCATATATTACCAAGAGCATAAAATAGTTTACATTTCGTAGGGCAAGGCTTCAGCCTTGCAATAAGCAGGCCTAAAGGCCTGCCCTACAAAAACGATATATTTCGATGTAAACAATATTATACTCCCCTTAATAACTCCGCAACCGACTCCTCTTTACCCCGTTGGAAAGCCCAGCTGCTTGCAGCGGGGATGAAGATATAATTCCCTCCGGGCCGGAGGCCTTTTAGAGCGAACATGGGGTTTAATGCCCCATGTGAGCCTCACCGTTGGAAAGTCGAAGACTTTCTAACGGGGTTTACCTAACCCTTTCTTTGTAAATTATACCCAACTTCAAGGTTAAAGTTTATTAAGAAGATCACTCGTTTTCAATCAAAAATCCAATGAAGTTATATCCTGATTTACCCATTTAGTAAGGGTAGAGTTTAAAGAGTCATTATGAAAATTTTCCAACACTTCCCTCGCCTTTTGAGGAGACCAGAGTAAAAGATTTTTCTTGGCCCTGCATTCAGGTATATCCTGATAATTTCCTTGAGATATTGTAACCAGAGCTTCGTATACTGTCATCATTTTTTCCCTAATACTTCCTCAAAGGCCTTCAAAGCGATTTCAATATCCCTACCGCTTACATCCAGATGCGTGACCAGACGAATTTGTGTTTTTCCAAAGGGATGGATGAGGATTCCGTTATGTTTCATGGCTTCTGCAATCTGAGGGCCTGTTTTACCGGTCTCGGTTACATCGAATATGACAATATTGGTTTCCACATGCTTCGGATCAAGAGAAACTCCCTTCAGTTCCTTCAAACCCACTGCGAGACGTTTCGCATTCTGATGGTCTTCTTTTAGACGTTCAAGGTGGTGATCCAGCGCATAAAGCCCGGCCGCTGCAATGATCCCGACCTGACGCATTCCGCCTCCAAACATCTTTCTAAAGCGGTGGACCCGGTCAACAAACTTTTTCGACCCTGCGACCAGAGATCCAATAGGGGCTCCCAACCCTTTTGAGAGGCAGACCGATACGGAGTCCGCCCATTGACCGTATTCATGAGGATTGACTCCGGAGGCCACCGAAGCATTCCAGAGCCTGGCTCCATCGAGATGGACCGAGAGGCCCTTTGATGTTGCCAACCGATAGATCTCTGCCATCTTTTCCGCCGGATAAATGGAGCCTCCTCCCCGGTTATGAGTATTTTCAAGACAGATCAGCCGGGTGACAGGAAAGTGGTGGTCATCCGGCCGGATGGCCTCTTCAATCTGCGAAGCATCGAGAATGCCACGAATTCCCTTGAGACAGTGAAACTGGATACCCGACAAAACCGCTCCTCCTCCCCCCTCAAAGTTATAGGGATGGGAGGTGGCTTCAATGACGACCTCATCTCCCGGTTGGGTATGGGATTTGATCGCAAGCTGGTTGGCCATGGTTCCGGAGGGGACGAAGAGAGCGGCTTCCTTTCCAAGCATCTGAGCCACCCTCTCCTGGAGTCGATTGACCGTGGGGTCTTCGCCGAAGACATCGTCTCCCACCTCTGCTTCTGACATCGCCTTTCTCATGGCAGGCGTAGGCCGTGTCACTGTATCGCTTCTAAGATCAATCCATTTCTTCATCTTTCGTCTCCCATCATTCACTGTTTCGTTAAGAAAATACAATGTTACCCCAGTGGTGTCAAGGCTTCCCCAAACTCCGAACTTCTTAAACCTCTTGCTTTTGGTCGAATGATGAGATATTTTTACCTGACAGGGAGGTTGGGATTCGATTTATGTCAAAAGGGGGGATCCTATTATTCGCCTTTATTCTTTTTATCTCAGGTTGTTCAACCAGAATGACGGTCCAGCCCACTTCTCCCCTGCCTCTGATGGAACCTCTCTACTACCCTGATGAATATTTTTCCGGCATTCCCCTGGAAGAAAAAAAGACAGAAGAAGAAAAGAAGACAGAAGAAATTGAGAAAGTAAAGTTAGAGGTAAAAGAGGAAAAGATAGAGACCCGAAAAGAAGATGTGAGTCATCTCGCCCCCCTCCCTCTCCCCCCAGGGATTCCAAAAGAATCGTTAAGCCTTCCTGACATCGCTGTTTCCAATATCTTTCTCAAACAGAAAAGGAAACTATTTGCCACTCTAACCAATATCGGCACAGCCCCATTCCCAATGGAAAGCGGAGGATTGAGTCTCTTTGTGGATGGGCGATTGGAGAAGCGTTATGCATTAAAAAGTCTAACAGATCAGGGGTACCTCAAGCCACAGGAGAGCCTTACCCTGCCCATTCCGTTTTCGCTTTTCAGCCGGAAGGAGGTGGGGGTTAGGGTGGATACCCCGGCGGAACTTCGGGAATTGGACACGGAGAATAACCTTCTCAAAAAGATACTGGAAGGATTTCCCATTGGTCCGGATATCGTGATCAGAGATTTCGATTTGACAGAGGACCTGGAACTCATTATCATCCTCTCCAATATCGGGGAGGCGGACCTCCGGAAGGGTGTGACCTTCAGGATTCGAATCTATTTGAACGACCGGAGGATTTCAGATTTTGAGCATTTTATTTCAGAGGAATTAAAAGCCCATTCAAAGAATCATTACATTCTTTCACCTCCGTATCGGGTCGGCATCAAGGGGATCTCAAGGGTGAAAGTCTCCCTTGCTTCCAAGCTCCGTTCGGATGACATCCGAATGGAGAACAATGTCCTCGAAAGGAGATTCATTATTTTTCCTTTTCAGATCGGAGGGCAGGGGAAGGAACAATTTTCATTTTTTATCCCTTCTCCTCCGTTGAGGGGTGAGGAGTTATCAGAAAAGATCAAGATGGAGGTGAGGTGGGAAGGGCCCTCCACTCCGTTAAAATTTTCTTTTGGGGGACCGGAGGAGAGCAGGTCTCTATTGGATATTTCAGGGACAAGTCCGGTTAAAGTCGAATGGCCTATCCTCTCCGGTGAGCCACAGCGGGAGAGCCACTGGAGAGTTTCCGTGACCAACCCTTTTGAGAATAGAGCGGAAGGACATCTCATCATACAGCATCCCTAATCCGGCCGGGATGGAAGCTAATGTCCCTTAGGAATAAGATTGTGCCTAAGATGGTATGGGTTTAGGGAATTTAAATCCGAAGCACGAAATCCAAAATTCGAAACAATCTCAAATGACCCAATATCAAATGTTCAAAACGAAAAAAGTTTAATTCGAATTTTGAACATTCGAATTTGTCCTTCGACAAGCTCAGGATGGTGAGCAAAGTCGAACCATTTCGGATTTCGATATTCGGATTTCGAATTTTTTCAACTAAAAAAGCCAATTTGGTTCCAACTATACCAGGTTGGATTTTTAAAGTTGAAAAATCCGAATGAGGAGCAGGCATGGAAGCAATCTATGTTCTCCTGGGAGTGGTCATCGCTCTGGCCGTCGTTTTTTTCTTCCTGATGGAGCAGAGGTTGAAGAAGATGGCAGAGGAGGTAAGGAAGGATCAGTCCTCACAGGCCGTTTGGGCGTTGATTCAACAGCAGATTGAGAAGTTGCGGGAGCAGATGAACGATGGCCTTTCCAGAAATATCTCCCAGCTTTCCCAGCAGCAGGATGCCATCAATGCGCAGCTGAGGGGGATTACCGACCAGGTCAACCGGCAGCTTCAGAACTCAAGCGGAGAGATCAATAAACGCCTGGACAATGCCGCCAGAGTGATCGGGGATGTCCAGAAGAATATCGGAGAGCTTTCGGAGGCCAGCAGGCGAATCTTTGAGGTCGGGAAAGACATCGCCACGCTTCAGGAGATCCTCCAGCCTCCGAAATTGAGGGGTGGGTTGGGGGAACAATTTTTGGGAGAACTGTTATCACAGATCCTTCCGCCCGAATTCTTTACCCTTCAATATTCGTTTTCCAGCGGGGAGAGGGTGGATGCGGTGGTGAGGCTGGGAGAAAGGCTTGTTCCCATCGATTCCAAGTTTCCGCTCGATAATTTTAAACGGCTCATCGAATGTAAAACCGAGGAAGAGAAGAAGGCTTCTCAGAAGGCCTTTTCGAGGGATGTGAAGAAACATATTGACGATATCGCCAGCAAATATATTTTGCCCCAGGAGGGGACTTACGATTTTGCTCTGCTCTATATCCCTGCCGAAAATATCTATTATGAGACCATCACAAAGGACGAGGCATTCGGAGAAGAGAAAGGGATTTTGAATTATGCATTGAAAAAGAAAGTGATCCCGGTCTCGCCCAATTCCTTCTTTGCCTATCTCCAGGTGATTGTCCTCGGATTAAGGGGATTGAAAATCGAAAAGGATGCCCATCGAATATTGGATTCACTTTCGGGTTTAAATAAAGAATTGGAGGCCTTTCAGGGGGATTTCCAATTGGTCGGAAAACATATTACCAATGCGATGAATAAGTATGAGGAGGCGAGGAGACGTCTCGATAAATTCGGCTTCAAACTGGAACAGATCGAAAGCCAGCCTGCCCTGCCGCTGCCTGAAAGAGTGGCCGAATCTAAACATGAGAAGATAGAATGATTCCGACCAGAGAAGATTGCTTGAGATTGATGGTCCAATACGGGATGCTTGAACATATTATCGATCACAGCGTCGCAGTGGCAAGGGTGGCCGTTTTTCTTTCCGTCAGGTTGAACAGGAAGGGACAGGGGCTCGATCTTCCTCTGGTCGAAGCCGCGGCCATGCTTCATGACCTGACCAAGACAGAGTGTCTCAAAACGAAAGAAGACCATGCTCTGACGGGATCAAGGCTCTTGAAGGAGATGGGATACGAGAGGATAGGGAATGTCGTGGCGGAGCATATCCATTTATCGAAAGAGATGGATCCTTCGCGGATATCGGAAGAGGAAGTGGTCAATTATGCGGACAAACGGGTCCGACATGACCGGATCGTCTCTCTCGATGAAAGGTTTGAAGACCTGAAGGGGCGGTATGGTAAGAGCGAGAGGGCCGTTGAGCTGTTGGAAGGGCTGAAAAAAGCCACGTTTGAGATCGAAAGGAAAATTTTTTCTATCCTGGAGATCAATCCGAATCATCTCCAGGACCATTGGTTTGAAACGGGTAACGGGCGCAGGGATGAGGCTAACGGAGGAAAATCCTTCCTTCAGGATTAGAAGGAAGAGAAGAGATTTTTAAAATAAAGAGATCTGAAAAACTACTACCAGCTCTCTTGATTACTCAGATTTCAAAAGATGATTCCACAGATTTATCTTTGCTTATCAATGCATTTCTAATCTGTGTAATCGGTTCCTAATCCATGTAATCAGAGATTTCTGGACTTTTTAAGAAATCTCAAATAAAAGACTTGACTTTTTAAATGGCGGTGGTTTATGATGGGCATCATTTTGAAAGGCAAAAAATAAGACCAAAAAAGGGGAGGTGATTTAAATGACGAAGGCGGAATTGGTGGCTGCCATTGGGAAGGAAGCCAAGGTTTCAAAAGCGTCGGCTGAAAAAGCCCTCAATGCTTTTACAGCGACGGTGACAAAGGCTCTTAAAAAAGGGGATCGGTTGAGTCTTCCCGGATTCGGGACTTTTTCTGTGACGAAGAGGAAAGCGAGAATAGGGAGAAATCCTCAGACAGGAAAAGAGATTAAAATTCCTGCTGCAAAGGTGGCCAAGTTTAAAGCGGGAAGTGTTCTGAAAAGCGCGGTAAAGTAATCCTAAAAAATCCTGATCTGTTCTTAATAAAAAAGGGGAGAAAAAACTCCCCTTTTTTATTAAGAAAAAGCCAAAAAACGGGGATATTCAAAGAGATATTTAAACAGGTTATGAACAATGGCCCATTGGCGGAGACGCAAACCACCCCAATATATTGTGTTTATATCTTATAGGAACACAATAAATTAACTTATTGAAATAACAAGCGTATTTAGTTCATTTTTCGCCCCCTGTTTTTTTTCGCAATGAAATGAACGGGTTGGAAAGATAAAGCTAATTTTTTTCCACAGGATTTGCACATGCGCGGGGTATCGCCGTAGAAACCTTGATTTTATTGACTCTACGAGGGATATCCTCTTCTTAGCGTTGACCTTCAATTGATTACGTCTTCTATCTTCTGTTAATGCAGTCTGGATCGATAAGAGATGGCTTCGTATATCGGAAATACAGGAGTATCAAGTCATCCCTATTGTCCGCTTTTGGAAGAGGCCAGGAATAGGGACGGAACAAGGCCATGGCAAAGTTAAAAGTTGAGAGGCAATAAAGATTTCATGTAGAGGGTTGAAAGAGAGAGGGGTTTTTGTTATCGTCTGATGGAAACATTTTCGGGGATAGATGATGAAGCATGTGATTCTTGGCACGGCAGGACATATTGACCATGGAAAGACTTCCCTGGTCAAAGCCCTCACCGGTGTGGATACCGATCGATTGAAGGAGGAGAAGGAGAGAGGGATAACAATCGAGTTGGGATTTACTTTTCTGGACCTCCCCAGCGGAATCCGGCTGGGGATTGTCGATGTGCCGGGCCATGAAAGATTTGTCAAGCATATGGTAGCAGGGGCCTGGGGGATTGATCTGGTTGCACTCGTCATTGCGGCTGATGAAGGAGTGATGCCACAGACAAAGGAACATCTCGATATCTGCACTCTCTTGAAAGTAAAAAAAGGATTGATCATCCTTACGAAGATGGACCTGGTCGACCAGGAACTCTTAGAGATGGTGAAGGAAGAAGTGACGGAAGCTGTCAGGAATACCTTTTTAAAAGAGGCTCCCATTCTTACTGTTTCCTCCACCACGGGTGAGGGAATCCCCCGATTGATCTCGGTCCTTGACGATCTCTCGAAGGAGGTGGAGGAGAGATCCTCTGACGGTCTCTTCCGGTTGCCCATTGACCGGGTCTTCATCATGAAAGGATTCGGTTCGGTGGTGACGGGGACGGTCGTCTCCGGAGGAATTGCATTGGGAGAGACAGTCGAGGTTCTTCCCTCCGGCAGGGAAGGGAAGATCAGAAACATACAGGTCCATAATCAGTCCGTGGAGAAAGCCGAGGCCGGACAGCGGGCGGCCATCAATATTCAAGGGATTGATACTTCTGAGGTCAACAGGGGAGATGTCCTGGCCCGGCCCCGTACCCTTACCCCAACAAGAATCATCGATGCCTATCTGGAGTATTTACCCGACGCTGCGAGACCGCTCAAAAACAGGACCATTCAGAGATTTCACATCGGCACGAATCTGGCTGCGGCCTCGATCTACCTCATGAATCGAGAGGAGCTGTTACCGGGCGAAGGCGGGTTTGTCCAGTTGAGATTGGATCGGCCCATTGTGGCTTTGCCTCAGGACCGGTTTGTGATTCGGGGCTCATCGGCCATTCAAACCTGTGGGGGAGGAGTTGTTCTGGACACCCATCCGGATAAACATAAACGATTTTCAGGGGAGGTTGTCTCCGATTTAACGCTCCTCAGAGACGGGAGCGGAGAGGAAGTCCTGCGTCAGCATATCCTCCACTCGGGCACAGGTGGAATGATTTTGGATGACCTTCTAAAGCGGGTGGCCATGGCTCCCAACGAGGCCCAGGTCATTCTCAGGAGGATGATTGGGAAGAGAGAACTCATTCTCATCGATCCGGAGAGGCTTAAGGTGATTGATTTTTCTCAATACCAGGGGCTGAAGGAGATCGTATTGTCTCAGTTAAAAGAATTCCATGTCCGGTTTCCGATGAAATCGGGATTGGCAAAGGAAGAGCTAAGGACGAAGCTCCCGCCGGCAGTGGATATGAAACTTTTTCAAATCCTGACCGGCGAACTCATCCAGTCAGGAAGAATCGTTTTAGAGAAAGATAAGTTAAGATTGCCTGAGCACCGGGTCTCCTCCTCCGACGAAAAGGGTCTGGTCAAAAAGGTGGAAGAGGCTATCCTGAAGGGGGAACTCCAGCCTCCTTCTCCAAAAGAACTTTCTGAGGCATGGTCTGAAGAGGAGAAGGGGATTCAGGCGATCTTTGAACACCTTGTTCACGAAGGCAGCCTGATCAAGATCAAAAGCGGAATCTATTTCCATCGCAAACCCTTCGAAGAGTTGAAAGAGAAGTTGCTCCATTATTTAAAGAAAAACAACGAGATCACCACACCTCAATTTAAGGAGATGACCGGAGCATCGAGGAAGTATGTCATCCCCTTGATTGAATACTTTGATCAGATCAAATTGACCCTGAGGTTGGGGGACAAGCGAGTTTTAAGAACCGCTAAAGAGAGTGAAAAACTAGTGGGTTAGGGCTACGGCTACGAAGCCCGTATCGTTTATAGAAGGTTACGTTGATCGTCTTTTGATTATTTTACCTAACCGTTACCGATAATCGAAACGGGCCTCGTCACCTTACCCGAAAGACGAGGAACGAGCATCGATACGAGCTTCGACAACGACAAACATCGATTTCAATTAAGTTTTTAGAAAGGGGCTTCCTATGAAGGTAAAGAAGAAGATTACGAAGAAAAAATTAAAGCAGCCGGATGAATTTATCAGTTTTACCGAAAGGTCCTATCTCTTTATCGGCGAACATATTAAGAAAATATCGATTGGCGCGATTCTCGTTCTGGTTCTTATCTTATCTTTCTTCCTGTTTCGGATGTGGGATCAGAAAAAAGAAGATGAGGCAAATCAAAAATTTATGTTAGCTCTTGAAGCCTATCAGATGGTCAGCTCTCCATATCGTGAAGGGTCGCCGGCCGATTATAAAAAGGCTCTGGAAGGATTTGAGGAGGTGATTAAGACCTATTCAAGGACATCTTCCGCAAAGTCCTCTCTCATCTATAAAGGGGGAATTCATCTCCGTCTGAGTGAATTCGATGAAGCGATCAATGCTTATGATGCCTTCCTAAGGAAAGCCGGGAAAGAAAGGTTGTATCAGCTTTTTGCCCTTGAGGGGTTAGGGTATGCTCACGAAGGGAAGAAGGATTATGAAAAGGCCGTGAAGGCGTATCAGGAAATCATTAAATTGGGCGAAAAATACCAATGGGCAGGTATTCACTTGAGTTTAGCGAGATGCTATGAGAAACTGGGAAAAAACGATGAAGCTCTTGAAAATTACAAGGCTTTTTTGAAAACCTCACCAAAATCCCTTTCGACTAACTCTGTTCTTAAAAAGGTATCCGTTTTAGAGAAATAGATAGGCATGTTAAATATTTCACTAAGTAGTTGACAAAAAAATTTTTTTTGGTTAATTTGGGAAAACTATCACATGAAAGGAGGGGTCTATGGAGAAAGTGCTTCAGGGTAATCATGCCATAGCAAGGGGAGCATGGGAGGCAGGGGTTAAGGTTGCCTGTGCCTATCCAGGGACGCCAAGCAGTGAAATTATTTTTGTCATCGGCACCCAATATAAGAATGACATTCAGGCTGAATGGTCGGTCAACGAAAAGGTATCTCTGGAGGTGGCAAGCGGAGCTTCCATTGCCGGAGCCAGAGCCATGGCCTCAATGAAGCATGTTGGATTAAATGTCGCCTCAGATCCTTTGATGACCCTTTCCTATACAGGAGTCAAAGGGGGGCTGGTTGTCGTTGTGGCTGATGACCCCTATGCTCACAGCTCCCAGAATGAACAGGACAGCCGCCACTGGGCAAGGTTCGGAAAGATGCCCATGCTTGAGCCGTCTGACTCTCAGGAGTGTAAGGATTTTACGAAACTGGCTTTTGACTTGAGCGAACAGTACGATACCCCTGTTCTTTTGCGGACCGAGACCAGGGTCTCGCACTCCTTTTCCATCGTAAAATTGGAGGAACGGAGGGAGTCGGCAATGCCCCTCGGGTTAAACAAAAAGGATGCTCCTAAATTTACCATGGTCCCCATCTATGTCCGAGAGAGACGCCCCCTTGTTGAAGAGAGGATGAGGAAACTTGAAGCCTTTGCGGATGAGTTCAACTATAATGTCATGGAGATCAATGACCCGAAAATCGGGGTCATCACCAGCGGGGTTTGTTACAATTACACCAAGGAGATTTTCCCGGAATACTCCTATCTGAAACTCGGGATGATCTGGCCCCTTCCTAAGAAACTGATTTCAGACTTCTTCAAGAAGGTTAAGAAAGTCATCATTGTGGAAGAACTCGACCCCTTCTTCGAGACCGAAATCCGGGCAATGGGTTACAAAATCTTTCACGGCAAGGATGTTATACCAAGCATCTATGAACTCTCGCCGGAAATTGTCGAGAAATCCTTGAAAGGAAAGAAATATAAGGCCCCCAAGGAGAGGATCAAGGCTGAGGAGCTTCCCAAGAGGCCGCCCAATTTGTGTTCGGGTTGTTCTCACCGGCCGATGTTTTATGCTTTGAAGAAGCTGGATCTCTTTGTCTTCGGAGATATCGGCTGTTACACCCTTGCAGCAGCGCCTCCGCTCAATGCCGTTCATACCACCATCTGCATGGGCGCCGGAGTGGGCGAAGCGTTTGGCGCGGCAAAGGTCCTCGGCAAAGAAGGGTTGGGAAAAGCCTGCGCCGTGCTTGGCGACTCCACCTTCCTTCATGGAGGGGTGACCCCTCTGATGAATATAGCCTATAATAGAGGGAATTCAACGACCATCATTCTGGATAACCGGGCTACCGGCATGACAGGCCTTCAGGAACATCCGGGCACAGGCTTTACGATCACCGGCGAGCCCGCTCCCATGGTCGATTATGAAACCCTTTGCAGGGCTCTGGGCATTGAACATGTGCGGAAAGTGGACCCCTATCGTATCAAAGAGGCGATGGAGATCATCAAGGAAGAGGTTGAGAGGGATGCGGCTTCGGTCATCATTACAGTGAATGGACCCTGCATGCTTCACCGGAGGGAGAAGAGGCAGTTCGAACATGCTTTCTACGCCATTGACACGGACAAATGCAGGGGATGCACGATGTGCCTTGAGATCGGATGCCCTGCGATTAGCTGGCAGGAAGTCTCCGGCGATCAGGCTGTTACAATAGACGGCCACAAGAGGAAAGGGGTTGTTCAAATTAACAGGCTACAGTGCCCGGGCTGCGGCGTCTGCCAACAGATCTGTAAATTCGAAGCAATTATTCCTGGAAAGGCATAGGAGGGGAAGATGGATGATAGAGTGACCAATATTCTGTTATCAGGGGTTGGAGGTCAGGGAACGATTTTAGCCAGTGATATACTCTGCTCCGTATTTCAAGAGGTAGGCTATGATGTGAAGAAGGCGGAAGTTCACGGAATGGCGCAGAGAGGCGGAGATGTGACCACCCATTTCCGTTTCGGCAAAAAGGTCTATTCCCCACTGATCAAATATGGGGACGTGGATTACCTTGTCTCCTTCGAGCTTCTGGAGGGACTGCGGTATATCAATTGGCTGAAAAAGAGCGGCAAGGTTCTCCTGAATAATCAAGAGACGTATCCTCCTGCCGTCACCCGGGGAACGATGAAGTATCCGGAGAATGTGGTTAAGTCGTTCAAAAGATTTTTTAACGGGAATGTTTATGCTATCGATGGGTTTGGCATTGCGGTCCAATGTGGCGATTCAAGGGCCGTCAATATTGTCACCCTTGGCGCTTTCTCCAATTTCTTTGACATTAAGGAGGATGTCTGGGAAAGAAACCTCCTCGAACACCTCCCCAAAAAAGTTCATGACCTCAATTTGAAGGCCTTCCACGAAGGAAAGAAAGCTATTTAACCGGACCGGATGTTTGTCATTTAAGGGGCGAAGAGAATTCCTCTTCGCCCCTTTGTTTTTTGGGTGCACTCATTTATAATTTTAAAAGGACGGAGGTAACAAAGCATGAGACGGACCCGATTCATTTTCCTGGCGGTCATCACCCTGTCGATTCTTCTCCTCGTCGCCCATCCTGGTCAATCCAGAGACCGTCTTCATCAATTCACACTGGAGAATGGCCTGAAGGTGATTCTTCAGGAGAACCGCACCTCTCCTGTGGTGGCTCTCCAGGTCTGGGTTAAGACGGGAAGCGCGGATGAAAAGGATGATGAGGCAGGGATGTGCCATTTCATCGAGCATATGATTTTCAAAGGAACAGAGAAGAGAAAGGTCGGAGAAATGGCAAAGGAGATCGAATCCCTTGGCGGCTCAATCAATGCCTATACCTCGTATGACCAAACCGTATATCATATTACAATTGCCAGCCGTTATGCAGACATTGCCCTCGATATCCTGTCCGATGCCATCCAGCACTCTGTTTTCGATCCGTCGGAGCTCGAAAAGGAGAGGGAGGTCATTCTCGAAGAGATTCGAATGGGAGAAGATGACCCTTCGAGAAAACTCTTCCGGCAGACCATGGCCACTGCTTTTCAGCTCCATCCCTACGGAAGGCCGATTATCGGGTATGAAAAGACAATCCGAGCAATCACAAGAGATCAGATGCTCGCTTTTTTCAAACGATGGTATACGCCGGATCGCATCTTTTTCATCGCAGCCGGCGACTTTGACCTTCAGGAGATGGAAAGAAAGGCAAGGGCCTTATTTAAGGAATTTAAACGGCCCCCCGAACGGTTTCCTGAAAGGTCGAAGGAGGTTGAGCAGAAAGAGATCCGGTCTAAACTCACCTTTGGGAATTTCAAGGAGACCTACTTTCAGATGGCGGTTCCCATCACTTCCGTCACGCATGAGGATACTCCGGGCCTTGATGTTTTAGAGCAGATTTTAGGAGGAGGGGAGACCTCCCGACTGGTGCAGAAGGTGAAGTTGGAGAAGGGGCTGGTTCACTCGATCTCCGCTTCCGCTTATACGCCGAAAGACCCGGGCCTCTTTATCATCGGAGCGACTCTCCAGGCAGAGAATCTGGAGAAGGCGGTGGAGGAGATTCTAAAGGAGATAAACCGGTTGATCCAGGAAGGCGTCACTGCTGAAGAGCTTTACCGTGTCAGGGTCAATGTTGAAAGCGGTCTCATCTATGACAGGCAGACCGTTCAGGGACAGGCAAGAAAGCTTGGATATTATGAAGCCAACACAGGAGATATCGAGTTCGAAAAGGAATACATAAAGAGAATCAGCCTCCTTCAAAGCGAGGACATAAGGAAAATAGGGGAAAAATATTTTAAACCCTCCCGATGGAGCATCAGTCTCCTGGCGCCGGCAGAAAAGGCCGATGGACTTAAGAAGGTTTCCTTGAGCGCCGTTGTTGAAAGGGCAGGTTCGCCGCCTGCTCTTAATGACAAGAAAAAGGTCCTGCAGGTTTCGAAGACGATTCTGGAAAATGGAATCCGTCTCATTGTGAAAGAAAACCGGAACATTCCTCTTGTGTCTATCCAGGTCTCTTTTTTGGCCGGCGTTCGCTTTGAAGAGGAGGCCCAAAACGGAATCAACCAGTTTATGGCTGTGATGATCAATAAAGGCACGGAGAAACAGACCAGCCTCGAAATCGCAAAAAAGGTGGAGAGGATGGCAGGTTCCCTCGGGGGTTTTTCAGGCTATAACAGCTTTGGCCTGAGCTTTGCCTTCGTGAGTCAACACTTCGATGAGGCGATGAACCTGCTCGGCGAGGTCATCAAACACCCCTCATTTGATGCGGATGAGATGGAGAAGAGAAGGCGGTCCATACTTGCTTCGATAAGGCAGCAGGAGGATGATCTGGACCGGATGGCATTCAAACTCTTCCGGAAGGTTCTTTATGAGAAGCATCCCTACCGGATGGATACGATTGGGACGCTCGATTCCGTCCAGAAGATCACACAGAAGGATTTAAAGGAGTATTACGGGCGCATCGCCGTTCCTGAGAACATGGTTTTAACGATTGTGGGAGATGTCGATTTAAACCAGGCGATTACTGCCGTTCAAAAGGAATTTGGAAAGATGCAGAAGAGCAATTTTAAACCTCCCGAAATTCCCAGAGAACCGCCCCTCCAGAAGACGAGAAAATCAGAGATTTTTAAGGAGAAGGAACAGGCCCATTTTGTCCTCGGATTCCCGGGCGCCACTGTTCAGAGCAGGGACCGGTATGCTCTCGATGTTCTGGATGCGGCCCTGTCCGGCATGGGAGGAAGGCTCTTCTATCAATTAAGGGATAAAGAAAGCCTGGCCTATGCCCTGGCATTTATTAGCAATGTGAATCTGGATCCGGGGTATATCTGCGTCTATATGGGGACCCATCCGGATAAGATCGAAACCGCGATTGCCGGCGTCCTCAGGGAGCTGAAGAAGGTCAAAGACGAGGGGTTGACAGGCGATGAAGTGGAGAGGGCAAAGCGATACCTGATCGGCAACTTTGAGATTGGCCTTCAGACCAACAGCGCCCATGCAAGCCTGATGTCCATGGACGAATTGATGGGGCTGGGGTATGAGCATTTGCAGAGATATCCGAATGAGATTCAGAAGGTGACCCGAGAGGATGTCCACCGGGTGGCAAAGGAGTATTTCAATCTGGAAGCCTATGTCCTTGCCATCATCCGACCTCCGGAAGCAAAGAAACAATGAGAGGAAGGCTGAGGGTTAACCTTTTTTCGCTCAAAGACACCCTTGAGTGCGGGCAGTTCTTCCGTTTCACTAAAGCCCTGGATACCTATCTCATTCAGACTTCTGACCGGATCTTCCTGATTTGGCAAAAAGGGGAAGTCCTCTTCTATGAAGGGGTGGAGGAATCCTTCCTCATCCGGTTCTTAAGGCTGGATGAAGATATGGATGCCATTTTAAAGGAGATCGATTGCGACCCTTTCATTCATCAGGCGATTCAGAAATACAGGGGAATGAGACTGATCCGTCAGGACCCCTGGGAATGTCTGGTCTCATTTCTTTTCTCTTCTGCCAAAGCCATTCCACATATCCGCTGCCTTATTGAAGCCTTATGCAGATCATCCGGGAGAAAAATAGCCTGGGACTCACATATCGGTTATGGGTTTCCGGAACCCAACTGCATCCAGGGTTCTCAGCAATTGGAAGAGGTGAGAGCGGGCTTCAGGACAGACTATCTAATCCAAACAAGCCAGTGTATTGATCGAGGCCACCTTCTCGCATTAAGAGAATTGAGATACGAAGAGGCTAAGAAGAGGTTGATGGGTCTTGCCGGAGTCGGAAAGAAGATCGCTGATTGCGTTCTTCTCTATTCGCTCGACTTTCTCGAAGCCTTTCCCAATGATACCTGGATTAAAAAGGGATTGCAGAAGACCTATTTTAGCGGAGAAAAGGTCGGGGAGAAGAAGATGGAGGAATTTGTTAAGAGCCACTTCGGCCCCTATGCCGGTTACGCCCAACTCTATCTCTACCACTATTGGCGAAATGGGTAATTGCTCAGTATCGAATCAATAAAACTTGGGCTCCAGACATAATACCGAATTACCGATGCCTGACCGTATTGTGTTGAAAATGACCCCATTTTGTTGAAAAAGCTGAGAAAGGATTGTCTTGATGTTCTGGAGCTATAAAAGTTAAAATAACATCAACCGTATTTGGAGAACGCTTCGATCATGTTTTGGAAGAAGAAACGCATTGGGCTTGCGCTTGGGGGCGGAGGGGCCAGAGGGCTTGCCCATATCGGCGTGTTAAGGGTACTTGAGAGAGAAGGGATTCCTATTGACCTCATTGTGGGAACCAGTATGGGGGCGTTAGTGGGCGGGGCTTACGCCAGTGGCATCAGCCCGGATGAATTGCAAAAGAAGGTGGAGATGTATCTAAACAGCGCTGAATTTCGATCTTCGGCGATGAAGGCCTTTGAAAAGGCTCATGCAAAGGGAGAGTTAGGTCTGGCTCAGAAGGTTCAGGCCCACTTAAGAAGTTGGTTTTATCTGATCCATGCAATGTTTAAACCAGGAATACTTCCTCATGAGGACTTCCAAGCCACCATCAATTATTTTATTCCCGACATTCAGATTGAAGAAACCCGAATTCCCTTCCGGGCCGTGGCCACCGACCTGGCGAGCGGCGAACAGATCATTTTTTCTCACGGGCCTATGCGGCAGGCTGTGATGGCAAGTTGTGCTGTTCCAGGAGCTTTTTCACCGCTTAGAGAGGGAGAAAAGCTTCTATCCGATGGAGGTATCATCTGCCTCGTTCCCACTTCCGTGGCAAGACAGGAGGGAGCGGACATTGTGATTTCCGTGACGGTTGACCGATTTGGTAGCTCGGAAGAATTGCGAAACGTAGTGGATGTCTATTATCGGGTCAGTGAGATCATGGGAGAAAAGCTGAGACAAAACGAGTTGGCAGAAGCAGATGTTGTGATCCTCCCGGAAGTGGGGGATTCACATTGGTCGAATTTCTCCCGGGCCGTGAATTTGATTGATGAAGGTGAAAAGGCAGCGAGGGGAAAACTTGATGAAATTCGTCATGTCATGCCCGGCATAAGAAACTGGTTTCGATTTTAAAAAAGGCCCAAAACGCACAAAAAAAGAGTGTGAAAAAAATAAATCCGGGGGCCAGGTCATGCCTTTTGATATATCGCGATAGGATCTCGATATCAGTGTCTGGGTAATACTTTAGCACTTTGAAAAAAGCTTGATAAAATCCCTCCCAACCTCCCTTTGCCAAAGGGAGGTGAAATACTTCCCCCGTTGAAAAAGGGGGATTGAGGGGGATTTGGGATATATAGATTAGACTTCTTTTTCAAAAAAAAGTATTACGTGTTTGGAGTTTCTGGGTCAGGCTCAGGCCTTCACAATTTTTTTCTTCCACCGTTTCAAATTCTTCGTCACATTTCGCGTATCGATGACCAGCGGAGCATGCTTCGCTACCCATTCATAGTCGATTTGACTATGGTCTGTGACAACGACGGCCGCGTCAATTCGATGAAGCAGCGGTCTTGTAAGGGGAGTGGACTTGAGCTTGAAGGAGTATTTTCTAAAAGGAGGGAGAACCGGGATAAAGGGGTCGTGATAGAGAAGGGTCGCTCCTTTTTTATTTAGGAGGTCCATGATGGTCAGGGCAGGGGATTCCCTGGCATCGTCCACATCCTTTTTGTAGGCCACTCCGAGGATCAGAATCTTTGCACCTTTTAAGCTCTTCCCTTTTCTATTGAGCGCATCCTGAATCTTGTTGACCACGTAGT
>Ga0194112_10000812_pt1 | contig 46065 bp, 37 predicted proteins | sample TA2MahC400mmetaG_FD_146191 | JGI IMG/M metagenome (GOLD analysis project Ga0194112, IMG submission 146191) | Freshwater microbial communities from Lake Tanganyika, Tanzania - TA2015016 Mahale Deep Cast 400m | ecosystem: Environmental > Aquatic > Freshwater > Lake | place: Tanzania: Lake... | reverse complement strand
GCGTCCCCCCCATCCAAGCCCCCGAAGGGGGCGTTTCACGCCCATTGAATCGCCCCGCTTCGGGGGCTCTACGCTGGCGGGGCCTTTTCCCAGGGCTCCCTTCGGTCGCCCTGGGCTACGGCTCAAACGCCCCTATTCGGGGGCTAAGCCCCAGCCCCCAGAAGATGTGGGCGAAGATCAGGGCGAAGCCCTGGGAAGCAGGGCCTGGCGTCGGTCAGCCCTGATGGGGCGTACTAGCCGCCGTAGGCAGGATGTGACGCCCGTACCACATAGTACGCCCTTTCAGGGCTGACCTACCCACCGCCCCCTTCCCAGGGCTTCGCCCTGGGCTGCTATAGTACGCCCCTGTCGGGGCTCCGGAGTAGTTCACCAGAACTGGGGGCCATACTCCGCGCAATGAAGCCGCTTGACAGGGCTTCGGGCCTGCGGTAGCATCGAGGGCGGGCAAGACGACACGGGCTGAGGCCCGCACTACGAGCGAATGAGGGGTGAGAGCATGCACGAGACGGCCCGGGCCGAGGCGGTGTTCCGCACGATCCAGAACGAGCTCGCCAAGCACGAGGTCCAGCGGGTGCTGAAAGTGACCCTGGTGGTGGGCGAGCTGAGCGGGGCCGACGCCGACCACATCATCGAGCATCTCCGCGAGTACGCGCGCGGCACGCCGTTGGAGGGCGCGGCCTACGAGGTGGTGGCGAAGCCCGTGGAGCTTGAGTGCGCGGACTGCGGGGAGCGGTACTCGGCCGACACGGAGGGGCGCGGCTGCCCAAAGTGCGGCGGACTCCGAAGCTCCATCGCGGGCGGACACGAGTTCGGCGTGGAGTCGATCGAGATTGAGTGATTCCGAGGAGGATGAATGGATGGGTGGATGAGTGGATGAATGTCAGAGCCAGCGCGGGTCGGCTCTTTCATTCATCCACCCATCCACCCATCCAGTGATCCCCTACGCTTGCCGCCAGAGACCGCGTTGAGGGGCCGCCATGCCGCGTCGCCTGCTGGTGCCATTCATCGAGCCGTTCGCCAGTCCCGCGGAGGCGCTGCTGGCCCTGTGCCGCTGGTTCGTGCTGCTGCGGTGGGTGGCGGTGGCCGCGCTCTTCGGGGTGGTGGGGGCCACGCGCTGGGTGATCGGGATTCATCTGCCGCTGGCCCACCTGCTCGGCCTCGGGGGGGCTCTGGCCGCCTACAACGCGCTCTTCAGGTGGTACGCCGAGACGCTCGCCGCCCGGCCGCGCGGCGAGGTGAGCTACCGCGTGGCGGAGCACTTCGCCAACGTGCAGGTGTTCGCCGACCTCTTGTGCATGACGGTGCTGCTCCACTTCTCAGGCGGGGTGGAGAACCCGCTGAGCATCTTCTACGTGTTCCACGTGATCATTGCGAGCGTGATGCTGTCGCGGGCCGAGAGCTACGCGCACGCTGCGGTGGCCTTCGGCCTCTTCGCCGTCCTCGTGTCGCTGGAGTGCACCGGGGCCATCCCGCACTACCGGCTCGCCGGCTACCTCAGCGAGCCGCAGTTCCGCAACGCGCGGTTCATCTTCGGCCACCTCGGCTCCCTCGCCGTCACCCTCTTCGTGTCGGCCTTCATGGCCACCTCCATCGTGGCCCGGCTGCGGGAGCGTCAGGCGGAGGTTGCGGCGGCGAGCGCGCGGCTGGCGGACCTGGAGGCCCGCAAGTCGCGCTTCATGCGCACCGCCGCCCACCAGCTCCGCGCGCCCCTGTCGGCCATCCAATCGCTGCTCAACGTCTTTCTTCGGAACTACGCGGCCCTGGCTGAGAGCAAGCGGGTCGAGTTCATCCAGCGCGCCGAGAACCGCACGCGGCTGATGCTCGACCTGCTCTCCGACCTGTTGGCGCTCTCGCGCCTCCGCGACGCGCGCGACCAGAAGCCGGCCCGCGAGCTGGTGGCCTTCGACGACTTCGCCCAGCGCGTCGTCGCCCTCTACAGCGTCCAGTCCGAGGAGAAGCGGCAGACCTTCGACGCCCGCCTCGCGGCCGGCGGCGCACAGGTCTACGCCGAGCCCGAGCGGCTGCGCGACGTGCTCGCGAACCTCGTCACCAACGCCATCAAGTACACCCCCGAGGGCGGGCGGGTGAGCGTGTCGAGCCGCGCCGACGACGCCGGCGTGGTCTTCGAGGTCGCCGACACCGGCATCGGCATCCCGCCCGAGGACCAGCAGCACCTCTTCGAGGAGTTCTTCCGCGCCGGCAACGCCCGCGAGCTCGTCCACGAGGGCACCGGCCTCGGCCTCTCCATCGTCCGCGAAATCGTCCTGGCCCACGACGGCACCATCACCTTCGAGAGCCAGCCCGGCCAGGGCACCCGCTTCACCGTCACCCTCCCCCTCGCGGTCTGCGAGCTGCCCAGGCAAGCTCCCTGAGCAGCGCCACAAGCCCCGCCTGCTCGAAGTGGTGGTCGCCTGTCAGCGCCCCTCGGATGCCCCCTACAATGCACCGGCGTGAGCGGCGGGCGGAGGCAGCTCGCGGCGAATCTCGGCCAGGCGATAGCCGAAGCCCGGGCCGCGCAAGGTCGAGAGGTCCACGCACCCGCCCCGGCGGCGGTAGAGGCCGGGGTGCACGGCCTCCTCGGGCTTCGAGGCATCAGGATAGAATTGCATGGCGTTGGTCTCGACGCCCATGATCGTGCCCGCGCGGGCGGCGAGGAGGCAGTGGGGTATCTGGGCGAGCATGGGGTTCGTGAGGTCCTGGACCATGAGGGTCATGCCGTGGGCCTTCGCCCAGCAGAGGGTAAGCAATGCGCCGGTCTGGGTCTTGCAGGTCTTGAGGGCGACGCCGGTCCAGCCCAGCTCGCGGCCGAGGCGGACGAGGCGCCAGTCGTGAGCGGATTCGTCCATGAAGAGCGGCTTGCGGGCCGAGACGCTGTGGACGTCGATCTGGTGCTCCTCGAGGTCGTAGGGGAAGGGCTGCTCGACGTAGAGGATCATCTGGCAGATGCGCGGCTGGTCGAGCACCAGGCGGTCGAGGATATCGGTGACATAGGCGGGGTCGGTCACGGTGCAATTGAAGTCGGCGGTGAGCCAGAGCGCGTCGCCCGCGATGGCTATCTCGCCCACGCGGACGAGGCGGTCGTAGTCCCAGTCCGCGTCGTTGCCGCGGAGCTTCACTTTCAGGCACTTCAGCCCGTCGCGGCGAATCCAGTCGGGCAGGAGCACGGGGTAGCCGTCGCTCGGCTCGGAGCCGGTCAGCTCGTCGGGCGAGAGCAGGTCCTTCCCGCCCACGAGGTGCCAGGCGGGCATGCGGGTGGGGGGCTGGGGAACGAAGAAGTCGGCGGGAAAGCGGCCGTCGAAGACGGGGCCGATTCGATTGAATCGATTCAATCGATTGAATCGACCGGTCGTGCCGGCGGAAGCCGGCTCGAGATAGGCCGCGAGGTCGCGGCTCATGAATTGCGCCGTGTAGGTCTGGTAGGCGGGCAGCCCGAGAAGAATGCCGTAGGCATCGTGGAGGGCGATGTCGAAGGCCGAGGCGCAGATGAGCGCGGCGAGCCAGGGCATTCGATTGCTGATTGCTGATTGCTGATTGCTGATTTCAGAACAACTGCGAGGGGCATTGGCTTGATCGAGGAGGCGGGGGAGTTCGGCTTCGAGAAAGGCGTGGCCGACCTCGATGGGGTGGCCGCTCTCGCGGAAGCCGGCCCAGGCCCGTGTGAGTGCGATGCAGAGGGCCTTCATCGCCTCGTGGCGCTCCTCGTAGGAGGGCGAGCTTGGCCAGGCCCATTGCACGCTGAGCGGTGTCTCGCCCCAGCCGTCAGCCGTGCGGCCATTCGCATCGGCCACGCGCAGCCGCACCCGCGCACAGGTCACGTGCGTGAGGGTTTCCGGCCCGAACTTCAGCGGAACGCGGGTCTCGACGGGGAGGAAGTAGAGCTCGCAGCCGATGGGACGAATGTCGGTTGACTTGGGCATTACGGGCTCCTCAGGATGCGTGACCCGTGACGCGTGAGAGAGCAATGAAGGAGGTGGTTTTCTCCTGGTCACGGGTCACGCGTCACGCGTCATTCCCTCACCAGGTCCCCGAGCAACATGATGTAGCCGACTCTCAGCACAGTGCCATCGTAGCGCTTCGGGTCGAAGCCCTTCTGATCCCGCACCTGCTTGAGGACCGGCTCGCGGTCGGGCTGCTCGGGGGAGATTTCGACGACGACGGAGTGCTCCTTGTCCTCCAGGCCCTCGGCGATGTTGAGCGCGGCGGGGCGGTGGCCCGTGCAGTAGATGTCGAAGCGCTGCACGGTGCGGACGACCTTGCCGTCAACCGAGCAGATGGCCTTGGCGCCGTCGGGGCCGACAAGGTCGTAGAGGCGGGCTAGGGTGCCCTTGAAGCGGAAGCTGAGCTTCTCGCCGGGCTTCGTGGCTTCCCAGATAGCGGGCAGGCGGTTGCCGAACCACTTGCCGAAGCCGTCATCGGTCGGCAGCTTGCGCCAGCCGGGCGTGAGCATCGAGGGCTCGATGGGCACGAGCTTGGCGTTCTCCCAGTTGTCGGCGCGGAGCGGCTCGGGCAGCTTGTGGGGGCCGGGCTTCGATGCCCTTTGGATCTCCCGCAACGGGTCGGTGATGACCTGTGTGAACAGCTCGTGGCCGGCATCGGTCGGGTGGCACTCGTCGTTTGCGAAGACCATCTTTCCCTCGGGCGGCTTCTCGTTGGCCGGGAAGGGGAAGACGAGCTTGCCCTCCTTGTGGAGCTCGGCCACGCGCATCGCCATGTTGATTGATGGGATGGCGTAGTGGTCGGCGACCTTCTCGTGGGCAGTGGTCGAGCGGTTACAGAAGCCCTTCTCGTAGTCGGGGATGAACGCCTTGTGGATGGTGTAGACGAAGCAGATGTCGGTTTCGGCGTTCGCCCGCCAGACTTGGCGGACGATGCCCTCCATCGTGCGGTAGATGGATTCGGGCGCGGCGCCGCCGTCGTTCACCGCGAACTCCACGAACACGAGGTCGGGCTTGTGGGCCAACACGTCCTGCCCGCAGCGGAAGGCCCCGAGGTCGGAGCCGGTGCCGCCGATGGCCGCGTTGATCTCGGTGATCTTCGCCTTCGGCCAGGTTTGCTGGAACCACTTGAGGGTCTTCGGCCGCCAGCCGTTGGCCGCCGTGATGCTGCCGCCGAAGTAAGCGATGCTCACGGCCCCGCCTGCCTCCAGCTTGGCGAACACGTTGCCCAGTCCCCCGCGCGCGTCGAAGAGCTTCGGAGGCACGAACTCCGGCTCCCCCGCCGCCAGCTCCGATCCCGCGGCCATCAGCAGTGCTCCAACCAAAGCCCATACTTCCCGGCCCATCTTCACGCTCCTTCTCCTCACGCTTGCTCCCCCTCTCCCTTGGGGAGAGGGTTGGGGTGAGGGTGCTTTAGTCGCCCCGATCACAAGGGAAGCACCCTCACCCGCCCGCCGGGGGCGGGCGACCTCTCCCCGAGGGAGAGGTTGAGGATTCCCTGGCGATTATAGCCGGTTGACAGGTGCGGCGGCAACTGATACCTTCCCGTCAGGCGGTGTTCACCCTCTCAAGGAGGCAGGAACGATGAATGCGTGGCTCGGGCTCGCGACGCTCGCGTGCGTGCTTCTGGCGGCAAGCGTGGCCTCGGCGGGGGGGGAGGCAAGGGTCTCGTGTGTCAAGGCGCCGCCGCTGGACAAGGCGAATGCTTTCTATGTGTCGAACAAGCCGCCGCTGGCCCCAAGCCCTTTTGTGAAGCTGCCCATCGGCGCAATCACGCCACGCGGCTGGCTACGGCACATGCTGGAGCTTGAGGCCGAAGGGATGACTGGCCGCCTCACCGAAATCTCTCCCTGGTGCAAGGCCGAGGGCAACGCCTGGCTCAGCCCCGAGGGCAAAGGCCACAGTCCCTGGGAAGAACTCCCCTACTGGCTCAAGGGCTTCGGCGACCTCGGCTACGTGCTTCGCAACGAACGCATAACGGCCGAGGCGAGGAAGTGGATTGAAGGCATCATAGGGAGCCAGCGCGACGACGGCTACTTCGGCCCCCGCTCCAATCTAACCCACCTGAACGGCAAGCCCGACGTCTGGCCCAACATGATCGCCCTCAACGCACTCCAATCATTCCACGAGTTCACGGGCGACAAGCGGGTCCTCGGCCTGATGGCGAAGTACTTCAAGTGGCAGTTCGGCGTGCCCGAGGCCGACTTCCTCCTCCCCTTCTGGCAACAGCAGCGGGCGGGCGACAACCTCGAGAGCGTCTACTGGCTCTACAACCGCACGGGCGACGCCGACCTCCTCAAGCTCGCCGCGAAAATCCACCGCCGCATGGCGCGCTGGGACCAGGGCGTGGCCAACCACCACTGCGTGAACTTCGCCCAGTGCTTCCGCTCCCCCGCCCTCTTCTGGATGCAGGCGAAGGACGATAAGCTCCGCCTTGCCCCCTACCGCAACTACGACACCTTCATGGGCGAGTTCGGCCAGCAGCCCGGCGGCACCTACGGCGCCGACGAGAACGCCCGCAAGGGCTACACCGACCCACGCCAGGCCACCGAGACCTGCGGCATGGTGGAATACATGCACAGCTTCCAGATGCTGCTGAAAGTCACCGGCGACCCGCTCTGGGCCGACCGCTGCGAGGAGATCGCGGTGAACTCCTTCCCCTGCTCGCAGCCGCCCGACCAGAAGGGCCTCCACTACCTCACCGCCGCCAACCAGCCGCGCCTCGACCGCCGAAACCACGCCCCAGGCATCCAGAACGGCGGCGACATGTTCTCCTACAACCCGCACGGCTACCGCTGCTGCCAGCACAACGTGAGCCACGGCTGGCCCTACTACGCCGAAGAGCTCTGGCTCGCCACGCCCGACAACGGCCTGTGCGCCTCCCTCTACGCCGCCTGCGAGGTCGAGGCAAAGGTGGGCGATGGCACAACCGTGAAGATCGCCGAAACGACAGCGTACCCCTTCGGCGAGGTCGTGGGTCTGGCCATCACCGCCGCCAAACCCATTCGCTTTCCGCTCTACCTTCGCGTGCCGCGCTGGTGCGCCGCCCCCACGCTCATGCTCAATGGCAAGCCACTTGAGGTGAAGGCCGAGCCGCTGGCCTTCCTCGCCGTCGAGCGCGAATGGAAGGACGGCGACAAGCTGGAGCTGACCCTGCCCACGAAGCTCAGCGTCCGCGTCTGGGCCAAGCACGGCGGCGCCGTCTCCATCGAGCGCGGCCCGCTCGCCTTCTCCCTCAAGATCGGCGAGGAGTGGCGCAAGTACGGCTCCGACCCCTGGCCCGGCTTCGAGGTCTTCCCCACCACCCCCTGGAACTACGGCCTCGAGCTCGACCCTGCCAACCCCGAGAAATCCATCGAGGTCGAGCCTGTCAACAAGCCGGTGTCGCTTCAGCCCTTCACGCCCGAGGCCGCGCCTATCACGCTGCGTGCCAAGGCGCGCAAGGTTCCGCAATGGGGCTTCGACCGCCACGCCCTGTGCGCCACGCTCCAGCCAAGCCCCGCCTTCACCTCCGAACCGCTTGAGGAAGTCACCCTCATCCCGATGGGCTGCGCAAGGCTCCGCATCAGCGTCTTCCCCACCGTGAGCGACAAGGCCGACGCCCACAAGTGGGCCGAGCAGCCCCAGCCCGCCTACGTCGCTTCCGCCTCCCACTGCCACCCCGGCGACACCACCGACGCCCTTTGCGATGGCCAGTTGCCCAAGAGCTCCATTGACCGCTCGATTCAGCGAATGACCTGGTGGGACCACAAGGGCACCGCCGAATGGGTCGCCTATCGCTTCCCCAAGCCCCGCACGCTCACCTGGAGCGACGTCTACTGGTTCGACGACACGGGCGTCGGCGGCTGCCGCGTGCCCGCCTCCTGGAGGCTCCTCTCCAAGGAGGGCAACGACTGGCGCGAGGTCAAGCTCGCCGAAGGCTCCTCATACGGCGTCGCGAAGGACGCCTTCAACAAAGTCGCTTTCGAGCCAATCACCACGTCCGAGCTTCGCCTCGAAGTCAAGCTCCAGCCCGCCTTCTCCGGCGGCATCCTCGAATGGCGCGTCGGCGACAAGTAGGGCGTGCACACTTGCACGCGGGAGTCTGGCCCCTGATTCTGGTGCCCCTGCGCCATTGTTGAGGGTCTGAAAAACAGCCTCAACTATGGGTGGATCGGCCTCCGGTGGCCATTTCAGCCATTCCTACCATTGTTGAGGCACACGCGCACACACACACCTACGCACCGGGCGGCGGGTGTCCCACAGGACCAAGCCCACGCATGTCTCGTGCTGTCAATGCCTTATGAAGCGCCCCACCCGCCCCCGCCGGGCTCTTTCCCCTCATTGTTGAGGGTCCCCGCGCTTGCCCGGCCCACAACAATGACCGCGGGGCTGAGGAAAGAAAGGCTCAAAGACCCTTGGGAATCCTGATTGACGCTAAGGTGTTCATCGCTCGCCGCCACGCCCTGGCCACCGACAACGTCGCCGAGCTCTCTCAAGTCCCCGGCTTGCGCCTCAAGCGATGGCCCGCCAAGCAGGAGTAGGTGCTCTGGATTCCCCTCTCCCTTTGGGAGAGGGCAGGGTGAGGGTCCTGGGAGCGGGAGCGGGCTTCAGGTCTCGGAATCGTGCGGTCGAACGCCCCTTGCATTCTCCGCTCAGAGTGATATACTACTCAAAGAAAAGGAACTGAGCCCAAAGAGGTGTCTGCTATGGAAACGGTCACAATTCCGCAAGTAGAGGAGCAGCTTCGCCGGCTGTCCCCCGACAAACTCGTGGTTGTCTACGACTTCGTCTCCTATCTGATCGAGCGTGCCGCGACTTCCGAAGCCTTCCAGACGATGCTGGCTTCTGAGGAGGTACTGGCGAGGGACTGGGACACGCCCGAGGAGGACGAGGCATGGGCCGATTTGTGAAGGGCGATATCGTTGTCGCTCGCTTCCCCTTTTCGGACCTGACGGCCTCCAAGCGGCGCCCCGCCCTCGTCGTCGCGGCTCTGACGGGTGACGACGTTCTCCTCTGCCAGATCACCAACCAAGCCAAGTCGGACAGCTATTCGATCCCCATCACGCAAAGCGATCTCGTGTCGGGCACCCTTCGCGTGGACAGCAACGCCCGCCCCAATCGCCTCTTCACCGCCGACTCGAGCATCGTCCTTTGCAAGGCAGCCACCCTCGTCCCGTCAAGACTCCGGCAGGTTACGGACAGAATTGTCCAGATCCTCCGGTCGTGAACGAGCCTCGGCATCCTGCGGGATGTTTCGCGTGGGCCTCCCCGGTGGCTTTGCTGGAGCGCGTGTCAGAAGCGGCGAGAACAATCAAGAGCGACTGCGGAGGCATGGTGAGGGATGGCTGACACGGAGTCGCAAGTGACGATCAAGAAACCAGCTCTCGCACTGGTGCTCGCAGGTGTTATCGTTAGCGCCATCGTCTTGGTCTATTCGCTGTCGTCTCGCCGCGCCCAGCGCGAAGCGCTGCGTGATGCCAGCCAGACAGCGCGCGGGGCGCGGCACCCGGACCTGATGCCATCGAGAACGCGAACATGGGTTGAGGCCAAGAGCAGGCTTGTGGTGGACGCGCTGTTCGATAAGCCACTGACCGAGCGAGCGGCTCGGGAATACGCGGACCACGTGTTCTCCTTTACGTTCCGCCCAGATGGGAAGTCTGTGACACCCGACGTGCACAAGGCAATCCTTGAGGCAGGAGGGAGCTTCTGCTCTCGTGTTCAGGTTCAGTTCTACACAGACCCTTGGTTCTTTGAAGAGGCGTTCAGTTCGGGGGAGAGACTCTCCTTGACCGAAACTTGGAAGAACACAAGGGATGGCTCGGTGTTTGTGGGGGCCGCTTTGCCGAAGACGCTCCAACTGACGGACCGGACCGCAGCCGCGGCAATCTTCGCAACACTGGGGCTTCCTGAGAAGATCGAGTGCGAAGACCTGGAGACAGGGTTGTTTCGCATGACCGCATTGGCAGCATCAGACAAAGCCGAAGCCCATGAGATAGCATCTAGCCTGGTCAACACCATGGGCTGGGGAACGCGGTGGGAAGGAGTGCTCCAGGCTTTTCCAGAGCTGAGAAGGGTCCACTTTATTGTCCCCACCAGAAAGGGCCCGTCGCTCCACGGTTACCTTGACAGGGATGGCGTCTATGGCATCTGGCGGATGGGGAAGAGATACCACGACAGGTACAAGACCTATCTTGACAGGAGGCTTGACATCGAGGATGCGCACTCAAGGCAGGGTAAACTCACTGAGCGGGAGGCAGGCGAGGCGTTGGGGCGCCTCAGCATCGAGGAGCGGGAGTTCCTCAACGATCTGTGGGGGGAGGCCAAAGAGTTCATGCAGGACGTGCAATGGAAGTAGAATCGCCGGCGTGAGGCCCCTCCCGCTTCCGCGCAGAGCGTACGAACGAGAGCTCGGCTCACGACCGCGCGGGGGCCAGGTGGTCGGCGGGGAGTGGCTTGACCTCAGCGTCGAGGCGGCAGGCGAGGCGGTCCTTCTCGACCTCGAGGTCGTAGCGGGCCTGGAGGTTGAGCCAGAAGAGATAGCGCATCAGGCCAACCGCCGGTAGAGTTCGGCATTCTTGCGGAGGACCCGCTTGACGGCCCGTTCGAAGGCATCGTCGGGGCGGGCCAGGAGGTCGTCCACGCCGACGCGCGCCAGTTCCTCGGGCGTGACGTTCAGCCGGCGGGCGAAGTCGCTCAGCCGCATCGCCTGGGCTTCGGGGAGCGTGATGGTGATGCTGCTCATGATCGTCTCCGGAGGGCCCGCTGCCTTCTCCCTTCTACCCGCTATTGTGCCCGGTCCCTGCCGGAATGTCAACTCCCCAAAGTCACGGAGCCGGTCCCCGCTTGATGGGTTCGCGGGTGATCGGGTAAGATGCTGGCCTGATACCAGGAGTAGGCCATGAAGAGAACCGTCGCGGGATTCGTCGGCATTGTTGGTTTGGTGGTTGGAGGCTCCCTGCTCAGTGCGGCGGAGCTGCCGGCGGGCAAGGAGCACACGAACTCGATTGGCATGAGGTTCGTGCGGATCGAGGCGGGGGAGTTCGTGATGGGCGCGGGGGAGGCGCCGCCGAGGTCGCGCGAGGAATGGCTCACGCGTGACTACGATGAGGCGCCCGCGCACAAGGTGAGGATCGCAAGGCCCTTCTTCACGGGCATGCATGAGGTCACAAACGCGCAATACGAGCAGTTCGACCCGAAGCACAAGGAGCTGCGCGGCAAGTTCGGGAACACGCGGGATGATGAGGAGCCAGTCACTTACGTGACCTGGCAGCAGGCGGTGGACTTCTGCGAGTGGCTGGCGAAGAAGGAGGGCAAGCCATACCGCCTGCCGACCGAGGCCGAGTGGGAGTATGCCTGCCGCGCGGGAACCATGACCATCTATTCGACCGGCGACACGCTCTCGCCGGAGCATGCCAGGCTGGGCCTGGCGAGCGATGAGAAGACGCGCCTCGGGCCGCAGCGCGTGGGGAGCCTCAAGCCAAACGCCTGGGGCATCTTCGACATGCACGGGAACGTGGCGGAGTGGTGCCAGGACTGGCACGGCCCCTACGAGCCCGGCGAGCAGACCGACCCCGTTGGCCGGGCCGACGGCCACGCCCGCGTGGTCCGAGGCTGGAGCTGTCTCGTGCCCGCCTACCAGCCGCCCGCCCGCTTCGCACGCTCCGCCAACCGCTCGGGCCACCTGCCCGAGGACGCCAACCGCTACACCGGCTTCCGCGTGGCGTTGGGCGAGGCCCCGCAGACGAAGCCGCTGCCGCCCGCCGAGCCGCCGTTGCACCAGCAAGGCGTCAAGCAGACGCCCGCGCCGAAGGAAGGTCCCGACCCGGTCAAGCCCTTCTTCGTCAACTACGCGGCGGCCAAGGCGAATCCCACGATTCCGCCGAACACCTGGGGGCCGATCTTCAGCGCACACAACCACTTCTCGGCCGTCTGCGTGTGCCCCAACGGCGACGTGCTGGCCGTGTGGTACACGTGCGCGGGCGAGGCGGACCGCCAGGTGGCCCAGGCCGCCAGCCGCCTCCGCGCCGGCGCCGACCGCTGGGACCAGGCGTCGCTGTTCTTCGGCGTGCCCGACGTCAATTGCCACGCCCCGGTCCTCCTGCGCGACGGCGGCCGAATCTACCACTTCTCAACACAGTCGCTCCACGGCTGGGACTACACGTCGAACGTCGTGCGCTACTCCGACGACAGTGGCGCCACGTGGTCGAAGCCACAGATAATGCTCTCGCGGGACGACCCGAACCGCCTGAGCCAGCCCTGCTCCGCATTCGTCGCGAAGGACGGCACGCTGGTGCTCGCCTGCGACGGGGACAACCACCGCGACGCGCGGCTGATGCTCAGCAGCGACAAGGGGAAGACCTGGCGCGTGGCCAAGGGCGATATGCGCCAGGCCGCCGGCGGACGCTACGTCATCCACCCCGCAACCGTCCCACTCGCCGATGGCGCCATCCTCGCGTTCATGCGTGGGCCTGACCCGATGCCGGTGCTCACCTCGAAAGACATGGGCGATTCGTGGGAGGCAGGCAACTCGCCCTTCGCGGGCATATCCGTGGGCAACAAGGCTGCGGCCCTGCGCCTCGCAAGCGGCGCAATCCTCTTCCTGACCCCCGACCGCAAGAAGGTCGTGGGCGGCGGGGCGATGCTGGCTCTCTCGCTCGACGACGGGAAGACCTGGCCCCACGCCCGCAAGGTGGACGCCCCGGTGGGGGGCTACATGTCCCTCGCCGAGGCCCCCAACGGTGTCATCTACATGATCGGCTCGCAACTGCGTTTCGCCGCGTGCAACGAGGCCTGGATTCGGGAGGGCAAGCCCCTCCCCCAGTGACCGGGCAGAGGAAGAGAAGAGAGTCTCACGCAGAGGCGGAAGAGACAGCAGAGTCCGCAGAGAAGAACGTTCGTAACACTTGAGCCGAATGAAGTGGGAGTTTGTAGTGCGGCCTTCAGGCCGTCTCCTGCGGTGCACGCACGGGCTAAAGCCCGCACTACGAACTCCCCCGGCGTGCAAAGTGCATGGTTGGCTCATCCGACTGTAGCGATCTTCGCCGGTCGTGGAGCGGGTCGCCGTGACCGCAACCCTGGGGGCTTTGCCCCCAGACCCCCAGGATTTGTCGCCTCGCGGCCACCGGCACCTCAGAGTTGCCCAGGGCTGACCGTAAGTCATGTGCCATCGCCAGACCAGACGCCTCTCTGGTGGTGCCGTTGGCCCAAGGGCGTAGTGGGTGCGGTGCGCGGCGAGCGTAGCGCTCTACTCGCCAAGCGCCGGCGCAAGAGGGCCACTCCCTGTGGGGAGCGAGGGGCCCTCTGGTACGCCTCACCGCCTACCTCGGGGTCTGTGTCGCCTGTGGCGGGAAGCTCGGGTGCATTGGCCGCCAGCGGCGCGGAGATTACAGTGCGGAACCGGTGAAGCCGGTGCGGCGGCGGAGGAAGTGGGTGCGCTTCTCCATCGGAAGGGCGAGGAGGCGGCGAATCTGCTCGAGCTCTGCCCGCTGGGTCTCAGCCCTCAGGGCCTCAAGGCGCCCGGCTCTCGCTCCCACGCCCCGTGCGCTCCCACGCGGAGCGCGGGAACGAGAGGGCCGGTGCCTCTCCCCTGGGGAGAGGCCGCCCGCTCCGGCGGGCGGGTGAGGGTGCCTCTTGCTGTGCCGATGGGCAGGCGAAGCACCCTCACCCCACCCCTCTCCCCGAGGGAGAGGGAGCAAGGCTCCTGGCCGGCCGAGGGCCTTCTTGCTGGCAATGGCGTCGCGGAGGGAGGCGACCCAGAGACGGGCGCGGCCAAAGGCCATGGGCTCAGCGCGGGACCGCAGGGAGGCGAACGAGCGGATGCCCGTAAGGCTGGGCATGAAGTCAAGTTGCAGCCCGGTGTCCTCCACGACCACGCGGTATAGCTCGCTCACGGGGTAGAAAGGACACAGGACCACGGCATCGAAACGGATGGCGAGCTTCTTGAGCTTGGCGAGGTTGGCCGGGGTCTTGCGGAACATGAAGTCGAAGTCGAGGGTGGTCACGGGCGCGCCCTGAAGGGCGGCCGCGGCGTTGCCGACGAGGACGGCTTCGAGGCCCACGGCGGCCAGCGCGTCGGCGATGGTGGCAAGGAACGGCGCGGCGTCCATCTCACGGCTCTCCGAACGCCTCTCCCTCGCCTGATTATAGGCAGGGGCGGGGATGTGTCAAGGAGGGTGTTGCGTCGTGGGTATGGCCCCGTGTTCTGAGCAACCGCTTCTTCTGCAATCGTCCTCGTCCTCCTCCTCGTCCTCGTAATCGACTCTTTGTGCCCAAGAGAGCGGAGGGAATCGAGGACGAGGGACGAGGACGAGGACGATTGAAGAAGGGCCGCTGCAAGGACTGGGGGCCATCCCCCTTGCGCGCGGGGGAGCGGAGCGGTATCATCGGGCGCGAACGAGAGGCGTCCCTGGGCTTCGCAGGAGGAGCGAGCATGGTCGAGACGAACATCCCGGCGGCGTCGAGGCGGCTGGAGGCGATCATCAGGGGGAACCTCCAGACGGTTCGCGGGAAGAAGGTCTATCGCGGCCACGCGGCGGAGTACACGCCCGCCGTCTGGGCCGTGCGGCAGGCCGTGCAGCAGGGGAAGTTCGGGCCGAAGGACCTGCTCCGCCGAAAGGCACACTGGCACCCGGAGTTCGCGGTTGACCTCGCCGACAACGTCGAGCAGCACAACTACAAGTTCGCCATCCACATCTTCAGCAAGCTGTGCCAGCACACGCTCGACGGTCGCCCCGTCATCTGGGTGACGCCGGTGGGGCCGATGGGGCACTACCCGATCATCGCCGAGCTGTTCAACCGCCTGGGCACGTGCTGCGTGAACCCCAAGCTCATCTTCCCCTTCGCAATGGACGAGTGGGCGAGCCGCGACGGGAAGCCTGTGGACAAGAAGCTCTATCCCTATATGACCAGCTTCAAGGAGGACATGGAGGAGCAGTTCTACGGGAAGATCGCGCCGGCGATGCGGATTCCTGAGGCTAACCGCCATTTCGCCGCGGGCAAGGGGCTACTGGGGTATGAGGCCGATATGGACAAGTTGCTGGCCCGGGGGGCGGGGGTAATTTTCACCGGCGGGGTGGGGAAGATCGGCCACATCATGTTCTGGGAGAGCACGTTCGGCGTGCGGCTGGGCAAGGCGCTGGCTGAGAAGGTGCTCTACGTCCGCGGCGCGCCCCTCACCTACGGCACGATTGACCAGAACGAGACCACGTCGAGCGGCTCGGCCCCCGTGCCCGCCTTCGCGAACACCATTGGCCTGGGGCTGTTCGTCAAGCTCCGCAAGTATGGCGAGAGGAACCCTGGGCGGGTCAACGCCTTCTTCGGCCTCGACAACGACGAGGAGCCTTTGAAGTGGCAGCGCTTCATCGCCCAGTGCATGCTGGCGATGGAGGAGGCCGACCCCAGCTTCGGCGGCAGCTATGTCCCCACGATGCCCGGCGCCTACATCATCGTCCGCAGCCACGTCGAGAAGAACTTCTGCGTCGCGTCCAAGTAGGCCCTTGCCCGCTGGGCTGCGGGTTGACACCCGCTACGCAGCGCGCTCTCATGCTTGACATCCTATGGCGGGGGTGATACGTTACAAGAGTGCAAGCGTGGCACAACGTCTAGCCGGCCCCGCAGCGAGGCCGCGGCAACCTTGAATAGGTGGGCGAACGATGGCACCCAGCACGAAGCAGGCAGTTCTTGCCGCGCGGAGGCGGACGGCCAAGATGAGGCAGCCCGAGCAGGATGAGGGCGCATTCCGCGACATGGTGGCGCTGGATATTCCGCCGAAGGGGATTATCGCTACCTTCCCCATCGAGGTGGAGCTGGCGAGCCTTCCCCGACAGAAACCGATCCCCGTCCACGAACCTCCCGACGACGAGGACGAATGATGGCGTTCCCCTGGTACGAACCCGCCGCAGCGGATGCGCCGCTGGACCAGGGCGATCTGATCTTCGATTGCCCCGTCCTCGCGTGGAGAGAGGGGACAGCGGAATTCCACAAGTCCGCGGCTCGAGCCGAGGCGCTACGGGGCCTCGTTCAGGTGGAGAGCGTAGATACTGTGGTCATGACCCAGACTTGCGATCTGGCCCAGAGCAAGGTTCGCTACATCATCCTCTGCCCTCACTACGCCTTGGAGGTATACCAAGCCGAGTGGGAGGTGGGTGAGCGCGCACTGGGCCAAGTGCCCACGGCGAGGTCGTGGGCCAAGCACCTGGATCGGATCGCCGCCGGCCGGATATGGAGCCTGAACATGCTGAACAGCGAGGATGGGCCTGGGTATCGCGCCGGTTTGAGGATCGTGGACTTCCACCGAGTGTTCAGCCTTCCGAGGGAGTTCCTTGAGGCCTGGCTTGCTGAACACGACGCGGTTCGTCTGCGCCTTCGCCCGCCCTACCGCGAGCACCTCTCGCAGGCGTTCGCGCGCTTCTTCATGCGCGTGGGGCTGCCCACCGACATCCACAGGACGTGGTAGCACCAGGGTGAGGGAAGCGTCTACAGGCCGCCGGTGTAGACGACCACGTCGGCGCGGCCGCGGTCGGCGCTCCGCAGGCGGCGCGAGTGGGAGGGCTCGAGGGCGATGGTGAGGACGTCAAGGTCGGGGCGGGCGCGGCGCAGGCGCTGGACCAGGCCCCCGTCGCGATCGCTGTGGAACCCGCCGACGAGGTGGATGACCCTTTGTGCGCCGCCGGCGAGGGCATTGAGGACCGAGCCGGCCATCGTGGCGTCCCAGAGCTCCTGCGCGCGGAACATGGCCGCCACATCGAGCGGCTTGCGTTCGGGCGGCTTCTTCGCCTCCGGCGGCTTGGGGGACGCCTCGGGGGGCTTGGGCTTCTCCTCGGACTTCTTCTCCTCGGGCTTCTTTTCCTCGGGCTTGGGCGGGGCGGGGGCGGCGTGGTGGCGCATCTTGCCGCGGAAGCCGCGCCAGTAGGCGCCGCCGACGGACCATTCGGGCACGTCGAAGAGCTTGCGCTCGGCCTCGGGCAGGCGGCGGAGCGCGGCGTAGCCCTCCTTGCGGGCCATCTCCACGTACTTGCGCGGCGCGTTGGCGGCGACGACCCGCGCCTTAGCCCCGCGGGCGGCGTCCACAATGGGCTGATACCACTTCGCCCAGGTGCCCTTGCCCGCCCAGTCGGCCACGCCCGTGTGCTTGGCGAACTCCTCCTGGCCGATCTTGCCCGCCAGGTAGTGGTCAACCATGGCCTGATGGTCGCGGTGGAGCATCTCCAACGATAGGGCGGACTTCGGCCAGCGCTTGAGCGTGTCCTCCGCTACGGCCAGCTCCACCTGGTGGCCGGCTGCGTCGGTGTGGGACTCGCCGATCACCACCACGTCGGCCAGGCGGACCGCCTCCATCAGGTCGTCCCACGCGAGTGCCAGGCCGCCGCGGCCATCGAACATCGCCAGCTCGCGTGGGGCGGCGAGCTTCTGCGTCACCGCCTTCTCCCCCGACAGCGTATCGCGGAAATGCTCCGACCACATGCCCGCCGGCCCGCAGCCCGCGAGGGCGGCCACGCACACACCCACGCACAGCGTGACCTTCCACGGCGTCATGGGATTTCGCCCTTGGCCCTGAGCTCCTTCAGAAGCTCGGCTGGGGTGACGGCTGGAACGATAGATCCCTTGAAGTGCCTCGTGTTCCGAGTGACGATCCGGTCCGCGCCGCACGCGATAGCCGCGGCGACCTGCATCGCGTCCTCCAGGTCGGATATCGCCAGCCGCAGGGCGAGTCGCATATCGCTATGGCCGACGGGCACCACCTGAAGATAGCCCAAAATCCTCGCGATGAACTCTCTGGGATCGAGCGACTCCTCGCCCTTGACAATGTAGTTGACGTTGGAAAGCGAATGCCAGGCAACGAAGCCCTCAATGGTCCCGCTTGACGCCAGCGCAAGAGCGGCCTCGCTCGCGTCGGCCCATGGCATCCTGTCAAGTCCGAGGTCCAACAGCACATCGGAGTCGAAGAGCGCCCTCATTCGTATCTCTTCTTCAGGTACTCGAACCGAGGGTCGCCCGCGCGGTCGCGGTAAACGAGCGTGCCGCGCAGTTCGTGAATGGGGTCCGGCTTCTCCTCCCGCGTGCGCCTCTCCACGTCATCTTCGAACATCCGCGACAGCGTCGTGCGGTGGCGAGCAGCATAATCCTTGCCGCGCTTCACCGTGGACTTTCTCACGAGGAGTGTGACCTTGGTCTTCTCGTCCTGCACGTTCAGGCCTCCTGCAAGGTGGTCTTTGATCTTCATACGTATATTGGACCATATCCATACGTATCTGTCAAGCTGCGCCCTCTCAGCAACAGCGATTCAGACGTAAGAAACCCGTCGTGAAGCCTTTAGTTTCCTGCCCCCGCCGACCTTGCGTCGGTGGGGCAGAGGATTGGTAACTACGCGCGGCGGCCCTCACCTCCCTTCCCCCCTCTCCCTCCGCCCGCCGCCGGCGGGCGGAGGGAGAGGGGGGTATGGGGCTGGCGGTCTTGTTAGTTGCCAATCCTACGCCCCACCGACGCAAGGTCGGCGGGGGCGGGACACCAGGCGGGGGGCTTACGTCTGAATCGCTGCTCTCAGCAAGCCTCCGGCCCGGCACGCCCAAACAAGTTTGGGCGTGGCACCCGTGGTTGACGCAAGAGAAGCAGGGTGCCACAGACAAACTTGTTTGTCCGTGTCCTTCGCTACAGGAATCACTTCGCCGGCACGGGCGGCTCGCCGGCGATGATGCGGTCGAGGCGCTTGCTGAGCTCGGGCCAGCCCAGGCCGGTCTCGTCGGTCAGCCAGCCGTTGTAGCCCACCTCGTCGAGGGCCTTGCGGACCTCGGGCCAGTTGACGCTCCCCTGCCCGATACCCGCCCAGTTGCCGCCCTTGCCGTCGGGGTTCAGCTTGTAGTCCTTCACGTGCACCTTTGCCAGGAGCGGCCCGAAGGCGCGTATCCAGACCTCGGGCATGTAGGCTAGCTCCACCTTGCCGCCGCGCAGGATGCCGCCATACTTCACGTTGTTCCCGATGTCGAAATACGCCTTCACCCACGGGCTGTTGAACGAGGCGACGAGCCACTTGTAGAGCTCGGGCCGCACGCACCAGTTGTTCCAGACGTTCTCCAGGGCGATGACGACCTTGGTCTCCTCGGCGACGGGGATGAGCCCCTTGACCGACTTGATGGCGGCGTCCATCGAGCGGTTGTGGGCCTCGATGTAGGGCTTGAACCGCTCGTTGTCGCCCGCGACGACCTGGGTGATGTGGCCGTTGGCCTCGTCGAACTTGATGTCGAACTCCCACGGCTCGGGCATGGGCTTCACGCCAACTCCGCCTGGGGGTAGGAGGAGCGCCTCGGCGCCGTATGCCTGCGCGGCGCGCAGGCCGGCCGCGCCGCCCAGGATGACCGAGTGGATGCGCAGGCCGGCCTTCTCGGCCAGCTCGCGGGCCTTCTTCGCGTCGTCCACAGGCACGGTACCCGCCTCGAGGCCGTCGAAGCCGGCGTCCTTGAGCTTCTTCAGGCCGTCCTCCGTGACCTTGTGCATGATGACGGCCTTCTTCAGGGTGGTCTTGAAGGGCGCGGCTCCCACGCGCCCGGCTGCCAACACGGCGGCCCCCGCGGCCGAAGCAGCGAGGAAATCACGGCGGCTGCACTGTGCTCCCATGGTTGATGCCTCCATCAAGTGCCAAGATGGGACTGATCCGACTGATCCGACTGATCCGACCGATCGAACAAGCCCAGCATCGCCCTACTTCTCGCGCCCGCCCGGGTCCTTCCCCTGGTTGATCAGGTCGAAGCGTCGGCTGAACTCGGCGGGCGAGAAGCCGCCGCTCTCGTTGGTGAGCCAGAGGTCCTTGCCGATCCGCTCGACCTCTGCGCGGACGGCTGGCCAGTTGACGCTCCCCTCGCCGATCTTCGCCCAGTCGCCCCCTTTGCCGTCGGGGTTCAGCTTGTAGTCCTTCGCGTGCAGCTTGGCGGTGAGCGGCCCGAGCTCGCGCAGCCACTGCTCGGGCGGGGCGTACTTCACGTGGTTCCCGATGTCGAAATACGCGCCCACGAAGGGGTTGTTGAACGACGCCACGAACCACTTGAAGATGGCCGGCTTCACCCACATGTTGTTCCAGACGTTCTCCAGGGCGATGATGACCTTCGCCGTCTCCGCGGTCGGGATGAGCTTCTTCACCGCCTCGATGGAGGCGTCGGACGACTTGTTGTGGGCCTCGATGTAGGCCTTGAACTTCTCGTTGTCGCCCGCGACCACCTGGGTGATGTGGCCGGTCTTCTCGTCGAACTTGATGTCGAACTCCCAGGGCTGCGGGGTTGGGCCGCCCATGCGGCAGGGCACCAGCAGGATGGCGTCGGCGCCGTAGGCCTGGGCCGTCTTCAGCGCCGTCTCGCAGCTCTTGATGTCCCCCTCCACGCTCGCCGGGTTGTTGAAGTTCACCCACGCCCTCAGGACCGAGTGGATTCGCACGCCGACCTTTTCTGCGACTTCGCGCGCCTTGGCCGCCGCCTCCAGCGGCGTGCTCCAGGCGGTACACTCGATCCCCTCGAAGCCGGTGTCCTTCACGCCCTTGAGCGCCGCCTCGCTGGGGTGGCCCTGGATGACGGCCTTGTGGATGGTGGTCTTGAACTTCGGCCCCGCGGCGTGGCCGATGGCCCCCAGGCCCAGGCCCGCGGCCGTTCCGGCCAGGAACCCGCGACGACTCAGTGTGCTGCCCATTACGGCTCCTCTCTTCACCCCCAGCCCCCAACACCTAGCACCCAACACCGCCATAGAGCATGGCGCGCGAGGTCATGTTTGTCAAACGGGGGTGGCCACAGGCCTTCGTTCTTCCCTTCCCCCTTTGGGAGAGGGCCGGGTGAGGGCGCCCGGGGCCGGCGGCGCGCCTGCCGCGGAGCTGAGGTGGCAAGATAGCAGACGCCCTATTCGGGCTCAGTGGCGATGAGCTCATCCATCGCTGCGCTCTGGAAAGATAATTGCAGAGTCATATGACTCTGCAATTATCTCCCAGGCCGGGCAGGACGAGCCCCTTCCGCGGGCAGCCGCGAGTCATCGCCCCACAGTGGCGAGCCCGTGGGGCGTCCGAGCCGATGTTCCGGGCCTGTGCAAATCAGTTACTGCACTTTTCGGGCGGCATGGGCTTGACAATCGGTGTCAGCTTGATATACTGTACTAGTGCCGTGGTACAGCGAACGGAGCGTCCGCGTGCCGCTCTTCAGCATCAACCTCGCGAGCAACGTCCCCGTCTACGAGCAGATCGTGGACGGGTTGCGCTACGCCATCGCGTCGGGCACGTTCGCGGCGGGGGACCAGCTCCCCTCCGTGCGCCAGCTCGCGGTCGAGCTGCTGGTGAACCCGAACACTGTGGCGAAGGCGTACCGCGAGCTCGAGCGCGAGGGCCTGACGCGCACGCGCCCGGGCCTCGGCGTCTTCGTGAGCGAGGCGGCGCCGCGGCTCTGCCTGCGGCATCGCCGCCGAGCCGTCGCCGACCGCATCGCCGCAGCCATCCACGAGGCCCTCGCGTCGGGCCTCGACCCCGAAGAGGTCCGCGCGCTCGCAGAGGAGGTGCTCGAGGGCGCCCTGGAGGGTGCAAGGCGGGGATGAATGGATGGGTGGATGGCTGTCAGTCATTCTCTCATCCACCCATCCCCTTTGACTGTGTCACGGTGCCGCCTTAATACACCGCCGGAGAAGTAGGGGGACAAAGTCGCAGTCCCGAAGGGACAGCAGTAGGTAGCCGGCGGCTTCAGCCGCCGGATCGCCGCACGCACACGGTCCAGTCCCGAAGGGACGGCAGAAGGCCACGGGAGGCGGCCCGCCGCACGTATCTGCCGTCCCGTCGGGACTTCTCTGCTCTTGGCGCACGACTCCGGCGGCTGAAGCCGCCGGCTAACCACTGTGCTCCCTTCGGGAGCAAAGAACCGAGTCGCCCGCGATCTTGTCCCCTTATTTGTGGGGCGGTGTAGTTAGGAGGGGTCTGGAATGGCCGGTGCGAACGCAATCGAGGCGCGGGGGCTGACGAAGCGCTTCCGCGGAAAGACCGCCGTTGGCGGACTCGACCTCCAGGTGCCCCGCGGCTGCGTGTTCGCCCTCGCGGGACCCAACGGCGCGGGAAAGACGACGACCATCCGCATGCTCCTGGGCCTCCTGCGACCGACCAGCGGCCTGACCAGGGTCCTCGGGCTCGACCCCGCGGCGGACGGCGTGGCGCTCCGCCGCAAGGTGGGCTACGTGCCCGAGAACCACCGCATCTACTCCTGGATGACCGTGGGCGAGGTGCTGGGCTTCTGCGCGCCTTTCTACCCCACGTGGAGCCGGAAGCGCGCCACGGAGCTCCTGGCACGCTTCGACCTGAAGGAGGACCAGCGGGTCAAAGAGCTCTCGCGCGGGATGGTGGCCAAGGTGGCCCTGACGCTCGCCCTGGCGCACGAGCCGGAGCTGCTCGTCCTCGACGAGCCGACCTCCGGCCTCGATGTCATTGTCCGCCGCGAGTTCCTCGAGAGCATCGTGAGCCTGGTCTGCGAGGAGGGGCGGACGGTCCTCATCTCGTCGCACAACCTGGCCGACGTCGAGCGCGTGGCGGAGCGGATCGCGTTCCTGGACGCCGGGCGGTTGGTGCTGGTCGAGGACCTCGCGTCGCTCAAGGCGCGGTTCCGACAGGTCGGGCTGGCCTTTGCCGATGAGCCGCCGGCCGACCTGTCCGCCGAGGGCGTGCTGACCGCCCGCAGGGACGGCCGCCGCTGGGAGCTGCTCTTCGACCGCTTCGGGCCGACGACCCTCCAGGAGCTCAGCCTGGCCTTCCCCTCCGCCCACGCCGAGGAGCGGAGCCTGAGCCTCGAGGACATCTTCGTCGCCCTGATGGGCGGCTCACAGGGGCAAGGCCACTGACTTTGCCGATGCCATCATCCTTCGGCAATCGTCCTCGTCCTCGTCCCTCGTCCTCGTCCTCGATCTTCTCTCCTGACGCCAGGGGGATCGAGGACGAAGGACGAGGACGAGGGACGAGGACGATAGGGAACCGCAATGTTCCGCCGCTTTCTCGCATTGCTCAGGAAGGATTGGCGTCAGGCGCGGCTCCTCTGGCTCGTCCTGGCGGTCTGGTGCGTGGCGATCCTCTTGGGCGCGGCACACTGGCCCGCGCTACAGCCTGAGAGGGGCCACCACCCTCTGTCGCTCGCCATCGGCCTGGCCCTGCTGCCCGCGGCCGTGATGCTCGCTGCGGACGCCATCGCGGGCGAGCGGAAACGCGGGCACCTGGACTTCCTCCTCGACCTGCCGGTGGACCGCCGCACGGTGTTCCTCTCAAAGCTCGCAGCGACCCTGGCGGGCTGGCTGGCCCTGGTGGGCCTCGTGGCCCTGCTCGGCTGGCTCCTCTCGCCCTCCCATCGCGGCGAGGCGCTCCGCTGGACGGGCGAGATGGCCACGTGGGGGAGCGTGGGCTTCGCCAGTTGCTTCTTCCTCTCCGCGTGGGTGGGCGACCCCGTGAAGGCCGCCGTGTTCGGGTCGCTGCTCGCCTTTCCCCTCACCTGGTGCATCCTGAGAGACGTGGGCGCGCCGGGGTTGGATCATCCGACCTGGTGTCTCCTGGTTGCGCAGGCGGACGCCATTCTGCTGGGGTTGGCGTCGGTGGCATTCGTCCATCGCGAAGCCGTCGGGCGGCGCGCGAGGCGCCTGCTCGGCGGAGAGCCGGTGAGGCTGCGAAGCCGCTCCGCCGCGCTGGCGTGGAAGGAATGGCGCGAGGCGCGCGCCATCGTTCTCGCGCTGGCGGCCGGCATGCTCGCCCTTCACGGCGTGCGGCTCTTCGAGCCGGTGTCCGCCGACCTGATTCAGCTCGGCCTGCTCTGCTTCGGCGCGGCGCTGCTGGGCGGGCGCCCGCTTGCCGGCGAGGCCCAGGGCGGCACGCTCCGCTTCCTCATGGGCCTGCCCGTCAGCCCGGGAGCCGTCTGGCGAGCCAAGCTGAAGGCGTCCGTCCTCTGGCTTGCGGTGTTGTACGCGCTGTGGGGCCCCGGCGCGCTCCTGCGGGAGGACTGGTGGGCATGGGTTCTCCTCTACCCCTGTTTGCCCTTGGTTCACTTCGCCCTGGCGTTCCTGCTCTCGGCGGCCGCGGACAACGCGATCCTCGCCTGCGCCGGAGGGTTCCTGGGGAGCTTCGTGGTACTCTGGCTCGTCTTGTACGCCTCGTGGTGGGCAATCAGCACTTGTTTGGCGAGCGTCACACCGCTTGCGCCGGGCACGACTCATGCGGTCTACCCGGTAGCCATCGTGTCTACGGCCCTGCTCCTCCTCGCGGCGAGCTATGCGGTGTTCCGGCTGCGTGCGAGGCGATGAGGCGGGCGGGGTCTCTGCTCCTACCGCTCCGCTGGCAACCAAAGCGGCATCCGCGATGCCGCACTCCATAATCCCCCCGTTTCACGAAGTCAGGATTGTGGAGTGCGGCGACGAGTCGCCGCTTTGGATGCCAGCGAAGCGGCCGTGGAGTCACGCCTGCGGGGAAGGCGTGGCGCCCAGTTCGCGGGCGGTGCGGTAGGTGGCCGCGGCGGTGTAGCCCATGCCGACGGCGAAGGTGGCGATCATCGCGGCCTGCGCGCCGAGCCCGCTGAGGAAGATGAGGATGCCGAGGAGGAGCCGGGCCGGGGTCATGGCGTAGACCGCGACGGTGAAGAGTTGCGCGTAGGGGAGTCCCGCGCGCGTGAGGGCGCTGACGATCAGCCCGGCCACCGAGCAGACGAGGGCAATGAAGAGAAGCTCGACGCACATCCAGACCCCGAGCTGGAAGGCCTGTGGCAGCAGGCTGCCCATGAACGCGTCGTGCCACGTCTTGCGCGCCGTGGCCGCGGCCCAGCGGGCCAGGAGCTCGGGGCTGAGGTCGCCGCGGCCCGCGAACTCGAGCGTCCGGGCCGCTGCCTCATAGGGCGACTTGAGGGCGGCTTCCGTGGCGGTGATGAGGAGGAGGAACTCTGGCGGAACGAGGCTCGGCTTCTCAATGGCGGCCATCTGCCAGGCCTGGCGGGGCGCCAGGTCCTTACCCGTTGTGTCCACGAGGGCCAGAAGCTCGGGGCCGATGACGAGGAGGTGGACCTTGTCGGCTTCGAGCTTGAACTTGGCGAGGCCGTTCTCGAGGGTGAAGTCCGGAAACTTCCCGCCCTTCTCCTCGATGAGCTTCTTGAGGTCGGCGAGGCGGGCCTGGTCGGTGTAGGGGATGGCCTCCTGGCCGCCGCCCTGCTCCTGGCTCTTGGCCTGCTCGGCTGAGATGATGGCCTTCTGGCCGAAGACGACGACGCGGCGCGGCGCGGGGCAGCCGGCGAACTCCGCCGCCTTCTCGGGCGTGGCCACGGCGCCCGTGGTGTCGAGCACGGCGAGCATGATGCGGAACCTCAGCCTCTTCTCGCCCTCGGCAGCCGGCTCGGTCTCCGGGGGGCCCTCGGCGTCCTCCCACACAATCGCGGGCTGCTTGGCGTCGGAGCGGGCCTCGCCGTCCTTGAAGCTCACGGCGGCGAGTGCCTTGGCCAGGCCAGCCGCCTGCCTGGCCTCCATGACGGGCGCCATGCGCAGGAAGCGGATGGCGGAGCCGCCGATGTTCACCGCCGCGACCAGCGCGCCGATGATCAGGCCGTAGAGCGCCGTGCGGCCGAAGCTCTGGTCGTGCACCCTGAAGTAGTGCTTGAGGCTGACGATGCTCTGGGGGATGCTCACGAGGTGGTTCGGGAACGGCTGCGGCATGCCGGCTCCTTGGCATGGGAAGCGATGCGTCGGGTAAATGGCAAGCCGTTAGGGTAACAGAACGTTCCGTGGGGCGCAACTTGACTCGTCGTCGTTGTCGTCGTCGTCCTCGTCGTCGGACCTCCAGAATGGGCGAAGGGAGAGTTCTCGACGACGAGGACGACGACGACAACGACGACGAGTCAGGAGTGGACAGTTCGAGGCGCTCAGAAGTTCTCGGGCGGGTCGTTGGCCGGGGCGCCTTTGCCTTGGCGCTCGCGCTTGGCGCCCTTGTCGGCCCTGTCGCGCTTGCCGGCCGCGGCGATGTGCTGGACGATGAGCTTGCCCGCCTCGTCGTGGTAGGCGAGCTCGATGCGGCTGGACATGGAGAGCTGTTGCTCCGCCACGGCGTCCCCCTCGCCGGTCTTGAGGGTGAGGACGACCAGTGCGCCCTGGACCTCAGCCTTGGTGAGGGTGCCCTGGACCATCTGGGCGTTGCCCTTGGCCTCGGGGGCGTGCCTGCCGCCGAGCACGCGCACCATGCGCACCCGCTTCAGCCCGTTCTTCTCCAGGTACATGACGACCACCTGAGCCGGCAGCTCGAAGACCTTTTCCCCTTCGTTGTCGAGGGCCACCTTCATCTCGAAGGTGCCCGCCCCGGGCTTGGGGGTTGCGGAGACGAAGACGCCGCTGGCGTTCTTGGGCGGCGCCTGCTCCTTCCTGCCGCCCGCCGCCGCGACGCCTGCCGCTGCCATGGCCGCCACGATAATAGCCAGCCGCTTGCTCACGCCTGATTCTCCTTTGGCTCTTGCGTTTCTGCCGCCCCTGGAGCGGAACGCCTTCGCGGCTGTGAAGAAATGACACGGACCCACACGGACAGACACGGACACACGCCCGTCGCCGGGGAATCTGCCCGTCCGTGCTTGTCCGTGGGCGTCCGTGTGACTTCCTCACGAGCTCCTTCGCGTTCCGTTCCCGACAGAACAGTGCGCGGCGCGGGCGGCGCGTTAGCGGGCCGCGGCGCCCACGGTGTCGGTTGGGCCGGTGAAGCCCGGGCCGCCGGCCGCCACGTAGCCGTGGCTGGCACCCGAGGCGTCGGGGCTGACCCAGAAGGAATACAAGCGAGCTTTGGACAGGTAGAAGCGGAAGCGCACCGGTTTGCCGGCATGAGCGCTCAGGTCGTCGCCGTTCTTCCAGGCCACGCGGGCGCACGTGGTGTCGCCCCGGACAGGCACCCCTTGCTGGCAGGAGAAGCCCGGAAGGACATTGCCATTGGCGTCCAGCACCGTGACCAGCAGCCCGCCCTCGGGCGCTGCAACGTTGACGTAGAGGTGCTTGCCGCGGAAGGTGACGAGACGGGTCGTCAGCACGCCCCCACCTTCGGCGTCCATCGAGGCGAAGCCGTCGCGGCGAAGGGTGGCCAGGCCCGTGGTGCAGACGCCCGAGGCCGTGGAGCCTTTGATGCCGGCGCGGGCGCTGAAGTAGAAGTACAGCCTGTCGCCCACGACCAGGCAGCCGCCGCCGGCCGACTGGACGTTTCCCCAGTTCCAATCGCCGTATTTCTCGGAGACGCCGATGAAGGGGCGGTGGTCGGGGCGGCTCCAGTGGAAGCCGTCGCGGCTGAAGCCGAGGCAGACGTAGTTCGGCTTCGCCCTGTCCTTCGGCTGGCCTGGCCAGATGGTGAAGAGGCCGAGCATCAGGCTCTCGTAGGCCACGGCGTCGAGGTTGTAGAGCTGCGGCTGAATCTTCAGGTCGTCGCGGGGCGGGTCTTTGGTGTCGGCGCCCACCCACGGCACGGCCTCCTCGGGCTTCCACGTGGCGCCCGCCAGGGCGTCGGGGTGCTCGCGGTAGAAGCGCGAGCGGGTGAGCATGCCGCTGCGGATGCCGTAGACCCACACCTTGCGGAACGGGTTGTAGAAGACCGTCGTGCGGTCGCCCACGGGGGTGCTCCAGGCCACCCGCTCGCCCCAGTGAATGCCGTCGGGCGAGAAGTGCACCGAGAGCTTCCACTTCTTCTCGTGGGACTGGACGACGAAGATCTTCCAGCGCTTCGCAGGGTCCTTCTCCTCGAGGTCGAGCCAGGTGGTTGAGGAATCGCGCCAGCCTTCCTGCACGACGTTTGTGCCTTCCTTGAAGTCCAGCTTCGGCTTCTCCCAGGCGATGCCGTCCTTCGAGGTCGCGTAGCAGGTGCCGCGCACGTAGCCGCCCATGTACCACATCTTGAAGAGCTTGTCTTGCGGATCGAGCCAGACTCCGTCGCTGAAGACCATCGCCGTGGGGTCGCGTTGGGTCGCCGTCTCCCAGGCCGTATCGGGCTTCAGGATGGGGTTGGCTGGATGAAGCTCGGCGAGGTGAAACGTCCGCTTCAGGTCGGTCTTCTCAACCAGGAAATCGTCCACAAAAAGCTGCCGCCCCACGTCAATCGGGATGACCGCTGGGGGCGCGGCCAGGTAAGGCGGCTTCATCGGCTCATTCGTCAGCTTCTCCGCCCGCGGCGGCCAGGTGCTCGGCAGCACGATCCCATTGTAAAGCCTCTCGCCCGCGTCCACGCGACGGCCTCCTACCGAAACCAAGGCTAGCGCTACGCAAACAGCCATCATGGGCTTTGTTCGCATGGCAACTCCTCCTGTGCGGGCAAGCCGCCGGGTCACGAGGTGGCCTCCCTGCTCAGCCGGGCGGCGGCACGGGTGCGGTAGAGCCGCTCGGAGAAGCCGCCGCGTCTCTCGAAGGCTCGGGCCTGGGCCTTGAGCTGGCGGCCGAGAAGGCTCGAGGCGACTGCGATCAGGGCCAGGGCGCCGTTGGCGACGATCTCGGCATAAGAGATGGACAAGATGGACGGAATGGACGGGTCGGTGTGGGTGGGTCGGGTGTGTTTGATGGCTTTTGCCCATTCGGCCACGTCGTTGGCGGTGGTCGGCCGGAGGGCGATGAGGCGGGCGAGGCGGGGGTCGTACGGGTCCCAGAGCGGGAGGCGGCGCTGGCGCAGGAAGTCCTCGTAGTCGCGTCGGAGTTCCTCGAGGCTGGCGCGGGCGACGTTGGTGAGCTTCATCTCCATCTTGGACGAGGTGGCCGAGGCCATGCTGCCCTCGGCGATGTTCTGGACGCCGGAGCGTGCGGCCTGGACCATCTGGTCGTGGGTGCGGCTGCGCGACGGGATGAAGCGGTCGCAGAATCGGACCGTGAGGTCGTAGACGAGCTGGGCGACCTGGAAGCTCTTGAGCCGACGATAGCCGCCGTGGGGCGGGAGGAGCGGGTGGGCGTCGGGCGAGGGGGTGCGCTTCATTGCGCGCCTCCCGGTGAATGGAGAATGGACGGAATGGACGGAATGGACAGAATGGACATGATGGAGATCGTGGATGAAGGCATTCCCTGCCTTGCGTCCATTCTGTCCATCTTGTCCATTCTGTCCATCACCTGGCCCTTTTTCACCACGAAGGAGATTGCGACGCCTTGTCGGATAAGGTGCCCATCAGGCTCTGGCGCACGCCGCGGCGACGGCGCCGAACGCCTCCGAATACTGCCTGAAGATGGCTGCCCTGGTCATTGCCAAGCAGCATACCCGCTAGCCGTCCGGGAGTCAAGGTGTTGCCGCGCGGAATGCTTGTTGACATCTCGCAGGCCGGGGGTAGAATAGGATAAAGGGGACGGCGGTCCTATGTTGTTGCGAGGGTACGCCAATGCAGCCGCGATCCAGGAGAAGGTTCCTTCAGACGTGCGTGGCGATGGCCGGCCCGGTGTGCGCGGCCTGCGGCGAGAAGGAGCGCGCATCGGCGCCGCCGGACCCGCCCGCGGGCGCGCAGGGGCCGCGGCCGGCAGCCGAGGCGGGCGCTCCCGCCAGCGCGCCGTTCGAGCCGGCGTATCTGAAACTCCACAAGAGCGGAGAACTGAAGAAGCGCGGGGAGGACCTGTGGAAGCGGATGAAGCCCTGCAAGCTCTGCCCGAGAACCTGTGGGGTTGACCGCCTCGCGGGGAAGAAGGGCTTCTGCGACGCCACTTCCGAGCTGGTCATTGCGTCGCACAACCCGCACTTCGGGGAGGAGAAGCCGCTCGTCGGCAAGGGCGGCTCGGGCACGATCTTCTTCTCCCATTGTGGCCTGCGGTGCGTCTTCTGCATCAACTACGAGATCAGCCTTGAAGGAAAGGGGCAGCCCAGGAGCATCGAGGACCTCGCACGGATGATGCTCAACCTCCAGAGAATGGGCTGCCACAACATCAACGTGGTGACGCCCACCCATTACTCCCCGCACATTTTTCTCGCGCTCGACATCGCGGCGGCCAGGGGCCTCAGGCTCCCTCTGGTCTACAACACCTGCGGGTGGGAGAACATGGAGGTAATGAAGAAGCTGGACGGGGTGGTGGACATCTATCTGCCCGACATGAAGTACGCCTCAGGGGAGATGGCGGCGAAGTACTCGAGTTGTGCCCCGCCCGACTTCGAGCGCACCCGCCCCGAGGTGGCCGAGACCTATTCGTCGTCCGAGACATATCCAGAGCTCACCAGGATGGCCCTGCTTGAGATGCACCGTCAGGTGGGGGTTGCGAAGCCGGCTAGCGACGGCCTCGCGTACAGGGGGCTGATGATTCGCCACCTCGTCATGCCAAGCCGGGTCAGCGGCGCGAAAGAGATCGTCGAGTGGATAGCCAAGAACCTTCCCAAGGACACCTACCTGAACATCATGTCGCAGTACACGCCGATGTACAAGGCATTTGACTATCCCGAGATTTCGCGGCGGCTGAGGCGCGAAGAGTACGAGGAGGTGGTGGCCGCCGCGAAGGCCGCCGGCCTCACGAACCTTGATATCCAGGGCTAACCTTGCCTCCATCCATGACGAGCCCGCCTGGGAGGAAGCGCGCTGGACTGGTCTGGGCGCGCGCCGGGGTTCAGGTGGCGTGCTTCGGGGCCTTCGTCTACATTGCGCTCGCCGCTCGCTTCGAGTGGCCCTCGCCGCTGCCGCCCGATGCCTTCCTGCGGCTGGACCCCCTGGTGTGGGCGGTCGGCTCCCTTGCGTCGCGCTCCCTGGCGCCCTATGGGCTGACCGCGCTCGCTCTGGTCGTGGTGACTGCGACCCTTGGGCGGGTGTTCTGCGGCTGGGCGTGTCCGCTGGGTGCTGCGGCCGACGGGGTTCGCCACCTGCGAGGGCGCCGCGCCGGCGTCAAGCTGCCCCGGAGGGTTACCCAGGCCAGGTTCTGGGTCCTCGCAGCCTTGCTGGGTGCGGGGGCGGCGGGCGCGAACTTTGGGGGGTGGCTCGACCCGCTCCCGATGGGCTGTCGCGCGCTCCACGTGGTGCGGGGCGCGGCGTGGGAGCCGGTGGGCGCGGCGGTGGCGTGGGCGCTTGTGGCCGTGGCGATTGGGCTGGCGCTGCTTGCGCCGCGGCTGTGGTGCCGGGTTGTGTGTCCGCTGGGTGCCGCCTTGTCGTTGGTCGCACGGGCGGCTCCGTATCGGAGGCGAACGACACAGGGGTGCACGCGGTGCGGCGCATGCGAGGCAGTGTGCCCGACGGGGGAGAGGCCGGGCGAGGGCTCGCCGGCGCGCTGCATAGGCTGCCGGCGGTGCGAGGCTGCGTGTGGGCAGGGGGCCATTGCGTTCGCCTTCAGGAGGCCCTCGGTCAGGGGCGAGGCGTGGCGCGGTGGGCTTCCGCGGCGGGGGCTGCTCGGCGCGCTGGGCGCGCTTGTGGTCGGGGGCGCGGCGGGGTGGCTGGTGCGGCGGCGGACGGGTGGCTGGGTGTTGAGGCCGCCCGGCGCGAGGGGCGAGGAGGAGTTCCTGGCCCGGTGTGTCGGCTGCGCCACGTGCGTAGGCGTGTGCCCCACGGGCGGCCTGCTGCCCCTGGTGCGTGCCGGGCGGCTGGAGGCGGCTTTCACCCCGCACCTGGTGCCGCGCGTTGGGGGGTGCCTGCCGAGGTGTACGGCCTGCGGGGAGGCCTGTCCGACCGGCGCTATTGCGAGGGTGAGCCTGGACGAAAAGCCGAGCATGCGGATCGGCCTCGCCGTGATAGACCACTCGCAGTGCCTGCCCTGGGCTCGCAGCGAGAGGTGCCTGATCTGCTACGATGCGTGTCCGCGTGAATACCGCGCGATCAGGTTGCGTCCCGCGGGCACTGGCGTGCCCCGCCCGCACGTGGACGAGCCGGGCTGCGTAGGCTGTGGCATCTGCGTGCGGGAGTGCCCCGAGGACGCCATCATGATGACCCGATGGCCAGGGCCGTCGCGAGCGCTCTAGGGCGGCAGGGCACCGCAAGTGAAGCGGCAGGGCTGACCCGCAGGAGCGGGCGGCAGGGCGATGGTGACGAGTCCGCCTTCCGCCGCAACGGCAGCGGGGCGGCCGTTGATTTGGGCATGGGCGGGGGGTGTTGGCTCTTTCGCGCGAAACCGCACTAGCACCCGCTGCGCTCCCACCCCACTGTACTCGCCTGTTACACGGTCCCGCTGCATGCGGTAGGAGAGGGTGCGGCCGCGGAAGGCGAGGGTCTGGCCGAAGCCGGAGGCCCAGAATGAGTCGGGGACCGTGGGGGCGAGGACGAGGGCGCCGTCGAGGCGGTGCTCGACGCCGAGGAGGAAGCGCTGGACGATGCGGATGAGGTTGGCGGGATATTCGCAGTACTTCTCCACGCCGTAGCCGCCCTGTGCTCCGTAGCGCTCGCGCCAGTAGTAGCCGTGCTTGGCGCCCTCGGCGCAGACCTTGCGGATGCTGGCGAGCAACCCGTCGGCATCGCCCATCCGCGCACGGGCCTGGCATTCGAGATACCAGACGCGGCCCATCGCCGCGAGGTCCTGGCGGTCGGGGTGGGTGAACTCCCACGGCTCGTAGGCCTCGGGCCGCGTGGCGATGCCGGTCGGCATGCCGCCGTAGTCGAAGCCCTTCTCCTCCTTCAGGCGCGGCCAGAGGATGGCGGTCTGCTCGGGGCTGGCGAGGCCGAGGGCGATGGCGCTCCAATCCGTGTCGGTCAGCCCGTGGCTCGTGATGGGGCCGCGGGTCGGGTGGATGTACTCGGCGAAGCGGTCGTTCGCCCAGAAGCGGGTGCGGAAGTGCGCCGTGATGCGGCGGGCAAGCTCCTCGTAGCGCTTCGCTGCCTCTGGCTTGCCCGCGACGCGGTTCAGCTCGGCGGCGCGCTGGAAGGCGTCGGCAGCGTGGCACTGGGCAACTCCGTCGTACTCCACGCGGGTCGGGCGCTCGACATAGTAGCCCGCGCCGCCGACCGCGCCGTCGGGGGTCACGAGCGTGGCGAGGTAGTCCGCCGCCAGATTCACCGAAGGCAGTTGGGCCACAAGCCACTCGCGGTCCTGGGTGAAGCGGAAGAGCACATCGGCATTCTGGATGTAGGTCGGCCCGGCCAGCGCGCGGAGCGGGTCGCCAGGCACCCAGTGTTTGTAGAGGCCGCCGTTGGGGTCAACGGGCGCGTTGTTGCCGATGCTCCTGCCCGCAAGCCCGGGGAGGATGGCGAGGGGCAACTGGCCGTTGGGCCGCTGGAAGGAGCGGACGTAGCTCCAGTTGGCCTTGGCAACATCCGTCTGGCCGAGCCAGAGCAGCGCATCGCTCATCTGGTGGCCGTCGAGGGAGGGATAGCTGTTCCCGTAGCCGTAGCCGCGCCCGTCCGCGCACACGGAGAAGTAGCCGTGGAAGACCTTTGGGTTGACGGCTGCCAGGACGTTCTGGCGTGCCGCCCGCTCGTAGGCTCGGACGAGTTCCGCATCTGGAAGGTCGAGCATCCGCCCGGGTTCCTCTGTGGCGACAACTGACGCTGCGAACGTTGCGGCCAGCGCGAAGGGCACCATGCCCAAAGAGTATACCCGGCCGCGCGCGGATTGCAATCTCGGCCCTGATTCCTCTTCAATCGTCCTCGTCCTCGTCCCTCGTCCTCGTCCTCGACTCTTCTTCCCCACCAAGGGAATCGAGGACGAGGGACGAGGACGAGGCACGAGGACGAGGGACGAGGACGATACCAGACCATCGCGCTGCTTGACGCGCGCGGGCGCGGGGTGTATCATCGTGGCGTCCAGGACACATTGAGCAAGGAGTCGGAGCCGTGGCGCGAAAGTACTCGTGGCTTGTCGTCGTGGGGCTGATCGCGGTCGGCATCTACGTGGTGCTGCGGGTGCTCGGCGGGGGCGGGGGCGTGCCGCCGGCGGGGCAGGACAGCCCGCAGGCGGTGCTGCGCAAGGCCCAGCGCGCGCTCAGCGAGGGCCAGAAGGCGCGCTTCGTCGAATGCTGCGCCGTCAGGAGCAGCAACTACACGGCCGCGGCCGAGGCGCTCTTCGACTACGTGCAGGCCGCCTATCGGCTCCGCGACGCGCTGCGGGGAACCTACGGCAAGGAGGCCTGGGAGACCCTCGTGAGCCGTCAGGCGGACCCGGCCCGCTTCACGGCCTTCGTGTGGCCGAGGGATGAGGACGTGGCTGCCGCGGCCAAGATCACGGTCAACGGAGACGAGGCGCGGGTGGAGCTCGCGGCGGACGCTGAGCCGCTGATGCTGAAGCTTGAGGGCGTGTGGCGGATCGAGGCATTTCCCCACGGCAGCGGCGTCCGCGCCCGCCGCGACGCCCTGGCCCGCGCCGCCGAGACCCTTCGCGCCGCGCGGGAAGACGTCGGGAAGCCGGGCACCCCCCTCGAAGACCTCGCCGCGAACGTGCGCAGGAACCTGCCCGGAGACCTCTAACAGGGATTGACGCGGGGGCGGCCAGACATTATCATTGCGGGCAGGCGGGGCTGACCGAACCCTCAAACCGCACGGGGGCGAGAGGAGTGCCGGGCGATGTCCATCCTTTGGGAGATGGCGCTGTTCATCGCGGGCATTAGCTGGCTGGGGTATCTCGTCTGGCGGCTGCCCGGCGACCTGGCGGAGCTGCGCCGCACCTTCAAGCGCTACCGCGATAGCAAGAACCCACACTCGCTGAGCGCACTGCGGGAGAAGGGGAAGCAGCGGGAGCAGCACCGGAAGGAGTACGCAAAGGCGTTCCTGGGCCGCCTGGCCCTCCAGGTGTTCTTCTTCTGGCCCGTCAGCGCCTTTGCCATCGTCGCAATCGTGTGGTTCGTACACACCCTCATCAGCATCATCACGCGCGGGTCCTGACCGCATGTGTCTGGCAGAGGAGAGAGGCATGATTGTTTCGGGAACGGGTGTCGCGTTGGTCGTCCTGGGCCTCATCGCGTGCGCGGCTGCCGCCGCGGAGCCGCCGAGGGCAGGAAAGCTCTCCATCGGCTGGGCGTCCGCCGACATCACGCCCCCAGAGCCCGTCGCCCTCTGCGGCCAGTTCAACACCCGCATCTCCAAGCGGGTGAACGATCCGCTCACGGCCACCGCCCTCGCCATCGAGGCGCGGGACGCCAACGGCGTCCTCGGCCAGGCGATCATCATCTCCGCCGACGTCGTGGCCTTCCGCCGCCGGGACCTCGAGCGAATCCGCGAGCTGGCCAAGCCGCGCCTGCCCGACCTCGACCCCGCCAAAATCCTCATGGGCGCGACCCACACCCACACGGCGCCCGTCCTCGTGGACGCCCGCGAGGAGGGCTACCACCCCCACGACATCATGTGCACGTTCGTCTACCGCGTGCCCGAAAAGGGCGTGATGCAGCCGCGGGACTACGTGGAGCTTTTCTGCGCCCGCATCGCCGACGCCGTGGTGGAGGCCTGGAAGGGGCGGAAGCCGGGCGGCGTGAGCTGGTCCCTCGCCTACGCGGTCGTGGGCCACAACCGCCGAGCCGCCTACTCCAACGGCCGCTCGCAGATGTACGGGGGGACCGACAGGCCCGACTTCGACACCTTCGAGAGCACTTTCGACCCCGGCGTGGAGCTTCTATACACCTGGGACGCCGAGGGGAAGCTCACGGGCGTCGTCGTCAACCTGGCCTGCACCTCGCAGGAGGTGGAGAGCGCGGACTACGTATCGGCGGACTTCTGGCACGACGCGCGGGTGGAGCTTCGGAAGCGCCACGGGGAGGGGCTATTCGTGCTGCCCCAGTGCGGCGCCGCGGGCGACATGTCGCCACACCTCCTCTTCCGCCACAAGGCCGAGGCCACGCTCCGCAAGCGCAAGGGCGGCCTCACCCCCCGCCAGGAGATCGGCAAGCGCATCGAGCGAGCCGTCGCTGACGGGTTGGAGCTGGCCAAGACCGACATCCGCACCGAACTCCCCTTGATCCATAAGACCCAGATGATCCCCCTCCCCGTGCGCAAGGTCACAAAGCAGGAATACGAGGCCGCAAAGAAGGCATACGCGGACTTCGAGGCCAAAGGCGTTGACAAGCTCGACGGCCCGAGCTATATCCGCTGGCGGCTCAGCAAGAACATCGCCGCACGCTTCGAGATTCAGGAGGAGCAGAATGTCTACCAGACGGAGATTCACACCCTGCGCCTGGGCGACATTGCGATGGCGACCAACCCCTTCGAGCTTTACATTGACTACGGCCTTCGCATGAAGGCCCGCAGCCCGGCCGAGCAGACCTTCGTCGTCCAGATCGCCTGCGATTCGCTCGCCTACCTACCCACCGAGCGAGGCGTTGCGGGGGGCCACTACAGCGCCGAGATAATGAGCAACATCGTCGGCCCCGAGGGCGGCCGCCTCCTCGTCGAGCGCACCGTCGAGGCCCTCAAGGCCATGTGGAAGTGACTTGGGCAACGGGAGGCCGGCGGAAGCCCGGCTCCGCCTGTCCGCTCCCTCTCCCCTGGGGAGAGGGTTGGGGTGAGGGTGCCTCAAGCGCCACCGCGCCATCGTTGGCGGCCCAGACGCAGCTTCATCAAGGAGGTCTGCCCCCTTGCGCGTGGCCGCAAAAGGCGCTATACATAGCTGCTGGCGCGGAAAGCCGCGCACTGGCCGGGGGGGCGAGGCTCCTGCCGAGCCGCGGGCATGGACAAAGCGCGGCTCCGAGGGACCGTCGCCCTCCCGCTCCGGGGCTTTCCGCAATCAGGAACCATGTAGGAGTCCAGCTTCCATGCCCGCCCCAAAGCGCCCGCGTTTGCCCGCCCGCGTTCTTGCCAGCGCGCTGCTCTCGGCGTACGCGCTCGCGGCGGCCGCCGACCCCAGCTACTACCTGAAGAAGGCCACGTGGCAGGAGACGATGCTGGCCTCCCGTGAGGCGCTGGCGAAGGCCCAGGCCGAGGCGCCGAAGTCCTCGGCCTTCAAGCCCTACGTCACCGGCGTCGTCCGCGGCGGACAGCCCGCCCAGCAGATTTCCCTCGACGTCTCCGACCTCGGCCAGCTCTGGCTGGTTACGGATGTCGGCGGCGACAGCTACGATTGGGACCAGGCCATCTGGGCCGAGCCGCGCCTGGTCGCCAAGGACGGCACGGAGGTCTTCCTCCCCAACCTCAAGCCCGCCTCCGCCAAGGTCGGCTGGGGCAGCCTCATCACCAACGACAACCACACGAAGGCCGGCCTCCGCATCGCCAACAAGAAGTACGCCTACGGCTTCTGGGCTCACGCCCCGAGCGCCCTGTGCTTCACCCTCGGCAAGAAGTTCGCCAGGTTCGAGGCCTGGGTGGGCATCGGCGCCGAAGCTGGCTCGAACGGCTCCGTCCGATTCCACGTCCTGGATAAGGCAGACCGCACGAGCGACCTCGACGCCCTCTGGGCGCTGGTCGCCCGCGACTTCCCGGCCGCCGCCCGCGAGATGGCCTGGGAACGCGACGACCGCATCTGGGACGACGATTGGCGCGCCGGCGACCTCGCCGCCCTCGCCGCCCGCTACGCCAGAGCTGTGGCGAGCCGAGCCAAGCCGCTGGCCCCCGAGGCCCAGAAGCTCGCCCCCGCCGCCGATGCCGCGGGCCTCCAGAAGGTCCGCGAGCTATACTACCGCGCCCGCACCATCGAGGAGGGGCTGGCGAAGCTCGGCAGCCTCAAGACCGAGCCACTCCGCCTCGCAATCAACGACCTCATCGAGACGCAGGGCGACAAGTACCCGAAGGGGCGCGAGTTCCTCCAGCGCCTTGAGGCGGTGGAGAAGGGCCTCCTGAACGATGACAAGGTGGCGGACCCGGAACGCAAGGCGAAACTCGTCGAAGAGCTGGAGTCCCTCAAGCGCGAGGCCCTCCTCGCCAACCCGCTCGTCTCCTTCGACAAGCTCCTCGTCGTGCGCCGCAACGCCCGCAACCTGGCCCTGCCCGCCAACTGGCAGGGCAACTCGTGCCTGCCGCGGGGCGGCCTCGACAACGAGATATGCGTGTTCACCATGCCCAAGGCACCCTCACCCCAACCCTCTCCCCAAGGGAGAGGGAGCATGCAGACCCTCTACAGGCCCGAGGGCGGGAGGTTCGTGGGCGACGTGGACCTGCACTTCGACGCCGACCGCATCCTCTTCTCGTCCCTCGACGCCAAGAACAAGTGGCAGGTCTTCGAGATGAAGATGGACGGCACCGGCCTGCGGCAACTGACGGGCGAGCAGCCGGACGTGGATAGCTACGACGCCTGCTACCTGCCCGACGGCCGCATCATGTTCGATTCCACCGCGAGCTTCGTCGGCGTCCCCTGCGTCTTCGGCTCCTCCCACGTCGCCATGCTCTATCGCATGGACGCCGACGGAAAGAACATCCGCCAGCTCTGCTTCGAGCAGGACCACGACTGGTGCCCAACCGTCCTCAACAACGGCCGCGTCCTCTATCTCCGCTGGGAGTACTCCGACACGCCCCACTCCCAGACCCGCATCCTCTTCCACATGAATCCCGACGGCACGGAGCAAATGGAATACTACGGCAGCAACTCCTACTGGCCGAACGGCGTGTTCTACGCCCGTCCCATCCCAAACCACCCGACGAAGGTCGTGGGCATCGTCACCGGCCACCACGGCGTGCCCCGCATGGGCGAGCTGGTCATCTTCGACCCCGGCAAGGGCCGCCACGAGGCCAGCGGCGCCATCCAGCGTATCCCTGGCTACGGCAAGCCCGTCGAGCGTGTCGTCCGTGACGCCCTCGTGGACGGCTCCTGGCCCAAGTTCCTCCACCCCTATCCCCTCAGCGAGAAGCACTTCATCGTCTCGGCCAGGCCCACGCCCCAGTCGCACTGGGGCGTCTACCTGGTTGACACCTTCGACAACATGCTCCTGCTCCACGAGGAGCCGGGCTACGCCATCCTCGAGCCCGTGCCGCTCCAGAAGACTCTGAAACCGCCCGTCATCCCCGACAAGGTTGACCCCAAGCGCAAGGACGCGGTCGTGTATATGGTGGACATTTATCAGGGCGACGGCCTGAAAGGCGTGCCGCGGGGCACTGTCAAGAAGCTCCGAATCTTCGCCTACCACTTCGCCTACCACGGCATGGGCGGCCTCCTCGGCGTCGTCGGCATGGACGGCCCGTGGGACCCCAAGCGCATCGTGGGCACCGTGCCCGTCGAGCCCGACGGCTCGGCCCTCTTCCGCGTGCCCGCCAACACCCCCATCTCGGTTCAGCCCCTCGACGCCGAGGGCAAGGCGCTTCAACTGATGCGCAGTTGGATGACCGCCATGCCGGGCGAAAACCTCTCCTGCGTCGGCTGCCATGAGCCTCAGAACTCCTCGCCGCCCGCGAAGCAGACCATCGCCCTCACCAGGCCGCCCTCCGAGATCGAGCCCTGGCGCGGCCCAGCCCGCGCCTTCAGCTACCACCGCGAAGTCCAGCCCGTCGTGGACAAGTATTGCGTCGCCTGCCACGAGGGCACGAAGGCCGTCACCCTGCGCGGCGACCAGAAGCTGAAGGACTTCGGCCTCGTCACCCCCGGCAACGGGGGCGGGAACGCGGGACGCTTCTCGGCCGGCTACGCGGAGATGACCCGCTACGTCCGCAGAAACGGCATCGAGGGCGACTATCACATGCTCACGCCGCTGGAGTTCCACGCCGACACCACGGAACTGGTGCAGCTCCTTCGCAAAGGCCACTACGGCGTCAAGCTCGACGCCGAGGCCTGGGACCGCCTTGTGACCTGGATAGACCTCAACACCCCGTACTTCGGCACCTGGACCGACATGGGCCACAACCCCGGCCGCCAGCGCCAGCGCCGCCTCGAGCTCGCGAAGCTCTACGCCAACCTCGACACCGACCCCGAGGCCGACGCCGGCCAGCCCCCCGCCAAGCTCGCCGACCCCACGCCTTTTGTCTTCTCTTCTTCAATCAGCAATCAGCAATCAGCAATCAGCAATCTTCAATGTCCGGGCTGGCCTTTCGATTCGGCCGAAGCCAAGAAGAAGCAATCTGCCTCCGGCCCCGCCACCGCCCGCAGGATCGAGCTTGCCCCCGGCATCGCCCTCGACCTCGTCCTCATCCCCGCCGGCGAGTTCCTGATGGGTGACGCCGCCGGCTCCCCTGACGAGCAACCTGTCCACCGCGTCAAGATCGAGCGCCCCTTCTGGATGGGCCGCTGCGAGGTCTCAAACGAGCAATTCGCCCTCCACGACTCCGCCCACGACAGCCGCGTGGAGGACAAGAACACTTACCAATTCGGTGTGCATGGCTACCCCTGCAACGAGCCGAAGCAGCCGGTCGTCCGCCTCGCCTGGGCCGAGGCCATGGCCTTCTGCGAATGGCTCTCGAAGAAGACCGGCGAGGCGTTCACCCTGCCCACCGAGGCCCAGTGGGAATGGGCCTGCCGAGCCGGCACCGCCACCCCCTTCTGGTATGGCGGCCTCGACGCCGATTTCTCCAAGCTCGCCAACATGGCCGACGCCAAGATGCGCGAGTTCGCATCCAACCCCTACACCGTCTGGGAGCCCCAGCGCAACGCCACCAAGTACGACGACTGGATTCCCAAGGACACCCGCTTCAACGACGGGTTCCTCGTCGCCGCCCCCATCGGCTCCTACCAGCCGAACCCCTGGGGCCTCTGCGACATGCACGGCAACATGGCCGAGTGGACCCGCTCCGCCTATCGCCCGTATCCGACCGATCCGTCGGATCGGTCCGATCTGTCCGATCCCTCTGCCCCTCGCCCCTCGTCCCTCGCCCCTCCTGCCTCGTCCCTCGCCCCTCGCTACGTCGTCCGCGGCGGCTCCTGGCGCGACCGCCCTTACCGCTGCACCTCCGCCTACCGCCTCGCCTACCCCGCCTTCCAGAAGCCCTACAACGTCACCTTCCGCGTCATCTCCGAGGCCCCGGTCAAGACCGCCGCGAGGCCCGACTAAGGAGCCGCCATCGGGGCAGAGAACAGGGAGCCGCCAGGTCCTTCGCAGAACTGGCACCCTTTGGGGACACAAGACATTGCCCTGCTGGAGCGGCTCATCCGGGGCCAACCCCAGATTGTCACGCGCGAGCGGATTGCGACCTTCTTCGCTGAAACGGTCGGCAGGGATCCCTTGTTCCCGGTCGAGCCATCGTGTCTCGCCGAGAGATGGCGCGAACTGTCGGTGAAGGGGAGCGCGCGTGACTCGCCTGCTGGGTCGTGAGGCCACTGCGGAATCGCCTTGGTTGGCTGCTATTCGAACGTTCTCTCCGGGTCGCCACTACAGGTTGTGCAGCATCGCGCGCTCTGAATCTTCGGCAACTGACGAGGCGGTCAAGACCCTGGGGGCTTTGCCCCCAGACCCCCAGGATTTGCCGCTTTGCAGCCACCGGCACACCTGCTACAATCGGGCTGCTGCCGCGGAGGATAGGGCTCCGGTGGGAACCGCCCCGAGCGCCGTGGCAGTGCCATACGGCACCGGCGGCACTCTTCGGGGCGCCTCCTGGTTCCCTTGTGCCGGTGGCGCGAAAGCGAAAAATCCCAGGGGGTCTGGGGGACTGGTCCCCCAGGGCTTCGGGCTCATCGTCTCGGAAGCACTCATGAGCAAGCTGGGACAGCCGCATATGAAGGCCAGGAAGCTGGATAGGTTGTTCGATGCTGGCGAGGATATTACGCAGTACCTCGGCCTCTCCAGCGCCCGCAGGCCCAATCAAGAGCAGAAGCGGGTGAACGTGGACTTCCCCGTCTGGATGGTGGAGTCGCTGGACAGAGAGGCGAAGCGGCTCGGGGTGGCCCGCCAATCGCTGATCAAGATGCTGATTGCCCGACACATCCAACGAACCCCCTCCACTCGCTGATGCGCCACGCCTGACGGGAACCCCGCTTGACACACCGCGCCCATCGGGCTATGCTCCAACACACTGAGAGTCCGTGCATCCCAAGCCAACCGGAGGCCCCTCGCATGCGACGAATCGGCCAGCCATCGAGGCGAAGCGTTCTGAAGGGCCTTGCCACTGCCCTCGCGGCGCCCTGGGTGGTCCCCGCCTCGGCACTCGGCCAGGGCGCGGCCAAGCCGCCCAGCGACAGGGTGACGATGGGCTTCATCGGCGTCGGAGGCCAGGGCGGCGGACACCTCGCCGGCGGGGCCTGGACCTATCTGCCAGGCGGCTATCTGGGCCGCGACGACGTGCAAATCCTCGCCGTCTGCGACGTCGTGCGCTCCAAACGCGAGGGCCACACGAATCGCGTCAATGACCACTACACCAAGAAGTTCGGCAAGGACGCCTACAAGGCCTGCCAGGCATATGTGGATTTCCGCGACGTGCTCGCCCGCCCCGATATTGACGCCGTGCTCATCGGCACGCCCGAGCACTGGCACGAGGTAATGTCCACGATGGCGGCAAAGGCGGGCAAGGACGTCTACTGCGAGAAGCCCATCGCCCTGACCGTCCGCGGCGGGCGGGCGATGGCCGACGCCGTGCGCCGCTACGGCCGCGTCTACCAGGCGGGCACCCAGCAGCGGTCGGAGTACGGCGGCAAGTTCCGCTTCGCCGTCGAAATCGTCAAGAGCGGGCGCATCGGCAAGCTCGAAAAGGTCTATGCCTACCAGAGCTGCGGCACGGGCTTCGTGCCCGACGGCGCGCCGCCGGGCGCCAAGGGCACGCCCGTGCCCGAGGGCTTCGATTGGGACCTCTTCCTCGGCCCGGCCCGCTGGGCGCCCCACGGCGCGGGCGCCACGTATTTCGGGGGAGCGGGCGGCGACACCAACTGGTCGCCCCACCACTACGACATCGCGCAGTGGGGCATCGGCGCCGACGACACTGGCCCGGTGGAAATCTTCCACGAGAAGGGCACCCTGGCCTTCCGCTACGCGAGCGGCGTGGTGCTCTACGCCTGCCCCCACCCCGGCGAGGGCTGGGGGCCGGGGCGCGTCTGCTTCGTCGGCACCGAGGGGCGCGTGACCGCCGACCGCGACACCTTCTTCTCCGTGCCCGCCAGCATCGGCGCGCAGCCGGTCGGCCCCGACGAGGCGCGCGTCTACTTCGCCAACAGCCACTCGGGCAACTTCCTCGACTGCGTCCGCACCCGCAAGAAGACCATCTGCCACGAGGAGATCGCCCAGCGCTCGATGAGCGTCATCCTCCTCGGCGGCATCGCCAACCTCCTGCGGCGGCCCCTCAAGTGGGACCCGCAGAAAGAGGAGTTCATCGGCGACCCCGATGCCAATCGCTACCTCGGCGCAGCCTTCCGCGAGCCGTGGAGGGTGTGAGGACCCGATGAGGGGATGAATGGATGGGTGGATGAATGGATGAATGAAAGACGGGGGCTCAAACAAGCACCCTCTTGGGGCTTCTCTTTCATCCAATCATCCATTCATCCAATCATCCTCCTCCATAAAGGAGTTAGCCTGTGAGTGTTCACATCCGCCTCGTCTCCGCCCTTCTCCTCCTTGCCTCCACGCGCCTCGCCGCCGCGGAGACCGAGGAAGACAAGCTCATTGCCATTCTGAAGTCCGACCGGCCTGCCAACGAGCGGGCATGGGCGTGCCGCAGGCTCAAGCTCGCGGGCACCGTGAAGGCCGTCCCCGCCCTCGCCGCGTGCCTGCCCGACAAGGAGCTGGCGCACTCCGCCCGCTACGCCATCGAGACCATGCCCTACCCCGAGGCCGCCGCCGCCCTCCGCGACGCCGTGCCCAAGGCCACGGGCCTCGCCAAGGCGGGCATCATTGATTCGATTGGCGACCGGCGCGACAAGGAGGCGGTGCCGCTCCTCGCCCCGCTCGCCGCTGACGCGGATGCGAGTGTCGCCTCTTCCGCCGCAGTCGCACTGGGCAAGATCGGCGGCCCCGAGTCCATCGCCGCGCTCAAGGCCGCCCGGCCCAAGGCCCCGGATCCAGCCAAACCGGCCATCGCCGATGGCTTGCTCCTATGCGCTGACGCGCTGCTCAGGGCCGGGGACAAGACTAGGGCGGCTGTCCTGTTCAGGGAGATCAACCAGTCCTCCGAGCCGGAGCACGTCCGCACCGCGGCGACGCTCGGGATGATTCTCGCCGCCGACGACCCGGTGCCCTTGATCGGCGCCGCGTTCATTACCCCCGACCGCGGGGTCCAGCGCGGGGCGCTCGATTCCCTGCACGAGCTTAGGGGTGAGGCGGTGACCAAAGCTGCCGCAGCCCAGATTGCGAAGGCCGAGCCTGAAGTGCGGGTCGCGCTCATCGAGGTGTTGGGCCAACGGGGCGACCCGGCGGCTGCACCCGCGATCATCGAGGCCACGAAGTACGCCCAACTGCCGGTTCGCGTCGCCGCGCTTCACGCGCTCGGCTTCCTGGGCGAGCCCGCCGCCGTGCCCGTCCTGGCCGCAGCCGCTGCCAAGGGCGAGGAAGCCGCCCGCGAGGCACTGGCCCGCATCAGCGGCAAAGGCGTTCGTGAGGCGCTCGCCGCCCAGTTGAGCAATGCCGACCCGGCCATTCAGGCGGAACTCGTGCGGACGCTCGGCGCCCGGCGCGACGCGGCAGCCGTCCCCGCCCTCCTCAAGATGGCGAAGGGCAACGACGCGGCGGCCCGCGCCGCGGCGCTACGCTCCCTCGCACAACTCGCCGACGAAACGGCGGTCTTGGAGCTCATCAAGCTGCTCGCCATGGCTGCAAACAACGACGACATCGAGGCCATCGAGAAAGCCCTCGCCGCCATCTGCTCGCGGAGCAAGAAGCCCGACGCCTGCGCCGCGCCCCTGCTCTCCGCGCTGAAGACGGTGGGCGTGCCCGAAGCCCGGTGCATCTTCCTCCGCGCCCTCGGCCGGCTCAACACGCCCGATGTGCTCGCCGCCCTGCGGGCGGCCATCGAGGGCGAGGAGCCAGCGGTCCGCGACGCCGCCATCCGCACACTGGCGGAGAATGGAGGGCTCGACGTTGCTCCCGACCTGCTGCGCCTCGCCAAGGAAGCGGCGGAGCCAACTCAGCGCGTCCTAGCGCTTCGCGGGTACTGGCGCCTCGCCGGCCTGGCCTCGGCCAAGCCGCTGGAGGAGCGCTGGAAGATGTGCGAGGCTGCCATGGCCGCCTCACAGCGCCCCGAGGAGAAGAAGCTCGGGCTCACCGAGCTGGCAGGCGTGCCACACCCCGCCGCCCTCAAGCTCGCCGAATCGCTGTGCGCCGACGCCGCGGTGAAGGGCGAGGCCGAGGCGGCAGCGGTCCGCATCGCCGCCGCGCTCCTGGGCAGCCACCGAGCCGAGGCCAAGGCCGCGCTCGAACGCCTCGCCGCCGACGGCAGCCCCGCCGCCCGCGCCGCGGCCCGCAAGGCCCTCGACACCCTCGACCAGCACGTGGGCTTCATCACCGCCTGGCAGGTCGCCGGCCCCTATCGCCAGCAGGGCAAGACGTGCTCCCAACTCTTCGACGTCCCATTCGCGCCCGAGGAGCAAGGGGCGAAGGCCGAGTGGAAGGCCCTCCCGCCCCCCGCCGACCCCGCCCTCACCTGGCAGGTCGACCTCTTGCCCATCGCCGACGGCGAGCAGTGCGTCGTCTACATCCGCTCCCGCGTCTTCGTCCCCAAGGAGATCAAGGCCAACCTGGAGATCGGCTCTGACGACGGCTACAAGCTCTGGATCAACGGCAAGCTGGTTCACGCGAACAACGTCATGCGCCCCATCGTGGCCGGGCAGGATAAGGCTCAAGCCGTCCTCAAAGAGGGCGCGAACGACTTTCTTCTGAAGGTCACCCAGAACAACATGGGCTTCGCCGCCTGCGTGCGGCTCCGCAACGCCGACGGCTCGCCCGTCGAGGGTCTCCGCTTCGAGCCCGGCCCGCCCGCCAAGACCGCGCCCTGAACGGCCCGCCGGCAGACCCCTTGCGGCGCGGTCCGTCTGGCGAACCAGTTGCCTGCAACGGCCAGCGCGCGGCGCAATGAGATGGCCGGACGCAGCAGGCACGGGATCAACGGCAAGTGTAGATTCAGCCATTCTCGCACCAGGGGGGCTCCCGGGACGATAATTGCAGAGTCATATGACTCTGCAATTACTGTTCAGCCCCGGACAGCGCGAGGGATGAACGCTGGTGTAGGTCCAGCCATTTCCGCACCAGGGTGGTTCCCGGGACGATAATTGCAGAGTCATATGACTCTGCAATTGCTGTTCAGCCCCGGACAGCGCGAGGGATGAACGCTGGTGTAGGTTCAGCCATTTCCGCACCAGGGTGGCTCCCTGGACGATGATTGCAGAGTCATATGACTCTGCAATTACTGTTCAGCCCCGGACAGCGCGAGGGATGAACGCTAGTCCTAAATAGGTATTCACGATTTCGACTCGATGTAAGTCAAGTATTGACAAGGGGTTGTGTAATCATATAGAATAGGCCCCCATGAGTGGTATTGGGTACGTTTCCATACTCACGGGG
>Ga0194112_10000809_pt1 | contig 46090 bp, 44 predicted proteins | sample TA2MahC400mmetaG_FD_146191 | JGI IMG/M metagenome (GOLD analysis project Ga0194112, IMG submission 146191) | Freshwater microbial communities from Lake Tanganyika, Tanzania - TA2015016 Mahale Deep Cast 400m | ecosystem: Environmental > Aquatic > Freshwater > Lake | place: Tanzania: Lake... | reverse complement strand
TAACCCTGAGAAATCTCAAATGCAAAATCTACGATAACGAACTCGTACCACAAGAAATGACCAAACAACAAAAACAAATCGCAGACATTTTTAACATACTAATGCCTAAAACTTTGGGAATTTAGGAAATTATTGTTTACTATGTTTATGAAGAATTGGCTTCCCCCAGTGTTAGGCCCGGCGTTAGCCATGGATATCGTTCCTCTATCATTCCTGTTAGTTTTAGTGAATTCGTCTTGTATCTTGTATCCTGGTCCGCCCATTCCTGTCCCGGTAGGGTCTCCGCCTTGTATCATAAAGTCTGGTATTACCCTGTGGAATATTACTTTGTTGTAGAATCCTTGTGTTGCGAGTTTTTTAAAATTACCAGCAGTTACCGGCATGGTGTCATCGAATAGTTCTATCTGTATTTCTCCCATTGTGGTTTCTAAACTGACAATAGTATGTTTATTATTTTTCATTGTTTCCTCCTTATTACAGCCCATTATTAGCAAAGCCGTTAAGATTAGTATTAAGGCTATTTTCATGAAGGGAGTGTTAAGAAGGTTAGTTATTAAATGTTTTTGAACAAGTTTTTTATACTACTTATTGTTGTTTACAAGGATTATGGCACCTGACGTTCCGAAGGCTAAGGCTTCTAATACTGTTCTTCCTTTAGTTCTTGCTGCTGTTTTTGGGATTTTGTTATTAGCTCATGCAGGGGTTATTGATCTTCCTAAGGTTGGTCAGAAGGTTAAGTATCTTCTTGAGCCTCCTGATGATGATTCTGTAGATGATGAGCCTATGAAGTTAACTGACGGTAAGGTTAACAGCCCTTATAGTGATACTACTCTTGGTCAGATTCCTGGTCAGTTGAAGAAGCAGGGTGTTTGTTTGACTGGCTGCAGGTTTTTTGTTCAGAATGAGGACATGTTATTCCCGCCTGGACTTAAGTTTAACAGCGATCTTTCTATTACTGGCACACCTACTCGGGCTGATACTTTTACTTTTAGTTTGTGTTATAAGGATGCTGATGATTTTGATTGTTTCAGTCCTGAGTTTTCTATTACTATTAAGCCTGAGGATAAGCCTGTGATTCCTTGTGATAAGCCTTGCCCTACAGAGCCGAACCCTCCTTGTCATACGCAGCCTGAAGGCGATGGTGAATTTTCGCCGAGCGTTTCAGGAGTTCTTACTTACGAGTGTTGCACATGTCCTATTGGCACTCATCCGGATCCTTCAGGAACGATTGATAGGATTACTCCTGGCGGGCCGTATAAGATGTGTTTGTGCAATTAAATCAGTCGGAATTTTTATCTAACCGTCGGAATTCTTGAGTACTGGACAGCGCGACAAGTGTCTGGTTACGCATTTATTAATAAGTTCTTCTTTTAGAATAAGAAAATGGTGAGGAACCAAAAAGCTTATATAATAGTTTATAACATTTTATAATGAAATATAATAAAACATTACAGGAGGAGAACATGGCTCAAGCCGTTATAAACCTAGGCGAGTATGAAGACAGGATTTTGATGATAGTCAAAGGCAAGTTCGGTTTCAAGAACAAGTCTGATGCTATTAACTTCGTGATAGACAAGTTTGAAGAAGAATTCCTAGAACCGGAGCTAAAGCCTGAATTCGTGGAAAAAATCAAAAAGATAGAGAAAGAGAAAGGCATAAAATTCAAGAGCATAGATGAGTTGAGATCTATAATCGAGAAATAAAAAAATGCGCAGCTACGAAATCAAGCCTTCTTTAAAGAAGATATTAAAAAAAGTTTCAAAGAAGGATAAAATTGCATACGAACAGATTCTTAAGAAAATTGAAGAGATTATCAATTCTCATGATGTCAACCATTACAAAAACTTGAAAAAGCCATTACAAGAATTCAAAAGAATCCACATAAAAACCTCTTTTGTCTTAACATTCAAATACATAGAGTCAGAAGACAAGATAATATTTTATCATTTCGACCATCACGATGATGTTTATAAGCAACACATTATGGAATAACATACGAACCCTGAGGGAAAAGTTCAAGAGTTACGAAAAATGAATATCATAAACCACAAATCAAAGACTTTTTATAAAAGAACGATAAATATTATATATAAGATTAGCATACCTATTTCGAAGCAAAAAAGGAGGAAAAACATACCTTGACTATAATCAAGAAAATACGTCTTAAAGGATTTAAGTCTTTTGCAAAACCTACCGAGATATTACTAGGAGATAAATATAACGTTTTTTTAGGTGCTAATGGTACGGGCAAGTCGAACATTGCAGATTCTATGTGTTTCGTACTCGGTAAAACTAGCGCTAAGAGTATGCGTGCGGAAAAATCCGCAAACCTCGTCTATAACGGCGGAAAGACAGGCACTCCTGCTAACGAGGCAGAATGCTCAATAGTCTTTGATAATTCTAAGAAAACCTTCCCAGTAGAAAAAGACGAAATAACCATAACGAGGAAGGTTAAGAAAAAGACAGGCAACAGTATTTACAAGTTAAACGATGAAGTAGTCACGAGACAGCAAATAGTAGACCTGTTAAGATCAGCCAACATAGAGCCGGACGGCCATAACATAATACTACAAGGAGACATCGTGCGTTTCATGGAGATGAAGCCTGAAGAAAGAAGAGAACTAGTGGAAGAGATTTCAGGAATTTCAGTCTGGGAGGATAAGAAACACAAGGCACTTCTTGATTTGCAAAGCGTTGATGAAAGGCTGAAAGAAGCTCATATCATGCTGTCAGAAAGAGAGACGCATCTTAAAGAGTTGAAGAAGGACAGGGACCAAGCCTTGAAATACAAAGAATTAGAGGCGAATGCTAAAGACAACAAGGCAACATGGTTACATTTACAGATCAAAGACAGGGAGGAGAAGAAGCAGGAAGTAGAATCAAGAATCAGCAAACAAACTCAAGAGCTTAACAAATCAAACGAGAAAATCACAGAATTAACAAATCTAATAACACAAAAACAGGAAGAGATCAAAAAATTAGAAGAAGAGCTAGAGCAGAAAGGCGACACTGAAAAGAACAAGCTCGTGAAAGACATGCTCGACCTGAAAGACGAGATGGCCAAGCACGAAGCAAGATTAACCACTTGCAAAGGCGAGATACAAAAGATCATAACAAAAATACCTGAACTGAGAAAAGGCATGCAAGAGCATGATGAGAAAATCGATGGTTTAGACCTGCAAAGACAAGACTTAAACAATAAGATAAAAGAATTAACAGATGAGGAAAAAAAGATACATGCAGAAATCAACACTTTCAAGACGAAATATGGGATTAAAGACGAAAGCTTCGACACGGTAGACAAATTAGACAAAGAAATTGAGAAGAAACAGGAAGAATTGTTAAAAGAACAGGGTGAGAAACAAAACCTGATAAACCAGAAAACAGCATTAGAATTACAGATAAAAACTGCGGAAGAAAAGATAAAAGAGATATTAAACCTTAAGAAAGAAGATCAGGAAAAACTTAACAAGTTAAAGGACAAGAGGCAGGAATTCGGCAAGGTAGTGAAAGAAATTTCTACAAGGGAAGAAAAAGACTCAGAATATTTCTCAAAACTTGCTAATGTAAGGAAAGACTTGGCAAAAGTGTCTGAAGAGGTTTCAAAACTTAGCATCAGACAGAGTAACATGCGGGAGTTCATCACCAGTGATAGTTCGGTTAAGAAAGTCTTAGAGATGGGCAAAGGAGTACACGGGGTAGTTTCAGAGCTTGGAGAGATAGATCCTAAATACTCGATGGCTTTAGACATAGCAGCCGGTTCAAGGACGAAAAACGTAGTAGTGGACACTGACGAGACGGCAGCCAAATGCATCAATTACTTAAAAGAAAAAAAGCTAGGAGTGGTTACTTTCTTGCCTTTGAACAAGATAAGACCGATACCAATACATCCTAATGTAAGAGAAATATTGAACAAGAAAGGAGTCATCGACTTAGCAGTAAACTTAGTAAGTTACGATCCTAAATTCAAAGATGTCTTCTCATATGTTTTCGGAAACACAGTAATAGTACAAGATATCAACACTGCGAGAAGAATCGGGGTAGGAACTGCTAGGATGGTGACTTTAGAAGGAGACCTGATAGAACAGTCAGGAGCTATGACAGGAGGCCACAGGTTCAGAAAAGCAGGAGTCTTCAAAGAAAAAGAACTCAAAACTAACTTACAAAAATTGATACATGAAGAGTCAAACCTGAAAAAACAGTCAGAAGACTTAGAAGCGTTAAAACTAGAAAACCAAAACCACTTCTGGAATCTTAAAGAGAAGAAAGCAATCCTAGAAGGAGAAATAAAAACATTAGAGAACAGTGTAGGTGTCTCGCAAGACTTGAAAAAATTCGAAGACGACAAGGAAGACATGGCAGGTAAGATAAAAAACATACTTGAAAATGTTAAACATTCACAATCTAAAACAGACTCTTACCATAAAGAGGTAGAACAGTTAAAACAACAAAGAAATGTTCTGAGAGAGAAGCTGAAACACCCTGAAATAACTGAAGGGATGAAACAGTTCGATGAGAGGAAACAAAAGATCAGCCAAGGAATGATAGAATCCAGGACAGAGATAAAAAGAATCAACGACATGATAGAATTATACCACAAGTCAGAGATACAAAAGATAAAAGAAATAATAACAGGTCATGAGAAGGAGCAAAAAGGCTTTGAAGAAGAGATAAAAAAATTAGTAGAAGTGTTAAAGACTAAAGGCTCAGAGTTCAGAACTAAAGAAAAAGCCGAGAGGAAGTTCCACGTAGAATTCAAATCATTATACGCAAAAAAGACTAAACTGATAGAATACAAGCAAAAGCAAGAGAATAACAAGATCAGAGAGGAAGAAAACGTAAAAGCAGTGCAGGAAAGGATCAACAGGTTCAACCTAGACAGGGCCAAGGTAGAATCAGAACTTACCGGGCTGAATGAACAGTTCAAAGATTATGCTGACGCTAAGATAAGAAGAGGCGTAGAGATTGCAGACTTAGAGTATGAGATGAAAAAATTTGATAGATTAATGAAAGAGATGGGCAACGTAAACCTCAGAGCGTTAGAAGTCTACGAAGAGATACAAAGTAAATACAATGAAGTGTTAGAGAAGAAAGATAAGCTGAAATCAGAAAAAGAAGACGTGATAACTTTCATGAAAGAGATTGACGGCAAGAAACAGTATAATTTCATGAAAACCTTCAAATTGTTGCAGCAGAAATTCCAAGAAAGCTTCGCACAAATATCTGCAAAAGGTGAAGCGATCTTAGAATTAGAAAACAAGGAGAACGTTTTCGAAGGCGGAGTAGACATTAAGGTAAGAATTATTGGCAACAGGTACTTAGACATTAAATCATTATCCGGCGGGGAAAAGACTTTAGCAGCCTTGGCGTTCATATTCGCGATTCAAGAGTTCAACCCTGCAAGCTTCTACTTAATGGATGAAGTAGACGCTTCATTGGATAAGAGGAATTCAGAAATGTTATCCAAGCTAATAAAGAAGTATTCTGATAAGGCACAGTATATAGTCATTTCTCACAACGACCAGTTGATTACAGAAGCCGACCAGATATATGGTATATCAATGCAAGACGGTGTTAGTAAGATAGTAAGCCTAAAAATTTAAACCGAATTAAGACCTACTTCTCTTACAAGATCTGATTCTTCTTTATCCAACCATTCAATAACTTTTTCATTAACAAAATCACACTTTAAAATCTCCTTCAAAATCATTTTCTTGGTAAAAGACGTTCTGCTTTGGAAATATTCTATGAACTTATCCGAATTTTTTTTATACAGTTCTAAAGCAACTTCTTGAGGAATCCTGTTTTTATAATCCCCTTCGGGAGTTAACCAATTATAACAAAATAAGCAAGAGCCTTCAAAGTCTTTAGTATATTTGATGAACAATTCGTTTTCCCAATTTGTGCATTTGTAGAGCCTTTCTGATTTTTCCCAATTCCTGCATTTGTAAAGTCTGCCTGATTTTTCACTCCATGCTTGCTTAGGCTCTGACTTTATCGGGTCATAATTCTTGCAAACATCAGGGATTGCAGTTTCCAATCCGCCGTTTATCCCTTTGGACATTTTTTACCTCGATTAAATAATGTTTAATCCTACTTCTCTGACAAGATTCGACCAATGCTCATCTAAATATTTGACAACTTTTTCATTAACAAAGTCGCATTCAAGAATTCCTTCTAAGATCTTCTTCTTGTCATTGTGGTTTCTTCGTTTCTGGAAGAACCTTATGAACTTTTCACTGTCAGTCTTGTACAGGTTGACATAGTACTTCATCATCTTTTCAGGAGTTGACTTGTATCCATGGTCTTCGCCGTCGTGGTTCACCCAGTTACAACAGAACAGGCAGCCGAATTCCATACCTTCATGGCTCTCGAAATTGTTACACTCGTAAACTTTTCTGTTAGCATACTCGATGTCTTTCGGCTTTGACTTTATAGGGTCGTAGTTCTTGCAGATGTCTGGTATCAGCGTACCTCCCTTATATGAGCTGTGGTTCCGTGTAAGCTCTTTGTTAGGCTTGCTAGTATAACTTGATGTCGGGTAAGCGTCAAACCGCGGGACTATAGGACCAAATTTGCAGTTTATAGGCAACGGAACAGAACTGGGCTTGCAACCAATCTTTACCTCATGAGGGTTACCATCCGGTCCTTTACCTATTCCTTTGTACATGTTTTCCGCCTTTTGTTAAGAAAAGAATATTATAAAAAAATAAAAAATGTTTAGTAGTATGCTTGTCCTTCGTTGTTGCCTGGTATTTCTTCCTCTTCGTCTTTGCTCATCTTGTTGAATGCTATGATGAGCCCAAGGATTACTAACAACACTACTAATACTCCGAATCCTATGACTAAAGCATTTTTCAGGCTTGCGAAGTTAGTCTGCCCGTTAGTTGTAGTTGCGCCTGTAACACTTGAGGTTGTTCCTGTTACGTCTGCTGTTAAGGTCTTTTCAGCAACTATTGCGTTGCCTGCTTTTACCTTTGCTGTGAACGTGTGTGTTCCTGCTTCTGCATCTGTTTTTGGCTTGACGTATAAGAACATTTCGCCTGTAGAGTCTGGTGTTAATGTTATCATTGCTGGTTCGACTCTTGTGGTGGCCCAAAGGTCTGCTCCTGCTATTTCTAATGAGTAGATTGCCACGTCATTTCCTATGTTGGCGACCATTATCTTATATGGCACTTCTATGCCTGTAGTTGCTTGTTTGCTTGAACCGTCTATGTTTATCAGGGTTGCCGGAGCTTGTTCAGTTGTGGTTGCTTCAGCAGCTTTGATATGTATGGTTTCTGTTGCTGTAACAGTTTCGTGTCCTTTAGCATAGCTTACTAATATTTTAAGCTCGTAATTTCCTGCTTTAGCGTCTGAAGGTATTACTAGTTTCATTTCAGGAGTTGAGTCTGATGTTTCAGGTTCCCCATCGTCATCATCCATTTCTTCTGAACCTAGTTCGTCTATATAGTCTTTGGCTGTGACTCCTAATTCTGGTATGCTGAGAGTGACTTTGATGTCTTCTTCTTTTTCAGACCCTGCGTTCTTAACTCTTACTGTTGCGAAGACAGCTGCTCCAGCTACTACACTGCTAGGCCTTAATATTATGTCATCTATTACTAGCTTGTGTTTTTCTGGGCTTATTTTCAGGTTGTATTCTTCGCTTATGTAGATGTCATGTTTGTTTGACAATTCTATGTGTAATTTGTATTTGTCTCTTGCTTCCATATCTGATGGTAGTTCTAATTGTAATTTTTTTGATATGGTATCGCCAGGGTCCATCTTGTTGAGTTTGCTGGAGACTTCGATATCGTCCCAGTCGTATCCGCTGACCCATGCTTTTAGTTTTAGGTCTTCACGGTTTACAGTTGGGTCTGTGCCTGCCATCCATTCGACGTAAACATCTACTGTGTCCCCTCTTTCAACATAAACTGTGTTAGCGCTTGTCATTTGCACGCCTTCGACTTTTACTTGGTCGAAAGATTCATCATCTGCTAATGCTGTGCTTCCAATTACTAACAATCCGACTATTAATATTAGGATTGCTGCAAATTTCTTTATTGTTTTCATTTTTATCCTCCTTAATACTTCATCAAAAAAGTGTTACTACTGGGTTGTTGTGAACCGTATATAAACTTTTCGGTAGCTTCTGCACCGTGCAAAGTCCTACGCGGCATCGTCGGTGACGTCTCGACTGGCTTGTGAGACACCTCAGGTATTCCAGTAGTATCATAATAAACATCCTTCCCCCCACCAAGGTTTTTCTTCTTTTTTTTAGTGTTCTTGAAAAAATAGAGCACCATAAAAACACCTAGTATTAATAACAAGAACAAGAACCCTATAAGCAATCCTAAGACTCCTTCTAGGTTAAAACTATTCTGCCCTTGAGTTGAAGTATTACCAGAAGCTGTTCCAACAGTGACTAAAGCGCCGGTAACTTCATTATCCTCATCGTCAGGTGTTCCTGCGCCAGAACCTGAACTTACAAAAGTATCACTTATTACTTTAAAACTCCTGTATTCAGAATCCTTGTAACCATCATCGTTCTTAACACTTATTTGGAAGTCATAATCTCCAGGCTTAGTATTCTTAGGTATTAAAACATTAATTCCTGAAACCCTGCTGAACTTCTCATAAACTCCTAAATCATCAATCCTTACGCTAGTAACTATCCCCTCCTTAAGGCCTTTCACTTTTATACTTATATGCAAGTAATCTCCCGGTTTTACCTTATCATCATAAGTTATGCTCATTATAGTAAGCCCACCCTCATCTTTCTCATCATCGTCATCATCATCCGGGTCATCAGGCGCAACCCCAGCTTCTACTTCGAATACTGCAGAGTCCGAAACTGTCAAACCCCCAGTATCCGTTGCTGTAAAAATCAAAGTTTCAGAACCAATCCATCCACAATCATACGTTATACTAACAACATGATCATAAGATATGCTAACGCTTAAATGATCATTGCCGGTAACAGCCCATGAAATCTCATCATCAGTATCATGAGAATCTGTCACGTAATCATCCAAGTCAAAAGTTGAAAAAGCATCACAACTATCTACCTTCTGCCCAGGTATATCGGATAAGACCGGAGCAGTATTAGCTGAAACGCATTCCGTAACAGTAAAAACTGCATCATAAGACGCTGACAAACCATCAGGATCAGTAGCAGTAAAAGTTACAGTCTCACTACCTACAAAACCTGCAGGGTAAAAAACAGTAACTGTACGATCTGAAAGGTCAACAGTTATTATCAATTGAGTATTTCCAGTAACCGTCCATGTTAACTCATCATCAGTATTATCAACATCTGAAACTATATCATCCAAGTCAAAAGTAGCGAATTGACTGCAAGAATCTATAGTCTGGTCTAAGACACCTGCCGCAACGCTTACTGCAGGAGCGTCATTAACAGGCGTTACAGTAATTCTAAAAGTGTCAGTATCAGTAAGTCCTTCAGGATCCATCACTCGTACTACAATGTCAGAATAACCATACTCGTCTGTTTGAGTAGTGCAGTCGATATACCTGTTAGAATCTAATACGCAATTAACTATTCCTGCATTGCTCTGCGATATTATCGTGAAAGTAAGCCCAGAATCTGGAGTTTCAGCATCACTAGCATAAAACCATAAATCAGCTATATCATTATGCAGCCCTGAATCTTCAACAAAACTCAAGTCTAACAAACCATCAATTACTGGTGCAGTATTTACAGGAATTACAGGACTTATACTAATCCATAATTCTCTAGTGTTGATTATCTTATTATTCTGATTACATATGCTGTCAACAGGGTCTGTGCTTAACACTATCTTATAACTTCCAGGCGTCAAGTATGAAGTGTCAAGGCTGAAAGTCACGCTTTGATCATCATCTTGGTATACGCTCTTAGTCTGCGAAGGCAATGCCTTTACTAAGCTTCCTACGCTGTCGTAAACTTTTAACGAAGCTAATATGTCTGATGTGAAATAATCAATATGAGAGCTCGGGTAATACTTAGGTGATTGAGGATGGTCATCACTTACTGTGAAAGCACTAGTGATAGGAGCACTTATTATAATAGTCTCACCCAGTGTGGGATTAGTGTCAGAAACTGATAAAGTTCCAATGGTTGACTCACAATAATCTTTCTTAGTGAAACTGCTTGTAAAACTAGTAGTCCAGTCTCCCCAAGCGTTAAGAGTATAACCTATCGGCCTGTAGCCGGGTTTGTAAAAATATGCTGCGTGATAAGCATTACCTGATATGGTATAATACATGTGATAAGTGTATCCTGAAGAAGTGCCATATAACATTCTTGAACCTACGCTGCTGCAAACGCTATTGCCACAAGGGTAGAGTTCTACCTCATAGTTTTGTTTGTTCATAGTCCAGTCTATGTTTACACTATAAGCTAATACGCTGGCGCTTGTGATTATGAGTGTTAATATTAATAGTAATGCTTTGAACAGTTTCATCTTACATTGATCCTCCGCCGCCAGATCCTCCGCTACCGGATCCTGAGCCTGATCCGCTTGATCCGCCGTCTCCGCCGCCGTTGAATCCTTGGTTAACGATGGAATAAACCATTACTTTTCCTTCTTTCATGTTGACTATTCTCTTGTTTAATGAGTCTGTGAATATTATTCCTAAGATTTCTCCGGCTTTGTTCTTTATGTACTCTGCCCTTAGTGCGATTCTTCCTGAGCCGAACATGTTGTTCTTTTCCATCATATCCACTAAGTCCCCCAGTTCTTTCTTAGTCTCTACGTCTTCCCACATCAAGTCTCCTGACATGGCTGTGTCGAACCTTATCTTATCAGATCCTTTCTTATGAAGTACTATCGCTCCTGGGTCGTACCACATTCCTGAGAAGAACACGTCGTACTTGCTGAGGTCTATGTCTCCTTTCTTGAACTTGCCAGTCCATTCTTTTTCGCTTAACAATGACTCCATCGGTGTTGCTGGTGTTCCTTTACCAATTTCTGGCACTGATGGTTTTTCTTCTTTTACGACTGGAGGTTCATACTTAGGCTGTTCTTTTCTTATTGGCGGTTGTTCTTTCTTGATTATCGGTGGCTGATACTTAGGCTGTTCTTTCTTTATCACTGGCGGTGTTTGTTTTTTGATTATAGGTTTTTGAGGTTGTGGTTTCTTTATTACCTGTTCTTGTTTTATAGGCTGGGGTGCAGGTTTAACTACTGGTTTTGTCATGCAGTAATAAGTTAGTAATGACCCTACTGCTGCTCCTGCCAAGAATGTTACACCATACTTCCAGTATTTCTTAGCGAATCCTTTTGTAGAATTATATGCATTAGATGCTGTGTTCTTGGTTGACTGGTACATCTTGGATATAAGACTAGGTGTTGATGTAGTTGATGCTGTAGTTGAAGTTGTTTGAGGCGCTTGAGGTATAATACCCAGTGTTGGAATGACTGTTTTTTTCTGTTGTGCGACAGCTTTTGGTGTTTGTACATAATCGTCTAAAGTTGTATAGTTTGTTGAGCCCATCGGCATCGGGGTTGTTTCGTCCATTGCTATATATTCTAATGTCTTTCCTAAGTGGCCTATTCTTTTCTTCCTTACTTCATCTTTGTATTTAGATTTAGAATTTCTTTTCTTGTCGAGCTTTAAGTCGTATTCTACGAATGTTCTTGCCAGGTCTATTAAGTATTTCCTTTGTTCTGGCGTTGTGTCTGTTCCTTCTGCGTTTTTAAGGTATGATTCTGCAGCTTCGTACCTGTCTTTTAGTTTGTGCAGCTTTTTACTTCTTTTACCGTCTTTGTCTTTTCCTCGGTAAATATTCCTTAGTTCAGAATATTGATCAGGTACTTTAGAATATTTTTGGTCTACTGCCTCTATCTTTTTCTCAAGATAATGTTTTGGTTTTGACATTTTTATTCCTCCTGAATATTCAATTTTAAGCATCTATGACTTTCAATCCCTTGGACGGGCCTAAATGCCCTTTTAGTTTTTTCTTATAGGGTGTTACGAGTCTAGACAATAAATCCTTTTTACTTGAAGACATGTATGGTGGCATTCCGCAAATTTCAATCAGATCATGACCTGCAGAAAGCAGATCTTCTTCTTTTGGTCCATAAAATGAAATTTCATATTTTGATTTGTCATAAGGTTGTATAACTTCTACCATTAGTGTATAGTTTGATTCTGTTAGCTCCCACCATTTTCCTATTTTTTCGTTGAAATCATTGGTGCTTTTAAGTTCTTCTTTGCTTAACTTTCCACTAGGCATAAAGTACTCAAACATGATTATAGGTACTTTCATTGTTTTTGCCATTTTTATTTCCCTTATTTGCCCCTTTTCCTAATTTATAATAGGTTCTTAATACCTGCTTGTACGACTTTATTAATCCCCAGGCACTTTTCGATTGTTTGACTTAAACTCTCACTTGCTTTTTGGAATTTCTCTTGAGGATTAAACCCGTATTCGACAGGCTCTCCGTTGAGCAATTTTTTATAAGCTGTGGCTGTACGCCCGTTCTCTTCTAGGCATATTTCGACTGTTTTTCTTAGCCTCTCACTTGCTTCTGTAAATTTTTCTTGTAGGTATGCATAATTTTTTTCCATTTTCATATTCCCCCTTGAGTCGATATTTTGTTAGTATATTCCTGAATTCGCTTATATTTAAACCTTTCGTTTTTGTTACCACTCAACAGAAGTAAAATGGTGGGAACGTGGGGATTTGAACCCCAATCCACCGGTGTCTTCCTTTTCTTCATCGCGTAAAACGCTCAGCACTCCGGTACTTAAAAGCCTGGAGCCGGTAGTAATAGCCAAGGTTGTACCCACCTTTGTTAAAGATGGTTTATACTACGTTCCCGTAAATCTTCCTCTGATAGTATTCTGACTCTCAAATTATCTATATAAATATTTCTGCCGTTTTTTCTTTTTGGAAAGCTTTGTTTTAGGCATATCAAAAGACCTTCTTTATAATTCAGTGCTTTCATATATCTTATTAATTGTTTAATCTCAAACATGGTGATATTATTCTTGCCCCTAAAGTCTTTTATTTCAACCACGAATATTTGGTTATTATAGTTAAATAAGCAATCGACTATTCCTGCAGAAGTTCTAATTTTTGATTCCACTTCCCCCAGGCCATTTAATTTTTTAATTATACTCTTCTCAAACTTATTACATCTTGCTATTACAAATGGGTCCATCACTCCAGATGTTACTTCTTTTTGAGGATATTTGATCTTTGCTTTTTTGTAAGCATTGATTATTGTACCAAAAGTTCTAGAAACATTTACTTTTGTATTCTCTTGAATTTGTATAACTGTACATCCTGGATGATTTTTGATAAAGTTTATAACATCTTTTTTTTGTTCTTTTTTGTTTCTTTTGGTTAAGTTTTTTGATAGTTTTACATTCGCATCTTCATAGGCCGCTTTCATATTTTTGTATAGTCTTTCAACCTTAATCTTTGTATCATTTTTTATGTCCTTATAAGTACAGTTAGGATTAGCCTGAATATATTTTTTAACCACCTCTCTTTTTAGGAGTAATTTAGGATTATTCTTAGTCTTTATTTATACCACCTTATTACCAGAATATGTGTAAAATTTCTTTATAAATACATAACCACACACTTGTCGCGCTGTCCACTACTCAAAGATTTTCGGAAAAAAGAGAAAAATACACATTCTACATAGATTATGTTATCACTATACAGTGACTACAAAAACAAAGGTTTATATAGTTCTGCAACACGTATATAAGGTAGAATCATCAGTATAGAAACAAGACCATGAAACTAGAAAAACTAACTGAAAAAGAGAAAGTGGAAGAGCTAGACTATACTAAATATGACACATTTCTCGAAATAAACCAACTCTTAGCAGAAGAACTAGGCAAAAAATGCGAGAGACACGACGCAGGAGACAAAACAGAAGACGAATATTTAGAAGAAACCTTAGAAAGACTAGCAGTACTAATAGCTAATACAAGAGGAAGATACGAAAGAAACAAGATAAAATTCAAAGAAGAAGACATATTCTCATACAAGAAATTGCAAAAAAGGTTCCCTCTAACCCTTACTGGATTAAAAAAGGCTTACAAATTTGGACTAACTGGAATACAATCAGAAGAACTGATAAAAAACGCAACAACTTCAATGTTAAAAGCCATAGAAACCAAGCTTAGCGAAATACCAAATTACGATCCTAAATACAAATCAAAAGAACTAGACAAGTCAATACGAACAACCTTGAAAAAAGTAAGCGAATACGCCCAAATCGGAACAAGATTAGGAAAGATACTAACAGGAATGGAAATGGAAAGAAAAGGACTATTAGTACAATCTGGGATGGAACAACTGACAAAAACCAAAGACTTGATGAAAAAAATCAAGAACGAACATATTGACAAGATAATAAAACCATTAGTTGACATGCACGCCGAAATCTATGGACTGCCTTTCAACGGGAACTCATATGCTTTCCTCGGAGGATCAGGAGAAAAAATAGACTGGACAGTAAGCCTAGCAAAGATGATTCTAGATTATAAGGATATAATCACCGAAGCTCAAGTAGCAGGAAGAAAAAAATTCCTAAGCGCAAGAACAGGCGGAGAATTACACATACAAAGAGACGCAGAAATTATGAATAAGACAGTAAAAGAACAAGGACTAGCACCAACCATATCAGACCTGCTAGCCAGAGATGGTGATTTTGAAAGAGATACAAACCAGATAAAATCGCCGTTCGAAGGATTAGAAGACAGGCTACACGCATTAGGACTAGGGTACGAACTGTCCAAGAAAATGTCACAATACTTATCAGAACAGATATTATGCAGAGGAACAACCACGACTAAAAATCCTAAAGAACAGAACATTTACAAAACATTAGCAAAAAAGATCAACACAGAAGACGGAAACTGCATGGACGAATACGCCAAAGCAATGAAAACACTTTTAGAAAACATTTCAGGGAAGAAAATACCTGACTTCGCATTCAGTTACTTCTCAAAAGAAGAAGCGCCAATAGCAAACGCCATCTCAGGATGGGTGTTAGTAACCAAGAAAGGAAAGGACGGTAAAAGTAAGATTATACACGAAGACCAAAGAAACATAAGCTTAGAAGAACTTTTAGAAACTGCCAAGAAACAATTCACAAAGAAAGAATATGAGATATTAGTAACAGAAAACACAGGAGTATGCTTCACATTCGATTTCTTAATGGGCTACACAGTAACATCAAACTTCAAAGGATTGATAGAAGCGCAAAACAATTTCGAAGAAGTAAGCAAAGCTGACAAACTAGCAGGACTCTTATACAAAACAGAAGTACTAGCTCACGAAACAACTCACGCTTCACAGATAAACTCTAAGCTTATGTGGAGAAACTTAGCTATGAACGCAGCAACGCACATAGCAAAATTAGCTCTGAAATGGTATAAAGAAGGCAAGCTAGACTGTGAAGTCTCAGAAGGAATAAACTGTTTCAAAAAACAGACTTACAGACAAGAACTTGTAGACTATTTAGAAGAGATAAGCGCACAAGCATTAGGATTAGGAGAAGAAGCAGAAAAATACAGACAGAAAGGAATATACGACGCAATAATCGAAAAAGGAGCTAAGCTAAGAAGAGACGGCAACTTCAACCAAGAATACTTCTCAAAAATAAGACTAGAAAACTCAAAAGCAGCAGATTTCACGAAAAGGATTAAAAAAGCTCTAAAAAACAAAAGCTTGAAAGGCTTAAGAGAATTAAAAAGACAGGCAGATGATTACAGCGAAGAAATATCAAGCATGGTAGAAACTATGGCTGAGACTTTCGGAATAACCGCCACTAAAGATTTCATAAAAAACTATCCTCAAGACCTTCCTGAAAAAGAAAAACAAAGATACTCTAAAGACTTAGTAGACAGCATAATCGGCTTAGGTTTAAGAGCGGAGAAATTTGCTAAAATATCTTCAAAATACAAAGAATACAACGAAAAGATGGAAAAAGAACTTAACAAAGAAGGAATGACATATAGAAGGATATTAACTAAATACGGAGATTCTAAACCGGTAACACAAAAGCTGATGAAACTCGGATACAGCCCATTAAACCCTGAAAGATCTTACGAAGACATGCAAGAACTAGAAAGAAGAGTAAAAAAGTATAATAAAACTCATAAGAAAAATATAAGCATGGAAGAAGTATACTTACCATTAAACAACGGAAAAGCACAACTAGACATCAGATACAGGAAAAATATACCAATATACATGAAAGTCGTAGAAAAATACGGTCCTGAAAAAGCTCACGAACTAATGCTAAACGCAGAATCATTGAAAGAAATAGAAAGACTGGTAAAATATTAATTTTTATTCTTCGCTTTTAGCAATAACCCTAGTAATATTAGTAATCTTATCTCCTTCATCTAGTGCCATTATCCTGACGCCTTGAGTAGCCCTGCCGATGATAGAAATATCTTTGACAGGAACTCTTATGACTTGGCCTTTCTTGGTGACTACTAGTATCTCATCGTCTTCTTTGACTGTTTTGATTCCTATGACGTCGCCGTTCCTCTCGCTCGTCTTGATGTTGATAACGCCTGAACCGCCTCTTTTGATAAGCGTATATTCTCCCATCTCTGTTCTCTTACCATAACCGTTTTCAGTAACAGTCAGCAAAGCGCCTGCTTCTAAGGCGACTTCCATGCCTACTACTTCGTCTTTTCCTTTAAGCTTTATTCCTTTTACACCCATTCCTGTCCTGCCTATGACTGATACGTCTTGCTCGTTGAACTTTACAGCTATTCCTTTCTTAGTGGCAACGACTATGTTTAGTACTCCTGGCGTTAGCAATACTTTGACGAGCTCATCGCCTTCTCTTAGTTTTATAGCAGCTATGCCACCTTTTCTAGGGTTCGAGTATTCTATTAGTTTAGTTTTCTTAACCAGTCCTTTCTTCGTTGCCATTAGTAAGAAATGTTTCTCGTCGAATTCTGAGATAGGTATCATCGCTGTTATCCTCTCGTCCTTCTCGATGGATATCAAGTTTATGATCGCTTTTCCTTTTGAGTATCTGGAGGCTGTCGGGATGTTGTAAGCTTTTAGCCAGTGGACTTTTCCCTTGTTGGTGAAGAATAATATGTAATGATGGTTTGAAGTTATGAAGACGTGTTCTACAGCGTCCTCTTCTTTCAGCTCTGTTGTCCTTACTCCTTTGCCTCCTCTTTTCTGCTGCTTGTAAGCCTGCATCGGCAGTTTCTTAATATATCCTGAGTGTGTTATTGTTACTGCTACGTCTTCTTCAGGTATCATGTCTTCTATGTCTATCTCTTCTTCTTGTTCTATTATGTCAGTCTTTCTGTCGTCGGAGAAAGTGTTCTTTAGCTCTTCAAGCTCTGACTTTATAATCCCAAATATCTTATTCTCAGAGGATAATATGTCTCTTAATTTTTGCATCAAAATCACAGTGTTTTGATAATCATTGTTGATGCCTTCTTGTTCTAAAGAGGTCAATCTTTGCAACTTCATGTCAAGAATAGCTTGCGCTTGCTTATCAGTGAGCTTAAAACCTTGTATCAAACGAGCCTTAGCCTCGTTACCATCCTTAGAAGACTTAATCGTTTTTATCACAGGGTCTATCTGCTGCAAAGCGATTCGTAAACCTTCCAAGATGTGCGCTTTTTCTTCAGCCTTAGTAAGGTCAAACTTAGTCCTTCTAGTAACGACGTCCTTCCTATGGTTTACATAATAAGTTATCAAATCTTTCAAGCATAAGACTTTCGGCTGGCCGTCTACTAAAGCTATGTTAATGATTCCAAAAGTCGTCTGCAGCTGAGAAGTATGATACAACTGGTTCAAGACTACGTTCTCATCAAATCCTTTTTTCAGGTCAAATACTACTCTTATCCCATGCCTGTCAGACTCATCCCTTATGTCGCTTATCCCTTCTATCTTCTTGTCGCGTACGAGGTCAGCGATGTTCTCTATCATCATAGACTTGTTGACCTGGTAAGGTATTTCCGAGACTACTATCCTCTTCCTATCTCCTTTATCCTCTACTTCAGTCCTTGCCCTCAAGACTAATCTTCCCCTTCCAGAAGTGTAAGCATCAATTATCCCTTTTCTTCCGCAGATGTAGCCTCCTGTAGGGAAGTCAGGCCCTGGTATTATCTTTAAAAGCTCAGAAACGTGAATATTAGGGTTATCGATAAATAATATTATAGCATCGCAAACTTCCCTGATATTATGGGGTGCCATGTTGGTAGCCATGCCTACAGCGATTCCAGAGCTGCCGTTGATAAGTAGATTAGGAACTTTAGAAGGCAATACTACGGGCTCTTTGTCAGAGCCGTCATAATTAGAAATGAAATCAACAGTCTCTTTTTCAATGTCGTGCAACACGTTTTCCGACAGCTTAGTCATCCTAGCTTCGCTGTAACGCATCGCACTCGCAGAATCACCATCAATCGAGTTGTGTACGAAAATTCCGGAAGCTAAAGAAAAATTATGCGTTCCTTCTATTGTTAAATCATAAACGTCAGATTCCTCTTCTAGGAATTCTATCCCAACTATCTTGTGGTTATACCTTCTCGCATGTTCAATAATTTCAGAAAAATTACCAAAATATTTTACAGCATTTTCAACCTTAGGAATACCATTGTTACGTCTCTCAGCTTCATACACTTCAGGAGTTATAATCCCATATTTGCTAAGAAGAGAATTAACATAACCCAGTATTTTGCTTTTAATAACTGCCTCTTTGTATTTATCGTCCTGCCATTTCTTTCTAAGCGAAATCTTAGCTTTAGCAGCCAAATCTTTCATACAATTAGGATTTTCTTTCAAGCGGCGTTTGTTCCGTTCACTTACGGATTTACTAATTTTTTCGCGGAATTCAGGATTTTGCCATTGGGCTAATGCTTTTTCTTGGTGAAGACGTTTAATATCAGGGTTTTTCCACAAGTTTTTGGCTATTCTCTTGAAATGGTCTGGTGGAAACTTAGACCTGTACGCTTCATCTTTCCACCTTCGTTTGGATTCTTCGCTCATCTTTTTTTTATAATCCGGGTTTTGCCACATTTTTTTTGATGCTTTAGAAACTAGTTCTCTGTGACTAGGATTGGACCAAATCTTTTTAGATTCTTCTGAGGTAAATTTTCTCAAAAAATAGTCATTTTCCTTCCATCTTTTTTTCATCTCTTCTGATTTCAAAACACTCATTTTTTGCTTGTAGTCGTCATTCTTCCAAAGTTTCTTCAGTCTTTTACTTCTCTCTTCCCTTGTTTCCGGATGATTCTTAACAAACTCAGTATTGACTCTGCTTAAAGTTCTTATCATATTTTCACGATACTTCAAGTTTTGCCAATTTTTTCTGTTTCTCTCGGACAATCTTTTAGAACTTAATTCCCTGTTAGCCTTGTTTGACCAATACTTGTTCCTTCCTTCAGCTATTTTTTTTCTATAAACTTCATCTTTGTGCAGTTCTGAAGCATGGATTACATGTAAGTCCCAATGGTCACCCCATTTTATCCTTCTAATATTATTAGGGTTATTATTCAACTTGTTAAAATCCAAATGGTGTCTTATTCTTCCAGCGCTTTTATTATAAATCTTATTTCTCAAATTCCAGTCATCAGCTAAGTTATGGCTTGGGACCCAGTTACTTGTGTTTGGCTGGTAAACCATCTGGTATTCTCTTAAAGAGGGCTTAACATTATCTTTTTCAGTTGACAGTCTCAAGTACAAAGGCATTAAAGAATCTTCAGGCTTAAGGTATTTGACCTCTCTGTACTGGCCATTCCTTAGCATGAACCTATGGTTTAATGTACATCTTATCTCTTCACCGTTGTCCAAAATAACTTTCATAATTTTTTGATTTTTCTTGGTTAATCTTGGGTTTGTTATCTCTGCTATTTCAACACTTCCTTGGTTGTTTATGGTGTAAGTATAATTTTTCTTGCCATTTTTGTGCTCCTCAATCAGCTCTTTGAAGCTTAAGTTTCTCCCGTCTGTTAAAGCGATTTTAGTGTCAATTGTGAAACATCCGAAATTTCCTTGACCGTCAACTAAAAGGTATCTTAATGAGAAATCTTGGGCCATCCTAACAAGAGTATCATAAATAGCAACATCACCATGAGGGTGCCATTTAGCCATGCACATCCCCACGACGTTAGCAGATTTTTTGAAAGGCTTGTTATGCTGCAAACCAAGCTGGTGCATTGTAAAAAGGACTCTCCTGTGCACAGGCTTAAGGCCATCCCTAACGTCAGGCAGCGCCCTGCTGACTATTACTGACATTGCGTAATCCATGTAGTTATTCTTCATCTCGTCTTCTATCAGCTTTTTCTGTATCATCTCAGCCATTTTTATCCAAATCCTTTCTTGCTAAAATAACGGACTATGATGCCAATATCCTCTGCATCGTGAGCTATATAATCAGCATCTTTCAATCTTTTGTCTAAATCTTTTTTAAGCTTCAAATAACCATAAGTGACCATTATAACCTTTACTCCAGCAGCCTTCGCAGCTTCAATATCAGACTCCATATCACCTACGTACATAGCTTTCTCAGACTGAACCTTTAGCTCATACAAACATTTCAACAAGCCTTCTGGGTCAGGTTTAGGATTCCTTACCTGCTCGTAACCGATTACAGAGCTGACAACGTGGTCTATCTTGTAATCCTTTAATTTTGAAATTATTATTTCCCTATTACCATTGGAGGCTATGCCTATCTTGTAGCCATCATCTTTGAGATTCAACAAAAGTCCATCGATGCCTTCGAAAAGTTTTACCTTTGGGTCTTCGACTGCCAATACTTCCTTCACAACACTGTTGCAAAGGTCTTTGTTCTCTTTTGTGATCTTCATGCCTGCGTTCTCCATGTTCTTCCACATGTCACCCTGAAAGAAGTCTGTAAAAGCCGGGTCATCTTTAAAATAAAGGTTTGTAATGCCCCTTTCATAAAATTCATTGTAAAGTTTCCTGATTATAGGCAATGAGTCGTTCAAAACCCCGTCATAATCGAATATGACCGCTTTGACTTTCTTCCTAAATATCCAGGTTTTTAACTTCTTTAGCATATTTGCTTATGAACTCCCTTCTCGGCTCTACTTGATCACCCATGAGTATAGTAAACATCTCGTCAGCGATTATAGCATCTTCAACAGTTATCTGTTTCAAAGTCCTAGTTTCCGGGTTCATAGTAGTTTCCCAGAGTTGTTCCGGGTTCATCTCACCAAGACCTTTAAATCTTTGAATCATCACGTCAGACTTGCCAGTTTCTTTCAAAACCTTCTCAAGTTCCTGGTCAGACTTTATGTAATATATCTTCTTCCCTTTCTTCACCCTATACAAAGGAGGTACTGCCAAGTATACGTAACCTCTTTCTATTAAAGGCATCATGTAACGGTAGAAGAAAGTTAGTGCTAAACAAGCGATATGGTTTCCGTCTGTATTATGAAGGGTTAACCCGCCTGTTCCTGCTATAAAACTCCTATTTAAGTCAACTGAAAGGTCATATACAAATTTATCTTTGCAGTTTTTTATCTTCTCGGTTTTTAAGACTTTAACAGCTTGGAAGTCATTATTCACATTTATAACATACCTTCTATTGCCCCCTTTTTTTGTTTTAGTTATAAAGTCATGCAGTATTTTGGCGTTCTTATGACCATTCCACACTGCTTTTGCTTTTTTTAATTGATTTATTGACCCTACGATTATATCATATTTTTCATAATTTGATTTTATTAATACGTTTTTATAGTAATGGTCTCTTGATCTAGATTTTATGATGGAAGGTAATATGCCCAGTTGCCTGTATAAGAATACTATCCCTTCCATCAATTTTTTTGATGTTGTACAATGCCCGATTAAGGGTTTATTTTTTTTGCCCCCTCTTGCTCTTCCGATGTAACAATACCCATCGCTTTGTAGCAGGCCTTTAAGAAGTCCTATCTGCACGTCTTTTTTTACATTATAAAACATATCAGGAACGAACTTGTTATGGTGATATTTTCCATCCAATCCATAATAGTCCAGTAATAATTTGAACGTAGATGAATTAAAATGTATCAACAAACAAGTGTTGTTTCTGTGGTCTATGATCACCTCACAGCCCAAGACCCTCTTTATTGTTCTCTGTAATTTTTTTAAGTAACGCAATTTATCCTTACCGATGCTTAAACAAAACCTATAAGGATTTTTCTTGCCTTTTGATGCGCTGCCATCTCCTATGTACCATCCTAACAGATAAGCGAGGTATTTATCTACTCTAAGTTTAAGCTTAACCTCGTTTTTAAACCGCTCCAGATAAAATTTTTTCACATCAAGTTTATCAAAATCAGTACCTCTAACTGGAAGGTGTACTAAAAAATTAAGTTTTGCTTCATCAAAACCTATAATTTTCAAATATTTCTTAAATAACCCATATTTTGGCATGACATTATCATTCTTAAATTCCCATTGTTGAAGGATTGTATGGTAAACCCCCAGTTGCTTACCAATTTGTTTCCTGCCAATACCCAGTTTTATCCTTCTGTGTTTGAGCTTTGTCCAACTTCTGATGTTTAAATTTATATATGCATCATCAGGAATTTCAGTCATGCTTTCTTTTGCTATACAAGCATAAATATTGCCAAGGCTTACATCTTTGGTTAGATTAATCTCATATTCTTTGTCAGTTCTTGGCAATTGTTTTGGTAGTAAAAGGTAATCATTAGGTGTTATTTCATCACCTTTTTTTGTTGTAATGATTCCATGCTCATAAGCAAATACGCTGTGGTAAGGTGTTACAGTAACATTATAACCAAGATTTGTGGTTATCTTATACAAACTTGTTCTTAGGGGATGTTTAACCACATTAGCTATTCTCTTCACCTCATGTTTTCCAGGGTTTATTGAAAATGAACTCACTTTATGCTCTTGAGGTCTTATGCATTTATCGACGAAGTCTCCGATGTAATCATGATGTATCTCATCTTTATTGTCTAAAATTAAAACTGGGGTGTCTGCTATTACGCTGTCAGCATCAGACATTACAATAATCTTATGATATCTTGCTTTTGAAGGGTCACATTCCTCGCCGATGCCGGTGCCTATGGCTGACATCATCATGGTGATCTCATTATTCTTGAATATCTTGTCTAATCTTGCTTTTTCAACGTTTAAGATTTTCCCTCTTAATGGAAGTATAGCTTGAGTCTTCCTGTCTCTTCCTTGCTTCGAACTGCCCGCTGCGCTGTCGCCTTCCACAATGAAAATCTCTGACTTAGCAGGGTCTTTTTCTTGGCAGTCAGCAAGTTTTCCAGGCAATGATGTTGATTCCAACGCTGACTTTCTTCTAGTAATCTCCATAGCTTTCCTGGCAGCTTCCCTTGCCTTGGCTGAAAGCATTGACTTGTTGACTACAGATTTAGCAACGTCAGGATTCTCCTCAAAAAATGTTGATAAGAAATCATAAAACATAGAATCTACTAATCCTTTGATTTCCGAGTTGCCTAATTTTGTTTTTGTCTGTCCTTCGAACTGCGGCTCAGGAACTTTTACACTAACAACTGCTGTAAGGCCTTCTTTCACGTCAGCGCCTGAAAGCCTCATCTCTGAAAGCTTATTTTTCTTGATGTAATCATTAACAGCCCGTGTCAAGGCAGTCGAGAAACCGCTTAGATGCGTGCCACCTTCAACAGTATTAACATTGTTACAGAAGGAAAATACGGACTCTAGATAACCGTCGTTATACTGCAATGCTATCTCTACACCTGTAGTCTTAACATCTTTACTAGTATGAATAATCTTTGAATGTATCACACCCTTATTCTTGTTCAAATACTCTACAAAACTTACTATCCCACCTTCATACTGGAATACTTTTTCAGTGTTGTCATTCTCGTTTACCGCAACTATCCTCAAATTTTTGTTCAAGAATGCTAATTCCCTTAATCTTTTAATGACCATATCAAAATTGAATTCTGTCGTCTCGAAAATCTCCTTATCAGGCAAGAAAGTAACTGAAGTCCCTGTCTCTTGAGTATCACCTTTAACCTCCACAGGCGTTACCGGAATGCCCTTCTCATATCTTTGAACATGCAATTTGCCGTCTCTTTTAACTTCAACCATCAACCATGAAGACAAAGCGTTGACTACTGATACGCCTACTCCGTGCAAACCTCCAGAAACCTTGTAGACTCCCTTGCCGAACTTTCCGCCGGCATGAAGTATTGTCATTACGACTTCTAAAGCAGAACGTTTCTCAGTAGGATGCATATCAACAGGTATGCCGCGGCCATTATCAACAACGCTTATGCTACCATCCTTGTGAAGTATTAGCTTTATTTCAGTGCAGAATCCTGCTAAGGCTTCGTCTACCGCATTGTCAACCACTTCGGTAATTAAGTGATGAAGACCTCTTATAGAAGTGTCTCCGACATACATGCTTGGGCGTGCTCTCACTGCTTCAAGATTTTTTAAGACAGTAATGCTAGCTGCTCTATAACTTTTGATCTTTTCCATTTCTCCTCTCCTATCTTATAGGACATACATTCTGGAACAAAAGGTTCTATAATTTTGATTAATTTCTTTGTGTCTCCTTTTTTAAATCGGAGATAATGATATTTTTTATCTCTAAATCCTATAGTGGGTTCTAATCCCCAAATATCTTTAAAATATTTTTTCATAACAGTATGTTGACCAAATGAATAAGCATTAGTGCATAAAATAATATATTTTTGTTTTTTACAATAACTTCCATCATCACATATCCATATTGCTATACTTCGTGGGTTTAATAAATTCAACAGCTTTCTTGTTACAGTTTTAATATTTTTTTTATAAAATAATTTTCTATAAAAGTTAAAGACAGGGTGGATGAATGTAGATAAATTAAAAGTTTCTAGTTTATTCCCATTTATATTTTTATTGCTATAATAAGGTTCTTTTTTTATATATTCTTTAAGAATTTTCCACTTATAGTTTAAATATTTTTTTTGTTTTTTTGAATGCGTTACCCTAAAACTACAATTCCTATTTTTTTGTCTTATACTAGCATCCCCTAATAAACTACCCATTATCAAATCATGTTGAGGATGTGTAAGTAATCTTAATGGTTCTTTTTTTAATGTTTCATTCCATTTATTAACAAGTTTTCGCAATCTTCTTGTGGAAGGTTTATTTAAATCATATTTTTTAGAAAAAAGTTTTAATTCTTTATCCATTTTTAATCCAGCTAATACAATACATTTACTTTTATTTAATCTAGGAAATCTTCTTAAAATTTTTTTTTCGTTAATGGCTCTACCCAAAGAAGAATAGTTAATATTCAATTTTTTAGCTATTTTCCACCTATCTCCTTTTTTATGTATATTACACATTAAATCACTTACATCAATATGCTTTCTTATTTCATTGAGATTATTTAGTTTTATACTTTCTCTTGAAGCTTCAGTCTTGTCCATTTTTCTGCCTATTTTCGTTAGTTTTTCCGGCGTAAAAATTATACCAGAACATAATAAAAATTATTCAAAACTTTATAAACCTTTCTGCCCGAAATTCCTTCAAATTCGAGGCTTATACGGCTTATAAACGCATTTTATTTTTGAAAAAAAGAAAGCTTTTTATATGAGAAGTGCACGTTTTTGATGTACTTTTTAGTAGTTAAATTTCAAGGAATTTCTCAGCGTTTTTATAGCATAGTTTTTTCACAAATTCTTTGTCAGTGAAAGGGTAGTTTTCTATCACTTCTGTATAATCTTCAAGTTTTGTATAAGGCCAATCACTGCCATACATTAGCTTATCTTCTGGAAAAAGTTCGAGATAGTTATTGAAAAAATTTATCAGGGTTTGTTTACCCCTCGTCCTATCAGTCCCTAATATTATCCCTGAAACGTCAGCGTAAACGTTACTGTTTTTTATCAATATGTCTGCTGTCTCTTTAAACCAAGGGTCTCCTGAATGAGCCATTAATATTTTTAACCTTGGAAAATCAACAGCGATCGTGTCTATGCATATATGCTTACCATATTTTAACTTAGCAAAAGGATAATCAGTAGTCCCAGTATGGAATATCAAAATCTTTTTTTGTTTCTCACACTCTTCATAAAAAGGGTAAATCCTTTCATCATCTATGTAAAAATACTGGTAAGGCGGCATGAGTTTGATCAGTTTAAAACTTTTCAACTGGTTTACTCTTTCAACACCAAAATCTTTATGATTTAAAGGGTTTATACAAGCGCAAGGAATGAATCTTTTAGGAAATTTTTTACTTAAATCCAAAACGTATTCATCTTCTACTTTATGATTAGGTATATCTAACGCTAGGATTACAGCTTTAACCACTTCATTAGCATCCATCTGTTTAACAAGTAATGGTATGGTTATCTCTTCCTTGATTATATTACGCCCTTCTTCTAATACAAACGGGTCAGAGCCTACATGCACATGCATGTCTATTTTTTTCATCATTTCTTACCTAAAAACTTGTCATAATAATCTTGATCTATAAGAGTTAAGTCTAAAGAATAGATTATCATATCACAGCCTTTCTCATAATAATTTGGTATCCTTCCAGTAATTTTAAACCCTAACCTTTGATAAGTCTTATGAGCCGAATCTGAGAAGGGATTAGTTTTAACATTCAACGTCAAACCACCCAAGCTTTTCGCAGCCTCTATGCTTTTTAGAATAATCTTCTTACCAACACAACAACCTTGATATTTAGGCTCTACCGCAGTCCAATTCAACCAGAAAGCACCATCCGCACTTCCATCAGTGTTCTGCCGCTCTATACCACTATAACCTATCACCTCACCTTTACAATCTTCTGCTACAAAAATTTTTTGTGAAAAAAGAATTTTTTTCTTATACGCTTCGTTAAGATCCCAAATGTTATAATGTTGTATATTATTAAAATATTCTCCGAGTTGTAACTCCATAGCCCCGTAATCTATCTCAGTTATGATCTCATGAGCAAAAGCCTTTCTTGATATGTCCTTTATCCTCGGATAATCTTCAGGCTTAGCCTCTCTTATTCGAACTTCTAATGTCTTGCCTCTTTCCACTTCAAAAGTGCAATAATAACTAAAAAAACTCTTGCACCTCCCTTTTACTAAAACAATATGCTGAACAAATATAAAAATATTCCGTTATACAAAATTTTTTGAAAAATAATAATTTTAGAAACATTTTTAAAAAAAAGAATCATTAAAAGTATCGACAGAGAGAGGTAATAAAAAAATGAAATCTGAATTCAACCGTGATTTCCTTCTAGAAAGGACAAAAACAAAAAAACTTGACCTGGTAAAACTAAAAAACCTAGACCTAAACAAATGCAATTCTTTCAACGAACTAACCAAAGAGATGAGCCTTACAGCTTTCGGCGGAAGACAACTCGGAGAAGCAGTAGACGTCGCAGAAGCCATGGTCAAAGACAAGGACTGTATGAAAGTCTTGACGCTGAGCGGAGCGATTACTATAGCAAAGATGAACTTAGTAATATGCGATATGATAGACAACGGAATGGTTGATGTCATCATATCAACAGGAGCCCTTATCTCTCATGGTTTTATAGACGGTTCTGGATTATACCATTACAAAAACCCGGGTCACGTGTCAGATGAAGACTTGCTAAAGATGGGATATGATAGGGTATATGACAGCTTAGAAACAGAAACTAATTTTGATGCTGTAGCTAAGATATTCTACAAGACATTTGACAGCATGGCTGATGAAAAAAACATCTGCAGCTATAAAATAACCGAAGCATTAGGAAAACACTTAGCCCAACATTCTGAAGGGAGGAACGTCTTCAAATCCGCGTACAATAAAAAAGTCCCTATCTTCATACCAGCATTCTTCGACTCAGACTTAGGAATAGAATTCTTCCTTAACAATAAGATGAGGATAGAACGAGGTGAAAAACCTCTCACGTTCGAACCAATTTATGATCTGGAAAAATATACTGATATGGCTTTCAATGCTAAAAAGATGGGTGTCTTCACCATTGGAGGGGGAGTTCCTAGAAACTGGGCACAACAAGTAGGCCCGATACTTCAATGGAATCTTATAAGGATAAAAAAAGAATTATTACAATCTGAGATAGCAAAGTATTCTAAAAGATTCTCTTACGGCGTAAGGATCTGTCCAGAACCGGTACACTGGGGAGGACTATCAGGATGCACGTATTCAGAAGGAGTCTCCTGGGGGAAATTCGTACCTGTAAGCGAAGGCGGAAGATACGCAGAAGTCCTGTGCGACGCGACGATAGCATGGCCGATAATAGTAAAAGCGTTACTGGAAAGGCTGAAAAAATAAGCAACCAAAAGATTAATAAATAGGTCCATAACATAAGATTCTCTAATAAGAATATGAAGAACCTCGCCTCAAAAATCTACCGCCAAAGACTAGTCATAGAAGGCATTTATTCTACAGACATAACTCCTTCAAAATTAAAAAATTACATGCAGACATTATCTGGTAAATTAGGCATGACCATCATTTATGGTCCGCTTGTCAAGAACTTAGCAGGAAAAATAAACCCCTTCCATAGCGGATTAGAAGCTTTTTTGATATGGGCCGAATCAGGAACTCAAGTTTACACCTGGGAGAAGGATAAATTTTTTACTGTAGACATTTATTCTTGCAAAAAATTCAAGGCAAAAACCGCTGTTGAATACACTAAGGAATATTTTAAAGCTAAAGAACTAGTTTACAAAAGTGTGTAATACTCAAAACTTCTTTGACATATAAGTGCCATCTTTCTTATAACCTAAATGGGAATAATAATTTTTAACACCTATACCACTGATTATTAATATCTTCTTAGCGTTGAATTCTTTCTTAGCGATTCGTTCCGCTTCCGATAATAATTCTTTACCATAACCCTTATGCTGTACTCTTCCTTTCTGTCCTATCTGTGCCGCTTCTCCGTAAACGTGTAATTCGCGAATGCCTACGCTGTTTTTTGTTATTTCTTTCCTAAACGGTTTGTAAGGTTTTCTCAGCCTGCAAAATCCGAGCAGGATATCATTCTTAACATCTTCAAAAGATAAGAAGACTTCTTTACCGTTAGAAGAATCATAATCGTATCTTAGCAATTGAACATTATCATAATCTATTTCCTTATCTCTTGGCTCTCTGCATCTTATACAGTTACATTTTATGTTGTTGTTTTGCATGAATTCTTGGACTTTCTGTCTAAGATTAGTCAAACCTACTCCTGCTTCTGTGACTTTTGTAGGAATATCCCTTTGAATCCTTAAAATCCTGCAGAACTTAGGAACGTTTTTCTTAGCATCGGATATTATGCTAACTGCTTCTTCTGTCGTTAAAGGCTTAAAATCCCCTTTCTTCCACAAGTCATAAAGCTTCGTCCCTTTCAATACCATGCAAGGATAAATCTTTAAAGCGTCAGGCATGAAATCTTGATTAGAGAATAATTCTTTGAACATCTGAACATCTTTTTCTTTATCCGAGCCGAATAATCCGGGCATCATGTGAAATCCTACCTTGATGAAAGAGTCTTTCAAAAGCTGAGTGGCCTTGATAGAATCTTTTACAGTATGCCCTCTTTCAATCTTTTCCAAGACTTCATCATAAACTGTTTGTACTCCTAATTCTACCCTAGTAACCCCGAGCTTGAGCATCTGGTCTATTTCTTTCTTACCACAATAATCACTCCTAGTCTCTACACATAACGCTACGCATCTCAGTTTTGCTTTCTCGTTCTTCCTCTGTTCAGATTCTAAATTACATTTATTTTTCAGTTTCAAAACTTTCTTTCTGATGTTCTCTTCCCGAATCTTATCATTCATATCTCCTGGGAGTTCGAAGAATTTCTTGAACTTCTCAAACTGCAAAACGTCTTTCTTGTAAAACATCTTCCCGAAATCATTCAACGCCTTGAAAGCGTATTTTACGAACTCTTCCTGATAATCTTTAGGGAAGGACGGGAAAGTACCACCCATTATTATAAGCTCTACCTTGTCAGGGGTCCTGTCCATCAAGACATACTGCTGCAAACGGTTAAACACCTGCAGGTAAGGATCGTAAGAATTCCTTATAGCCCTCATAGTCGCAGGTTCTTTGCCAGTATAGCTTTGAGGAACGCTTCCGAAAAAAGATTCCGGGCCACCAGGGCAAGGAATACATTTTCCATGCGGACACTTTATAGGCTTAGTCATTATAGCTATTACAGAGACTCCAGAAATAGTCCTAGCAGGCTTTGTTATCAGATGCTTAAGTTTAGGCAACTGTTTATCATCAGCATAACAAATTATCTGGATAATAGACGGGAAAACATTAGGATTATACTTCCTAGCTAACTCCCTTCTAAGCTTCAAAGACTTAGTTAAGTCGAGCTTTTTGCTTATAATTTCACGTATCAGTTCTTCATAATATGTTTCCATTCTAAATCCCTAATTTAGGAAGATTTTTAAACTTGTTTACTTTTTTGTTAATATGGTTTTGGAAGAAATCGTATCTGTTTCTTGGTCAGAAATTGATGAGTATGTCAAACTTTTAGTTAAACAGATAAAAGACAGCAATATAAAATTCTCTAAGATATATGCAATACCCCGTGGAGGGTTAGTATTAGGCGTGATGCTCTCGCATAGGCTTGGAATCCCTATGGTTACAGAATACGACAAAGAGAATGAAACATTAATAGTGGATGAGATCTGGGATACCGGCAAGACAGCAACACAATATTGTGCAAAAGACCAAAAATTCGCGTGCATACACTTCAAGCCATGCGCTAACAAGACTGACAAGAAGCCTGACTTTTACTGCGCAGAAGCCAACGCTTGGATAAACTATCCTTGGGAAGCTCCGGAAAAATAATCCCAAAGTTTTATAAATATTCTAAGCCCTTAATCCTAATATGCCTAATCTAAAATTGAAGGTTAGCCTTTTCCCGGCACCTTTATGGAAAAGAGCGTTCGCTTACATAATAGATACTTTCATAATAAACTTGATAATCGTAATGCCTTTCCAGAAGCCGTTAGAAGAATTAAGCAAAGGGTTTGTGGAAAAAAGTTTTATCGAAGTTTACAAAACATTGTTGCAAAATGATTTTCAGGCCATGCTACCAAAACTGTTCTTCATATTCACCGTAATGTCTTTATTATCAGTGCTTTACTGGGCAATATTAGAATATAAGATAGGTCAAAGCGTAGGAAAGATACTATTTAACATATATGTAAAATCACAGACTGAGAAATTAACATTCTGGCAATGCTTCCTGAGGAATATTACAAAAGTGTCTACATTACCATTAATACTAGACACTGCTTATCTGATATTCACTAAGACTAATCAAAGGTATTTTGAAAAAATAAGCAGAACAGCAGTTGTAGAACAGAGGTACACGTTATGAAAAGAATAAGAGAGCACGTAACAAAGGTAAAAAGAAGTAAATGGGGGACTGTAATAACTGTCCTTTTAGGATTATGGCTGTTAGCATTCGCGATAGCCTACTTGTTAAGCGGAAAAACAGCATCTGTAGTAAGCGAAGATAAGATAGTATTCATACCAATAAACGGTATAATAACAACAGGTGGGTCATCATCAACACTTCCGTTCGGAGGGGAAGGAGTTACTTCGACACAAATAGTCGATTACTTAAGCCAGGCTGAAAAAGATAACAGCATAAAAGGCGTGATCTTAGAAATTAACAGCGGCGGTGGAACAGTAGTAGCCTCAAAAGAGATAGAGGCCGCTGTGAAAAAAACAAAAGATAAAAAACCAGTAGTGTCATGGATAAGAGAAGCCGGAGCTTCAGGAGCTTACTGGATAGCATCTGCTAGTAATAAAATAGTCGCTGATCCTATGAGCATAACCGGAAGCATAGGAGTGACTAGTTCTTATTTAGAATACACTGGCCTTATGGAAAAATATGGTGTAAGTTATGAACAGTTGATAGCTGGAAAGTATAAAGATGCCGGAAGCCCATTCAGGGAATTAACTGCTGAAGAAAGAAAAATATTACAAGGCAAATTAGACATGATACAAGAATATTTTATCACTACAGTGTCTAATAATAGGCAAGTTCCTAAAGAAAAAGTTGAGAAATTAGCAACAGGAATGTTTTACTTAGGACAAGAGTTCTATGATGAAGGAATGATAGACTACTTAGGTGATAAAGATTTAGCAATACAAGTTACTAAAGAACTTGCAGGGTTAAAAGAAGCTAAGCTTGTCAAGTTTGAAAAAAAGAAAGGCTTGTTAGACATGTTATCCAAGCTTTCTGCAGAAACGTTTTATTACATGGGTCGAGGAATAGGCGTTGAGCTGAATAAGAATCCAGAAACTGTTAAGACTATCGAGCTTATGGCTTAGAAATCTTTTTTTAACATTTTTACCCATAGTTCTTAGAAGGATGATTATAAACCCTGGGAAGATGCCGAAGCACCTTCCTGGGGAAAAAAGAGGTGATAAGAAAAAGGGTAGAAAAGCCCCTTTATAAACCTTTCGGTATGTGCCTATTACTAAGTGGTTACACAAAATATAGGAAAAATGTTATAAACCAAAAACTCGTTCTAGTAATAAAAGAATGCCAAAAATAATAAAACTAGACAAGGTAAAAGAAAAAGACCTGATAAAAGCCATCAAACAAGGGCAGATAATAATCTACCCGACAGACACAGTCTATGGTATAGGCTGTGACGCGTTAAACACAGAATCAATTCTTAAAATAAGGATGATAAAAAACAGAGAGGCAGACAAGCCGTTCTCGATAATAGCACCTTCGAAACAATGGATACTTAAAAACTTCGACGTCAACCCAGCATACATAGCAAAACTTCCAGGACCATTCACATTCTTGTTGAGGACTAAGAAAGAAAAACTAGTATCAAACCATGTGACAAACAACATGAACGTACTAGGAGTAAGAATACCTGACCATAAGATAACCAAGATAATACAAAAAGCCAAAACACCGTTCATAACTACTAGTGTAAACTTATCAGGAGAACCGCCAATAAATGATGTTAAAAAAATATCTGACAGCATACTAAAACAAGTAAACCTTATAATAGACGCAGGACAATTAAATAATAAGCCGTCAACAGTAATAGACTTGACCGGAAAAATAGCAAGAATAATACAACGATAAAAAAAATGGTGAGAATTTGAAAAGGCTCTGGCCAAAAATAAACAAGATAACCTACATCTTATTATCCTTTTTTTTAGTAATACTATTCTTAATGCTGTTTTACAATTCTAAAACAATACTATCAACTATAATCCTCACCCTAGGACTGTTTATACTAATAGAAGGGCTTATCGAAGAGAAGAAAAAACTAAAACATGAAAGGTATAAGATAATCACAGAACTGGAAGTATTAATAACAGTTCCGATAGCAGCGACTTTAACATTCTTGATAAGCACGAGAATAGACTTAGGCTACGGGCTTGTAGGTCCAGTAACAGCAGCAGGACTTGTAGGACTAATAAGCTCTTATTTAAGAAACTACAAACTATCCAACCCTGCGTATTGCGGAGCATTCGTTGGGATGAGCTCGGCAGCATTATTCCCACAACTATGGCTTGTAAGCCTAGCAGGACTAATAGCCGGTTTTGTATTCATATTATCTCATGAGATATACAACCAGACCGGCGGGACGTTAGGAACCATAGCATTCAGCGCAGTGAGCATTACGAAAAAAATAATCATGACCCTTATCGGAGGATTTCAATGAACTGGATAATCCTAGGGCTAAGCGTAATAGCCGCTTTAGCAACATGGGAATTGAACGTAAAATACTGCTTTGGAGGAGTAAGAGCCTCTTCAATAGTCTCATTAATATCCGGACTAATAGTTTACTTCTCAAAACTAGACCCTGATTACGGAGTAGCAGTCATGGGCGCTAGCTTCGCAGCTATGAGCACAGAATATGTGATACCTAAAAGGTTCTGGATGACCATATGTGGCATAGTATTTGCATTAATATTCTTAAACCTGCCGGATAATATTTTTCCAGGATTTGGAGGCAAACTAGGAACAACTGCTTGCATTTCAGTAGTCATGACATTAGGTTTTATGAGAATGATTACTAACGTAAAGAATTTTATAAAAAAAGTTAAAAAAAATAAAAAAGAGTTTTAAGCTTTTTTCACTTTTAGTATCGCGTAGCTTTCAGACGGGATTCCTCTAGGATGAGCCTCTATTAAGTTTATGCTTAAACCTTCTATAGTTTTAGTCTCTCCTTCTTTGACTTTCTGGTTCAAACTGTCACCAACGTCAATGTATATGAAGTTGGTAGGGGTTGAAGCTTCCACCCTGTTAAGTCTTATCCTGACGCTTTCTATTATCATCTCTGAGCCTACTTTCTCGAAGAAGTACTCGTCAAGTCCTGGCGTGTATTTTTTTACTAAGAGTTTCACTATGCTTTCATCACGGTTGATGTTGTACTCTGTTTCTAACACTGTGACCTCTAAGCCGTTTATTATCTCCTTAAACTTCGTCTTGTCTATTACTCTTGTAACATCGCCTATTTTTATAGTTGTCTTTCCACTGCTGTCTAATTCTAAGAAGTACAGTTTCTTATCACCTATACTTTCACTCATCCCTGTTTTCAACAAGTACTCGTCTTTTTCTAAGGCTAGTTTTCTGCAAGCGAACGTAGTTTTACAATCATTACAGTCACAGTCTTCTGTAGTATCACATTTCGCGTCATTGTTACATATCACTTCCGGAGTAGTAGTCTGTTCAGGGATGTCCTCTATAGCCACTGATACTTTTTTTCCGCATCCTGCTACGACTAATACCAAAACTAATAACAGTATTAGCAATGCTTTTCTCATGGTAAGAAATGATAGTATTTCTGATTATTTAAACTTTTACTTATTCTAAGAATTGGTATTTTATGTCAAGACCGAGTTCTGCAGCTTTCATCTCAAAATCTTTTATAATATCTTTCCTAAGAACTTCTAATCTTTTCAAATCGTTTTTATTACACTTGTAAACAGAGTAATAATTACTAATATGTTTGTCCACTAGTGTTTCATAATATTTCAGACTATCTTTATTAATATTTTCAAGGTTTAGAGCCCAATAACCTCCAAGGTCTACTACTACGATTTCTTTCATTTTAATACCTGATTTTTCCAAAACTGCCTTTTCATCTAACAGATAATCCAAATCCTCATAAGAAGGAGGTAATGCTCCTGGAAAGTGTTTAAACTCATCCTTGTAAAAACCACCGTCAGATAAGTTAAGTGCAGGATGTATATGGTAACTAGAGACTTCTTTAACATCCGGCCTTAAGGTTAACAAGACTTTAGGTTCAGGATTGCAACCATTCTTTGAAATTTCATTACCATAATCTATCCATTCACTAGTTTCTGGAAGGTAATACCATATGTCTTCAAGCTTGTTATTCCTAGCAAGCTCACTTAACTGTTTAATACCTTCTTCTTTACTAATCCTATAGACTAGTCCTACATCCTCAGTAGCTTTAATATTGTACTCAGCGATTATTTCTTCGATAGGTTTTTGAGGCTTGACAGGAACTGTACTACAACCTATTATTACAGAAGCCAATGTTATGATAACAGCTTGTTTTAATTTCATAATCTCCCTTTAACCTTCGATACGAATGATTGTTTCAAATATATATAAGGCTTTCCCGAAAAGATTATAAACCGGCTAAAAAAATGTTTTTATCATGAAAGAGTATTGGAAGAACTTCATAAAAGCAACGAAAAATTACACTATAATGACATGCGACTTGGCAGGATGTTTTGTAAGGACAGAAACAGGATCTAGAGTATTAGAAGAGATAATTGAGATAGAAGCTGAAAAATTCCAACCAATAGGATTAGACGTTCTCGAAGACCATATGGAAATAAATGATAAACCAAAGCCTGGTGAGAAAGCAGGATCCATGATAGGATGCTTTGCCGGACTAGCAATAGACTTAGCCTCTTATGGTACAGTACCAGCAGGTTTTTTACTGTATGATATTGGAAGAAGCGTGTACAAAGCTAAGAGAAAGAAATGATTATTTTTTCTTATAAAGCCTAGTGATAGTCACGTGATAATCATCTACTAAATTTTCATAGGTAAACCCTTCAGATATCGTTTCGAAAGCTACGACTTTATCCAAATATTTTTCAGGAATCTGCGCTAATACTTCAGCAACAAAAGGGCTGAAAACTACTGGAACGCTAAACTTATGATAAGTCTTAATATCTGCCAAGTGTTTCAAATCTTTAGCTAGTCTTTCAGGTTTAGGGTTTCTAAGAAAACTATCACCCACAGGATCGACGTCTTCAATGTAGCATAACAAGTCTCCTTTAGGATGCGCTTCTAAGATATCAGTATCAAGAAGCTTGAAACATTTTACAACAGGTCTTATCTTTTTAACGAGACTTTCTAATTTTTCATCTGAAATGTCAGGTATCCTTTTCATAGTAAACAATCTCCTCGAAACTTTTTTATCAAATCCTCCGTAGGTTTTGAAACTTTCTTATCAGAAGCAAACACCCTATGATACTCCACATCTGCGATAACTTCTAAACTCTCGTTTAACGAAAGTATTGAAGACCTCTTTGAAGTTATAGTTTTCAACGCCTTATTCAACCTTTCAACATCATTCCCGAAGTACGAAGGTTTTTTGATCAACTCATTAACATATTTAGAAAGCTTGAGCATGGGCATGTCAGCCAGTTCTTCTACAACTTCTGCTACGTACACGTCACAAAAATGACCTATACTTCCATCTTTCAATTTGTAAAGCTGACTCATCTTATGATAAACTCCCTTCGAAGATAATGATATACTGATAGTTTTTAAACCTTACTTTTTCCAATAACCTGGAGGCACTATTATTACTCCGCTGAGCCAGTTCCATTCTTTTTCAAAATCTTTTATTTCTATAAGATTTTTATTAGTAGGTCCTGCTACATGGTGCACTTCGTAAACCTTGCCGTAAGATATTATAGCAGAATGCTGCCCTCCACGCGCCAGTAAAAGACCGAAAGGTATTTGCTTAAGTTTTTCAACCTTGTCAGTTTTTTTAACAACAGGAGAATTAACCTGGACAAGGGTTTTTATAGTGAACCTTATGTCTTCCAGCTCTGTTGTGGGATTATAATCTATTATCAGGTCAGTAAGGGGCATGTTGTAATAACGCATGGTTTTCTTAGCAGTATTATAAGACCCTATGTGTTCTGTCCATTTAACAAAATAGTCATACCATAAAAAGCGAAGTTCTGTTTTCTTAACCTCTTCTTTAGATAAAAGAATAGCAGGCTTATCACGAGGTATTGCCGTATCAGGGTTGTAATATAAGGCAGTCCATCCATCATTCACTAAGACTTTAGCCAGCTCAGTCCCTAATGCTCCTTTAAAACCATATTTTTTTGATATTAATGTATTATTGCTGTTTTCAACAACGGTTTCTATAACCTGTTTCCAATCTTGGCTCATGTCAGATTCTTTATAAGTCTGCCCTAGGTTGAGCAAGCACCATTCTAAACAATCAGTTTTTATAGGCCTCTTAAAATTAGGGAGTGTTTGTTCTCTTGAAACTTTTCCTAATGCTGCAATCTCTAAATCACCATTTCCTATTTCAAGGTCATAACCTCTTTCAATATCATAAAAATTTACGAAGCTGAATTCTGACAACATTTTATCCATAAGGATTGACTGGTAAGGCGTCACGCCAAAAGTTTTTATATACTCCACATACTTAGATGCAGAACCATAAAAAATACCATAGCCTTTCTCATCTATACTTTTGTCATGCAATGCCTTATAATCCTTAACAGTAGAAGCGCCTTTTTCGCTGAAAGCCCCCCAAACCTTAGCGTCATAAACTTTCTTAACACGGTACTGTTGCTGCTCTTCAACTAATATCCTTGCCGGCTTTGTAGGCGGAGTTTCAAACTTTCCAGAATTATTACAATTATTAAGAAAAGTGCAGGATGCGAAAAGGCTTGCTGCGATTATCAAAGGTTTTAACGCTTTCATACTCAATGATAAGCGGTAGCCTAACAGTTTTTAAAACTTACCACTCGTTTCCAAAAGTTTTAAAAATAAGACAAACATCCTCCGGTTTTATGGGTGCAGATTTAGAAAAAGAAGCAGTAGATTATCTAAGCCAGTATTTGAGAATAAACACTACTAATCCTCCAGGCAAAGAAAAGTTTGCTGCTGATTTCTTAGAAAAAATACTCGTCCAAGAAGGCATAAATGTAAATAGGATATCCCATAATATTTACAGTTCAAGACCGAACGTCTTAGCAAGGATAAAAGGCAATGGCGAGAAGAAACCTTTCATGCTGATGAACCATATGGACGTCGTAGCAGCAGATTACGAAAACGCTTTCTCAGGAGAAGTGAAAGGCAGTTACGTACATGGCCGAGGCGCGTTAGATATGAAAGGGTTCGGAATAATGCAACTCATGACGATGTTAATGGTAAAGAGGGATAATCTTCCTTTGAAAAGGGACTTGTTATTCTTAGCAGTCTGCAACGAAGAATGCGGAGGAAGCAAAGGGATGGAGTATTTAGTTAACAATCATTTTGACGAGATTAATTCTGAATACGCCTTGTCTGAAGGGAGCTTTGGAACTAAAGGAATAGTAGGGCCAGAAATAGTTTACAGTTATGCAGTAGCTGACAAGGCACCGTTATGGTTGAGGCTAAAAACTAAGGGACAGCCCGGACACGGCTCAATGCCTATTAAAGATTCTGCTTCAAACCAGATGATAAAAGCCTTAGAGAAGATAAGAACTTACGAGTCAGAGATAAGGTTCACTCCAGAGTCTAAAGCGTTCTTCCAAAAACTCAGCAGTTTACAAAAATTTCCGAAATCTTACATCCTCAAAAACGTTCACAAACAACCATACTTATCACTTGTGAAAAAACAGTTGACAAAAGAAAAAACGTTAAATGCTATATTAAGAGATACGATAAGCATAACCTCATTAAAGGCAGGCGATAAAGAAAATGTCATACCAGAAACATGCGAAGCAACGCTGGACTGTAGATTATTGCCTGGAAAAACAGTAGATGAATTCATCGAAAAACTGAAAACGATAACAGGTTATAATGTAAGTTTTGAAATCATAAAAGGTGAAGAGTCAGCAAGCTCAAGGATACATACTGAGTTCAGCGAGGCATTAGAAGGAGTCTTGAAAAAGCCGTTAATACCTATGATATCACCAGGCATAACCGATTTAAGATATTTAAGAAAAAAAGGGATAACAAGCTATGGATTAACACCGGTAGTGTTAACGAAAGAAGATTTGGAAATGATACATGGCAATAACGAGAAGATATCGATAACAAACTTAGTATTAGGCATGTTATGTACTTACGAAATAGTTAAAAAGGTATGCACATAATGTGAGGGGGGAGAATATGGATAAGAAAAAAAGAACAGCTTTGGTAACAGGCGCCTGTGGTTTTGTAGGAAGCCACTTAGTAGACTTGCTAGTACAGACGGGATATTATGTAAAAGCTACAGACTTAGAAAATGTCAACACTAAAAGAATAGACAAATACATACAATCAAAACAAATAGAATACTTACCTTCAGATGTGAGAAAAAAAGAAACACTAAAACCTTTAGTAGAAAACGTAGATTCAGTATTCCACCCTGCGGCATTATTCAACTTATGCATAAGCTATTCTAAACTTTACGATGTCAACGTATTAGGAACTGAGAATATTTGCAAAGAAGCAACCAGCGCAGGAGTTAAAAGACTTATCAACTGGAGCTCAAGCTCAGTATATGGCTGCTGGGAAGGACAACCAATTGCTAAGACAGAAAATGATCCACTAACAGTTGAAAACATGGCTAATGATTATGCAAAAAGCAAGTATGAGCAGGAAAAGATGGCACAAAGCTACGACAGAAAGATGAGAGTGACCAGCGTAAGGCCAGGAAACATATACGGCATAGGAACTTACATGGGATTAGCAATGCCGATGAAAAACTTAAAACTAGGACTGTTACAAAGGCCCCCAGCCAAGAAAGGCTTAGAAGCTTACAGCTCTCACGTTCACGTAGAAGACGTCGCAAGAGCAACAGAATTCTTAGCTAACAAGAAAGAAGCAGAAGGGCAAGTATACAACCTAGTAGAAGATGAGGCTGTACAGGTAAAAGAGCTTTTCGAACTAGGATGTAAGATATTAAATAAGAAGATGAAGAAAGGATATGAAAACCCTGCAACTCTAAAGATGTCAGCTCATGCTTTCTCAACAATAGCCGGGATAAGAAACTTCTTCGCAGTAACATTACTAAGAGACGATTATAAATGGTATCCATTATTCGACGCTGAAAGCGTAGACTTAATGGTAAAACATCATATCTTAAGCAACAAAAAGATAAAAGACTTAGGATTCGACTTCAAACACAGCATAAAAAAATCAATAGAAGAAGTCATAAAATATCACGAGTCAACCAAGTGGAAAGAAATACCATGGTTCACAAGATACAAAGTCAAGTAAGGAGGAAAAGATGATGCACACTTTTGAAAGCATTGTTAAATCTGACAAGAAAACATTAGACGATATCATGGAAAAAGGCATCAAGCCAGATTTAGAATCGATGGCTGGTTGGGAATTTGACGGTTATAACTTAACGTTCATGGCTAGCATATTAGGCATCAGGAAGTTCAGAAAAGGATTCTACAAGTATGTAATAAAAATGGAAAGCGATATACTCTCTGTTACATTAACCGGAAAGTATGCAGGATACAATGTAAAGATGAAACAGAACAAGTTTGAAGAACCATGGGGGTACAAGAACGGAAAGCCGGAAAGGTTCGGATGGTTCAAAATATTCAAAGACTCCGGGTGCGGGGAAAAAGAATTAGACATACATCCAAATGCTGCACTGCTGCATTACGGCCTTGATGAAAGAAACACATTATTCGAAGGCAAGATGCTAAGAGATTACTTAGTGCAGGTTAATGATAATGATAAAGACTTATATTTAGGTAAAGCTTATAATGCGATAGGAAAAAAATTAGTAATGCCTAGTTATTTTGTGATAAGAAGAGCAGAAAAGGTTAATGTTAATTTTTGAAAATTTCTTTTTCTAAATCTGAATCTTCATATGAGTACTTGAAAGAGCCGTAAAACTTAGTGCTTAAGTGATCTAAAAGCTCTTTTTCAAGCTTAGAAATCTGCATGTCCTGAGCTTTATGGTGCAAGTAAGCTATGCTGAGGCCAGGAGCGACTAGTGCGAAAACAGGTGTTACAACAAACAAGGAAACAACGTAATCCAAGAAATACTTCCTAAACCTTGTTCTCTTCCTCCCTAAAGGCCTGAAAGCTATATCGAACAAAGCATTACCTGTAAGTTTCAAGCTTATGCCTAAAAAACTTAAAAAATCACTAGACCCTCCTTCAACTATAACATTCCCCACCTTAAAATCAGCCAAGAACTCCTTCTTAGTCTTTGCCTTCTCAGAAACAGTATAAACAGTACCAATACCAGAATCTACATGCGCATCGCTGCCGCCTGAAACGTTCTTACCATAAAGAAACGCTACTACTTTAGCGAAACGGTTATGAACACCAGGCACCCCACCATTAACTATTTCCACACAGCTGACATGCTTCATCCACTCGTCAATAAGCTTAACATCAATATCCTTTTTAGAAGCCTTATAACTAAGGTGTGCAAGAGAATGAGCCAAGCCATTTTTCCTCAAATACTTGCCAGTTTCTTTCAATCCTATCTTTTTCAAATCTGTCAAGTCGTTATGCTGCTGCTCATTAATATCATAAACGAGTAAGTGCACTAAGTGTCCTTCATCAGATGCTTTGACTTCTAATTCTTCACCAACTATAACATCAGAGTATTTGTCATTAAGTATCAAGGCGCCCTCTATACTGTCATGATCAGTTATAACCACATAATCCATGCCTTTCTTCTTGGCTATCTGGTAAACCTTTTCCGGCTCTAAATAACTCTCCTTAGCGCCTACCAAGTAAGATAACGGGTGGCTTATAGCGACTTCTTGAGAATATTTAGTGTGCAAGTGACAATCGGCTTTTACCATACGCCTTCATTAGAATGATAAAAAGTAGTATATATAAAACTTATTGTGAAAAAAGTGTTTTTAAAAATCCTTAAGCAAAGTCCTGCAGTTTTTGCATCTTTTTCTTAAATCATTAACACTTCTTTTAATATCTACCCTTCCTGCCTTGTAAAGCTTAACTCTTCCGATAAGTGATTTGTGTTTGAATCCTCTGCGTTTCATTTCTTTAGCAAGTTCTTCATGCCTCTTGATGAGATTATGCACTTCTACCAAACCATTATTAATATATCCTTTTATGTGTTTTTTTTCTCGTACAGCGCTGATGAACATGTGAACTTCTAAATGCTCTCCAAGAAGATGCTGTCTACAAAGAAATTTAGGGTTAATCTTCCAAACTCTCATATCAGTTTTTAATGTCCGCCGTGGTCCTTTTGTCTCAGGGGCATTCCTTCATCACAATAATACTCGGGCGGTATGCCTTCATGAGTGTGATTAGATTCGTGAGTGTCTTTACATTCGTGTTTTCCACAACATTCTTTATGGTCATGTCCGCAGTTGCATCCTTTTTTGATGTACTTGTCAGCTACTTCTCCAAGTTTCTTGCATCCTAATTCTATGATTTTAGGGTTTACTGCGTAAGAAAGCCTGAACCATCCTGTCTTTCCAAAGGTTGTTCCTGGAACTAACAGCATTAAGAAGTTAGCCTTGACATCCTCTATGAATTCTTGCTCTTCTTTCAGTAAGTCTTTTCCTGGTGTCGGACATTTTGCCCAGAAGAAGAATGATCCTTGAGGGCTTGGGAAGGTGTAACCATTTTCTTTCAAAGTCTTCTCTAACGGGTCGTGCAATGCTTTGTAATAATCTCTCATGTATTTGAAATATTTTTCTTCAACTTCACTGTTTAATATTTTCGGGAGTACATATTGTAGTGTTGTCGGGGCGTTAACGAAGCCTAGTATCCTGTTGCAGAATGCTAATCCTTTGATTATATCTGCCTTGTGCTTCATCCTAGGGTTTACTGCTGCGTAACCAACTCTTTCTCCAGGAAGGCTTAATGATTTAGACCATGAGTAAGTGATGAAGCTGTTATTATGTAGTGTCGCTGGTGATTTGAACTCTCCAGAATATACCATTTCCCTGTAAGGCTCGTCACTTATTAAGTAGATGTCTCTTCCTAGTTTTTTTTCTTTTTCTGAAAGCATGAGTGATAAGTCTTCAAGATTTTGTTTGGTGTACATGACTCCTGAAGGGTTGTTAGGGCTGTTCAACAGTATGGCTCTAGTTTTTTTTGTTATCTTTTCTTCTATTGCTTTTATGTCTAAACTAAAATCTTCTGCGCTGTCTACGAATACTTGCTTTCCGTTATGATTTTTTACGTAAAACCTGTATTCTGGAAAATAAGGAAGTATTGTTATTACTTCTTCTCCTTTGTTAAGGATAGTCTTGAATAATACGTTTAAAGCGCCTGCTGCGCCTACTGTCATGCATATTTCATCTCCAGATACGCCGTCGAAATATTTTTTCTTGTTCAAATGGTATGCTACTGCATCTCTAATATCTTTGTTACCAGCGTTAGGCATGTACCTGTGAATTCCTGTCTTGCCACTTTCTGCTAATTCTTTGACTATTTGGTTGAATTCTTCTGGCGGCTCTAGCATAGGATTACCAAGGCTGAAATCAACTACTTTATCATCACCATATTTTTGCTTGAGCTTAAGCCCTTCTTCGAACATCTTCCTAGTTGCGGAAGCGTTTTCCATGTCTTTAGCGACTATTTTTGAGATCATTTTCTAAAAAACCTCCTAAAGTTTTTGTTGATTATGTTTTCCAAACTTTTAGAAGTTTAAAAGTTTTATTCTTTCCCTTTAGAGACTATTACTGAGGAAGGCCTTAAGAGCCTGCCATTCAAAGTGTAACCTTTTTGTAATTCTTGCAATACATGACCTTTTGGTGTTTCTTCGCTTGGCTGCATCGAGATTGCTTCGTGAAATTCTGGGTTGAAAGGCCCCCCTACTGATTTTACTTCTTCTAATCCTTGTTTTTTCAAACTTGAGAGCAGATTATTAAGCACTAGTTCAATTCCTTGTACAAAGCTTTGTGGTAAGTTCTGGTCTTTTTTAGAGTATTCTATCATTCTGTAAAAGTTATCAATACTTGGCAATATAGCTTTTATTAAGGAAGCATTAGCATATTTTGTGTGTTCCTCTTTGTCTTTTTTCAACCTTGTCATAGTGTTTTTCACGTCTGCGTTTGTTCTTAGGTATAAGTCGTAATTTTTTTGTGCTTCTTCTTCTAAGGTTTTTATCTTTTTCAAAAGTTCTTGCTGGTCTGCGCCTTTTTTCCTTACAAAAAAGGATGTATAGCTCATGATGCTTCCTTCATCATCAAAGCTTTGTGTTGTTATTATTTCATATCCTTGTGCTAAGTATTGGAATATTGTCTCTTCTATACAATTCTTAAAATCGTAAGTTTGCCTTGCTTTTTTATGCAGTTCTGAGACTGTCTTTTCTGATTCTAAGATCTTTTTATAAGACTCTTCGTCGTTAGGTTTCTTGCCAACATATTTGAATCCTTCATCTTCTAATTGTGCTCTTAACAGCCAGAAATTTTCTGAAGTATTCTTTTCCAGTTTTGAAACGTTTCTTGCTACTAAGTCTTTATACTCTTCCATACAAGGTAAGTCTTCTATTGTGATATCTTTAGGTTTCATCGTGTTCTTATTTTAGGTATTCTTTTTGGAATTGCCTCTGATAGATTATAGCTTCTTTTTCTAGGGTGTCATAAGGGTCATTAGCAGCATCCTCATGCCTGTACTGTACTTGAAAGTAGTGTACAAATTCGTGTGCTAAAGTATGAAGAGTGGTACTGTTCAGTACTAGTATTTCGTTTTCTTTTCCAAAATACATCGGGCACATAGCTTCAAAATAGGTTGGTGTGAACCCATGTTCTTTACACCATTCTGCACATCTTCTGTTGAACTCATCTAATCCCATTTCCTCATCAGTTAGTATTCTTGGTTTTGGTATTTTTTCGTCTATTTTTATCCCCATGTATCCCGCTACTATCTTCATTACGTCATCGGAGTATTGCCTGAAGTCTTTTATGTCTTTGACTGGTCCGCTTGGGAAGGTTTTTTCTACCCTGTATTCTAACTTGGTCTGTTCTGCTGTGCTGTTTTTAGCATGTACTGGCATGGCTGGTGTAAAGAATAATAGTCCTGCTAGTCCTAGGCTTATTAGTGTTTTTTTCATGGCAAACCCCACATATACTATAGTATAAGAAGTATATAAAACCTTGTATTTACACCACTTTATAGTGGTTACAAACTCTTAGCCCATTTACAATACTCACAATCCTCAGAACTCTTAGGCATCTTGCCATGTAAAATGTTCAAAGCTTCCTTAACAAACTTCTCAGCATGGCTAACAGAAACATCAACCTTAACCAAATCAGTGTTAAAACTCACAGCTCTAGAGCCTTCCACCTTATTAGGATGATAGAATATCAAATAGCCATAATTTTCCATATCAAAATCAGATTTCCCTAACAAGAAAGTATAGACTTCTAACTGCATCTTATGAAAATCTACTGTGTCATCTTTCAAAGGAAAACCTCTCGTCTTATAATCCAAAATTATCATTTTACCATCTTTTTCTAACAAATCATCTAAAACGCCCCTTACAACATCACCGTTCTTAGTCTTCCACTTCATACCCTTGCCTAATTTTCTCAAATCATCCAATACATCATAATTATTGTAAAGCTTAACACCTTCCTTGCTCAATTCTGCAAGCTCAGGCGGCAACTTATTACCCTTCCTATAAATATCATAATAACCCTTCAAAACCCTATCAATCCCGTTAGGCAGTGAAGGGAAAGGCATAGAAGGACGTTTTAACCCTTTATTGAAGTGAAGCCAGAAACACTTAGGACAATCTTCATAAATCTTCAAACTCGTAGGTGAAATAGTGTAAAGCTTTTTCATCAAGGCTTAGGAATAATAAGCCCGTTTTTAAATCTTTACTTTTTACGTGGACTTTGGCAAATTTGGTAATGGTTATTAGGTAGCACTGCTCATAAGAATCTGAGGTGATCATTATGAGCAACGATACTGTGCTACCATACCCGAAAGAATTTTTTCCATTATTAAATGTTTTC
>Ga0194112_10000808_pt1 | contig 46101 bp, 35 predicted proteins | sample TA2MahC400mmetaG_FD_146191 | JGI IMG/M metagenome (GOLD analysis project Ga0194112, IMG submission 146191) | Freshwater microbial communities from Lake Tanganyika, Tanzania - TA2015016 Mahale Deep Cast 400m | ecosystem: Environmental > Aquatic > Freshwater > Lake | place: Tanzania: Lake... | reverse complement strand
CTCCTACGTGCAGACGTACCGGCCCTGCCGTCTCTCGGTGAAGGTGAACGGCCGGCACACGCAGGTGGCCGGCAGTGGCCTGCTTCGCTTCGCCGACCGCGCGGACGATGCCCCCGTTATCCACTTCAACGGCCCGCTGACGTTGCGTGTCCACAAATGGACCGGAACGCTGGTCATCCCCAACGAGGCGCCGCCGTACTACGAGGAGGTGAAGATGGTTCCGGGCGAGCCGTTCGACCTCTGCGCCCAGCTCGGCACGCCGGGACGAGGCAACACGTTCGCGGCCCTCTCGACCGATGCGGTCCCCGCGAACATGCATCCAGTGGCCGACGTGGAGTTCCGCTCACAGGACCCCGGGAAGCCGCCTATCAAGCTGCACATCCCACTCAAGCAGCGCGACTGAGGAACGCTCTTCCGGGGTACCGTGCGTGTCCCCGCTGAGGCCGCCGGCTATGCGAAGATCCGCCTTGCCCTCCCCGGCTGGCAAGATGGATACGTGCAGCCTGCCACCGGAGATGTGGCGATATCCCAGCACCCCCACCGGCCTCTCGTCCCTTCCCCACCGCTCAGGCCTCGTGTCCTGCCGCCAGTCATTGATTCTGCCCGCGATGAGGTCGGAGGCGCGCGGAAGATCGTACAAGAGCGACCGAGCGCCAGTACCAACTCGCACGGTCTTGTAGTGGTTCTTGTAGTGGTCTCCGTTCGGAATATGCGGAATATTCGGAACAGACAACATGGGGGTGCGCAGGAGCTATCTTCATAAGTGATTGCCATTTATGGCTTTCTGGCAAGGGCATCCCTCCCACGCAACCATGAATGGGGTTCAAGAGGTCGCGGGTTCAAGTCCCGCCGCCCAGATCAACGTAAGAACTTATCCAGTCACGACTTAGGGCGCGAGCATCACCCAGGCACGGCGCCCTGTTTGTAGCGGTTTTGTAGTGGTTCTCTGCCGGAGTGCCGGCATCTCACCCTCCATGCCGCGCCGGGCCGCGGTGCTGCGCTGGTGCCTTCCTTGCTCGTAACCTCTTGCCAGCCAACTGCTTGGACACCGCACGCGGGAATCGAGTGGTCGGGTGCAATAGCCACCGACGGGGTAGCGCGCTTGAGCGCATTCGATGCGCACTCAGACCACGGATAGCGTGGGGTACCGCTTCCGGTAGAAGTGGCCTTTCCTGGCCCGCAGCAGGTAGTCCAGCCAGCAGTCGGGGCTGTCTTGGGGCAGGTGGAACGCCGCTCGGACGGATTCTCCGCCATGCTCCTGCACTACTCGCCTCACGAATGCGGGGCTCACCGCCTCCGATGTGATGAAGCCCATGATGACCTCCCTCTCATCATCCGTCAGCCCCTCTCCTTTGCGCCGAAGGCCGGCCAGCAGCAGGCCGAAGCTGGTCATGACCTCCTTGCCCTCTTCAGGGTTCAGGAACACGCCGATACCGCCAGTCGCGTTGACGAGGTGGTCGGGGAGCTTCATGTTCGGGCGGCCATCCTTCAGGCCGTGCCGCTCCATGACGTCGTGGACCTGGTCTTGCGGCTTGGCCTCCCATTGTGCCCGCATTTCCTTCTGCCAGTCCGCGGCCATGGCCAAGCCGTCGGGGTAAATCACGAGGTCAGTACCCTGGTACTTCATCATGGCAGCGTGGAGTTCTGAGGCCCGTTCGCGCACCAGCCTCTCGTGGTCCTTCCAGTAGCGGCACACGATCTGGGAGCTCTGGCGCTTCATGCGGGTCTTGAGGTCATCCATCTTTGCCTTTGTGGCCTCGCCCAGGAGCCTCTGTGTCCCAGACCAGTACCACTCGCCCCGCCACGGAACCAGGCTTCCGAAAACGAGCTGGCCGGCTTTGAAGGGGCTGTTGTCCATGTTCATCCGGACGACATATTCCTCGTCGCTGACGGCGTTGAGCGCCCGCAGGGTTTCCCGGTCCGCCGACAGGATCTTGTAGGGCGCCATGTGCCGCTCGTACCAGCCGCGCAGGTCGCTTCGGTCGTCCTCGCTGACGTCGAGCACCTTCGCGAGGATGTCGATGGCCCCGAGGCCCGACCAGCGGGTGCATCGGGCGCATATGAACTCGTCCGTGCGATCAATGTCCGCCTTCCCATTCCATTCCTTCTCGATGTAGTTGCTGTAGAACAGCCTGAACAGGTAGGACTTCGTGCCCAGCCACACCAGCTTCCTCTTGACGTCCCAGCCGTATTCGTTCGAGGTTGCCAGGAACCACTTCGCCCCGGCGTCGTTCGGAAGGGACGGGATGTGGCGGCTCAGGAACTCGTGGGCAGCTTCGACAATCCTGATCAGATCCTGGTGGAAGGGAGCGAGAACCAGGCCCTCCTTGAGTTCAGGGTAGAGAACCCACAGCAGATGTCGAAGTCGGGCAGGATGGATGCCTGTCGGCTCGTTGCCCTCGCCCTCCCGCAGGCTTATCGGTAGCGGCGTGCCGAACCATTGGCGGTTATATGCCTCGTAGCTCTCCCAGATGCCGATGCCGCAGTGGACATCCACAGCGAATTCGGCCAGGATGCCTGCGAGATCCTCCAACGCGTGGGGGCTGAGGAGCAGATTCCGGAAGGCGAACGTCCGTTGAGCCTTGGAGAGAACCTTGCGAAGCTCCTTGACGACGCCTGGCAAGAGTGCGTCGCTCTCGCCTTGGTATCCGGTGGGGTTGTAGCCCAGGTAAGGCAATTCAGATCTCCTGCTGTCGGGGCTGTTGCATCGCACCACACTCCGCTCGCCGCTCACTCGCTCTCACTCAGCCCCAGTTCTCTTAGCATCTCCTCTCGGGGCACGTCAACATCGGGTCCGTCGGGGCCCATCGGCCTCGGCATGGTTCGGATGAGCATCAGGACCCTCTGCTTCCCCTCGGGGGTCTTGCAGGCCGCGCGGGGAGTTCTGTTGCCCAATGCGGGCAGCGGTCTGTCCAGCCAGTCCATGAAGTAGCGACGGATCGCCTCTCGGGCATGCGCCTCGAGTTCAAGTGTCATAGGCACTTCCGCGCGCCCCAGCCGATCGTCGAGCGGGATCCCTTTCTCTCTCAGCTCGTCGAGGGTGCGGACGCTGACGCTCCTGAACTCGATGCCTGGGATGTTCTTCAGCAGCGTCCGGATTCTCCTGAGGCGCTTCGCAGACTGCACCTCCACAAGCAGTTCATCGCCCACGAAGGAGAGGCTGCCGAGGGGTGTCGTTTGCTTCTCGTAGGCACTGAGCCACTTGGTTTCACTGGGCCGAATCCAGGTGAAGCTCGTGCCGTCAGCATGGGAGTCCATGTCCTTCCGGGCCAGCAGGGCAGCTTGCGCCTGAGCTTGGTCAGTCACGGCATACGTGGCGGTGTGGAAGCTGATCTCATCGCCGTCGGCATTGAGCACCTGAAGCTTGTGGCCAACCTCGCGCCGCTTCTCCTGCCAGTGCCAGAGCCACCCGAACAGTTTGGACTTCGCCCTTGTGCCCTCTGGCGTTGGCTGCAAGCCCAGCCGCCACAGGAACTCGATGGCCTCCTCGACCTCGAGCGCCGCAAGCGGCGGCCCCAAGGGCGATAGGAAGTGGAACCTTCCAACAGGGAGAACCCGGCCAGGCAGGCTCATGTCCACCACTGCGGTCTCCGAGAGCCCCTTGTCGTGGACCACCACCTTGCCCCCGAAGAAGACGTCCAGAAGGGTCAGCGACCGCCCCTTCTCGATCCGCTCAACCTTGTAGATGGACGGCACGGCCCGGACGCGGGCTTCGAGGATGGCCCGCTCCGGCCTGGGGAGATTGCCCGCCAGCATCTGCTCAGCGAGGGTCTTGGCGTCCTTCGTTGTTCGGAAATCGTGCCAGTACCACTCGAAGAAGCACATTCCCGGGAACGGGTCGTCTGTGCTGCCGAGGAAACGGGCGCCTGCTTCTCCTTGGCCGAAGTACTGCTCGATCGCCCAGCCAATGGACTGCGACGACTCTTGCATCCTTGACTGCGCCCTTGCGTAAAGGGACCGATCGCATTCCTTCCAGTCCTTCAGATCATCGGGAGCAGGGGGGACCTGCTCCGCCGCACCCCCGAGCTGCGCGCATGAGCCCTTGCCCAGGAGGTAATCCCGCAAGCCGCGGGTGGCCTCGTCAAGCAACGGGAGCCCCGGCTGGTAGCGGCACGTCGCGCCGAGGGCGCGGAGCACTGGCCCGAGCTCCTCGTGCAGTTCCTGGCTGCCTACGAGGACCTGCTGCGGGATGCCCTTCTCGTGCTGAGAGTTCTTGCCCCGAAGCGCGTCGCAAATGACGCGGACCGCCTCGGACACTCCGCCCTGGATCGCCTGCACGAGCACGATGCGCTCCGAGCGCGCCTCCAGGATAAGGACGCCCCGCACGGTCCTGTCGTCGCCTTCGATACGTGTAGGGAGCGTCGGACAACCTACGAGCCATGTGCTGCCCAGCCGGGGGAGGGCCTTCAGGTCCTCCGGCACGCTCGGGGGCGCGGACGGTGTGGGTGCGGAACACTGCGAGTACCGCCGCATCTCGGTCGAGACTTCTGGGTTCAGCGGATCCCCGCTGAGAACCAGTGTCAGTGTGTCCTGGTCTGGGCCAAGGCGGCTGTGCGCGAGCCGCCCCGCATCCCTCGCCTTCATGATGCCGCGGAGAGCATACAAAACCCTGCGGGCCTCGTCCGCGGTCATCCGCCGCAGCTCCCTGCCGGCGTCCTTGGCCATGAAGAAGGGCACGGTGTCGCCGCGCCTGCCGGCGAAACCAGCCTTCGCAAGGAAGCTCCGGCCAGGGGGAGCCATCTCTCCATAGGGCGTCATGCTGACGCTGAGGAAGCTGGCGCTGTCGGGCGGCTCTACCTCTCGCTCGTCGCGCTGCAAGATGGTATACAGGCTCCGAACTGCTCCCTGCCCGTGGAAGAGCACAAGGCCGTATTCCTGGCCCGCCCTGCCCATGATGATGGCGAACATAGGGCGCTCGTCGCCGGGAGCAACCACCGCGAAGCAGTCGTCGTTTTCGTACTCCAGCCAGAGCTTCCTGGCGTGGAAAGCCATCGCAGCCGCGACGGCTTCGCGGTACACTTGGGATTCGGGGAGACTCATCGCTGCTCCAATGCCCTCTGCCTTCACCCAGCACGTTCCGCGCCGAGCGTCGGTTATGAACGGCGGGGTTATCAGGGGATCATATCCCCCTCCGCCCCGCCCGTCAAGCACTACAGAGACGAACCCTATCCCAGCACCACCACCGGCCTTTCATCCCTTCCTCACCGCTCAGGCCTCATATCCTACCGCCAGCCATCGTGTCTGTCCGCGATGAGGTCGGAGGCGCGCGAAAGATCGTACAAGAGCGACCTAGTGCCCGTACCGGCTCGCACGGGTTTGTAGTGGTTTTTGTAGTGGTTTCCGTTCGGAATATGCGGAATATTCGGAACAGACGACATGGGGCTGCGCAGGAGCTATCTTCATAAGTGATTACCACTTATGACTTTCTGGCGAAGCGCTGCTGTCCACGCATCCATGAATCGCACTCTAGAGGTCGGGGGTTCGAATCCCCTCGTCTCCACCATTAGGCAGGGCAAGGACTTATGGATTTGGTCCTTGCCCTGTCTGCGTTTACGGCGACGCTGGAAGGAACCGTCCGAAGTGACTGCAAGGGACACGAAGGGCGGCAAGTGACGTTTTCCTGATCCAGAAAGGGCACAAATCGGGCACAGGCCCCTGCTGCTCGTGAAGAGCGGTCGCACAAGATTGTTGCTCCTCGTGCTCTTCTCTCCCACCATTATCTGCTGTCAGTCCCACCCCTCCAGCAACTCCGGGTCCTCCCATCCGCGTCGTCTGCTCCACATCCAGCTCTACCTGCGAACTCGCTGAACCACTGAGGCGCCGGCGGGGACCGTCACCGCGCCATCGAAGAGAGCCTTGCCGTTGAGCGGGTCGAATCTCGGATTCGCCCGCACATGAGTGGCAATGGCCGCGTCAGTGGGATTGTGAAGCTCAAGTGTCCAGGCGTCGTCGCCGCACTGGGTAAGTTGGATGAACAGTTCAGGGTTGCCCGCGAGGATTGGGTGGCCGAGGAACAGATCGGCGTGGCCCGAGAGGCAGACGGTTGCCCAGGCTCTGCCCTCAAAGACCCCGACCGGGCGTGCCTGCTTGAGCGAGCGGTCGTAGAGGAACGCCGACCAACGGTCGTTGAGGCTGCAGACGGCGATGGGGAGGCTCGAGACGAGCTTGCCATCGAGCTGGCCGCTGAAACAGGCCGACGCCTTGCCATCCACTGTCAGGACGTAGCGCTGGGAGAGGAGCGTGCCCTGATCGAGGCGAAGGGTGTAGCCGCCCTTGCCGCAGTCGAGGGCGAAGTCGCGGTAGAAGCTCTCGACGACGTCCCGATGGGGCGGCCAGCTCTCGGTGAGGGTGCAGCGGCGAGGAATGCCGACGAGGAGGAGCTGGACCTGCCGCGACTCGCCCCTCTTCTGGGGGGCGGCCGCGGCCTGGAGTGTGATGTCGAGGCGGCCATGCCGGGCCAACTCCGCGTCGGCTGCCAGGCCCTCGGTGAGCGGGAAGATGGCCGCGCCGCCCAGTGGCGAGTCGAGGAAGGCCGCATAAGCCGCGGGGCCGAACTGGACGGTGAGTCGGCGGCCCGGCTCGGGCTTGCCTGCATCCCATTGGCCAGTCTCGATGGTCACGGCATCACGGCGGAGCACCCAGGTGCTGGACTCGCGCGACTGCATGGTGGCGATTGTGAAGCCCTGGTTCGCCATGTCCTCTTTCATCGCGATCTCGATCTGCCAGAGGAAGACGGCGAGCGGGCTGTCGGGGTCCACCTGGAAGAAGTGGTTGCGGCGGTTGACGCTGAGTTCCTTGACGGGTTGTGTGCGCCAGAGGGTGTGCCAGACATTGTGCACGGGGACGCCGTCGGCGAAGGCGTGCTCGCGCGGGCCGTCGCCGATCATGATGTCGCGGGTGTGAAGCAGGCGGCGGGCCTCGGTGACGTTGGGCGCCAGCACGGGGCGGGCAGGGGAGATCGGGCTGACGGTCTCCCAGACCTCGGGCTCGCCGCCGGCCGCCCCATCGAACGCCGGGGCGCCCAGGAGCCGATCGTTCTTGAACGTGCCTGCTGGGGAGATGCCGCTGGCGATGCGCTTGATGGGTGTGCCAAGCGTCTGGTTGCCGCCCAGCAGGATGCCGATGCCGTCGCGGTTCACCACGTAGCCGTAGGAGAGCTGGTTGTTGCGGTCGCTGCACATGAACTCCTCGAGGCGGTGGTTGCGGTCCCACTGCTCGCCACTGATGGCTCGGCCGCCTGCCGTATCGGTGGCCGTGAGCACGAGGTTGTGCTGGCGGTCGTGGGCCAGATCGAGCCGGAACTCGAACTCGGCCTGTCCCTGTGGCAGGAAGCGGCGGAAGAGGCGGGTGCCGTCGTAGACGGCCACCTCCTCCAGCCCGACGGGCGAACTGGCGTGGCCGCAGAGAATCCAGCGGTAGTTCTGCCAGGCGAAGTCGCCGGGGGTGTTCCCCTCGTAGTCCCGGGGGCCGACGTAGGACCAGGTCTCGATGTGCGGGCCGGATGTCACTTGCGGCTTGGCCGGGTTGTCGGGGTAGAAGTGCCAGAGGTCGAAGTAGTCGCGGACCCGGCTCTCGGGGCGGAGCGTGCCTCCGATGACCGAGCCGCCGCGCTCGGGCAGGCGGAGTACCGTCCGCCAGCCGGAAGAGCCGAGCTGGGCCGGGTCGTTCATCAGATCAATGACGAGCGGCAGCGGCCCCTGGCCAGAGGCGACCAGCTTGAGGAAGTCGCCGCTGGCGTCCTCGACGACCTTGCCGTCGCGGGCCGTGATGACGCCCATCGCGTCGTAGTTGGAGAAGAAGTCGGCGAAGGGGGCGGCGCTCTGGCGGAACAGGTAGTTCCCCGCCGTGAGCTTGAAGCTGGAGATCGAGTAGGCGTAGTCGAGCGTCGTCATCGCGAGCTGGCCGGGAATGTAGGGCTTCCTCGCGTCCAGTTCCGCGTCGCGGGAGCGGAACGCCTTGCCGTCCTCGCTGAGGAACTTGCGGTCGGGGTACGGAAACGTGGTGCCGAAGTAGAAGTAATGGTTGCCCACCTCGTCGTCAATGGCGATGCCTGGGATGGCGGCGAAGGCGGGGGAAGAGAGGCGCGCGCAATCGGCCCTGAGCTTCAGGAAGTTGTCGGCCGAGAGCTTCGGGAAGTCCTCGAGGAAGACGATCCAGGCCAGTCCCGCGGCCTTGGCCTTCTCGACCCACTGGTCGGCCGTGGCCTTGCCGCTGGAATAGAGCGTGCGGGGGCCGACCACGCCTGGCAGGGCTGGCTCGACGGCGGGGAAAGATGGCTCCGCCGGCCAAGCATAGGGCTTGCCGAGGCGCGCTTTGTGGGGATTCGCCAGGAGCGATTCCTCCGTCGCTGCACCACCGAGTTGGCCTTCGGTCAGGGACGGCTCCGCCAGCCAGCGCAGGGCGTTGGCCAGGAGGACATAACCGTTCGAGGCGATCCCCTTCAGCCCTCGGTCGAGAACGATCCCTTCGAGCGTGCTCATGGCGTTGGCGCCGATGAGGTACTCGGGCGTGATACCCAGGAACACGATTCGGCCCTTGCCTGCCGTGCGTGCCGCTACGAACGGCACCGCGCTCGGATAGGTGCCAGGCTGGTTGGGACGGCTCTCCTGGAGGGCTCCCTTGTGGGTGAGAGACGACTCCGAGCCGCGGACGAGAACCTGCCAGGACGAGTCAACCGTGAACGGAACCGTGTGGTTCTGTGCTCCGACGCGCATGCGTGGGATGGGATACCAGAGCGACTTGACGCCTGTGGTGACCGGCGAATCGGCGATGGCGCTGGCGGGGGCGAACGGGAGTTTCCACGCCGTGGCGACGATGGCCGCCTTCGGGTCGTCGGGCAGTTCGTCGAAGAGGGGCGTCAGGCCCAGGGGCTTGAGAAAGGCGTCCTGGGGCGGCTTGTCCGTCGCCATCTGCCCGAAGGACCCCAGCACGAGGACTCCGCCGCCTGCCGCAAGGAACCGGTTGAGGCAGTCCACGGTCTGCCGGGTTCGACCCAGGGACATGTCCGCGTTGGCGCGGCCCAGGCCGGCGAGGACGACGACGTTGTAGTTCCTGAGACTGTCCCACGCCAGCGGGCGGTCGCCAAGGCCCGAGTGCTCGGCGCGCAAGGCGAAGCCCTCCTGCACCAGACGGCCCGCCACCTCATGGCCGCAGTGGCCACCATCGGAGCCGGCGAACACTACTGCGGGCCGCCTCGGCGTCGCCGCCCGGGTGGCGCAGGCCAGAGTCACGAGCATCACGGCGCAGGACTCAAGAAGCGATTGGAGTCGGCACATGGGAGTATGCCCTCGCCTCCCCTGTTCTCCACGCGCAGAACGCGCGGCAAGTCTACCCGGAGAGAGTTCGTCTGTCCACTGACGCTCCCCCAAGCGAGCGCGGGCCAGCCGCGCGCCCGTGGAGCCGACCGTTGGCCTTCGAAGCCTACGGTTGGGGGTTCGAGTCCCTCCGGGCGCGCCATACGAGCAACCCAAGACCCTACAGCCACTTGCGACTGTAGGGTCTTGGTGTTTCTGGTGTTATGAGTCCGGCAGGGGGCGGCCAGACGGCATAGGGAGTCGGGACACAGCGGGACACCGCGGGACACGAAAACCCATCATCCGATGCGCGAAGTTGGCAGATTCTGGCACAAGACCCCACCCCGCGCTTAGCTCAGGTGGCGCCCCAGCCCCTCACCCTGCCTCGATCCGGCGAGGTGATCTTCCGCATGGTAGACCGGGCAGGAACGACGAGGAGTTCAAGTCGCTCGTCGCTCGTTGCGAAGGCTGCGTCTCCGCAACGTGGGTGCGCCGGGGCTAGCCGGGCAAGCTTCGCCTTCTCAAGGGCGACACGCCCCTCGACGCCGCCTATGCCCGGCGCTTGCGGACCGTCTTCCACTCCAGCGAGGCCTGGCAAGTCGCGCACCCCCTTTCGCGGCCAGAGGCGGCCCACAGGCAGGGGCCGCCCAGCTCATCATGGCCGCGATTGCCCACGCCGGCGGCAGCAATCCTGCCGATCTCCCCCCGGCGCGCCGGCTCCCGAGCATACTGCACGGGCTTGTTCGAGGTGCGCTAGGTTCCGTGCTGGTAGACGCGGCCGTGGCGTTTGACCGCATGGCGGATGGCCGCGGCCTCGCGGATCGTCGAGCTCATGGGCTTTTTGCCGTAGACGTCCTTGCCGGCTCTCAACGCGGCGATGATCTGGATGGCGTGCCATTGCCCCGCGGAGCCCACGGAAATTCGGATGAGCCTCCGTTATTGCGCCCAGCAGCGAGGCCAAGCTTGAACTTTCCGAGCCGGAGAGGTAGAATCATCCAGCGATTGCGGTGGAGACCCGGTGCTCTGATGACGGGGGGTGGCGCTGGCATTGCACGAGCTGTCGTTCGCAGAGCAGATACTCAAGTGCGTTGACCAGGAGGCGCGCAGGCACTGTGCGCGGGGGGTCAGCCGCGTGAGGCTGAGAGTAGGGCGGTTGTCCGGGGTCAACGGCGCCAACCTGGCTTTCTGCCTGAAAGCGGTCGCTGAGGGGTCGGCGATGGAGGGCGCCGAGGTGGAGGTGGACGAGGTTGCCCCCGAGCTTGTCTGCTCTGATTGCGGGCGGCAGCCCGTGGGTGGCGTGGTGGAGCCGGTCTGTCCGACGTGCGGCAAGGAGGCAGAGCTGCTTCTGAATGCCGAGGTCTACATTGAAGAGGTGGAATTGGATGTCGAAGACGATCACGCTGAGGCGAAGAGTTGAGGCCGCGGGCCGACGGACAGCGGAGGCTCTGCGGAGGTTCTTCAGGCGGAGAGGCGTGTTTGTTGTGAACCTGATCGGGTCGCCGGGCTCCGGCAAGACAAGCCTCCTGGAGGCCGCAGCTCCTCGGCTGAGGGGCAAGGCGGCCGTCATTCAGGGAGACCTGGAGACTGACGAGGACAAGAGGCGAATCGAACGTGTCGGCCTCCCCGCCTACCAGATAAACACGATCTCAGGGTGCCATCTGGATGTCGGGCAGATACGCCGCGCGGTGGGGCAGCTCCCGCTCGACAACGCCCGGTTTCTCTTCATCGAGAACGTGGGGAATCTGGTGTGCCCGGCGAGCTTCGAGATAGGGGAGGACATCAAGGTGGCTGTGGTTTCGGTGACGGAGGGCGACGATAAGCCGGCAAAGTACCCTGTGGCGCTTCGTGTGGCGGCGGCGATGGTGCTGACAAAGACCGACCTCTTGCCCCACCTGCGGTGCGATATCGAGAGGATGGAGAGGGACGCAGTTGTTGCGAATCCCGAGCTGAGGGTGTTCAGATGTTCGGCCAGGACTGGCGAGGGGGTGGATGCCTTGCTCGATTGGCTCGAGGAAGTGGCCGCCAGACGATAGCGGCGAGGTGCCGCTAATACTCCGCTGGAAGGGACCGCAGTTCTTCGCGGGTGAAGACGGGGCCATCCTTACAGACGAACTTGCTGCCGATGTTGCACCGGCCGCACTTGCCGATGCCGCATTTCATGCGCATCTCGAGGGAGAGGATGATGGCATCGTCGGGAAAGCCGAGCTTGGCGAGGGAGAAGAGGGTGAACTTGATCATGATGGGCGGGCCGCAGACGACGGCAAGGGCATTCTCCGAGCTGGGCTTCAGGCTGTCAAGCACGGATGTTACGACGCCCTCGTGCTGGGTCCAGGTCGCGTCGGCCTTGTCCACCGTCAGGTGAACGTCAATGTCATCCCGCGTCTGCCACTTGGCGAGCTCGTCCCTATACATAAGCTCGCCGGGCGTTCGCGCGCCGTAGACGACGAACACCGAGCCGAAGCGGGTTCGGTTCTGCGGTTCGAGGGTGTAGTTGATGGCGGCGCGGAGAGTGGTGAAGGCGAACCCCCCGCCGATGATGAGGAGATTCTTGCCCACCATTCGGTCCCAGGGGAACGGCTTGCCCATCGGCCCCCTGACGCCGAGCCCGGCACCGGCCTCGAGGCTGTGTAGCTCCGTGGTGAAGAGTCCCATCCGCTTGACCGTGAAGAGGAGGTAGCCAGTCTCCGTCGGCGAGGAGGCGATGCCGAAAGGGGCTTCGCCGAATCCCGGCAGAGAGAGCTCGGCGAACTGGCCGGGCAAGTGCCTGAACTCCGCGGCGTCTTGAGCGTTGTCGAGCACGAGCCGGAAGCTCTTGATGTCCCTTGCCTCGTTCTCGATCACGACCTCCTCGATCCGCGCCGGATAGGGGAGGTATGGGTTCCTTGCCATTGCTTAGGCTCCGAGTTCCCTGAACACGGCCCGAAGGTCAAGGCTCACCGGGCAGTTGCGGATGCAGCGTCCGCAGCCGACGCAGAAGAGCCGGCCGAGGTTCTCGACTGCGTAGCGGAACTTGTGCATGAGGCGCTGGCGCCACCTTTCCTTGGGCGTGGGCCGGGGGTTGTGGCCGGAGGCGTGTAGGGTGAAAAGCGGATAGGCACAGCAATCCCAGGTCCTGACCCGCCGGACCACGTCGCCTCGAACCTCATCCGTGATGTCGAAGCAGTGACAGGTCGGGCAAAGGAAGCTGCACGTGCCGCAGCCGAGACATTTCTGGCTGAGGATTCCCCAGAGCGGAGAATCGTAGGCATTGCGCAGCCGCTCAGCGCTGCGGTCGAGCTCCACCGGCGCAATCTGGTCCGCCGCTTTACGGGCCCGTTCCTGTGCTTCCTCGATGGCGGGGGGTGTGGCATCGCCGAGCAGGTCAGCCGCGGATGACAAGAGGTCCTCACCCTTGGGCGTGATCGCCCTCAAGAGGAGGTCTGCCTCGAGCCCAATGGCAAGCACATCCGCTCCGGCCTCGTCGCTCGGGCCGCCGCCAACGGAGGTGCAGAAGCAGCTCGACATGGGGCGCGTGCACGCGAGCACGATCACCACCGTCTTCGCGCGAAGCCGCTCATAATATGGATCGCGCTGGTCGCCGCCGAGGAAGACCTCGTCGAGCGCAAGGAGCGCTCTGGCATCGCAGGGCCGGACTCCGAAGAGAAACGCCTGTCGGTTGGGCGGGCGCCCATCGCCTTGCGATGGGCCCCCGTTGCCGGCAACGGGAGCAGGCTCGTGAGGTTTCCCATTCGTGAAGCGAAGGAGGGTCTGAGTCTGGGGCAGCAGGAAGACCTTGGGCGAGAGGGGGAAGTTCTTGTAGTCCAGCACCACGGGCTTGCCGGGCGAGACCTCGGCGAGGATCACGTCGCCCGACTCGTCTCTCGTCGGCGCGTGGACCGCGCCGAGTCCCCGCAGACGGTCAAGAAGCCTGTCCAGGTCAGTGTGAGGAATCCGCTTTTCTGTCATCGCGCCCTCCGGCCGGCCTTGACCCATCGAGGGTGAGCTAAGGCTCTGTGAGGAAGTCCTGCGAGTCGTCCGCGGCGAAGTCGGCCAGCGGCGGCTTCGCGTCGAGCGCCTCGCCGGGTCGGTAGCCGTAGAGGTCCTCGACCTCCTGGTTCACCTTGCGCGCCAGGAGGCGTGTGTCAATCCCCATCGGGCATGCCCTGGCGCACGCCCCGCAGTCCGTGCAGCGGCCGGCCATGTGGAATGCCCTTACGAGGTGGTAGATCGTGACGTCGGAGATGTCGGTGCCGGCCCCCACCCACCTCGGCCGGGTCTGGTCCAGCAGGCACTCCTTGCAGCAGGAGCAGACGGGACAGGCCTGCCGGCACGCATTGCATCTGATGCACCGGGAGAACGTCTCCTGGAGGTGCGCCCATCTGGCACTGAGAGGCTTGGCCTCGAAGGCCGCCGTCTGCTGTCGGGCCGCCTCCGGGTCCTTCCCCTCGACGGGTGTGCCTAGCAGCGCGTCGTGTATCGAGGGGGTGGGGGAGCGGCACTCAAGGCAAGCGTCCGCGACGATCTCCTCGCGCCGCAGGGTGAGCTCCGTTCCATCCTCGACCACAACGTGGATGTTGCCCTGGGCATCCTCTCCGGCCCCCAGCGGCTCGTGCTCGCGTAGCGCTCTCTCCGCCTTTCGCCAATCCACCATGCCCGGGCAGGCGACGCCCACGAGCATCAGCTTCTCACGGGGCACCCGGCGCTCCTGGATGAGCGCGACCACGGAGCGAGTGTCGCATCCCTTCAGCACCAGCCCAACGGTCGGCGGCGGGGGAGCCGTCTTAGCCTCCCTGGCATCAGCGGGGGGCTTGAATAGCCGCGGCAGGTACACGGCGAGGTTGGTGGTGCAGAATGGGTTCCACGCCAGGCGCTTGACCTCCTCGGGCGAGGTGAGGAAGAGCGGGGTCGTCCGAAAGGGAAGGCTCGCCTTCTCATACCCCAGGAAGAGGTCCACCCTCTTCTCGCGGAGGAGTTTCTCCGCGGTCTCGCGCAGGCGGGTCTCGATCTCGTGGCTGGCGCTCATAGCTTCTTCACCAGTTTGTCGTTCGGGCCGAGCCTTCGGACCTCCTCCACGACCTTCTCCACGATGGCGGCGAAGCGGCCGCCTTCCGAGGCGGACACCCAGGTGAACTGCACCCGCTCGGGCTCGATCCCCGCATATTGGAGGAGCTCCTTGAGAAGCGCGAACTTCCGCCGGGCCACCAGATTGCCGCTGATGTAGTGGCAATCGCCAGGGTGGCACCCGGAGACGAGCACGCCGTCGGCCCCGTTCTGGAGTGCGCGCAACAGGAAGACGGGGTTGACCCTCCCCGAGCAGGGCACGCGGATGACGCGGATGTTGTGGGGGTATTGGATGCGGCTCACCCCAGCCAGGTCCGCCCCGGCATAAGAACACCAATTGCACAGGAACGCCACGATCTTGGGCTCCCAATCCCTCTTGGCTGGCCCGGTTTCCTGTCCGCTCTGAGTCTGGATCATGACTTCCTCAAATCGCGTCAACGGCCTCGAGGATTTGGGTGTTGCGGAAGCCCTTGAGGTCAATCGCGGCGGCACGGCAGGTTGCCGTGCACGCCCCGCAGCCCTTGCAGGTGGCCTCGTTGACGACTGCGACCCGGAAAACGGGGTCCAGCTCGATCGCCTTGTAGGCGCACACGTTCGTGCAGTCTCCGCAACCACTGCACCTGGAGGCATCCACGGCGGCGACCTTGCCTTCGGCCTGCAGCTCGCTCTTGCTCAGGACGGTGGCGGCGCGCGAGGCCGCCGCCCGCGCCTGGGCGATGCTCTCCGAGATGTCCTTCGGGTAGTGCGCGAGGCCGCAGACGAACACGCCCTCGGTGGCGAAGTCCACCGGGCGCAACTTGACGTGCGCCTCAAGGAAGAAGCCGTCCGCGTCGAGCGGCACCTTGAGCAGTTGCGAGAGCGCCCGGTTGTCCTCATTCGGCTCGATCCCGGCGCTCAGCACCAGCAGATCGGCGTCGAGCGACAGGGTGCAGCCCAGTATGCTGTCATCTGCCCTCACCACGAGCCGCCCGTTGCCGTTCGAAACGCTCGGCTTGGTCTCTTCGTCGTAGCGGAGGAAGACCACTCCCTGTCTCCGCGCCTCGCGGTACCACCGCTCGTTGAGGCCGTAGACCCGCACGTCGCGGCACAGGACGTAGACGCGGGCTTTTCGGTTCTGCTCCTTCAGCCAGAGGGCGTTTTTGATCGCCGTGCCGCAGCAGATGCGGCTACAGTACGGGCGCCCCGCCTCCCGCGAGCCGACGCACTGGATCATCACCACCGACCTCAGCCCCTTGAGCCTCGCGGAATCAGGACCGGTGAGGAGTCTCTCGAATTCCGTCTGGGTCATCACCCGGGCGTCGTTCCCATAGAGATACTCCCTAGGGACGTGTTCCCTTGCTCCCGTGGCAACGACCACCACCCCGTGCTCGATCTCCCCGTCCTCGCCGGCCAGCCGCGTCTTGAAGTTGCCGACATAGCCGGAGAGCTCCCGCACGCTCGTGCTGAGGTGGACTGTGATTCGGGGGTCGGACTTGACCTTCTCAACCAGGTCGCCGAGGAATGCAGCGACGCCCTCCCCGGCCAGGGTCCGGCGGATCTTGAGAAGATGGCCACCTAGCTCGGAGGCACGCTCGACCAGGTGGACGGGATAGCCCTGCGCGGCGAGGTCAAGGGCCGCCGTGAGGCCGGCAACGCCACCGCCGATGACGAGTGCCGAATGCTTGACGCCCAGCTTGGTCTTGTCGAGGGGCTCGAGCCGTGCCGCCTTGGCGACGGCCATCCGAATGAGCTCCTTGGCCTTCTGGGTCGCCTTGTCCGGCGCGCCCTGGTGGACCCACGAGCAGTGCTCGCGGATGTTTGCAAACTCGAACAGGTACGGGTTCAGGCCGCTGGCCTCTAGGGTGGCCTGGAAGAGCGGCTCGTGGGTCCGCGGCGTGCAGGCGGCGACAGAGACGCGGGTGAGCTTCTTCTCCCTGATCGCCTCGGCGATGGTCTTCTGGGAGTCCTTCGAGCAGGCGAAGAGGAATTCCTGCGCGTGGGCGACCTTCGGCAGCGCGGAGGCGTATTCGACGACGCGCGGGACGTCCACTGTCGAGGCGATGTTTATCCCGCAGCGGCACACGAAGACCCCGATGCGGGTCGGCTCGCCGCGAAGGTCCCTGGGCTCCGGCAGCTCCGCCTTGGGCTCGCTTGCCTCAAGCCCGCTCATCATCGCAAGCGCCGCCGAGCTTGCGCCGGACGCCTGGATCACCGACTCCGGGATGTCCTTCGGCCCGGAGGCGGTGCCGCAGACGAACACGCCGCGGCGCGAGGTCTCGAGCGGGCTGAAGGTCGAGGTCGTCACGAATCCGTACTCATCCGTCCGCAGCCCGAGGCGCCGCACGACCTCGCGCACGCGCGCCGTGGCACACAGCCCCACAGAGAGGACAAGGAGGTCGAAAGCCTCCTCGCGTATGCTGCCGTCGTCGGCATTGTAGCGCACAAGGAGGTTCTCGGTGTTGGGGTCCACTTCCACCGAGGCGACCCGTGCGCGGACGAAGCGCACGTCGTGCTCCCGCTTTGCGCGCTCGACGAACCGGTCGAAGCCCTTGCCGTAGGCCCGGACGTCCATGTAGAAGACCGTGCTCTCGACCCCCCGCATGTGCTCCGTGAGGATGATGGAGTCCTTCGCGGCCTGCATGCAGCAGACAGCGGAGCAGTAGTCGTTGCCGACCTGCATGTCGCGGGAGCCGACGCACTGGAGGAAGGCGACCCGCTCCGGCTCCTTGCCGTCGGAGGGGCGCTGGACGTGGCCCTGGGTGGGGCCGGAGGCGCTCAGGAGGCGCTCAAGCTCGATGCTGGTGACCACGTTGGGAAAGGTGTGGTAGCCGTACTCGTCCTTGAGGGTCGCGTCGAACTCCTCGGAGCCGAGGGCGAGAATCGCCGCCCCGACCTCGAGCTCGAGGTCCTGCGCCTTCTGCTCGTAGTCAATCGCGTCCGCCTGGCAAAGCCTCTTGCAGACCCCGCACTTGCCGCGCGTGTGGTAGAGGCACTGGGTGGGGTCCATTATCGGCACCGCCGGCACGGCCTGGGGGAAGGGGATGCGGATGCAGCGGGTCTTGCTGAGGCCCTTGTTGTGAGGATCGGGCAGGCGCACCGGGCACTTGGTGGTGCAGATGCCGCAGCCCGTGCACTTCGCCTCATCCACATAGCGCGGATGCTTCCGAACGCGAGCCTTGAACGATGGGGCCTCGCCCTCCAGGGCGAGCAGCTCTGCATTGGTGAGAAGCCTGATATTCGGGTGTTTGCTAACCTCCACGAGCTTCGGCGAGAGGATGCACATGGCGCAGTCGTTGGTGGGAAAGGTCTTGTCGAGCTGGGCCATGCGGCCCCCAATACTCGGCCCGCGCTCGACGAGGAAGACCTCGGTTCCCGCCTCGGCAAGGTCCAGCGATGCCTGGATGCCGGCGATCCCGCCACCGATTACCAGCGCTCGCTTCCGCACGCTCACGCCCCCATTCTCTTAGCGGCTCGGGCCCGCTTCCGCTGGGTGAACGCAACGATCTTGGCCATCGCCTCCGTGCCGGCGTTCCGCTGCTTGTCGCGGTCAGGAAAGGCCATCTCCTCGATCGCACCGTCCTCCTTCGCGAGGTTATAGAGGGCCTCACCCGCCGTGGTGCGCAGGACGGTAGTAGTGTAGCCGTCCGGCGAGCCGACGCCCCCGCAGGAGATATCGGCATACTCGCTGGCGAAATCCGCGCACGCGAAGCAGGCCGGCCGAGCAAACTCCTCCATTGCCTCGAACGGGATGTGAAACGTCTCCTTCTTCGCCGTCGTGACGATGATGTCGTCCTTGATGTTGACCTTGTGGATTTGCCCCAGGTCCACGGGCAGCTTCCTCTCCAGCGCTCGCCGTGTCTTCGCGTCGAAGGAGAAGTTCTCCATGCAGAACAGCCCGATGGTCAGGACGATGCTGTCGGCCGGCAGAACGTTCAGGAGCCGCATCTTCTTGATCGTGAAGATCTGACAAGGCGTGCCGACGAGTGCGATCTTGTGGAGGTCGCGCTTTCCAAGCGACTTGACCTCACGCACGCTCGGGGAGAAGGTAGTGTATGACTCGCCGACCTTGTGGAGGTGTTGCGACTCCTCGAAGTGTGAGCCGGCCGCCTCAACCAGGTCCTCCGGGGTCGTAGCCACCATCGGCTCGCGCGAGAACGGGCCGACCCGCCGTGAGACGATCGCAGCCTGGATGAGATGCTTTCTGAGAGCGTGGATGAGGAGCGCTGTGACGGCGCCGCCGTCGGTGGCTACCCGGCGGATCTTGCGAGAGTGCGCCCTTGCGGAGACGAGCTTGCGGCACGGCCCGATCGGCGCCCTCCAGCCGGTCTTCTCTCGAAGCTCCTGGTCGAGCGCCTTGATCTGGGGGCAGATGAGGTAGCAGATGCCGCAGTGCAGGCACTTCGACTCGTCCGCCATGACGGGCATGCCATCCTCGCCGACGCGGAGGGCGTTGAACTCGCCTGCCGAGCAGAAGGCGACGCAGCCGCCGCACTTTCCGCAGATGCCCCGCTTCTGCACCTCGGCCACGAGGTCCTGGAAGCCTTTGACATCCGTGCTCACGTGCTCATCCCCTTCAGTTGCTCCTCGACCTTGTTCCGAAAGGCGTCCAGGAGCTCCGAACGCTTCTCGAAGCTGTACTGGACGAGGTTGTGGCGGAGGCTCTGCGCCAGGCGGTCGAGCTCCTCGATGCGCTTCAGGACGTCGCTGGGCGCATGACGGCCCTTGATGGCGAGATAGCGGAGCGCGCGCATCACGTCGGTGAAGTTCACCTTCTGTGGGCATCGCGCATAGCACCGGTAGCAGACAAGGCAGTACCAGATGCGGGGCGAGGAGAGCACCTCGTCGCGCATGCCGAACAGGATCTGGCGGACGATCTTCCTGGGGTTGTAATCGGGGTCCACCTCGGTGATGGGACAACCGGCGGCACACGTGCCGCAGGCGAAGCAGCGCCGGATGTGCTCGCCGCCAGGCTGCGAGGCCACCTCGTCGGCAAACCGAAGGTCAAGGTCGCCCACCTGCACCACGGGCTCCTCCTCGGGCATGGCTCAGCTCCTCTCGGGGATTTCCGATTTCCAATCTCCGATTTCCGATTGAAGATATGACCGCCCGCTGGCCCCATGCTCCTCGATCGGCAATCGGCAATTGGCAATCTGCAATTCCGCGTTCAGGATCATCTCCGCCGCGCGGCCCACGGCGTCCTGCATCGGTGCAGACAACCCCGGCTGCACCTCCCGCGGGAACGCGCTCACCTGGCCCACCACGCAGGTGACCTCCACGCCGGCGAGCTCGTGAAGCTCGCGCAGGAGGTTCGACGTGGGCACCTGGTGCATCGAGAAATCGTCGAGCTTGACCTCTGGCAGGTCGCGCGCCTCGATGCACCACACCTCTCCCGGCTCGCGCCCCAGGTCCACGGCGTCCACCACCACCACCCGCCGCGGCCGCACAGGCCCGAGCAGCACGTCGAAGAGAACCTCACGCACAGCGGTGCCGGCGTCGAGCGCCAGCACCCCCTGTGGGAGCAGTGGGCTCTCGCGGAGGCGGCGCGCCACGGCGCGGCCGAAGCCGTCGTCGCCGAACAGCTCGTTGCCGCAGCCAAGCACCAGCGTCTCGCAGGCGCAGTGTTCAAGCATGGCTTGCTCTCTCACGTCGCAGGGAGGGCAAAGCTCCTGCTGAGCCGCGCAGGGACGGAGAAGACGGCTCGGCCGGAGCCTCGCCCTCCCAGCCGCCCGGGCTAGCAGTTGGCGAGCGTATCCAAAAGCTCGCCGGTGTGGTCAAAGACCTCCACCTTCACAGCCAACGTCCCGTCGAGGGCGTGCGTGGCGCACGACAGGCATGGGTCGTATGCGCGGATGGCCATCTCGACCCTATTGAGGATGCCCTGGTCGTACTTGCCGCCCTTGATGAGGGAAGTGGCGGCCTGCTTCACGGACATGTTGATCGGCGCGTTGTTGTGCGTCGTCCCAACAATCAGGTTCGCGTCCGTCACAATCCCCTCCGCGTCGGTCTCGTAGTCGTGGATAAGGGTGCCTCGCGGGGCCTCGACGCACCCGACGCCCCGGGCCGCGCGCGGCGTGACGGGGACGCGAGTCTCCCTGCCGGTGATCTCCGGGTCGTTGAGGAGCTGGACGGCCAGCTCGGCGTTGTAGAGGAGCTCGATAAGCCGCGCGTAGTGGTAGAGGAGGGTGTGCTGAACGGGTCGGCCGAACTGCGCGCGGAACCCCTCGAACTCGGCCTGGGCCAGCGGCGTGGCGATCTTGTCGCAGACGTTGAGGCGCGCCAGGGTGTTCGTGCGGTAGATGCCCTTGGGCGCCGCGAGGTCCATGTCGAATCCTTCGCCCCAGGCCTTGGCGTAGGGGAACTTCAGATACGACCAGGGGAGCACCTTCTCGCCCAGGTGCTCGGTGTATTGGTCGTAGCGGAAGTCGGTGTAAGAACCGTCCGGCTTCATGAGGCGCAGCTTGCCGTCGTAGAGGTTGAGCGCGCCGTCCTCCGTGACAGTGCCGAGGAAACCAGTCTTGATGACCGCAAGGGTCTTGATGGCGTCGAGGTACTTGGGGAAGATGTTGGCCTTGGCGAAGCCGATGGCGAACTTGGCGAACTCCAGGACCTCGCCTGCCATGGGCGCCAGCCGCTGGCGCTCATCCTCCGCCAGGGGCTTGCTGAAGCCTCCAGGCACGGCAGTGACCGGGTGGATGGACTTCCCTGAGACGATGCCGAGCATCTGGGCGCCGAGGTGGCGGTTGCGGACGACTGCCTTGGCGATGTCGGGGTTGGCCGCCGCGATGCCGAGGACGTTGCGGACCGCGTAGTCGGCGTCAGGCCCCATCACAAAGTCCGCGCCGGCCAGAAAGAAGAAGTGCAGGATGTGCTCCTCGGTGTAGGCGATGGCGTTGCAAAGCTCTCGCAGCTTGCGGCCGGCGGGGGGCGGCGTGACGCCGAAGACGGCGTCGTTGGCCTTCGCGGAGGCCAGGTGGTGCGACCACGGGCACACTCCGCAGATGCTGGTGACGATGCGGAGCAGCTCCTCGACGGGGCGGCCGACGCAGAACTTCTCGAAGCCGCGCAGCTCTACGACGTTCACCTGAGTGTCGGCCACGTTTCCGGCGTCGTCGAGCTGGATCGTCACCTTCGCGTGGCCTTCGATGCGGGTCACTGGGGCGATCGTGATCGTCTTACCCATGGCCGGTTACCTCCGTGGAGCGGGCTTTGTGGGGAGGGGACGAAGCCGACCCTGCGCGCCGAGGTAGCGGTTGAGCAGCGCGCGGCGGTCGAGCACCTGTTTAGCGTCGAGGCCGATCGAGGTCACTGCGCCCATCATGTCCACCAGCGGGTTGGCTCCTTTGCGTATCGGCCCGAAGCAGCCGCGGCAGGGCATGTAGCCCTTGACGCACCGCGGCACCTTGGCCTCGCCGGGGATATCGGTGGCCGCGGCGCACCCGGCTCGCGTCACCGGCCCCAGGCACAGGACCCCCTGCTCCATGTAGCAGCGGGTGTTCTCCCACGGCTCGCCCTGCTTGAACTCGACGCTCCGCAGCGGGCGGGCGATCGTGCCGCCAGAAGCCTTCTTCTCGCGCTTGACCGGGCACTCGTCGCAAACGCTCCGCTCGGGGAGCGCGAATGGCTTCCCCTCCAGCAGCGCGGTGAGCGCCTCCACGATGAGGCCGGGCACCGTGGGGCAGCCGGGGAGCTCCACATCCACCTTCACCACCTCGTCCACCGCCTTCAGGGACTCCAGCAGGGGCGGGAGGTTAGTGCTTGGCGTGGCGGCGGGATCAGTTGTCTTCGACCCGCGGTAGACCTTTTCGTAGACCTCCTCGAGGGTGAACATGTTGGCCATGGCCGGGATGCCGCCGAAGCAGGCGCAGGAGCCGAGCGCGATGAGGGTCTTGCAGGACTTCCGCATTGCCTCGGCGACGTGTTTCTCCTTCTCGTTGCGAACCCCCCCCGTGATGATCCCGACGTCGGCCTCGGGGATCTCCAGTTGCGTGCCCTCGCCCGTCTGCCCGAAGTACTTGTGGTCCATGAGCACGGGCATGTGCACGAACTGGAGCTTTGGCAGCAGGTCGAGGAGCGGCTCCCCGATGTCGAGGATGCTCACCTCGCACCCGCCGCAGATGTTGAGCCACTCTTCTGCGACCTTGACAGGCATTGCGGTCTCCTTTCGCGCTAGGCCCTGTCGGGTCAGGCCGGGCGCCCATCGCCAGCGATGGGCAGCCCGTCACCCTCGACCACCACCTCCGTCACCACCCGCCTCGTGTACACGAGAAAGGCGCCATCCTCCTCGATGAGCTGGGTCTCGAACCGGTTGTCGGTGTACTCCTTTCGCTTTGCCTCGGCAGCGTCGCGGGACGGGTAGGCCTCGCCGTCCCACATGAACTTGCGCCCCTCGAAGAACCGGACGTCTTGCGGCGCCATGCCTGCTCCTACGCTGCGCGGTACGGGCTTGGGCCGATTGCCTTGATCGTCTCGGCCATCTCGGTCATCACCTTGGCGAAACGCGGCCCCTCGGAGGCCGAAATCCACTCCAGGCGGAAGCGCTCTTGCTCCAGGCCGAAGTCTTCAAGCATGAGCTGGATTGCTTCCGCGCGCTTCTGGGCCTTGAGGTTGCCCTCCAGGTAATGGCAGTCGCCCGGGTGGCAGCCGCAGATCATCACCCCGTCCGCGCCCTTGGTGAGCGCGTCCATCACGAGGTTCGGGTGCACCATGCCGGAGCACATCACGCGCACGATCCGCACGTTGGGCGGGTACTGGAGGCGCGATGTGCCGGCCAGGTCGGCCCCGGCGTAGGAGCACCAGTTGCAACAAAAGGCGACGATGATCGGCTCGAAGTCTGTTTCGCTCATCATGGCTCCAGTGCGGCAGCCACCACTGCGGCGATCTGGTCGAGCTTGTAGTGGCGGACGAAGATGCCGCGCTTGGGGCAAGTGGCCTGGCACACGCCGCAGCCCTTGCAGAGCGCCTCGTTGGTCTCCACGGTCTTCTTGATCGCGCCCCCCCGCATGTACTCGATGAGCGTCAGCGCCTTGTACGGGCACGGGTCAATGCAATAGGCGCAGCCGTCGCAGTTCGCGTCAATCACCTCGGAGATGGCCGACTCCAGCGGGAGCTTGTCCTTGCCGAGAATGGTCGCCGCGCGGGATGCGGCGGCAGTGGCCTGGGCGAGCGTCTCGTCGAGGGTCTTGGGCGCGTGGGCCAGGCCGCACAGGAACACGCCGTCGGTCGCGAAGTCCACCGGCCGCAGCTTCAGGTGCGCCTCCAGGAAGAAGCGCTCCTGGTTCAGCGGCACCTTGAGCATCTGCGCAAGCGCTTGACCGTCCTCTCGCGCCACGATGGCAGGCGAGAGCACCAGCCGGTCGCAATCAATCGCCAGCGTCCTCTCAAGGATCGGGTCCCACGTCGTAACGCGCAGCTTGCCATTTTCAGCTGAAACGACCGGCCTGCGCTCCGGCTCGTAGCGGATGAACCGCACGCCCTTCTCGCGCGCGAGGCGGTAGTACTTCTCGCGGAACCCGTACGTGCGCACGTCGCGGTAGAGTACGAAGACGTTGGCGTGGGGGCGCAGCTCCTTGAGCTTCAAGGCGTTGCGGATGGCGTGCGAGCAGCACAGCCGGCTACAGTAGGGGCGGGTGTCGTCGCGCGAGCCGACGCACTGGATCATCACGACATTCTCCGCCTCTACGCCCCCGGCGGCGAGCATCTGCTCGAACTCCACCTGGGTCACCACCCGCTCGTTCTCGCCGTAGAGGTACTCGGTCGGCTTGTGGGTCTGGGCGCCCGTGGCCACCACAATCACCCCGTGCTCTACCTCCTCAGTGGTGCCGTTCCTGCTGAGCTGGGTCTTGAAGTTGCCCACGAACCCCTCAAGGCGGGCAAGGGTGGCGCCGAGGTGGACGGCGATGCGTGGGTGGTCCAGGACCCGCCGGATCGTCTCCGCAAGGAATGCCTGCGGGTTCTCCCCGCCTGGGAGGTACTGCACGTGCTTAGCGTGGCCGCCGAGGGTGGCCTCGCGCTCGATGAGGTGGACGTTGAAGCCTTCGTCGGCCAGGGCGAGCGCGGAGGTCATCCCGGCAAGCCCGCCGCCGATGACCAGCGCGCCGTGGTTCAGCGGGAGCGTTCGTTCCGCAAGCGGCTCGATGAGGCGAGCCTTTGCGATTCCCATGCGGACCAGGGCCTTGGCCTTGGCCGTCGCCTTGTCGGGCTCGTGCATGTGCACCCAGGAGCACTGGTCGCGGACGTTAGCCATCTCGAAGAGGTACTGGTTCAGGCCCGCCTCGCGCAGGGTGTCGCGGAACAGCGGCTCGTGGGTCCGCGGCGTGCAGGAGGCGACCAGGACGCGGTTGAGCCTGTGCTTTTCAATCGCCTCGCGGATCTTCTGCTGGCTGTCCGTGGAGCACGTATAGAGGTTCTCCTCGGCGTGGACCACATTGGGCAGGCTCCGGGCGTACTCCACGACCTCCGGGACGCGGATCACCCCGCCAATGTTGCGCCCGCAGTGGCAGACGAAGACGCCGATCCTGGGCTCCTCGCCCGACACGTCCCTCTCGGGCGGGTAATGCTTCGGCTGCACCATGGTGCCACGCGCCTCGGCCAGGAGGGCCATGGCGCGCGCGGCGGCGCCGCTCGCCTGCATGACTGTCTCGGGAATGTCCTTCGGCTCCGCAAACGGGCCGCACACGTAGACGCCGGCGCGATTCGTATCCAGGGGGGCAAGGCGCTCAACAAGGCTGTAGCCGTCCTCGTCGCGGGCCACGCCGAGCCGCTCGGCCGCCTCCGCGGCGCCCGGCGAGGGCCGCATGCCGCACGAGAGCACAACGAGGTCGAACTCCTCGTCCTTGAACTCGCCTTGCTCGTTGAGGTACTTGATGCGGAGGTTATGCTCCTCGGCGAGTTCCTCGACGGTTGCGGGGCGCGCCCGCACGAAGCGCACCCCCTCGTGCTGGGCGCGCTCGTAATAAGCGTCGAAGCCTTTTCCAAAGGCCCTGAGGTCCATGAAAAAGACCGTGTGCTCGACCCCTGGCAGGTGCTCTCTTGCCATGAGGGCGTGCTTGACGGCGTACATGCAGCACACGGAGGAGCAGTAGCTGGCCTCGTCCTCGCGCGAGCCTACGCACTGGATGGAGGCGATGCGCCTGGGCTCCTTGCCGTCGGACGGGCGCACGACATGGCCCTGATGCGGCCCGCTGGCGGAAAGCAGGCGCTCGAACTGGAGGCTGCTGATGACGTTCGGGTACTGCCCGAAGCCGTACTCTGCACGCAGGGTGTGGTCGCAGATCTCGAAGCCCGGCGCGATCACCACGGCGCCCACGTCCAGGGCAAGGGCACTGTCCTGTTGGGTGTAATCAATGGCCTTGGCCTCGCAGAAGTTGGCGCACGACCTGCACGCGGCCACCGCCTCGCCCTTGCGGAAGTACATGCACGTCTCGCGATCAATGACTGGCACCTTGGGTATGGCCTGGGGGTACGGGATGTAGATTGAGGGGCGCGGGACGAGTCCCGCGTCGAAGTGCGCTGGTGTGGGCCGTGGCTCGCGCGCGGAGACCTTGCTGAGGTCAACCGCCCCAGTCGGGCAGACCACCTGGCAAGCGCCGCAGGCCATGCACACAGGCGAACGTCTGTCGTAGGCCGGGCCGACCTTGCGCCGGTTGCCGCGAGCGGAGAAGTCGATCGCCCCGCTCTTCATCAGCTCGGAGCAGACCCTGATGCACAGGCCGCAGAGCATGCAGTCCTCGTTCTTCTTCGGGAACCTGGTCTCGCTAACGCCTAGCTCCGCGGCCACCTCCCTGACCTTCTCGGAACTTGGGCAGCGGGCCAGGAGCAACTCGGCAATGATGCGGCGCGTGCGGACGACCGCGTCGGTGTTCGTGCGCACCACGAGGCCCTCCCGCGCCGGGTAGAGGCAGGAGGCCTGAATCCTGCTCCGACCGCGCTCCTCGACCTCGACGAGGCAGAGCCGGCAGGCGCCGTAGGCCGGCAGCGACCTATGGTGGCACAGCGTGGGGATCTTCATCCCCAGCTTCCGGCATGCATCCAACACGCTCGTGCCGGGCTCCACACCCACCTGCTGGCCGTCAATCGTCAGGTTGACCATGGCCGCCTCAGCTTCCTGGTATCGAGCAGAGCAACATCTGTGCGCCCGTTGCCCGACCCGTCGCCGGCTCCGGGTGCCCGGGGCACCCGCCTGTGCTCGTAGACGAAGGCAACCTCGGGGTGTCCTGCCACCAGCGTCTCCAGCGTTGCCGCCATGTCGCCCAGGGGCTTGCGGTCGGGGTGGCCGTAGCGGAAGGTCGCCCGCACCGTCGTCCCAGCACCTGGGGAGGAGGACACCTTGAGTTCTCCCCCGGCCTCTCTGGTCGCCTGAGCCAGGAGCGCCAGGCCGAGGCCGAACCTCTTCCCCGGCTTGGTGGTGAAGAACGGGTCGGCCGCCCGAGCGCACTCCTCGGCCGGCATGCCCTTCCCGTCGTCCCTCACCTCGAGCGTGAGCAGGTCCTGCTCAGTGTCCTCGACGAGTGAGATCTCCACCAGCTTCGCCTCGGAACGAAGCGAGTTGTCCACAATGTCGAGGATGTGAAGCGACAGGTCTTCCATTACACAAGAATCCTCCGGCCCTCAATCCTTCGCAGGGCCTTCCCGACCTCGCAGGCTGTCGGCTCCTCCACGAGGAGACGGGTGCATCTGGAGCCGATCTCCTCGGGGCGGTGGGCGTCGGACGACCTGACGACGGCGAGGCCCTCTGGTAGCCGCAAGCGTCCCGCTTGCGCGGTATCGACAACCGAGACGGTTGTCGCTACATCAGAGCACACCTCCGCCCCGTCGAGCTCGAGCCCCGGCGGGACGAAGCCGAGTTGGCTGATGACGCTGAATCTGGGCCGGTCCACGTGGGCGGCGATGGCGAGGCCCCCAAGGCTGTGGATGGTTCCGACCACCTCCTTCAAGGACAGGCCGGTTGCCCCGATGAGAAGTCGGCTGTTGTGACCGACGACCTCCCCCCGCTCGTTCATCACGAGTTGCTCGCCGAAGACCTCGGGGTTGTTCTCGCCGCTGAGGTTCTGGTAAACGGCCTGCTGCGCCGAGCTGAGGGCGAGGCCGTCGTCGAAGATGCCCAGCACGTGGACCTCCTCGCGCGTGCATATCTCCATGCCGCCGATGACGGCCAGGCCGGTGTCGCGTGCGGCGCGGGTGGCCGCCCCGACGTTCTCAGCCGAGTTGTGGTCGCACACCGCGATCAGGTCCAGCCCCCTCTCACGAGCCGTCCTCACCACGGCCGGAGGCGACATGTCGCGCTCCGCGCAGGGCGAAAGGCAGGTGTGTATGTGCAGGTCGGCACGCACTTCCTTCACGTCCTTATTCCTGGCACGCCCAGGGCGTACAGGCGACCGATCAGCTCGAACGCTGGCAGTGCGCTGACTAGGACGGGGATATCCTCCGCCCTGGCCTTCTGGAGCGTTTCGGCCTCGGGCTCGCGGCCGTTCACCAGGACTATCCCCGCCAGCTTCTTCAGGATGGCCACGGGGACGGTGTTCTCGTGCGCCTGAAGCGTCACCCAGAGGTCCCCCTCCTGGCCGTGGGCGATGACGTCGCTGAGGAGGTCGCTGGCGTAGCCGCCGCGCACCTCTGTGGTCAGGGCGCTGCCGCCGGCTCTCACCTCAAGCCCGAGTTTGTGCGCTATCTCGTTCAGGTTCACCCTGGCGCTCCATGAGGATTTCGGCCTCCAGCCGTGTCCCTCTTCCGACCACCGAGTCGATTCGCAGCCGGTCGGCGCATTTCTTGATGTTCGGCAGCCCCATTCCCGCGCCGAACCCGAGTTCCCTCACCCAGTCCGGTGCCGTGGAGAAGCCGGGCTGCATTGCCCGCTCGACGTCCGGGATGCCGGGGCCGTCGTCCTCGGCCAGCAGCCGCACGATGCCCGGTTCGACCTCGACCCTTATGCAGCCGCCCTCGGTGAAGACGATGAGGTTCATCTCGGCCTCGTAGGCGGCGACGGCGGCGCGGCGCGTCGTCTGGGGGTCTATGCCCAGTCGGAGCAAGGTCGTCTTGAGCCTGACGGCGCTGGCGCCGCCCCGGCTGAAGTCCCCGCCGCGCACCTGGTACTCGAGCTTGAGCGCGGCCCTGTCGGCCTGGATGTCCTCGAAGATGTGGCTCGACCTTGCCCCCCGCATCTCCGCGTTGCGGTAGTCCACCTCCAGGTGCCTCAGCAGCCCGCGGATGATGTCGCCCTTCGTGATGACCCCCACGAGGCGCCCGGTATCGCGCGCGACGACCGGCAGGCGCCCGAACCCCAGCCGCTCGAGCTTGTTGACGGCCTGGACGAGTGGCTCGTCGTCGTAGATGGTCCTCACGTCGCTCGTCATCCGGTCGGCTACGGGGCTGGCCTGGCCGCCGTCGAAGAGCCACTTGATGAAGTCCTCGATGCTGATCATGCCGACCAGTCTGCCGTCCTCAACGACCGGGGTGCCGGAGATTCGCTTGGCGCGCAGGATCTCGCGCAGGTCGCTCATCGGCGTGGAGGGCATGACGCTTATGACCTCCTTCGTCATCACTTCACGAACCAGGAGCTCGTAGATCATCTCCTGGATCTTGGTCACTTCTTCTGGCAACTCGGAGCTTCCTTTGCTCTGTCGCCAACGGGCAGCCCCTTGGTGTAGAGGCGGCCGCAAGACTCGTACATGGACATGGGCGTGACGAGTAGCGGGATCTGGCTCTCCTCGGCCACCTGGACGGCCTCGGACTGGGGTTTCTTGCCGCGGACGAAGCAGACAGCGGCGAAGTCCGACACCACGGCCACCCGCACCACCTGGGCGTTGGTCAGCCCGGTGAGGAGGAGCGAGCCCGCGCCCCTGGAGGTCAAGACGTCGCTCATCAGGTCGCTCGCGTGGCACGAGAGCACCTCCGTGCCCATGGAGTCCGCGCGGCTTGCCCTGCGGCCAGACCACTCAGCGTCCAGGGTTCTCCGCACCTCTTCGAGCTTCATTGCACCGTCACCGCCTCGAACTTGCACACATCCCGGCAGACCCCGCACTTGATGCATTTCTCCTGGGCGATCGTCTGGGGCTTCTTCTTCTCGCCCGAGACGGCTCCCGTGGGACAGTTCTTGTTGCACAGGAGGCATGCCTTGCACCTTTCGGGGTTGATGCGGTACGTGATGAGAGCCTTGCACACGCCGGCCGGGCAGCGGCGGTCGGTGATGTGGGCCTCGTACTCATCCTTGAAGTAGCGCAAGGTGCTCAGCACCGGGTTTGGCGCTGTTCCGCCGAGGGCGCACAACGAGCCGTCCTTCACTGCCTGGCCCAGCTCTTCAAGCAGCGGGATGTCGTCCGGCTTGCCCTTCCCTTCACAGATGTTCGCCACCATCTGGTACATCGCGTCCACGCCCTCCCGGCAGGCGGTGCACTTGCCGCAGGACTCATCCCGCAGAAACTCGAGGAAGTACCTGGCGACGTCCACCATGCAGGTATCCTCGTCCATCACGATCATGCCGCCGGAGCCCATGATGGAGCCGGCCTCGGTGAGGCGCTCGTAGTCTATCGGCAGGTCGAGGAGAGAGGCCGGGATGCATCCGCCCGATGGGCCGCCGGTCTGGACGGCCTTGAAGGCCCTGTCGCCCTGGATGCCGCCCCCAATGTCGAAGACCATCTCCCGCAGGGTGATGCCCATGGGCACCTCGACCAGGCCGGTGTTCTTGACCTTGCCGACAAGGGAGAAGACCTTTGTGCCTTTGCTGGTTTCCGTGCCGATTTGGGCGAACCACTCGGCACCGCGGTTGATGATCTCCGGCACGGTGGCCCAGGTCTCAACATTGTTGATGCAGGTTGGCTTCCCCCAGACCCCGGACTCGGCAGGGAAGGGGGGCCTGATGCGGGGCTCGGGCGGCCGTCCCTCCAGGGACCCAATGAGCGAGGTCTCCTCCCCGCACACGAAGGCCCCGGCCCCGCGGTGGACCGAGATGTCGAAGTCGAAGCCGCTCCCGAGGATGTCGGTGCCCAGGAGCCCATAGTCCCTGGCCTGGCCCAAAGCCAGGGCGAGTCTCTCGAGGGCCAGGGGGTACTCCTGCCTTATGTAGACGAAGCCATGTGTGGCGCCGATTGCCTTCGCGCCGATGAGCATCCCCTCAAGCACCGAATGGGGGTCGGACTCCACGATGCTGCGGTCCATGAAGGCCCCGGGGTCGCCCTCGTCGCCGTTGCAGACGATGAACTTCTCGTCGCCCGGCTGGTTGGCGGTGAGCTCCCACTTGAGCCCGGTGGGGAAGCCTGCGCCGCCGCGGCCTCGGAGGCCGGACTTCTTGACCTCGTTGATGATCTCCTCACGGCTCATCGAGGTGAGGGCCTTGACGAGGGCCTTGTAGCCGCCCCGGGCGATGTACTCGTCAATCCTCTCAGGGTCAATCAGGCCGCGGTTGCGCAGGGCGATGAGCCGCTGCTTCCTGAAGAAGCCGATGTCGCTCATCTTCGGCACCGGCGCCTTTTCGGCGGGCGGGGTGTACATGAGGCGCTTGACCGGCCGGCCCTTCAGGAAGTGCTCTTCGACAAGGTGCGGGATATCTTCATCCGACAGCAACTGATAGAAGATGCCATCGGGCTGCACGGTCATCACGGGGCCCTGGGCACAGAAGCCGTTGCAGCCTGTCATGACGACGGCGACTTCGTCCTGGAGGTTGCGCGCCGCCAGCTCGCGCTCCAGGGCCGCCTTGATCCGGTAGGAGCCGTTCGACACGCAACCGGTTCCGGCGCACAGCATCAGATGCATGCGATAGGCGTTCATAGCGTCCACTCGCTGCCGATGGCAAGTGCGCAATCGGCGACAATCTTGCCGTTGACGACGTGCTCGGCGAAAATGCGCGTGGCCTTCTCCTCGGTGAGGTCCACATACTTCACGGGGGCCTGGCCGGCAAGCTCCACTGTCATCATCGGTTCCTTGCTGCACAGCCCGGCGCAGCCTGAGGTGGTGACGATCACGTCGGCGGCCCCGGATTCGTCCAGGCAGCGCATGATCGCGCTCATTATCTTGCGGGCGCCGGCGGCGATGCCGCAGGTGCCCATGTGGACAGTGAGCTTGACCCTCCCCGCGCCCAGGCGCAGCGACATCGCCTTCTGCATCCTCTCGGCGATCCTGTCCATGTCCTCGGGTCGCAGCTTTCCCACCGCTGTGCCTTCCTCCGATGTAGCGACAACCGTCTCGGTTGTCGAGAAAGCCGGCAAGCGGGACGCTTGCGGCTACGCCGGGTAGTTGTCGAGCACCTTGACGAACTGTGCCGGGGTCATCTTGCCGTGGACGTCGTCGTTGATGGTCCCGACCGGCGCCAGGCCACAGCAGCCGAGGCAGCGCACGGCTTCGAGGGTGAACCGCCTGTCGCGGGTCGTGCCGCCCGCCTTGACATCGAGCTCGCGCTCGAGCCTCTCGACGATCCTGCCCGCGCCCTTGACGTGGCAGGCGGTGCCGAGGCAAATCCTGATGAGGTGTTTGCCCCGGGGTTGGAGACTGAACATGTTGTAGAAGGTGGCAATGCGCAGGACCCGCGCCAGGGGCAGTCCCACGGCCTCGGAGATGCGCCCCACCGCGCCAGGAGGCAGCCAGTGGTACTTGTTGTTGATGTCCTGGAGCACGGGCACGATTGAGCTCGGCCTGTTGCCGTGCTCTGCGATGATGCGGTTGACCTCGGCGAGTTGATCGGGGGCCAGGTCGAGCGGCTCGGGCTCCTCGGGCTCCAGGTAGGCCCGGTTCCGCACCAGGCAGTTGGCCATGCACTCTCCGCAGCCGGTGCACTTGCCTTCGACAACGGAGCGAGCCCTCTTGAGAATCCTGGCCTGGAAGCGCCCGGGGGTCCCATCGAGCGCCAGGAGCTCGGAGTAGGTGAGTTTCTCGATGTTGGGGTGCTTCCCGCAGTCCACCAGTCGCGGGGCCAGCGTGCACATCGCGCAGTCGTTGGTGGGGAAGGTCTTGTCTAGTTGAGCCATCGCGCCGCCAATGGCGGGCCGCTTCTCGACCAGATAGACCTTGTAGCCGGACTCGGCGAGGTCGAGCGATGCCTGCATGCCGGCTACGCCGCCGCCGACGACGAGCACCGCTCCAACCTTCCCATCAGTTGTGCGCGCCTCTTCGGTCGTCTCCATTGCGGGCAACCTCACCCTCCGCTCTTCGCGGGCGCTCGTTGCCCTCCGCGAGGGAGGGAGACCTTGAACGCGGAGCCTTGTCCGAGCGCGGTCTGGACCTCTATCCTGCCGCGGTGCGCCTCGGCAATGCGTTTTGCGATGGGCAGCCCGAGGCCGGTGCCGGGGATGCCCTTCTGTGCTTTCCCCCTGAAGAAGGGCTCAAAGATGCGCCGCAGGTCGTCGGGGGAGATGCCCGGGCCGGTGTCCCGCACCCTCACCCACGCTTCGCGGTCTGTTCCGCCGACCTCCACGGCGACGGAGCCGCCGGGTTGGGTGTATCGAACCGCGTTGTCGAGGAGGTTGGCGAAGAGCTCGTCGAGCGCGCCGGCGTCGGCCTCGATGGGGCCGGGGTCCTCGACGACCAGGCATTGGATGAGGAGCTTCTGGGACTCCGGGCGTTCTTTCACCCTGTCGAGGGCTTTTCGCACGAGCGCCACGAGGTCCAGGTCGGGCACCTTCTGGAGTTCCTCGCCTTCCTCCAGGCGCGATAGGGTGAGCCAATCGTCCACGAAGCGCATCATCTGGTCGGTCCGTTGGGCGGCGATCTCGATCATCCCTCTTGCGCGGGGGCTGATGTCGCCCGCGTAGCCCTGGAGGACAACGGCGACACATTGGCGGAGCGCAGCAAGGGGCGCCTTGAACTGGTGCGCGAGCATGGCCAGGTAAAGGTCGGCGGTGCGCGCCTCGCCGTGGAGGAGCCCGGAAACGCGCAGGGCCGCGCGGCGATGCTCCAACCCACGCCGCACTAGGGCGCGCAACTCGTCGGGCTTGAAGGGCTTCGGCAGGAAGTCATATGCCCCGGCCTTCATCGCCTCCACTGCTGCCTCGAGGGTGGCGTAGCCCGTGATCACGATGCCCACCATGTCGGGGTCGAGGGCCTTCACCGCCTTCAGGTATGCCATGCCGTCCATCCCGGGCATGCGGAGGTCTATCAGGATGAGGTCCGGCGGACACGCTCCCGCGGCCTTTAGCCCGGTGTGCGCGTCGGCGGCGGTGGCCACCTCAAACCCCTCGCGCTGGAGGATCTGCGTGCAAGCGTCGCGCATCCACTCCTCGTCATCTACCACCAGAACTCGGGGCAGGTGATCGTGCCGCTTCTGCGCGTTCCTCTCGCTCATCGCAGGGCCCCGGAACGAATCTGTGGAGTTCGGAAAGCAGCTCCTCGCGGACCAGGGGCTTCCGCAGGTAGGCATCCACGGGAAACAGGTCGGAGTCCTCCACGGGGCGGTGGCCAAGCCCGAGGCGCTTCTCGATGGCCGAGACCCCGACGATGGGGGTGTGCTTCAGAACAGGGTCGTGCCTGGCCTCGTGGCAGAACAGGAAGCCATCGGTGGCGCTCTCCATGATGATGTCCAGCAGGATGGCGTCGGGCCTCTCGCGGCGGGCGATCTCGAGGCCCTCGCGCTCCGAGTAGGCCGAGGAGACCTCGTATCCTGCCCCCTCCAGGACCGCGCGGACCGTTGTCTGGTAGCTGGGGTCATCGTCCACGACAAGCACCCTCGGCCTGGGTCGCGCCCTGAGTGGTCTGGGCGCGCCGATCGCGTCCTGGACCGCGGCGACAAGCTCCGCCCGGTCCGCCGAGCTGATGTAGTAGTAGAAGGGGTTAAGCGCCCGCACCTGGGCCTCAAGCTCGCGGCTGTTCTGCGGTGTGGTGAAGATGACCCTGGCTTGGGGGCAGATTTCCCGAAGGATGCGGAGGGCTTTCGGCCCAGGGATGTCTGCCAGGTCGCTGTCAACGATGACGCAGGCGCATGGCTGGCTCCGCATCAGCCCCGCAGCCTCGGTCATGCCCGACGCAGACAAGACGCTCTCCCAGCCTGCGGCCGAAAGGGTGCGAACGAAATCCTCTCTCCGCTCCACATCCCCGCACACGACGAGCAAGCCCGCGTTCGACACGCCGCAATCCTCCGGCCGGCCGGGCGCGAGCAAAAGGTGTGCCGCGCCCCGGGCCCCCACACCCTCCGCACACACGGCGGCCCACCTGCCGGAGCCGAGCGCACTGGCCACAGGAGCACCTGCGCCCTACTCCTTTGGAAGATAACGACTTACAAGGGGCGTAAGTGTCGGCAGCGGATTCAGAGAGGATGTTTAGAGGGGCCGACAGGTTGCCCGGGGCGTGCCCGGCGGCCGGGGCATTACGCCACGATGGTGAGGCAATCCGCCCCGGCACAATCGCCCTCGCCTCATCCCACTGGACCAATCCTCGGCGCCCTATCGGCCCGAAGGGAGTACCAAGGGTGCCCCCCAGGCGCGCACCCCCCGTTGCGCGCAGGTGCGCGCCTGGGCGGCTGGGTCAGGAGCTTACCTTTGGGCCGAAGCGGTAAGTCGTTGCTGGTGGCGCACTTACGGGCAGAGAGCACTCGCTTCCTTCTCGGTTTCCCAGGCGCTCACCCTCCCACTCCCAGCCCGTACGCGCGTATCTTGCGCCAGAGGGTCTTGCGGTCAATCCCCAGGGCTTTGGCCGCGGCAGTGCGGTTCCCCCCATGGTGGTCGAGGACCCTTGCGATGTGCTCCCTTTCCACCGCGGCCAGGGGAGCCAGACCATCGCCCTTGGCTTCCGGCTTGGGGGTGGGACCGTAGTAGAGGAGGTCGGCCGGGGTGATCACGTCGCCCCTGGAGAGGACTATCGCCCGCTCAATGGCGTTCTGGAGCTCTCTGACGTTGCCAGGCCAATCGTAGTTAGCGAGCGCCTCCATCGCCTCGTGGCTGAAGCCGAGGAGCTTCTTGCCGTGCCGGCCCTTCTGCCTCTGGAGGAAGTAATGGGCCAGGAGAGGCACATCCTCGCGCCTCTGGCGGAGGGGCGGGAGGACAATCGGCACCACGCACAGCCTGTAGAAGAGGTCCTCCCGGAAGCGGCCCTCCCTGATCTCCTCCTGGAGGTCCCGGCTCGTGGCGGCGATGATCCGCACGTCTACCGGGATCGCCTGCGTGGCGCCGACCCGGGTGAACTCGCGCTCCTGGATCACCCGGAGGAGCTTGGCCTGGATGTCGGGATTCACGTTGGCGATCTCGTCGAAGAAGATCGTGCCGCCGTCGGCCAGCTCGAAGCGGCCATGCTTCGTGCTCGTTGCGCCGGTGAAAGAGCCCTTGACGTGGCCGAAAAGCTCGCTCTCGAAGAGGGTGCCGACCAGTGAGCCGCAGTCAACCGTGACGAAGGGCCGCTCGCGCCGCGGGCTGTGGTCGCGTATGGCCCGGGCGACGAGCTCCTTACCGGTGCCGGACTCGCCGGTGATGAGGACGGTGCTGTCTGTAGGGCCGACGCGGCGCACGAGGTCATATATCTGCCGCATCGCCTGGCTCTGGCCGATGAGCTCGTAGTCGCGGCCCCGGCACTCCTCGACCTCTGACCTGAGGAGGAGGTTCTCCTTGGCCATCCGCGCCCCGCGGAGCGCGCGACTGACGGTGAGACGGAGCACGTCCGGGGTGAAAGGCTTGGGCAGGAAGTCCGCAGCGCCAAGCTTCATCGCCTCCACCGCCGACTCCACCGTGGCGTAGCCCGTGATCACTACCGCGGCTGTACCAGGGCTATCCTGCTGGATGCGGCGCAGGACCTCCAGGCCATCCACACGCGGCATCCTCAGGTCCAGGATCACAAGGTCGAATGGCCTGCTCTTGATGGCCGCGAGCGCCGCGTCGCCCGACTCCACATCCGTCACCTGGTAGCCCTCCGGCCCCAGGACCTGGAAGATCGCGTCCCGCATGGACTGCTCGTCGTCTGCGACCAGGACTGTGGCTCGCCCGCTCATCCCGCTGCCTCCTCGGCCCCCTTGAGCGGCAGCCACACCGTGAAGGTCGTGCCTTTGCCGAGCTGGCTGTCAACCTTCAGCGTCCCACCGTGCCGGTCAATTATCCCATACACGATGGCCAGTCCTAGTCCCGTGCCGTGTCCCCCCTGTTTGGTGGTGAAGAAGGGCTCGAAGATGCGCTCGAGGTTCTCAGGCGGGATGCCGCACCCTGTGTCGGTGAAGCTCACGGCCGCCGCCTGGCGCGCGGGGTCGAGCCAACTGCGAATCGAGAGCGCGCCCATTGCCGGCAATGGGCTCCCGCCGCCGCTCATCGCTTCCGCGGCATTGACCAGGAGGTTTGTGAACGCCTGCTGCACCTGGCTGGGGTCGCAAGTGACCTCGAGCGGCGTCGGGCTGAGGTCGAAGGCCACCGCAATGTTCCTGAATGGCGCCTGGCCCCTCAGGAGGTCGAGGGCGGCGTGAACGATGCCGTTGAGGTCAGCCGGCAGGCGCGCGCCCCGGCCGGGGCGAGCGAAGTCCAGTAGGCCGCGCACGATGTTCTGACAGCGCGTTGCCTCGCGCACGATCTTCTGAAGGTTGGGGCGGCCGGGGAAGTCCTCCGCCGTGCTCTCGAGGAGGAGGTGGCTGTAGACCACGACGGCCCCCAGGGGGTTGTTGATCTCGTGGGCGACGCTGGCAGCCATGCGACCGAGGGAGGAGATTTTTTCCGACTGGATGAGCCTGGCCTGTAGCGCCTTGAGCTCGCGGTATGCCTCCGCGCGTTTGGCCGCCTGCTCCCGCTCGGCGGCTGCCGCCGCCCGCGCCTCCGCCAGCAAGCGCTTCATCTCACGGAGGTCCGTCGCCACCAGCACCGTGCCCATCATGTCCCCTGTCCGCTCCCGCAGCACCGAGGCGTTCAGGCTCACGGGGACCTCCTCGCCCGAGCTTGTCCTCAGGGTGGTCTCCAGGTCTGTCACGCTCCCGGTCGCGCGAAGCCGGATCCAGAGCCCCGAACCCCGGCGCAGGGGGTTAGGAGCGCCATCGGCGAAGATCGTCTCGATCGGCTTCCCAACGAGCTCCTCCCTGCCATAGACCAGCAGCCGGCAGCACGCGTCGTTCACCGTGGTGATTACGGAGTCGCGATCAGTGGTGAGGAGGGAGTTGACCATGCTCCGCAGGATGTTGTCGGCGAATGCCTTGGCGCGAAGAAGCTCCTCGTTCTTCCTCTCAGCGACCGTTTGCGCCTGCGCCAGGTCGGCGTAGAGCTGCTCCATCCTCCGGATGATCTCGATCCAGAGGCTCTCCTCGAGTTGCGCGCTCGACACCCCGGCCGCGCTCGCCATGCCACACTCCTATGCGCAGCCACGAGCCACGAGCGGCGAGCTTTCTGGCCTGGCTCGCGGCTCGAAGCTCGCCGCTCGAGGCTCCTAGCCCGCATTTCTCACCGACGGGGCGGTGAGAAATGCGGGCTAGTTCAGTGCACTGTGCAGAACAGGCACGGGTCGAACGACTTGACGACGTGCGAAATCGCCACCGGCCGCGCAAGGTCCGGCACCGGGGTGCCCACAAGGGCCATCTCCAGAGGCCCGGGGCGATCCTCAGAGTCCCTGGGCGAGAGGTTCCAGCCGGTGGGGGTGATGATCTGGTAGTTGCGGATCTTGCCCCCCTCCGCCCGCAGCCAATGCCCGAGGGTCCCACGCGGGGCCTCCACCACCGCAACCCCGGAGCCGGACTCCACCCGTGGGGTCTCTCGATAGAACGGTTCTTCGGGCGCCACCTCGTTCAGCCATATGCCGATCTGGCGCAGCAAGCGGAGGGTCTCGTGCAGCCGGGCCATCTCGCGCACGAAGGCCGAAGGACCGTGGCGCCTCAGCAGGCCCACGACCAGCGGGTCGCCGTCATTGACCATCCGTGCGAGCGGCCCGGCTTCCGCGGGCGCTCCCGCGTAGCGCGGCGCCTTCGCCCAACTATAGGCATCGGCGCGGTCCGGGGCAGGCTCGCCCTCGCCATCGAATGGATGAACGCCGCCCTCGGAGGGGTCGTACCACGAGTGCTTGACGTGTTCGAGCATCTTGCCCGGGCAGAACTCCGCGGCATCGCCGTCCGCTTCGCAGGCGCCCGGCTTCATCAGGGTTTCGCCTGTCGCGCGAGGCCAGCCGCCGCTGGACATGAACCGGGCAGGCCACTTCCCGAGCCTGTCCAGCCCCTGCTTGAGAGAGAAGGTGGCGAAGGCGCCCACATCGCTCGCGGCGTGCGCGCCTTCCCCGAGCCAGGCGTCGAGGTCCGAGGCGCTCCGCAGGGCCAGCCACTCATCCGGCTCGCAGCCGATGACCTGCTGCCTGACGAACTCCGTGAACTCGCCCAGGAGGCCCCGCGCCCTGCGGATCTCGCTCGCGTCCAGCGGTCTCGTCGTGCCGCCGGGCTGAATGGCGAGGGTGTTGGGCCACTTGCCGGCAAACAGCCCCAGGACGCCGAGGATCTCCTCGCGGGCGCGAAGCGCGCCCAGGAACGAACTGCCTCTGAGGGGCAGGAAGCGCCGCGTCGCCTCGTCGTCGTACGGAGGCTCTGCAAGGTCCGGGGCGAACGAGAGGTAGAAGTGGGCCAGGTGGCTCAGCACCAGCTCAATCGCCAGCATCACGTTTGTCGCAACGTAGGCGTTCGGCGGCATCTGGGTTCCGAGGAGAGAGCGAATCGCGCCAGCGGAGGCGGCCGAGTGGGCAAGCCCGCACTGGCCGCAAACGCGCGGGGTGATGACGATCGCATCCAGGGGGTCGCGGCCCCGCAGCAGCGCCTCGAAACCCCTGTAGAGCGTCCCCGAAGCGTACGCGCGCACCACCCGGCCCTCCTCCACGTCCACCTTGACCTGGAGGTCCCCCTCCAGCCGCGCGAAGGGGCTAAACACGATCGTCTTTGTGGCCATGCCCCGGCCTCTCCGAGTAGCCCGCCTCTCCGAGGCGGATTCTTCCCGCCAAGTAGCCCGCCTCTCCGAGGCGGATTCTTCCCGCCCCGGAGGGGCGGGCTACTCAATCAGGACGGGCTTGAACGACACCGCGTTCCGTCGCAGCCGCTCAGGGCACGCGAGCTTCGACAGCCCGCTGATCCCCACGTACCACGCCTTGGGCACATCGAGCGGAAGGCTCGTCGGGATGTCCCCCAGCTTCGCCGTCTCGAAGAACGGAGCAAACCCGTCGGGAAACTCCGGCGATGTGCATGACAGACACGGGAACCCTCCGCGCGTGCAGCTCCCGGTCCGCGTCAGCCACAGCCGCTCGTTGCAGTCCGACTCGCAAAGCGTTCCCTTGCACCCCAAGTTCTCGAACAGGCACCCTTGCTGAGAGTAGGCGGTGGCGGAGGCCTTGAACTCGTAGTACTCGTTGCGAGGACAGGCATGGTGCGCCAGCTTGCCATAGTAGACCCGCGGCCGATTGAAACGGTCGAGATCTGCCTCCCTGAGCCGACCGCTCCGCAGCGCCCAGAGTGTCCCTATTATCCAGTCCGGGTGGGCCGGGCAGCCAGGAACGTTCACCACGGGCAGCCCCGCGCGGGAGCGGTAGTCAGCACCGAGCAGGCCCCCCGGCTCGCTTCGGCAGTACTGGAGCCCCGTTGCTCCCATCGGGTTGCGTCCGGTGGCCATGATGCCGCCGAAAGACGCGCAGGTGCCAACCGCAACCGCATAGTCCGCCATGGAACAGATCGCGCGCACCCAATCGGTGTATGGCCCGCCGGACGCCCAGGTTGCGGCCTGTGGCGCCCTCGAATACATTGCGCCCTCCACCACAAGCAGGTCCACGTGCAGCTTACCAGCGGCGCATTCATCCAGCACCTGCTCCATCTTCCCCCTGCCGTGGTCGTAGAGGTACCTGTGCCATAGCACTGTCACGTCAAGAGTACGCATCGCCGCCTGGAGATTCGGGTGGTCGGAGTTCAGCAGCGAAACTGTCTCACCGCCACAGCAAACGGCCTGAATCCAGAGGAGATTCGCCACAGGCCCTCCTTCCCGGCCGGGGCATTGTTCCCCAAGCACACCGCTACATATACCCAGTCTGCCACCCCTTGTCAAACCCAACGAGCCAAGAACCTCTGGGGGCAATGCGGCCAGCGGACGACGGGCCGTTGGCAGCACGCTAGAGCAGACCCGCCACCTCTCTCAATAGCGCCTGAGGGTCCACCGGCTTGTCCATGTACTTGTCAACGGGCAGATACAGGTACCCCTCCTCGTCGAGCGGTCGAAGGTCCATCCGCATCTTCTTCTTCACCCCGGTGAGCATGATGATCGGCACGCTTCTCAGCTTGTCGTCTGAACGAAACCGGTGGGTGAGGCGGACGCCTTCGCCAACCGTGTCCATGATCACGTCAATGATGGCCAGATCGGGGCGGCTTTCCTGTGCCTTCTTCCACCCCTCCGTCCCATTAGCTGCTGAGCTGACACGGTAGCCCGCAGACTCCAACACCGTGGCTAGCGTGGTTACCAAGTCCTTGTCGTCGTCCACAATCAGGATCTGCTCGTTCGCCATCTCGCCTTCCTCCTTCCACTCTCGATGCGCACATGGAGCTGAACGGGACTCGCGCCGCCGTCTCCCCCCTCTGCCGCTGCATTATACACCACAGCAACTCAGGCTGCAAGAGGTGCTCGCGCGCGTCCCCACGAGCCAAGGGGGCTCATCCGACTGAAGCGTACCTGCAATGACGGGGAATGTGGACATGCTGGTCTCCTCTGAACTTAGGCAGAGGTCGAGAAGGAGACAGCAGCATGTCCACGAGCCTATTGTGCCAGAGCTTTGGGTCCCGGGGCTACCGCCATGTCGGGACAAGGTACGAAGGGGTCGAACAATCTCCCGGATTGAGCAGGACCCTCAGACACTGCGCTGCCCCCAGTGCTGCTCCCGCCATGTGATCCGCCGCGGCCAGGGGGAGCGGCAGTTCCGCACCGTCCCCATCGGCCAAAGGCCTGTCGTCCTGACGCGCAATCGCCAGGGACCGCCAGGCATCGCCTCGCATCGCCCGCAAGCGACATGAGTAGCGCGCGTAGGGCGCGCGCAGATTCGGCCGCCCGAGTGGCTGCTGTGTCGTTACCGGGTGAAGAAGAGCTGGCCCGTCGTCTTGCACTGTCCAGCCCAGCGGACGGCGCCCAGCGCCTTCGCGCTCTCCTCCATGTCGGCATCGTGGACGAAGAAGTCGAAGCCAATCGCCTCGCCTGGCTTCGGCTTCACACTGCCCAACTCGTTGAGCGGAATAGCCACCTCGATGGAGTAGCCCCCCTCGTCCACCCTTGCCGCGGCGTCCGTGATGGACTTCTCGTTGCCGGCCCGGGCGAGCTTGGCCTCCACCTTGCCGTCCCGACGCGGGATGAGGGTGACGACATAGTCGTCAGCGTTCGGCGGCGTGTTGAAGTCGCCGAGGAGGTCCGTGTCGAGCTTCACGACGATCTTTTCGTCGGGGAGGAGCACCTGGTCGTCGTCCACGCGGAAGGCCAGGATGAGGCGCTCGTCGTCGTATGCGGCCCAGGCCGCCGCCCGGATGTCGGTCTTCGTGCAGTATGAGAAGTGCTCGCCGCCGTCGTGGATCTGGCAGTAGTCGCGCCCGAATCGTCCCCACGCCCAGGTGATGTGAATCCACGCCGCCGAGCGCGCCGCCCACTCCCGCAGGTCCCCGTCAATCTTCAGACCTTTGGGGCTGCGGGGCGCCCAGGCGAGCCATAGGACATCGTCAACCGCGTGCTCGGTGCCATTCTCCTCCACCACGGAGACCTGGAAAGTGGCGTTCTCGATGGGCATCCCCGGGTCGGCAAGGAGTGGCAGGCGGCCGATGGCCTGGCGGCCGGGCTGAAGCGTCCCCAGCTCCCCTTGGGCCGACTTCAGCATCCACTCGGTCTTCGAGAGGAGCTTGTCGTAGGGGACTCTTGCGTCGAGCTTGAGGTTGCCCAGCGGCCCCTTGGTCTGGTTCCTTGCGAAGACACCAAGGTCGGCGCTCCCCCTGCCATCGGGAACGAAGGCGAGGCGGACGCGCAAGGGCTCGGGGTCGGCCGTCGCGGCCCGCAATGTGGCGAGAAACTTCTCCTCAGGGAGCCTGGCGTTGAGGAGGAAGGTGGGCGCTTCGTCAAGGTGAAAGCTGGCGCCGCCCGTCGTCCAGCGGACGTCCTCACGGGGATTCCAGTGCATGTCGAGGACCTCGAGGTCGCCGCGCTGGGCCGAGGGGACGATAAGGTTGGCGAACCGGCGCCTTGCGGGCTTCCAGTGCTGGTCGTACTTGGGCACCGCTGTGGCCCACGTGGCCGCCCCGAGCCGCCCGCCAACGCGGAAGAGATAGGCAACTATGCCAAGGTCACCCACAGGCACGTCGCCGAGGGGCTCGGCGTTCGCCAGGAGAAGGCCGACACACGCGTATGAGAAGCCGTGGGGGAGCGGAGTGCCGTCGTAGTCCATCAGCGGGAAGTCGGTGTTGTAGTGGCCGGTGCGGTTCCAGAGGCGCCCGGTGTAGTGGCCGATGGCGTCGGCATCCTGGACTACCGAGAGATAGACCAGCTCGCGTGCGGTCTTCGCGGCGCTCCAGTAGGCCGGGCGATAGCCGGGGAGGGTGTGGTAGAGGGTCGGCTGGCGGTCGGCACCGACGCCGATGCAGTACCAGGAGGCGCCGAAGCGCTTCTTAAGGTGGCGAATCTTGCGGCTCTCCCAGTGCTCCAGCCCGTAGCTGGAGGCCCCGAAGCCGTTGACCTGCCCCGGAGCGATGTGGGTCAGGAGCTCTTCGGTGTAGTCGGGCACGCCGCTGAGAGTCACGCGGAGCTTTGGGTCGGCCCGGCGGACTCCCCGCACTGTGGCCTCCAGGATCGGGGCGAAATCGCCGGCCGTGTAATACATCTCGGTCTCATCCTCGACCGTCCAGGCGCCGATTACGCCCCGGTATCGCGCAGCCATCTTCTCGGCAAACTCCTCCCAGAGGTCGAGCCTGGGATACGGGACATTGAGCTTGCGTGTCACCTCCTTGGTCGAGCCCTCCTTGCGGGTTGGGTCGGCCATGTGGTCTGGCACGCGGGTGGGCCAGAGGCACGGGAGGGTCTTCAGCCCGAAGCGTTGGCCGAGCCCGAGCTGGGCGTCCGGGAAGTTCCACTCCGCAGGGGCCTTGCGGACGGTCGCGGCGGCGGTGGCCGGGATTTTGCAGTAGAGCTGCCATCGGAAGCCGAAGCGGCTCATCAGCTCGTAGGCCGCGGGGAGGGTGTCCATGTTTGCGCCCAATTGGTGGCGGGTCTCGCCGCGCGGCGGAGTCGGCAGGATGGCGTAGACCAGCTCCCCATCTGGCCGGTCGCGGCCGTCCAGCCAATAGGTCGCGCTGAACAGCCCCCTTCGCGCCGGGCCGAGAGGGAGCGGGGCGGCGACCGTCTGGCCGCCGGGGACGGTCACAGGCTCGGTGGCCGCCTCGCCGACCACCCGCTCGGCCACGTCCACGACGCGAAAGCGGAGCGAGGCTCTCTGGGGCGCTCCCCCGCTGTTGTGGAAGCGGGCATGGAGCTGGGGGTTGCCCTCATCGTAGAGGATGTTCCCAAGGGCGCCGTCGGTCGAGAGCGCGCCCTCGATCTCCGCGCGGGGGGCATAGGCGCTCAGCTCGCCAGGCTCCAGTTGCACCCCGTCGAGCCAAAGCTCGGGGCCGTTGCGCACCTGGAGCGCGACCAGGCCCGCCGGCACGTTGCCGCGAGCGCTGAACCGTTGCCAATCCGGGGAGAGGGTGCATGGGACGCTGAGCAGCGGCTTCGGGCCGCGGTTCTTCTGCGCGTCAATGGGGATGAGGTCGAGGCTGACCTTCCCGCCGGCCTCGCCGCGGACGTAGGCCGAGAGGGTCATCTCGCCCCCCTGCTTCAGCTCGTAGACTCGCGAGAACGCGTTGGAGCCTGCCGGCACGTGGAGGCAGTAGCGGCCGTGGAACGGCTGCTTCGCCTCCTCGTCGCGCTTCGAGAAGATATGACAGTAAGTGTAGGACAGGTTGCAGGCGGCCCAGCCGTCGGGGAGGCCAAGCTCGAAGCTGGAGTTCGGCAGGAGGTTCTTCCGCCCATCGAACGAGCGCAGCTCAATGAGGGCGGCAACGGGCATGGCTTTTGGCGCGGGTGTCTCGTACTGCTCGATGGGCCGGACGTCGAGGAGCGGCGTCCGGCCGCTCAGCACCTCGTTGGCAAGCGGGCGGCCCTGAACGATGCATCGCTCCAGGGCCAGCGACGGCCCCTGCGTCTCGGAGAGGTCCGACGTGAGGTAGATCGAGTCGACCCACAGGGAGCGTGCCTGGCATTCGTACAGGATGCGGAGGCCTTTCCCGCCGAACTGCGCCGCCGTCAGGGAGAGACTCGCGGCTGGCTGCTTCAGCTCGACCTCCTGGAGCGGCAGCCATGCGAACCTCCCCTGCCAGGTCCACTTGAAGTCAACGGGCGGCGCTTCCCCGATGCCCAGCCGCACGATGTTCTCCCTGTCGTGCCACTGGGTTCCCGCGACGCGGAGGCTGACCTTGTACTTCCCCGGCGGGATGGGCGGTGCGAGGGACTTCGAGATGGTTCTGGCCGCGGGAGGGGCCGTGTCGTGGACCGCCGCGATGGCCCCTCGTCCAGGCGCTCCGTAAGCCCGGCAGTTCGCCTCCCGAGCGTACCATCTCCCGAGGCCGGGGTTATCGAAGGGGTAGAGCACCAGCCCTACGAAGTGCTCGGCCTCTATGACCCACCTGTGCGCGTCGCGCTCAAGCGAGGCCGCCTGAGCAGCCAGCGCGGCCCCGAGCGCCCCCACCAGCCAAAGGCATCGCATAGCCCGCCTCCTCTCGGCCGAGACGGCTCCCGCTAGCGTTGCATTTTAGCACCGAAGAGCAGGCAGCACAATAGGGTGGGAACCACGGCAGCGGGACAGATCGTAGGCCTTCGAAGCCTACGGTTGGGGGTTCGAGTCCCTCCGGGCGCGCCATACAAGCAACCCAAGACCCTACAGCCACTTATGACCGTAGGGTCTTGGTGTTTCCACGGTTATGATTCCGGCCGAGATCGGCTTAGCGGCACAGGAAATCGGGACACAGAGGGACCCCGCGGGACACGAGAACCCATCACTTGATGCTCGAAGTTGGCAAGTTCTGGCACAAGGCACCATCCTGGCCTTACCCCAGGTCGCGGGAGACCCTCTCACCATGCCCCGGGCCGCCGAGGTCGACTCTGAACTCATCTTCCGCATGGTGGCTCAGGCGCAGAACGAGGAGAAGGTTTGATTTCGAGGCCAGCATCGTAGGCCGCCGGGTCGAGCGCCCGTTCGGCCCCCAGCGCGATTGCCAACTCCCGCCGGTTGGGAAGTGGGCCAACGGCGGTGGAGCGCTCGGCGCCGCTCAGGGGGAGAAGGCCGGCTTGTGCTTGTAGAGGAAGACCTCATCGCCGACGCAGAACATCAGCACGCCGCGGGGCTCGACCGCTACGCCCAGCCCGGCAGGGAATTCCAGGCCAGGAATCTCCTTCCACTCGTCCCGAATCGGATGGAAGGCGTTGACCTTGCCGCGCCCTGATGCCCGAAACTCCTGCACCAGGAATTCGCCGCTCGCCGGATCGCAAACCAACTTGCTCTGCTCACGGCAGTTGACGTGGATCGGCGCCGGCTTCAAACGGTCAACCCGTCCCTGGGCGTCCATGCGATACACGGCCGTCGCACCCGCATCCCCCTGGCCGTCGCCGAGACCGAAGACCATGACCTTGTGAACCGGGTTGTACTCCATAACCCCGTGAATGCCGAAGGGATACGATCCCAGCCGGCGCTCGGCTTTCTTCTCGACGTCCCAGGCCTTGAGCGCCCGGCCCCAGTTGGCCTCGTAGATGAACGCCTTCATCTCCGGGAAGTACTCGGCCACCTGGTAGGCATCCTTGCCGCCGGCACTCGATCCCTCCGCTTTCGTCCAAGCTCCGGGGTCGATGTTGTA
>Ga0194112_10000807_pt1 | contig 46102 bp, 46 predicted proteins | sample TA2MahC400mmetaG_FD_146191 | JGI IMG/M metagenome (GOLD analysis project Ga0194112, IMG submission 146191) | Freshwater microbial communities from Lake Tanganyika, Tanzania - TA2015016 Mahale Deep Cast 400m | ecosystem: Environmental > Aquatic > Freshwater > Lake | place: Tanzania: Lake... | reverse complement strand
AATCATCCTCGTCCTCAAATACATCTTGACGGTTGTTCCCTCGTGTCAGTACATGATAGACATGCTCCTTGGGAGCTACTCTTGCTGTCCTCGGCATGTTCTAAACGTACCATCGCGTACTGCCTTTGTCAACTAAAGAGAACCGTCCCCTTTACTTGATTGACTTGTTAGGCCCTCATTTTTTCTTTTGAAATTCAGTAATCAAGTCTATAATCAAGTCTATGTCCATAAACTTTATCTATTTTGTGAAGTGTATAATTTAGCTTTGACCCCAAATATTTATTCGCTCAACCCGGAGGACTTTTTCATCTCCACTCAATTTCAAGGTCTCGATTGCCTTTGGGGGAGGAAAAACAAAGCCGAAATTGATAATCCTCGTCTTCGTTTTGATCCCCATAGCGATGATGTCCTCAATCATCCCTGTCAGTTTCATGGGTTCAAGTTGATTGGTTTTATCTGTTACAAAGCTTCCCTTTCCTCGTTTTCGGGTTATGAGCCCATCTTTTTCCAATGAGGTAAGGGCCTGTCTCACTGTAATTCGACTCACCTTATACGATTGAACGAGTTCGTCCTCTGTGGGAAAGTGGTCTCCACGTCCGTACTCCCCCGATTTAATCTTCTCCCGCAAAATATTTTCTAATTGGTAATAGAGAGGTATCGCCCGGTCCTTAAAGCCAATCATGTTGACTCCGCAAAAATTCTTTCTTTTCTTTCAGGGTAACGCATCAAATCTCTATAGATCAAAAACGACGATCCGAATTTCGTTTTAACTTCGTTGGATCAATTCGAGTATCGTTCCCTCGGCCTGACCCGAATCGAGAAAAATAAGCTGACCTCGTTTGTCCTCCCGCTCTGAAGGACTCCGATCACCATTTCCTTTAGGCGGGCCAGTTCAGCCTCTAAATCCTTCTCGTTCACATCAAAACCGAGGTGGTGGAGTCCTTCCCCATGTTTCTGGAAAGACTACCAATAGATGTTTTTCCCTGGTTCGGCCTTCATCAACTCCAGTTGGAAGTCCCCAAGAGGAGCAAAGGCCAGTTTTAAAGTAGGGTGGTAAGGTTTCCCTCTGAGCTCCCCTTTCGTCACCGGGATCTCCATCTTTCGGAATGGTCCGATCCCGAAGACAGAACGATAGTAATCGATCGCCTTATCGATATCCTTGACCACGATCCCCACATGGGTCAGTTTCAATTCCATGGAAGCTTCCCAATTTATAACTTGAAGACCTTTTTCGCATTCTCTCGCAAAAATTTTCTTTTCGCCTCCGGCCGAAGATTAAGCCCTTCAACTTCGCGACGAAGGCGCTCAAATTCGATCAATGGGAAATCCGATCCAAATAAGACTTTGTCCTGTCCCCAGGTGTTGATGAAATGGACAAAACATTCTTGCCAATATTTTGGGGCATAAGCATCAGCACCGATATAGATGTTTGGATGTTTCCAAGCGACAGAGATCATCTCCTCCGTCCATGGGTAACCGATATGTATGCCGATCAATCTTAGCTCGGGAAAGTCACATGCGACCGTATCTAGAGTAATTGGCCGTCCTACACTCCTCAGAGGGTAATCGGGGGTATAGAGCAGACAGTGTCCGATCTGCATTTCGATGGGGATATCCAATTCGATGCACTTTGCATAGAAGGGATAGTATTTTGCATTATCGGGGGCAAGGCCGAACCAATGGGGATAGAGGTGGGCCCCAACAAAACCGAGACTCTTAATAGCATATTCCAATTGGCGAACCCCTTTCATACCCTCTGTTGGGTCAATGCCTGCCAAGCCACGAAAACGATCAGGATACTTGTTCACCACATCGGCAACCATTTTATAGGGCAGATGATATGTATAAGGGGGTCCTAAAGGCCCTGCCTTGGTCGCGATCAGTAGAGCGATTTCGATTCCAGCACGATCCATCTTTTCGAGCATCTCCTCAACAGAGATCCCTTCCATCATCCTTGGCTCAATGCCGATCTTCTGGGTATAAAATTGTCTCAAATGTTCTTTGGGCCGAATCCGGTTCGCTTCTTCCGTAAATAGATTGGTCCCAAAATCGATGGCTTTCATTTCATAGGTGTCTTGTTGTACCATGGATTTTCCCTTTGTTGCCCAGTCGCTTCAAGTTCACCGGGCAAGGCCCATAATTCGAATGGCATTCTCGCCCAGAAGCCGAGCCTTGATCTCTACCGGGAAGCTGAGGGTCTCCACTTCCTCTAATGACTGATCCAGCTTCTGCACAGGCCAGTCTGTTCCCCACATGACTTTGTAAGAACCGTCTTTGTTGATCCATTCCTTTTGAGTGATGTAGTCAAGCAGAGGCCTTTCCCACTCCCTAGGTGGATGGGCGTCTGCAATGATAAAGACATTTTCGTAGTTACGGGCCAACATGGTCATCTCATAGGTCCAGGGCCATCCGATGTGTAATCCGATCAACTTCAACTCAGGAAAATGGAAGGCGACGTCGTCGAGGAGAATGGGACGAGCCACACATTTGGCCCCGGAGCGCGGAGTATTCGTACCAACCTGCAGTGCGATCGGGACTCCAAGCTCACAGCACTTGGCGTAGATCGGGTAATAGATGCGGTCATTTACTGGCAGCCCAAACCAATGGGGGTAACAATGCACTCCTTTGAATCCCAACGTTCTTACCCCGTAATGGATATAGCGAAGGGTCTCCATGCCCTTCAGAGGGTTGATCCCGACCCAACCGAAGAATCGGTCCGGATATTGCTTGACGACGGGCGCCACCTCGTCCACATGAGTCATGAGAACCCCCCCTCCGATCCCATTGGCCGATACATTGGCGATCAGACCCGCCATGGCAACGCCAAGACGGTCCATTTCGGCGATATAGGCCTGGGGATCGAGGGGCCGCGAGGCCTCCCGAGAAAGGCCCATGTAGTCATAAAATTTGACTTCGGTATGGGGACGGAAATTGACGGATACATCCACAATTCGTGCCATTCCTATTTCTCCTTTCTCCCCATAGGGGAAATTATCCACGATTGAGTTCATCGACTACTGCTGACGTTGCGATGACCCTTGCCCATCTCAGAGCCAACAGTTCCAACACGACTTGGTGATATTTTGGCGTTGTTGAGGAAACAGCATCCGATACCACCACCGTAAAGAAATTCCGGAAATAAGCCCCCTTAGCCGTCGCTTCCACGCAGACTTCGGTGACCACACCGGTGATAATAACATATTCAATCTGATGAGCTCGGAGATAGGATTCCAATGGAGATGCCCAGAAAGAGTCAAACCAGTTCTTCTCAATCACGTAATCTTCAGAGTTGGGATAGATCTCGTCGACGATGTCTATAGCATCGAGTTCCTTCTTGATATCCGGGAAATATCTTTTGAGTCCCCTCCAACAACCCCGTAAGGGCGGATCGGTGAACTTGCTTGCAAATCTTCTCCAGATCGTTGGGGCCTGAGGAGTGATATATTTAATATAGAAGATAGGAATTTTTTTGTTGCGGCACACCGTGATCAATCTTCGGTGATTCTCGATTGTCTTTTTCGCATCTTCGACATATAACGCCCCTCCTTCTCGAACAAACTCATTTTGCATATCGACAATGATCAGGGCCGTCTTAGAGGGATCCAACGAGAAACAGGGCTGGGAGAATACGGTCATCTTTTCCATGGTTATCTTTTCTTCCTCCCTTTTTGAGTATGTAACCTCTTCGGTGGATGCGGTCTCATCTCTTTCTGATACTTTTCCTTCAACTTTATCTTGTGTACCTTCCCGGAAGAGGTCTTGGGCAAAGAGGGTACGAATTCGATGATTTTGGGCTTCTTATACGGGGCCAAGTTCTTCCCGCAGAGATTGATGATTTCCTCTGAAGGCAATTCCTTTCCAGTTTTAGGTACGATAAAGGCAGCAATTTCCTCACCGTATTCTTCGCTGGGGATGCCGACCACCGCTACTTCGTCAACGAACGGATGAGATTGGATTGTCTCCTCGATCTCGGCGGGATAGATATTCACTCCCCCTCGTATGATCATGTCCTTCTGTCGACCCTCCAGATAGAGAAATCCTTCGTCATCGAGTCTGCCCAGGTCGCCCATGCGACACCAGCCCTTCGGAAAGTATTCCCGTGTCGCGTCAGGATTATTGTAGTATCCTTGTGCGATTGCAGGTCCCCGGCACATGATCTCCCCAATCTGTCCTGGAGAGACTTCACAACCCTCCTTATCGACGATTTGAATCTCCATGTTAAAAACCCCCTGGCCAACTGAATCGCTCTTCCGAAGCATGTCATGAGGCTTCAAAATAGAAACACCTGCTCCCTCAATGGAGCCAAAATAATTATAAAGATTGGGCGTTAATCTTTCGAAAACCTCCTTTAAAAGGATAGGATGGAGCATCGCCCCAGAGGAGATCAGAACTCTCAATGATGAGGTGTCAGAGCGATCCAACTCAGTAGTCTGGAGGAGCCGATGATACATGGTCGGAACCATGAAGCACGTGGTGATCTTTTCTTGCTCAATCGCTTTTAAGGTGGCCACAGGGTCGAACCGGCCCCCCAAGATGAAGACGGTTCCGCCGAAAAAAAGATGGGACATGGCAAAGGATCGGCCTGCTGAATATTGCATCGGTGCCACGTTCAAAAAGACATCGGATCGATTAAATCCAAACTCGACAATCTGGCCCATCCATCGAAAGATCAAATTTCGATGAGAGAGAACAGCCCCTTTCAATGGTCCAGTTGTTCCCGAGGAAAGGCCAATGAGCAAGATATCGTTCTCATCGACATGGCACGGAGGCTCATGTTCAGGCGATCTTTCAATGAGCTGTTCATAAGAGATGACCGGAGCCGTTGCTTCTCTGGTGCAGATCTGTCGTTCTCTTATTCGACCGGCCCTACCTTCCAAATCTGAGAAAGTCTTCAATTTGTCCGGAGAGAAGATGACTGCCGAGGCGTCGAAGTAGTCCAGCGTCCTTTCTAACTCCTTTGTCTCCAGTCGGACATCGATGGGAAGGGAAATGGCACCGATCTTGGAGAGGGCATAAAGGGTTTCTAGGTGCTCATGACAGTCGGGAAGGACCACGGCGACGATCATCCCTTTCTTAATGTTAAGTGACAGTAGACCATTGGCCAGCTTGTTGACCCTTTGGTTGAGCACCCGATAGGTAAAGCTCTGTCCCTCTTCACGGATCGCCTTTTTTTTAGGTTGATTTCTTGCATGGATGCGGATGCAATCCCCCACGTTCATCTTTGACTCCCAGACCTATGAATCCGTGGTCACCTCATCTCAATCATCCAAGGCCCAGATCTTCAAGAATCATCTGAAGCTGATCCGTGCTAAGGCTGTACTTCTTAGCCACTGTCTCAAGAACGTCTGGACGGAGGTGAACCTCCTCGGATATCTTCACGGGCTCCCACCCTTCTTTGCGGAGATTTAGCGAAACCAGATCCCATCGGTGGTAATGCCCCATGGAATCGAAGACCAACTTAGCAATCACCCGATCGTCCATATCGAGATCTGCATAGATAATAGTCTCTTTATTAAAAACGGGCTCTACCAAATAAGTTCCGAAGGGACCTGCGATACAACTTCCACCGATTCCAAAGTTGAAGTTAGACGTCTCCTTAAAGGGAAAGCTATCAGGAACTTCGTCAAGAGGAAGGTAGAGTCCTGAACTCACGACAAACGTCTGAGTTTCAAACGCATATTCACGGACACAACAATCTTGGTCAGAAGTGTGAAGAGGGCCGATCCTTCCTGACAAATCTCTCACCCGGTTCTCATTATCAAATGTCCAATACCCAGGCCAACAACACGCGTGGATCTCTTCTCCCATGCTCGCCATGACCGCTTTGAGAAGGGTCATATGATTCTCGTAGCATATCAATCCTCCGATCCTTCCGATGTCTGTGTTAAAAACCCTCAAATCCCGGGCATCACCCCTCCCCCAAAAAGTACGCTCGTGATAGGTCGGAACCGTTTTCCGATGACGACCCAATATTTCTCCATCTCTTCCTATAAACAGCTGCGTATTATACAGGGTTTTGCTCCCAATGCGGTCATCCTGTTCATTGATTCCGATCACACAATAAATGTTGGCTTTCTTTGCTACCTTACAAAGACCCTTGGTTTCGGGGCTAGGGATTCTTATAGAGTTTTCATAGAAAGCGATTACAGTATCCCGCCAATCCTTGGATTTTTTGGGATTGATATATGCAAAAGTTCCGCGCCAATAGGGATACGTGGGAATGCCTGTTTCAGGAGTGACCATCAACTGAGCCCCTTGATTTCCTGCCTCCTCAATATATGCACAATATTTTTCGACGGTCCTCTTCTTGTCCATAAAGGCTGGTTTTGCTTGAACAGAAGCCACTCTTACAATCTTTCCCATTTTTTGCTCCGCAGTTTATCGAATACAAAAAATGTTTCGAAATTCTTTCTAATTTGTAACATTTATTGAATTGGCGTTCGGACCAACAAACCTAACTCATAATCCTAGATAGGCTCTGCGGATACCTTCGTTTGCTAAAAGATCCTTAGATTCCCCCTGCAGAACGATTTCACCGTTCTCCAACACATAGCCCCGTTGCGCCATGTTAAGACTGGCAAAAACGTTTTGCTCAACCAACAGGATGGTAGTGCCATTCTGGTTTATCTGATTAATGGTGTAAAAGATATTCTCCGTAACTAAGGGTGCCAAACCCAGGGAAGGTTCATCGACCATAAGAAGCCGGGGCACAGCCATCAAGGCTCGGCCAATCGCAAGCATCTGTTGTTCTCCACCACTTAATGTCCCAGCGAATTGTTTCCTCCGTTCACCGAGAACAGGAAAGAGTTCTAAAACTTCTGGCATGGTCTTTCTACGTTTCTTTTTCGCTCCCTTTGAATAAGACCCCATTTCTAAATTCTCTTGGACCGTTAAAGAAGGGAATATCTTTCTCCCTTCTGGAATTAGCACTAAACCAAGAGAGGTTATTTCGTGAGGTTCTAATTTTTGGATGGATTGGCCCATAAACTCGATCGAACCTTTACGTGGACGAAGCAACCCCGAGACTGTTTTCATGGTGGTTGTTTTTCCTGCACCATTAGCCCCTATGAGTGCTAACATTTCACCTTGTCGCACTTCTATTGAAATTTTATGAAGTACTTGAACTTGAGCGTAATAGACATCAATCGCTTCTATTTTAAGCAAAGGATCCTCTCCCCAGGTAAGCTTCTATCACGCGTTCGTTTTGGGAAATTTCCTTTGGAGAGCCATTTGCGATAACTTCTCCATAATGGAGGACGATGATGCGATCAGAAAGTCTCATGACAGCCCGCATGACATGCTCGATGATAAGGATGGTTAGGCCATTACTCCGTATATTGCGAACCAAATCTTGTGCAGCATCGCTCTCCGCAGGTGTCAACCCCGTCATGACCTCATCTAACATTAAGATCTCTGGCTTTGTTGCTAGAGCGCGGGCCAATTCCAACCGCTTTCTGTCAACGATGGTCAATTCACTTGCTAATTTGTTTCGCCGTTCTTTTAAACCAGTAAAGTCTAAGATTTCTTGAGTTTGCCGCTGTGCATCCTCTCGGTTGCGAGTGCGGTTAAAACTGCCTATCATAACATTATCGAACACACTCATTTCCTCAAAAGGCTTAACTAATTGGAAGGTCCGGCCAATCCCTCGAAAGCATTTCTCATGAGGTTCAAGGCCAGTGATGTTCTTGCCTTTGAATAAAATTTGTCCCCCATCAGGGCGATAATAGCCGGTGATGATGTTGAAGAGGGTCGTCTTGCCAGCGCCATTGGGGCCTATCACGGCAAGGATCTCGCCTTTGTTTAGTTCTACTGTGACATTATTCAAGGCGCGGAGACCACCAAAAGACTTACTGACATTTTTAACTTCTAATAGAGCCATAAAGCCAAATCATTTATTTTAATGGATTTTCTCAATCGAACATTATGAAACCCTTCAAGCGAACAATTCCTCATCTTGAGTTTGCTTTTCCAGTCTTCGCCTTTGGTTCTGTATCAACCCCATTATGCCGCGCTGCATAAATATGATAACAAAAATGACGATTAAACCATAAAGCATTAAATCGACACCGCTCCGTCCTTTCAAAGGAAATAAGAAAGGAAGGAATGGTGGTGGATCTCGTATGATCGTTCGGGTGATTTCAGAAAGAGGAGTCAGGACAAGGGCTCCAACCAAAGGCCCCCAAAGCACACCCACCCCACCGACTATAGGTCGGAGCAACATCTCAATAGAAACCTCAACCCCAAAAACGAGGTCAGGGTCAATGAAAAAGAAATATTGAGCATAGAAGGTTCCTCCCAAAGCCGTCATGAAACAACTAATACCCATCGCCACCATCTTATAACGGAGTAGGCTAACCCCTAGAGACGCAGCCGCCTCCTCGTCCTGGTGAATGGCCTTGAAATAGTATCCCAACTTACTACGCTCAATCATGCGGACGACAAGGATGGATCCCAATACCATAGCTAAAATGATGTAGTAGTAAGGAATGGTTGTAGTCTCAAACTGGAAATGGAGCCATGAATCGACACGGCGAAGAGGTATTTGAATGCCCATCGACTTCCTAACAAAGGCGGAATTAATGGCGATCAGGCGGAGTATTTCGGCGAATGCAAGGGTGGCTAGTGCAAAGTAGACACCCCTTACCCTGTAACGAAAACAAAGGAAGCCAATGAAGATGCCACCGCACATCGCTACGATACCGCCGATGAACATTCCAATCCAGGGATTCAATCCCCATTTGAATAGAAGCAAGGTAGAGGTATAAGCACCGAGACCAAAATAAGCAGAGTGTCCAAACGAAAATTGGCCAGCATAGCCACTCAAAATATTCCAGCATTGCCCTAAATAGGCCCAGTAAAGAATGAGAATAGCCAGTCGTAGTATGAAAGAACTTGCCAGATATGGGAAGACCAAAACCCCCACAACAAAAAGGGTAACGAGACCATACCATATAATTATTCTCAACTCCCTCATTTGTTTTATCCTTGTTAGAATATCAACGATTGAAACGCCCAGACATCAGACCTTCGGGTTTAAAAAGCAAGATCAAGATGAAAAGAAAAAAGACCCCTACTAACTTTGAGGAGCCGGGTAGAAAAATTGCTCCCAATGATTCTGTCAAGCCTACAATAAGGCCCCCGATTAAGGCACCCGAGATACTCCCCATCCCTCCGAGGACGACAATCACATAAGACAATATGTTGAAGGTTTCACCAGCATGGGGAGTGACAATGAAGAAAGGCATGACCATCGAGCCGGCTGCTCCTACCAAGGCCGATCCTAATCCGAAGGTGATGAGGTACATACGTTTCACATTGATGCCTGAAAGAACAGCCCCTTCCCTGTCATCTGTAGCAGCCCGAATAGCTTTACCTAAGTCTGTATAGTACATGACCATAATCAGGATGGTGACGATGCCTAAAGCGGCCACGAAGGCCGCCAATCGTGGAAAGCTGATCATGATGTTGTGGATGAAAATACGTGAACCGCTATAGCTGGTTCTGAGGGTCATCGGTTCGGCACTAAAGAGAATCAAAAAAAGGTTCATAATAAAGAGGGAGAGTCCCATCGTGAGGAGGAGTTGATTATACATGGGAGAATCCATCACTGGTCGAATGACAACTTTTTGGATAAAGATCCCAACAAGAAATAATAGGGGTATGGTAATCAGCAACGAGATATAAGGGTCGATCCCATATAAGTTAAAGGTCCAAAGTGTGGTATACATGCCCACAGTCATTAGGGTGCCATGAGCAAAATTGATTATTTTTAGCACACCGAAAATTAATGTCAGGCCTATGGCCACCAGTCCATATATTCCTCCCATGAGGATTCCACTGACCAAAGATTGGAGTACCACCAGGCTATTGACTTCCCACCAGGCAGCCACAGCCCTATTCTGAATCCAAAATATGTAGATTAGGAACCCTATGAGAAAAAAGAGAAATACTGTTAAAAGCACTTTATTGCTGTTCATATCATCGCTCTTTCATCAAATAAATCCCCAATATAGGCAATTGAAGAATTCTGAGATATAGCCTAACTCAATGTAATTACAGGGAAATACAATATTTCAAAAAATCCATTTTAGTTCGATCGACCCAAAATTTATGGGTTGATCGACAGGGCAAAAATACATAAGTGAATGATTTTAAAGATGTTTTTGAATCCATGGATTTTGGTTTTTTTAAATTGCCTCAATAAATCCCCAATACAATATTTTATGTTGAATAACAGAACAATTTGGCGAATTTGATGGGTCAATATTAGCCAGAATATTCTTCTTTTTCTCCGTTACAAAATTTAAGCGGAATCGGCAGAAATAATCATTTGAACTCTTCCCAAATAACTTTACCATACGGTAATATTGTATTGGGGCGAATGTAACATGCATAAAGATATTTCTTGGGCTGTAATTTATCGAGATGGGGATAAAATGCGTGGTAAAGAGAAGCGATGCGTTCCCTCCCCATAATTCTGCGGGTGTTTCCCTTTCCATCTCAATTCTCACCAATTGTCTGAGCACCTTTCCATCCTTTTCTGGACTTGGGACTTTTTTTAACTGAAGCCAGGGCACTGGTCCTAATAGCTTCCCCAACTTTACTTCCTCAGGTTCCTTGCGATTTCTTGGTGGTGGACTCGTGAAAATAAATACGATGCTGCATAATAGTTGTCCGCGGCGTTGAATCTTAGCGTTGACTTGATTACCAATCCTTTCAATAGGGGTATCGTCACAAATCTGTTTTGGAAATCCATAGAGATGACCTGCAACCTGGGCTTCGTCGGTATGCACCCACATATAGGGTGAATAGCACCCCATAATATCCTTATATTTTACGGTTATTCCGATAATACCCTCATGGTAACGACCATGGGTATGAGGGGGTTGATAAGCCTCTCCTTTCCAAGCCATACAAATCGGATTTGGTGCCAACTCCAGAGGTCTCGGAATCTCAAATTTCATTTCCTCAACATCTGCCTCAAAGAAAACCATGACATACTGTGATTCTGGAGTCATATAATAGGGTGGTTGTGGAAAATATGGAGCAGCTAAGGGGAAAATCCACCCTTCTTCCTTTTCGTTCATACTCCTTCCTTTCTGATAAAATTGATGTCTGGTGGCTTGTTTCCCTTTAAATTACTGAAGGTTTAATTCGAAATTATCTATCATGTGCTTCTAAAAAAGACCACGATTTATCCTCTCCTGTCTAAAGCAACCTTCTTTATAAGCCATGTTTTAAGCGTTGGGGTGAATGGCACATCCTTTCAGAGCGAAGTGGAGGCCTGAAACCCAAAGCTTTAGCCCCTAGGCATAGTTCATTTCTTTATCCACCCTGGCATGGGTAAAACGGGTTTCATGGTAGCAAATTTCTGGGGCCAAATGGGATTTTCCTTACCTTTTAAAATTTGCATAAGTAAGATCTTACCAGATGGGTTCTCACCTCTCTCATCAAAAGTGATAGGGCCAACAAAGGGCATAATATGGTTTGTGAGGTTCGTTTTGGCCAGCGCATCTCTAATCGTTTTCGGATCAAGAGACTTAGCACGTTCAATAGCACCGGCGAGGATATAAACAGCCTGGTAACCATAGACTGCGCAGTAGCTAAAAAGCCCCTTATACTTTGCTTCGTATCGTCGTATCAGATCAATCACTTCAGGTTTTACAGGATTCCAGTGCAATCCGCCGCTAAACGTACCCTCTGCGAGGTCGCCTACCTTCTTAGCGAACTCGGGTTCCCCGAATGCACCGTGCTGTACGCCATAGATGCACTTGATTTCGAGATCGAGTTCTCTCGCTGTGCGGACCATCAATATTCCGTCATCCATATACCCACTCGCGAGAAGCACGTCAGGTTTACGGGCTTTAACGCGTGCAATCTCCGTCGTTAAGTCGGTCAATCCTCTCAGCGAATAACCTATAATGTCCAATATCTGAATACCGTAGTCGGGAGCGTACTTTTTTGACAAAGTGGCTAGACCTGTACCAAAGATTGAATCCTCGTGCATATATACCGCTGTTTTTAACGATTGGCCGGTCATCTCTTGGAGAGCTTTAAGGCCCTCGAGGGCACTTTTAACAGAGGCTGTCTGATTGGGTTGGAATCGGAAGGTATATTTAAAGCCCCTTTCGGTAATGTCGTCCGCTACGGCGATGGTGACCAAAAAAGGGATCTTTGCCCGCTCAGCAATCAGGGTACTGTTAAAGGTGACAGAACTTTGAAAACAACCCATTAGTGCAACAACCCCTCTCTGAATAAGACGCTCGGTTTCTGCCTGGCCAATCTCTACCCTTCCTTGGCTGTCGGCATGTAGCATTAACAGCCTCGCTCCACCCAAAGCTTTAATGCCTCCAGACTCGTTTATTTCCTCAACAGCCATATCAATTCCTTCTTTCAGCTGCCCCCCACTGTGAGCCAAGAAACCTGTCAATGGATGGATAGCTCCAATCACCACCTCATTGACAGCCAGTGCTGACGAAACCATCCCAGAAGGCATCCCTATCAATACCAAGGTAATGAAGAAAGTAGTAAATAATGGCAATAATTTTCTGGATTTTTGACTTGTTCTCATGGCAACCTCCTTTTTGAATAATAAGATTGGTTGAAAATTTTCTTCATTATATATATAATTTGATTTTAATCCTTGTCAAGTAAAATTTTCTTGACAAGGATACTTTGTTATAATAATAATACAACAACTCAAAATAAGAAGATATTGATGGGAAAATGGCTTCGAGAAATGGTGTGGTGAGAGATGAGTGTGGCTCGGGAATTGGCAAAGTATGCAACCTCGTTAACCTTCCAGGATCTACCACCAGATGTGATTCATCAAACGGAAAGGGTTGTGCTTGATACTCTGGGATGTGCGATAGGGGGGTATGCAAGTGAGTCGAGTCAGGGTATTCAGGAATATATCAAAGAAGCAGCTTACCCTGAGGAGGCAACAATATTTGGTAGTGGTTTGAGAACCTCCTGCCTAAATACGGCGCTGGCCAATGGGGCCATGGTACGTTACCTCGATTACAATGATACGGCTTTTATCCTTCAAGGAGAGATCTATCGAACAGGTTACCACCCCAGTGAAGTCATCCCTGCGATTTTGGCCCTTGCCGAACGGCAGCATCTCTCTGGAAGTGATGTCATCACAGCTATTGTGATGGGGTATGATCTATCGCTTTCCTTTTTAGAGGGCGTTGTCGGACCGGGAATGGAGAAGAAGGGGTGGAATGGAGATAGCCGGGGCGCATACATTATGCCCTTGATTGCTGGAAAGATGTTGGGATTGAATGAGAACCAAATGGAGAACGCTGTGGGGATTTCAGGAAGTTGCCATGCGGTTCTGGGTATTCTCGATACTCCCGCAGAAGAATATACGATGACCAAAAACATTCGTTTCCCAATGATGGCCTATAGCGGTATTTTGGCAGCAATGCTGGCCCAAAAGGGATTTACTGGCCCCACGACTATCATCGAGGGTCACGATGGGTTTGTTGAGACCATCATGGGAGGCGAGTATGATCTGAGTAAGATCGTCCCGCGGAAAGGGAAATTCGCGATCCGAGAGACCTGTATCAAATCCATTATTGCCGATTTTTCATCTCACGGCCATTTGACCGCCACACTGAACCTAGTCAAGGAAAATGATATTAAGCCAGAAGACGTCGCCGAAGTGAGGATCACGACCAGCAAAAGATGTGCGGAGCATACAGGTGATCCCGTAAAGAAATATCCTAAGAATAAGGAGACGGCGGATCATAGTTCCTATTATCTGACAGCGATTGCTATCATTGACCGTCAGATTGGGCCAGATCAGTTTTCTCCGGAGAAATTCCAGGACCCAAAAGTGCGAGCGTTGATCGATAAGGTCATCCTTCAGGGAGACCCAAATTTGGATAAGGTTCGACCTGCGGGTATCTCCGAAATTACAACAAGACAGGGTAAAAAGTATCAATGCCAGGTAGATTTTCCAAGGGGGCATGCACGTAATCCGATGACGGACGAAGAGATCATGGGAAAGTTCAAAAACATGGCATCAAAGTATATGAGTGACAGGCGGATGAGAGAGATTATCGACACAGTCTTTGAATTGGATAAGCTTGATGATGTTGGAAAGCTAAACAGATTGGTAGTCTTCGAACAGTCGTGATAAGAAAAAGATATTCAGGTTTTTCTATCGGAGGAAATTCGTGGCAAGGATTTATGAATACCAGGGAAAAGAAATCTTGAGGAAACTTGGAATTTCTGTTCCTGCAGGCAAGCCTGCCGCAACTCCCGAGGAAGCTGCGAAAATAACTCAGGAAATAGGAAAGCCGGTGGTCATCAAGGCTCAGGTGTGGGCGACGGGACGGTTCAAAGCGGGAGGCATCAAGTTTGCTGATACTCCTCAAGAGGCGGAGAAAGTTGCGCAAGAACTGATAGGGAGCACGGTGAAGGGGCTTCCTGTGGAGAAGGTGCTGGTCGAAGAACGGCTTGATATTGAAAGAGAATTTTATGTTGGAGTAATTGTAAGCAACTCCTATAAGGTGAAGGGTCCCGTGCAAATATTCAGTGTTGAAGGTGGTGTCCGAGTTGAGGAGGTGGCCGCAAGAAGCCCGGAAAAAGTTGCTACCCTCAATGTGGATTACCTAAAAGGCGTAGACACAGATGATGCAAATGAGTTGCTCTCAAAACTCTCGTTTAATGGTGGACTCTCCCTCGATCTAAGTATTGAGCTTTCCAAGGTCCTCTGTAATCTTTACAGAGCCTTTAAAGAATCGGATGCGAGGGCAACTGAAATCAATCCATTAGTTCTTACTAAGGATAAAAAGATCATTGCAGCGGATTGTCGCTTCACCATTGATGACAACTCAGTCTTCCGACACCCCGAATTTGAGATTAAAGTGCCTCGTGACATGGAAAGGCCCCCGACCAAACTTGACGAAATTGCCTGGGCGATCGAAGAAGGGGATTATCGGGGAACAGGTTATTTCGCTCAGATGTTTCCGAAATTAGAAGGAAAGGGGTGGATAGGGTTTCATGGAATCGGAGGAGGAGGCGCGATGCTCGGGGCGAGTGCGTTCGTTGCCCGAGGCTTTAAAATTGCGAACTATGCGGATACGAGCGGAGATCCGACTGGAAGCAAGATCTATCTGGTGATCAAGAGCATCTTTTCTCAACCCATCGATGGATATGTTCTCATGGGGGCATGTCTGGCGAATCAAGAACAATGGCATCATGCCCATGCCATTGTAAAGGCATTGAGAGAAGAGGCAAAGAACAGATCGGGATTCCCGGTGGTGCTTCTGCTCGCTGGCAACAAGGAAGGAGAAGCGCATGAGATCATTAAAAACGGACTGAAGGATGTACCCCTGCGATGGGAACTATACGGAAGGGATTATATCTACGATACTAACTTCATCGCAGATCGGGTTGAGGCCTTGGTTAAGCAGTACCAGGAAGAGAAATATGAGAAGAGGGAATAAAGATCTATGGTAGCGAATCGATTAGAATTTGAGGGGAGAAAAATCAGGATCACCATCGATTATGATCGATGCAAACCCGCGAGGGAAAATACTTCAAATCCTTCTTGTGGATTTGCCTGTGTTAAAGCATGCAGGTTATACGGTCGAAATATCTTAAAGATCGAAGGGAATAGGCCTGTACTGGCTGTTGTTGATCCAGAAGAGATTAAGCGACTCGATAATGAATGCCTCAGTTGTGAATATCATTGTTGGCTGCATGGGACGAGCTGCATCCATATTGAGATTCCTTTGGAAGGACTTGAGGTGTACCGAATGCATGTGTTGGGAGAATAAGGATGGCAATCATCGTCGATGAGACAACGAGAATGCTGATTCAGGGGATCACGGGGCGCTTTGGACAGAATGTAGCAAGGCGCATGATAGAGGTGGGCTCTAAGGTCGTGGCTGGAGTCACCCCGGGCCGAGGCGATGAATCCGTTTGGGGTGTGCCGGTTTACAACAGTGTGAAAGAGGCTATTCAAGGGGCGGGAACGATTGATGCATCGGTGGTGGTCGTCCCTGGTCCGGAAGCCAAGGTAGCGGTGATCGAGGTATTCAATGAAGGGATAGAAACGGTCCTGATGCGAGTTGAACGAGTTCCACTCCATGATACCCTAGAAATAATTGCCCATGCCAAGAAATTGGGTATTCGATTGATTGGCCCTGGTTCTGCAGGAATCGTCAGTCCTGGGAAGGCATCTCTCGGCGGGCTGGGTGGATTCATGGGTTCCTCGGATCTACCGAAGATCGCGTTTAGACCCGGTCGAATTGGTGTGATCTCACGAAGTGGTGGACAGACCAGCACCCTGGGTTGGGCGGTCTGCAGAGCTGGTTTTGGAGTGAGCACGGCCATTCACCTCGGTTCTGAACCAATCTTAGGTATGACCTTTGCTGAACTGCTCCCATTCTTTCAATCGGATGAAGGGACAGACGGCGTCGTCTATTTTGGAGAGATTGGAACAGTTATGGAGGAAGAGGCAGCGGAGGTAATCAAGAATGGTGATTACAGAAAACCTTTAGTAGCCTATATTGCAGGAAAAGGACTTCCTGAGGGATTGCGTTTTTCACACGCCAGTGCGATCGTTGAAGGAGGAAGAGGATCAGCAGAGGGAAAAATGAGGGCCCTTAAAGAGGCGGGGGCTCATGTTGTCGAAAAGCCTGAAGAGATAGGGCCGACGTTGCAAAGGATATTTAGAAACTGACAAAAAAAAACGACTTTCATCTTTCAGATCAAGAATTCTACAATTCAGATTCCAACATTCCTTTTGAGAAAGGGAAGGGGGCTATCGTTGGATAGGATATTGAGAAGCATGCTCTTTGTGCCGGCGAACAGTTGGCGGATGATCACAACCGCAGCCACGGAGGGAGAGGATGCTGTCATCTTAGATCTGGAGGATGCTTGTCCTATTGCAGAAAAAGAGACAGGTAGAGTTTTTGCAAGAGATTCGATTCCAATGCTTAAGGAGAAAGGAATCGATGTCTTTGTTCGGGTTAACTCTCTTGAGACAGAATTAACAGAGGAAGATCTCTCCTATGTTGTGGTCGAAGGGTTGGACGGGATCATGCTACCCAAGTCCGACTCAAAAGAGGACATCATCAGGTTGGAACAGCTGATTAAGGAGGAAGAGAAGAAAAAGGGTTTGAAACCGGACAGCATTTCAGTTCTTCCTCTGCTGGAGACCCCCAAGGGAATTGCTGCTACTCCAGAAATTGTCTCAGGAAGCCCAAGAGTGATTGGTGTCAGCTTCGGGGCGGGTGATTACTCCCGGGAGATTGGGGCAGGAATGGGAGTCACAAATCTTTCTGCAGACGATTTTTTCCTCATGGCTTCCCACCCGCGTTCTACGATCGCACTGGCAGCCAGGGCGGCAGGCATTCTGGCTATCGACTCTCCTTTTTTCGGATTGGTTATTGATATAGAGGGAATCATGAGAGAAGCACGAAAAGTGAAACTGATGGGATTTACCGGAAAGTTACTTGTCCATCCCCGACATGTAGAACCTGTCAATCAGGTATTTGCCCCGACGAAGGAAGAGGTTAACTTTGCAAAGCGGGTCATTGAGGTTTATGAAGAGGCAAAGGCAAAGGGATTGGGTGCGACCTCCATCGGCGGAAGAATGATTGACTACGGTTCCTATCGAAGGGCTCTCAATCTCATCTCTATTGCCGAAAAGATTGCAGAGAGGGAAGGGAGAAAAGGTTAGACGTTTCATTTTCCGGAGAAGAAGATGGAAACACTTTCTTCATGCTATGCAGATTTCATCGTCAATACTCGTTATGATGAACTCAAACCAGAAGTCGCTCTGCAGGCCAAGAAACTAATTTTAGACTTAGTGGGTGTCTCATTAGCCGGTTACAGATTGATGGGGTTTGCCCAAATGGTTGTTAGCTATATCGCTGAAATGGGAGGAATAGCCGAAGCAACAGTGATCCAGACAAAGAAGAAATTTCCTGCAGTAAATGCTGCCTTTGCCAATGCTTCTTGTGCCCATGCCCTTGACATGGATGATGGCCATCGATTTGCCGCCCTTCATCCCGGGGCAGTCGTTATCCCTGCTGCTATAGCTGCAGCAGAACTATCGAGAGCGAGTACTAAGGATCTGATTACTGGAGTAGTTGTGGGATATGAAATAATGATTCGTATTGGAATGGCCATCAACCCTTCGAGCCTCAATCGGGGTTTTCATGCTACGGGGATTACAGGCCCGTTCGGTGCCGCAGCAGCGGCGGCCAGTATTATGAAGTTGAATAGGGAAGAGACTATTGGAGCATTGGGTTTAGCTGGCCTTCAAGGGTCAGGTCTCTTGCAGGTAAATCACGATGTGGAAGGAGCCAAGGTCAAACCGATCAATCCAGCACGGGCAGCTATGTCAGGCCTTCTCTCGTCTATTCTTTCCCAGAAAGGAGCTAAGGGGCCATTGAACATCTTCGAAGGAGAAGACGGTTTTTTCAAGGCTGTGACCGATGAGGTGAAGACAGACATTTTAACCAAGGACATGGGAAAGGAATTTGAGATCTGTAACACATATATAAAATTTTATGCGGCCTGTCGACACGCCCACGCTCCTATCGATGCTGCACTGGATGCGTTCAGCAAGAGTAACATGGATCCTTCAGAAATAGCCAAGATTGGCGTTGAAACGTATTCGGCTGCGATTCGACTTGCTGGGATTAAAGATGTCACAACTCCCTCAGGCGCTCGGTTTAGCATTCCATTCTCCGTGGCCATGGCTTTGATCAAGGGAGATGCGGGTGCAGACAAATATTCCGAGAAGAATGTGAGGAATGAGAGTATTCAAAGTCTTTCCAGAAAAGTGGAGCTGTCAGTGAGCTATAGATGGGAGAAATCATATCCTGATAAAAGGGGTGCAACCGTTCGAATCATTGATCGGAAAAATCGGGAATGGACTGCGGAAGTCGAATTGGCCAAAGGAGAACCGGAGAATCCAGCAACATGGGATGAGATCCTTAAAAAGTTCTATAACAATGCAACATTGTGTCTCTCTCAAGAGGGTACCAAAAAACTCTGTGAGATCATTATGAATTTAGAGAATTTTCCCTTAGAGGGATTGACAAAATCCCTATAAGTATAAGGGTGAATCCTTAACGAATGGAGATAAGGGATGAAGGGATGAATCATGGGGAGAACAAGGTTAATTAAGGGGAAATACGTCATTCCAGCTTATGACCAGAGTCCCATAGAAAATGGTTGTATGATGGTTGATGGGAACAAGATCGCCGAAGTTGGAAGGTATGATGACCTAATCGGGAGATATAAAGGAGTAGAGGAGATCGGAGATGGTTCGCAATTGATCATCCCCGGGTTGGTCAATGCCCATAGCCATGGTCGGGGGGTTTCAGATTTTCAGCGAGGAGGGATCGACAATACCTTAGAAACATGGCTATGGTCAACCCGAACCTATATTCCCATTTCAACCTATAACGATGTTCAGTTTTCAGCCGCGCGACTCATTGAATCCGGTGTCACGACGACGATGCATAATCACATCCTGAGAGATCCAATCCTTTATGAAGCGGAATTTTCAGAGGCCATCAAAGCCTACCTGGATATCGGAATGAGGGTTAACTTTTGTCCGGCCATTCGAAATCAGAATCCTTTTGTTTATGGAGATAATAACGGGTTTCTAAAAATTTTACCGGAAGAGGTCAGAAGGATTCTCCTTCCCCCTCCTGATAGCCGTGCCTTTTCAGAAGATAGATATTTAAAAACGGTTTCAGACCTGAATGCTCAATTCGGCTCAGAAAGAGTTAGAATTTCCTACGGTCCCTTAGCTCCGCAGTGGTGTACAGACGAATTACTCAAAAAGATAAAAGAGGAGGCAGACAAAAAAGGGGTTGAAATTCATATTCATGTCCTTCAGACCATCCTACAGAAGATATATGGTTTAAAGACTTATGGAAAGTCATTGATCGAGCATATGGAGGAGATTGGATTGCTTGGGAAAAATCTCTCTATCGGGCATTGTGTTTTTCCCACCCTAAAAGATATTGATATTCTTGCAAAGTCGGGAGCATCGGTATCTCATCATCCTTCATGTAATCTTCGAGAAAGAAATGGCGTTTCTCCAGTCTACCAGATGATCCAGCGAGGCGTCAGAATCGGTATTGGTTTGGATGGGAAGGGGATCAATGACGATGATGACTTTTTGCAAGAAATGAGGATGTGCTACCTTCTGCATCGGTTGGCATCCCATGAGCTGGATTCTCCCTATTTGAGTTCGAGGGACATATTTAGAATGGCAACCGTGAACGGGGCCGGGATGCTTGGGTTTGGAGACCAAATCGGACGGCTTGAAAAGGGAAGAAGAGCAGACATTGTCTTGATTGACCTGGATCGTATCTTACAACCATACGTGGACCCTCGACAGGATCTCTTTGACGTCTCTCTGTATCGGGCAAAAGGATCGGATGTCAACACGGTGATGATCGATGGGGACATCGTGATGAGAAACAGAAAGTTACTACCGATCGACAAGAAGGGTTTATCTCAAAGGATAGGGGAACAGGCATCTCGAGAATGGACCCCACAGGAGAAAGCTTTTCGTGAAGCCGTTCAGACACTCCGAGAGTATTTGCGCACCTACTATGAGAAGTGGTACAAGGAAATGAGGTTCGACCCATACTATCTATTCAATAGCAAAACATAGCTCACTTGCACAGGGATCAAAGCCATGGGCCAAAGAGTCAGGAGCGAATCGGAGATCTCATGGGATGTGGAGAGGGATGCCGTCATCGGAGGGGGGGCCTGTTGCTGGGTCACCATAATGCTTCCTCACGAAATGAGGGAGTCAAGACAAAGAAGAATATACGAGAAAGGAGGAGATTATGAGAAAGAGCAATAAGTTAAGAGTCGTCATTGGGGGATTGATAGCATCTTTGTTGGTAACAGTGCCTTTCTTAGGAGATTTTGCAAAGGAGGCAACAGGTGCTGAGCCTGTGAAGATTGGGTTCCATGCATCTGTGACGAGGATCGCGGTGGAAATGGGCCAAGCTGCCTTAGGAGCCCAATTGGCCACAGAAGAAATTAATGCAGCGGGTGGTATATTGGGTAGGCCGATCGACTTAATTATCTACGATGACCAGTGTACACCCTCCCTCGCAGCAGCAGCAGCACACAAGATGATAGAGAAGGATAAAGTATTTATTGCGACAGGTGGAACATGTAGTGGTTGTTCCATAGCGGCTGGGCCTATTTTCAATGAAGCTAAAATGCCCTATTTTGCCGCTGCAGTCCTGTCTCCGGTAGTAAGCGTACCTCTCAAGAAATATGTATTCCAGATGCCATTCACCTCAGAGGCACAGGCACCGGTACTCCTTGATTTTGCCAGAAAAACCCATGCTCCTAAGACTCTGGCTATTCTGCAACGCGGAGGCGCTTATGGTAAATCCGTTTCTGATGCTTTTATCAAATACCTGCCAGGTTACCCCGAAATGAGACTCCTTGAGGTATTAGAATATCCTGAGATTGCCACTGATTTTAGCTCTCATCTTTTAAAACTGAAGGCCTTGAACCCCGATGTTGTTCTTACTGCCGGCACCATGGTCGCTGATGGCATACCCATTTTCCGAAGGGCTGAGGAACTCAATTACCGCCCTAAATGGGTTTGTGATTTAGGCATATCTGATGACCACGTCCGGCAAGCGGTTAAAAAGTCTATGGATGGGATATATTGTGCTTGGGGAATGGCTGGCTGTAATGTCGACACCACTACAAATAAGAGGATTGCCGATTTCAGGATGAAATATAAGGAAAGATTCAAACCAAAGGATCCTATGGAGCCCAGTCAAACGCCAGGATGGGGATACAACGCTATTTACTTCATCAAGTTTCTCATAGAGAAAGTGGGAAAGTTTGACCAGGAAAAGATAGTAGCCGAAGCTGAGAGGGTGACTGACTGGACCGGCCCTGGGCTGATGGTGTCCGCTACCTTTACCCTCGAGAAACACTATCATTTAAACCTTTTTGTCAAGCATTACCTGCCCGATGGTTGGGAGGAGACATTGGAACGGACAAAAGAAGGTGATTGGAAAGTAATAGACAAAGCGAAGAGGTATTAGAAAATTTCCAAAAATCGAGTTCACTGACAGTTTGGTGGAGAAAATTATTTCTTCCACCAGACTGTCAATAATCTGTTTTCTATCTGATATGCCTATTCTCTTTGATGTTATTATTACCGGTATTGGAGCTGGAGTCCTTTATGGACTAGTGGGGTTAGCATTTGTCCTCATTTTGAAGGCAACAAATGTTGTTAACTTCTTCCAGGGTGATACCTGCGCTTTCGGTGCTTACTTAACAGTATTTTTTGCTGCACAGTTACACTTAAATTTACCATTAGCGGTTGGGCTCTCAATACTCAGTGCAATTGCATTGACGGTTTTTCTGGAGTTTGTAGGGCTTCGCCCCTTGTATAAAGTGTCCATCATTCAGGTAGTCATTGGCACTGTGGCTATTTCAATGATTATGAGATACCTGATACGCCTTTATTGGGGACCTCAAGTAGTCCCATTCCCTGATCTATTTAAGGATATCCCCTTGAAAATACCGGGTATCCCACTAGGCTCAGCCACAGTATGGATGATGATCCTTGCAACCCTATCAATTTCTGGTTTTGCCATCTTCTTTAAGTATACACGCTGGGGTACAGCCCTCAGGGCTTGTTGTCAAGACCGTTCATCTGCCTCCTTGATGGGCATCAATGTGGGAGCGATGATGTCGCTGGCCTGGGGTTTAAGCGGAGCAATAGGATCAATCGCTGGTATTGCAGGTGCACATATGATCTCCGTGTATCCTGAAATGGGGATAATTGGACTCAAAGGCTTTGTTGCCTCTATCCTTGGAGGTGCCAATAGCATACCTGGTGCTCTTCTTGGTGGGGTTATCCTCGGTGTGCTTGAGAATTTAAGCGGATTTTATATTTCCTTTGCATTCAGGGATCTTATTGCCTTTATAATTATGATTTTTATGCTTATAGTCAGACCCAGCGGACTATTGGGAAAGCCTGTCGTTAGGAAAGTTTAATCAGATGCTGAAAAGAATGTCCACGAATAAATGGAAAGTAGGAGTTTTGGTATTATTTGTGGCCTTTATTATTATATTCTATCCTAAGATTTTTGGTTGGTATTGGGCTTTTGTACTTGTACTTGCAGGATGTTATTTTCTTGGGGCTCTCGGGTATAATATTTTGCTTGGTCTGGCGGGGCAGGTCTCCTTCGGTCAAGCTGCTTTTTTCGGTATAGGTGCCTACACATCTTCACTTTTGATTCTGCTTTTAGATTTCCCAGCATGGGCATCGGTTTTTTTGGGCGGATTGTTTGCTGGCATCATCGCTTACCCCATTGGAATTCCAGCATTAAAGATTTCGGGACACTATCTCGCCCTGGTAACCTTAGCTTTTAGTGAAGGGTTTGTTGTTATTTTCCATGAATGGGTCTCTTTGACCGAGGGTCCTTATGGGTTAAAAGTACCCTTAACTACTTTTGGTCCTTGGGATCTAAAAACGGAAGCCCTTTATTACTTTGTTTTAGTCATAGTAGGGATCCTTGCCTTTACGGCGTATAATATCGATAGATCCTGTATAGGCAGGGCATTTAAAGCGATTCGAGACGGGGAAGTAGCAGCGTCTTCTCTAGGTATAAACCTTATGAATTATAAAACAATGGCCTTCGCCATAAGTGGCTTCTATAGCGGAGTTGGCGGAGCTTTGCTTGCTCTTGCAACAAGATGTATTATGCCATGGGATTTTGATTTTCGGCTAACAATTGCCTTACTCACCATGGTTGTAGTGGGAGGGCTGAGAAGCACTATTGCTGGGTCAGCGCTTGGAGCGGTGTTGCTTACCTTTTTTCCAGAGTGGACGGGCAAATTATTAGAAATTAAGGAATTGATGTATGGGCTTCTTCTTCTGTTTTGCTTCCTTTTTTTGCGAGGAGGTATTGTCGGGGGACTCGCGAGAGCAAAGGATAAGATAGGAGCACGAAAGCAATTGAGACCCTTTTCCGGAATTAGACATGGCAATGCTTGAGGTTCAGAACCTTTCCATTAGCTTCGGCGGTTTGAAGGCCCTTTCCCACTTTGACATTGTGATGGAAGAAGGGGAAATCAGAGGGTTGATAGGTCCCAACGGATCAGGAAAAACAACTTTCTTTAATATTATAACCGGCTTCTATCCACCTATGGGGGGGCATATATATTTCCAGGGTGAGGATATAACCAATTTGAAGCCGCATCGGATAGCTGCCAAAGGAATAGCACGGACCTTTCAGAATGTTCAGATTTTCCACGGAATGTCGGTTGTTGAGAATCTACAAGTTGGCCACCATATGAGTATTAAGGCGGGCCTGTTAGGAGTAGCGTTTGCTATTGGTCATATGACAGGACGTGAGAACAGATCCTTGCATAAGGCGTTAGATTTATTACAGAGAATTCATATGCAGGAATTGGCGGATAGGCCCGCGGGCAGTCTCCCTTTTGGACAACAGAGAAAAGTCGAGGTATTGCGAGCGTTGTCGATGGAGCCAAAACTATTGCTTCTCGATGAACCGACCTCTGGCCTGAGTGTTTCTGAAAAAGATGAAATGGCCGATTTCATGAAATGGCTTCGTGATGAACTGAGGATCACGATTTTGCTTGTGGAGCATGACGTCCGACTCGTCGCTCAAGTGGCGGACTATATCACCGCCATGGACTTTGGTGAGAAGATCACAGAAGGCCCACCGGAAGAAGTTCTCTCCGACCCAAGGGTGCTTGAGGCTTACATTGGAACTGAAAAATCTTTTGGAGGTGAATGACCTCCAAGTCTTCTACGGAGCCATAAAGGCATTAGAGGGTGTATCTCTTTCAGTGCCTGAGGGAAGGTTTGTGGTCGTCATCGGTCGCAACGGTGCAGGCAAAAGCACCTTGCTCAATACCATCGCGGGCGTACTCATCCAGCGAACCGGGGATATCTTGTTTCAGCGTGAGAAGATTAACCGATGGTCTACCACCAAAAGGGTGAAGGCCGGTATTGTCCTTGTCCCAGAGGGGAGAGGGCTGTTCCCCGAGCTCACTGTGAAGGAAAACCTCATGTTGGGCGCCTATTTGAAGAGAGACCGTAATGAAGTTTCGAAAACGATCGACGAAGTGTTTCATCTCTTCCCCGTTCTAAAAGAATGTTTGTCGTATGATTCCGCCTCCCTCAGTGGTGGGCAGCAACAGATGTTGGCCATCGGCCGTGCCTTGATCTCTCAGGGGAGACTGCTCATGCTCGACGAACCTTCTCATGGGCTATCTCCCTTGCTGGTTTCGGAGATCTTCAGTGTTCTCTGGGAGCTGAAGCGGAGAGGGACAACCATTCTGCTTGCCGAACAAAACGTAGCTGCAGCACTCAGTGTGGCAGATTACGGATATGTCCTGGAAAATGGCAGGATCGCCTATGAAGAAGATGTTGAAAAGCTCCGTGAAAGCGAAGAGGTGAGGCAGGCCTATTTAGGGGGTTAGAGAATGCCCCGCTGATTAGACTCATTGGGTCTTTTGGTATTCGATGTCTGGGAGTGTATGGTCCCTCTTGTGTTTGACATGGAAAAATGTGTTGCGTGTAGAACATGCGAGATTGCCTGTTCCTATCATCACAAGAAGCTTTTCAATCCTGGGATAGCCAGCCTTCGAATTCGAACAATAGAAGAATGGCCCAAGATATCAATCGCCCACTATCGAGACCAGCCTTCCCAAGAGATGGGGAGCCATTTGCCCTGTGACGGTTGCCAAGGGGAGTCGATCGCTCTGTGCGTGAAATACTGCCCGGTTGGGGCCATTGAGATGAAGAAACAGGGAGTCCATCCCCATGGATAAACCTTTCTCCTTCGGGGGAAGTATCCTTCATGTTGATCTGACTTCAGGAACAATTTGGACTGAATCGACAGATCAGTACTCCACGGGATTCTTGGGTGGCAGGGGACTCGATGCATGGCTCCTCTATCGAGAAGTTAAACCGTGGGTTTCACCCTATGACCCAGCCAACAGGTTAATATTTGGCGCTGGCACATTGGCCGGAACGCTTGCGCCCTGTGCCACCCGCTGCAGCGTTGAGGCCAAAAGCCCGATTACTGGAGGGATTGGTTCAGCGAACTTGTGCGGTTTCTTTGGGCCGGAGCTAAAATTCACGGGATATCATCACATCGTTTTTCAAGGAAGGGCAAGGGTCCCTGTATACTTGTGGATAAGTGACGAGCACGCCGAACTCAGAGAAGCATCATATCTTTGGGGTAAGACAACTTGGGAGACCGATCAACGGATCAAGGAAAGCCTTGGAGATGAAGGGATACAGATCGCCTGCATCGGACCTGCAGGAGAAAATCTTGTGAAAATTTCCTGTATCGTGGCAAATCGAGCTCGCGTTGCAGGCAGGTGCGGGTTAGGTTCCGTAATGGGATCGAAGAATCTGAAGGCAGTTGCCGTTCGAGGCACCGGCTCCATAGAAGTTGCATCTCCCGAGCGCTTTATAGCCGAAGTGGATAAGGCGTTGGAAATGTTAAGGAGATCCGATCGAGCAGAAAGCCTCAGAAAATGGGGAACCTACGGACGGCCAGCCGTCTTGAACGAAAACTGCCTTTTCCCTGTCAGGAATTTCCAAGATGACCATTGGGATCCAGAGAAAATTAAAAAGATGATGCCCGCCATTTACAAAAGGGACTACGAAATGGGAAGGCGCGGATACCTTGCGTGTCCTTTTTACTGCAGCCATTTATACAGAATTGATGAGGGTCCCTATGCCGGGTTGGTTTGTGAAGGCTTTGAATTTAATGACGTGTGGAATTTTATGTCTCGTTTGGATATCGATTACTTGCCAGCAGTGATCAAGCTCCATGCACTCTGTAATGAATACGGCCTTGACCAAGACGGCTCATCGTGTGCAATGGCTTGGGCCTTCGAGTGCTTCGAGAGGGGAATGATTACAGAGAAAGACACAGGCGGGTTGAAGCTGAGGTGGGGGGATCATGCGGTCGCGGCTGAACTGCTCCGAATGATCGCTTATAGGGAAGGGATAGGAGATATTCTTGCAGAAGGTTCTCAGAGGGCCTCAAGCCTTGTGGGTAAGGGGTCAGAGAGGTATGTGACTCACTTAAAAGGGCAGGATTCGATGGAAGCCATGAGGTCAGCCAAAGGCTGGGCCCTGGGGTGTTGTGTTTCAACGCGTGGGGGAACCCATACGCGAGGTGCCAATCTTGTGGAGCTTGCATATGACATCATTCCTCCTGAAGTTGCTCAAGAGGTTTGGGGCATTGAAAGGATAGAACCTCCAACTTCCTATAAAGGGAAAGCCCAGCTGGTCGTGTATTACGAAAGGCTGCAAGCTGTCGTGGACAGTCTAGGCCTTTGCCTCTTCACAAGTACATGGTGGTCTCCCGACCTCTTGGGTTTTGAAGAATACGCCAGCCTCTACTCGGCCGCCACAGGTCTAAAGGTGGATGGACATGAACTCATGCTGATTGGGGAGCGTATCCACAACATCGAGAAAGCCTTCAACGTCCTCCATGCAGGTTTCAGTCGCCAGGATGACTATCCACCGAGGAGGTTCATGGAGGAGCCCATCAAATCCGGATCTGCAGGGGGGGAATTATTATTGAGGGACGAATGGGATAAGGTGCTCGATGAATACTACGAACTCCACGGATGGGACAAAAAAACGGGTTGGCAGAATAGAACGCAATTAGAGAAATTAGCTTTGGGAGAAGTGGCTGATGACCTCGAAAAAATAGGCAGGTGAGGTCCCAGAGCAAGCCATCAAAGAGGCGGGGAGAAGGGCAATGAACCGGAATAGAGTTGTCTTCGTCCATGATGAGTTTGTCGTTGGTCCTAAGGTTCAAACTAGCTGGGGGATCCCAATCGCCCTGTACTTTTTCTTTTCTGGAACGGGTGCTGGGCTTTTTCTTTTCTCACTCATTCTCCATTCCCCTTTGGGTGTCCTCTTAGACCTACTGTTCCTTGGGATTGGGGTCCTCGCACTCTTCTTCGATTTAGGAAACCGATGGAGATTCTGGAAGGCTTTTAAGAAACCCGCTACTTCTTGGATCAGTCGGGGGACGTATCTGATTACCATCCTTTTTTTGTTTGACTTTATTTATGCCTTGGCTGGATTTCCTGTCCTTCCATTACCCTTGATCTTATTCTTTGGGGCGATTGCGGTGATGGTCATTCTCTATCCTGGACTGGTGATTTCGTACAGCCCTTCGATGGCCTCATGGAATAATGGGTTCATCCCTATTCTTTTTGGTCTTCATTCTCTGGCAAGCGGCCTTTCGATCCTTTTGGTACTCTCTTCTCCGTTCGGAGAAAACGGGGAAGGGATCCTTTGGCTACAACTGTCATTGCTTCTCTTCATCCTGATCGGCATGGCCGTCTTTCTTTCAGTTTCCTATGCCTCTACCTCAGGGTTAAGAGAATCCGTTGGCCTGCTCATGAGAGGGAGGGAAGGGTTTTTTTTTCTCGTTCTGGGAACCGGGGTCGGAATCCTCTTTCCCATGATATTACTGGGCTTCGCTCTGTCCGTTTCTTTTTGGGCGTGGATACCGATTGCGTGCGTGATGAGGCTGGTGGGTGATCTTGGATTTCGTTACGCAATTCTCAAAGTCGGGATTTATGAGGCGCACCTATAGGGATGGGATGTGATGGAAGAGAGGACGGTCAAAGCCGCGTTCGACAAGGAAAAGGATAGGCCAGGAGGTTCGGATGATGATTGAAGGAAGGGATGTCTGGGTGCCGACCGTTTGTTACGGATGTTATAACGCCTGCGCAGTCAAGGTCCACCGACTGGACGGAAAGGTCGTCGACATTGCTGGCGACCCTAAGAGTCCCAACAGCCGGGGGTTTCTCTGCGCAAAGGGCAAGGCTCGAATGCTGGACCTTTACGATCCGGACCGGGTGAGGGTTCCTCTGAGAAGAAGGAATCCGGAAAAGGGCATCGGGGTTGATCCTCAATGGAAGGAGATTTCTTGGGATGAAGTCTTAGAGGTGATTGTTCAAAGGCTCCGAAAGATTCGTTCCGAAGACCCAAGGAAACTGATCCTTTCTCATTTCGACCTCCCCTGCTATCGATTGACTGCTGCCTTTGGAGTGGCATTTGGAACGACTAACTTTTTCTGGAACAGAGCCGATTATTGCGGGTCCTCAACGCACCCGACGTGGCTTATCACCAATGGGTCCCTGAACGCAGAAATTGATTTCGAACTCTGCAATTACATTGTCCTCTGGGGAAATCAGATTGGATTCGGGGTCAATACGATCCCCTTGGCCTCAGGAAATAAAGTCGCTCAAGCAAGAGCTCGGGGAGCCAAATTGGTGGTCGTTGATCCTACTTGCACAAACGCCGCAGCCAAGGCAGATGAATGGATTCCCATACGGCCCGGAACAGACGGAGCCTTGGCCTTGAGTATGCTTAACCTTTTATTGAACGAATATGGTCTCTATGACAAAGAGTTTTTACGAATACATACGAATGGAACCTATCTGATCAAACCCGATGGCCATTATCTCAGAGACGAGAATTCCGGGAAACCTTTGGTCTGGGATCTGAGCGACGGAAGGACAAAGATCTATGATCATGAGACACTTGGAGACCCTGTCACTGAGGGAACTTATGAAGCAGAGGGACTTCAGGTCCAACCTGCGTTTCAGAAGTTAAAAGACCATGTAAGGCAGTTTGATCCTAAATGGGCGTCCAGGGTGACGACGATTCCAGAAAAAACTATCCGTCGATTTGCACTCGAATTTGGAGAGGCAGCCCGCATCGGGAGCACGATTGAGATTGAAGGAAAGAAGTTGCCCTACCGACCGGTGGGGATCGACTTCAAGCGCGGGGTCGGGGCGCATCGAGGTGGAGGACATACCTGTTTTGCTATACAACTCCTTAACATCGTCATTGGTTCACTTGATGTTCCGGGGGGGCAACGAGGGGTCAATCCCGTAGGTCCTTTCTGGAGTGCAGTGAAAGGGAGGGATGGTCTTCTGGAACCTGCGGACTACATTACCAAGTACAATAAGCCCTATCCTGGGTCAGAGGTGAAATTCCCCCAATCCCTCGATTTGAGAGAGATCTTTCCAGCCGCTCTTTTCACCCGCTCGATGTACCCCTATTCGATTGACCACATCGATGAGTTCAAGATTCCTTATCGACCGGAGATGATGTTCCATTGTCGGACCAACCTGATGATGAACAGCCATAATCCTCAGGCGATGGCTGAGACCTTGAAGAAGATACCTTTCATCGTCTCGTTTACTGTCCAACTTGATGAGACCGCGGAGTTTGCAGATATGGTATTGCCCGATGCCCATGACTTTGAGCGATATGATCTCTTTCCTGCAAATGACCCGTATGCCTTCGTCATCCCGGGGCAAGGGGAATGGTTCTGGTTGATGCGACAGCCCGTGGTGCATCCTCCGGAACAGGCAAAACCATGGGGAGATGTCCTTCTTGAAATTGCGGATAGACTGGGGATCCTTGGAGATTTGTATGAAGTGGGGAACGTGATTTTTAAGATCGACGATCCCTATAAGCTTGACCCTAAGAAGAAATATACGATCAAGGAGATTGCGGAAAAACAAGGGAGGACGATCGTCGGTCCTCAGTTCTCACTTGAGTATTTTAAAGATTCCTCCTGCGTGATCACGCGAAAGAAGACGATCATGGAAGCTTATCCCAGGCCTTTTCTCAAAGCGAAAGTTCCCATCTATCTCGAATATCTTCTTGAGGCCGGAGAGAAAGTTGAAAAGGTGATGGAAGAACTTGGCCTTCCATGGAACTATGAGGCTTACCAGCCGCTGCCCACTTATATCGCCTGCCCCGCAAATGAAGAAGAATCGAGGGAGTTTGACCTATTGGGAACGAACTTCAAGATCCCGTTTCATACTTTCTCCGTTTCAGGTCAAAACCTCTGGATCGACGAGATCTCAGAGAGGCATCCCTATGCCTACCGGATTTTGATCCATCGGAGCGTGGCTGAGAACAAGGGGATCAAAGACGGAGATTGCGTCTGGGTGGAATCCAAGTACGGGAAGGTAAAAGGGAAGTGCCGTGTGACCGAATGCGTCCACCCCGAATGTGTAGGCATCGGGGGAACCTTTGGGCACTGGGCCAAGAAGATGCCAACGGCCAAGGAGAAGGGAGCTCATTACAACTCGCTCCTTCCGGAAGTGCGTCTCGAAAGAATGGACACACTGAACGGTGGAATTGACCAATGCGTGAGGGTAAAAATTTATCCTGCAAAGTGAAGCGCTGAGGTTTCATCGATTGGCCCAGTTCTGATGGACACGGGTTTGAGAGGACAAGAAAGATGTCTCACTACGGAATGGTCATAGACCTGAAAAAATGTATTGGGTGCCACGCTTGTACGGTGGCTTGTAAGGCCGAACAGAATGTTCCCAATAACATCTTTTGGTCAACCGTTTTGGAGAAGGAGGTGGGTACCTTCCCGAAGGCCACACGGGTCTTCCTCCCTATCTTATGTAACCATTGCAGAAATCCGTGGTGCGTCGATGTCTGTCCGACAGGAGCCACGTATCAAAGGAACGACGGGATCGTGATGATGGACTATGAACAGTGTATCGGATGTCGGGCCTGTGCGGAGGCCTGCCCATACCGGGCAAGAACAAGGGTGGAAGATAACCGGACTCTCTACGATGACGGAGTGACGGTCTTTGAGAAACCGGTTGCAAAGCCGATTGAAAGGGGAGTTTCTTCGAAGTGTAACTTCTGTTTCCATCGGGTGGATCTAGGCAGGGTTCCTGCGTGTGTGGAGGTTTGCCCCACGGAATGCCGAATCTTCGGGGACGTGGACGACAAGGAAACGAGGGTCTTTGAGTTAGTCAACTCGGGCAGAGTTTTTCAGCTCCTTCCTGAAAAGGGGACAGATCCATCCGTTTACTACATGCGTTAGAAAGATGAACCCGGAGGGAAGAAAGAGTATTGCGATGGGGGACATGACGAGCGTCACCGTGAAGGCCATGAGCGAAATGGGTCGGATATTGGGATGGGAAGAGAGAGAGGTGGAATTCGAGGGATCAACCTTGGAAGGCCTCTTGATGTCTTTAATAACTCGAGAGGGCTATTCACTGTACAGTCTTTTAGCGGAGGAGGGGAAGCTCAGAGGCGGTTATGTTATCAGTGTGAATGGCCATGTTGTTAGCTCTTTGGAAACCCCTTTGGATTCAGGGAATCGGGTCATAATAATGGAGATGGTTAGACTCTTTCATGGCGGGTGAGTTCCTTCATCGCAAAATCGGTGGAGTCTTAGAAGGGCAAGGATTCGTTTAAAGGAGATCGTGCGGAGAGAGGAGGTGAGGCGAATGATCCAAAGGATCAAAAGCGAATCAGACATTTCATGGGATGTGGAGACGGATGTGGCCGTGGTGGGAGGTGGGGCCTGTGGAATGATCGCTGCATTGGCGGCAGAAGAGAGAGGGGCAGAGGTTTTGCTTCTTGAAAAAGAGAAGAAGGTCGGTGGAAATACATCCCTCAGCCAGGGGATGATCCCGGCTGCAGGGACTCGCTTTCAGAAGGCGGCCGGCATTGACGATTCTCCCGAACTAATGGCAGAGGACATATTCAAGAAAAACAATTATGAAAGTGATCGGGAGATCACGCTGCATTTATGTAGAGAATCGAAAAACCTTGTCGAATGGCTCGTTGATTCCGTGGGAATCCATTTAGACATTGTTACGGACTTCATCTACCCCGGTCACTCCAAGCACCGAATCCATGCCCCTTCAACCCGTAAAGGGGAGCAGATTGTAAAAGAATTACGTAATGTCATTTCGAATAGGAAAAATATTCTTCTTGTAACTCAAGCGCCGGTCAGGGATTTAGTTGCAACAGAGGATAATGGAGGGGTCATTGGATTAGAAGTGGAAATCTTTGGACAAGGGATCAATAGAGTTCGGGCCCCAAAAGTCATTCTTGCATGTAACGGATTCGGTAACAATAAAGAGATGTTGAGAAAGTACATTCCCGAGATGGCGGAGGCCTTCTATTTTGGTCATGAGGGAAACACGGGAGAAGGAATTTTATGGGGTATGGAATTAGGGGCTGCTACCCAGCACATGGGAGCCTATCAAGCTCATGGATCTGTTGCCTACCCTCACGCTACACTTCTTACTTGGGTCGTGGTTGTCAATGGAGCCTTCCAGGTCAATAAAAGAGGAAAGCGCTTTTCAAATGAATATACGGGGTACTCTGAGCACGCAATTGAAGTTCTCAACCAGGAAGATAAAGTAGCCATCGAGGTCTTTGACGATAGGATTTATCATTCGGTGTTGGGCTTTGAAGATTTTAACCAGTGTGTCGAGATAGGAGCTGTGAGAAAAGCAGAAACGATTGAGGAGCTGGCAGCGAAATTTCAGCTTCCCCCTGACGAACTCAAAAAGACTCTCGAATCCTTTAACCTTGCCGCTGAAGGTAAGGCGCAAGATCCAATGGGCCGCAAGAATTTCCAGGGTCCGTTAAAACCTCCTTACTATGGAGTCCAGGTGACAGGGGCATTATTTCATACTCAAGGTGGGTTGAAAGTGAACGAGAGGGCTCAAGTTGTCAGACCAGATGGAAACACCATTCCCAATCTCTATGCAGGGGGAGGTGTAGCGGTGGGCGTCTCAGGATCAGGGGTTAAGGGTTACAGTTCAGCTAATGGACTTTTGGCAGCAACTGTCCTTGGCAAGATTGCTGGGGAGGAGGCAGCAAAGTCCCTTAAACCATGATGGGTGGGACCTTGAGGAGGTAAAAAATGCCAGAATATCTTGATCAGATCTCTGGTTTTTTGGCGAAGACGAATTTTAAGGATTTGGAGCCAGCCGTCATCGAACAGGCTAAAAAGGTAATTTATGACACGGTGGGAACGGCTGTAGCTGGATCGCAACAGCAAGAACCGAGAGAAATGACGAGGAGATTGACCTCCTTTTCTGGGATGGCAAGTTCAACGGTGATCGGTCGAAAGAAAAAAACAGACCCGTTGATGGCTGCACTCCTTAACGGAACGGCTGGCACGTGGCTGGAACTCGACGAAGGCAACCAATTTGCCCGAGGACATGCGGGAATTCATGTGGTTCCGGCAGGCCTCGCTGTCGGAGAAGAAAAGGGGGTATCGGGCAAGGATTTTTTGACTGCCGTGGTTCTCGGTTATGAAATCGCATGTCGAATCGGTATATCATCCAAATTGAGAATGACCATGCATCCTCACGGCTCCTGGGGAACGATAGGCGCTGCAGTGGCAGTGGGTAAGTTGATGAAACTCAAAGTTGATCAGATGAAAACATTGATTAACATTGCTTCTTCCATGACCCTCGCCACTTCGAGAAAGACCATGTTGGAAGGTGGCACGGTTCGAAACCTGTACGCAGGGGTCAGTGGTTATATGGGAATTCTGGCCTACCATCTTCTAAGGAGTGGATTTACGGGGGAGGCAGATGGGATTGGTTCGGTGTACGGAGGAGTGGTTTCTGATTCTTTTAGTCCAGAAACGATGGTCGAGGAACTTGGTTCTCGATATGAAATTACTCGAAACTATTTCAAAGAGTATGCTTGCTGTCGCTACAATCATTCAAGCTTAGATGCCATTTATAAGATCATGGAGAAACAAAAAGGGGGGAAGCTTGACCTGAAATCGATTGAAAGCATCAAGGTGGAAACCTATTCATTGGCTGCCCAGCTATGTAACAGGAGTCCGGACAATATGTTAGCAGCAAAGTTCTCGATACCCTTTTCTATCGCCACTACCATCATTCACGGGAATTCCGGGGTGGCCAGTTTCCTACCGGACAAGGTGAACCAACTCAAGATAAAGGAGTTGGCAGGTCGTGTCGACGTGGTTGAAAAACCGGATTTTACCCAGATGATGCCCTCAAGAAGGCCATCTGCGGTCACTGTTCAATTGAAGAATGGAGAAGCATTTAAGGAGACCGTTTACATCAGCAAAGGAGACATTGAGGATCCCTACACTACAGAACAATTAGAGGCAAAGTTTCTCGACCTGACGACACCTGTCTATGGAAAGAAGAAGGCAGAGGAAATCTTAGAGAGGACAAGAAGGATCGAGACGTTTAACAATATTCGTACTTATACAAATGGGCTTTAGGGCATATTTCTAAATTGATGGAAAGGGGGAGTGGAGAATGAGCCGATATGACTTAGTGGTAAAGAATGGAAGCGTTGTTATTCCCAAGGTTGGGGTCATCAAGGCAGAAATCGGTATAGTTAAAGAAAAGATATCCGCCATCTCCAAAGAGATTGAGCCGAAAGAGGCCGCAAGGGTGATCGATGCCTCAGGGAAATTCGTTTTTCCAGGAGCCGTGGATTCTCATTTCCATATCGGCATATTCCGTCCCATGGACGAAGATGGGAAGAGTGAGTCCCTATCTGCGGCCTGGGGGGGTGTGACGACCATCGGCAGTTATTTTCGCACAGGCAAGAATTATTTGAACAAGTCCGGACCCTATAAAGAGATCTTTCCAGAGGTTTTAGAAAAATCAAGAAATTCCTTTTATACAGATTACCTCTATCACATCACCATTATGAACCCTGAACAGATGAGCGAAATCGAGATGTTGGTGAGTGAATTCGGGGTTTCGACATTCAAATATTTTATGTTCTACAAAATGCTTGATTTAACAGGAGCGATGGGAAGCGATAAGTATCTCCTGCTCAATACCTCTTATGATCTCGGGTTTCTATACAACTATATGCAAGAGGTGGCGAGGGTCAATGAGAAATATAGAGATTATGGCAGGATCAGTCTGAGCATTCACTGTGAACAGCCGGAGATCATTAACGCAGCCACTCAGTACGTAAGGCAACACGAGTCGGGGAATCCTCTAAAAGATTACAGCGATGCGAGGCCAGCCTTCTCTGAGAGAATGGCCATCAAGGAGGTCGAGGTGCTCTGTGCACAAACGAATTGCCCTGTCAATTTGCTCCATTTATCGAGTATCGATGCGATCGAAGCCGGGAAAGAAGCCGTCGCAAAGAATCCGAAGCTCAATATCTTATTAGAGGCCACTCTCCATCATCTGGGTTTATCGAACGATATCAAATACGGAAAGTTAGGGAAGGTCAATCCGCCCATTCGTGAGAGGGAACATGTCGAAGGCTTGTGGAAAGCCGTGATCGATGGCCATATTAAAACGGTAGTGAGCGATAGCGCTTGCGCCTCGAAGAAGATAAAAGAAGGAGATATTTGGACCTCTCTCGCAGGTTTCGGTGGGACGGAAATCATGTTTCCATTGCTCTTGACCGAAGGATACCGAAAGCGTGGCATGCCGTTGGAAAGGATCGCTGAACTCACCTCCTATGACCCTGCCATCTATCACGAGCTTTATCCGAAGAAAGGGACGATCGCTTTAGGGTCAGATGCCGACCTTGCGATCATCGATCTGGATAAAGAGAAAGAAGTATCGGTGGAGACTCTACATTCCGCCCAGGATTTCACTCCCTTTGAAGGGTTTAGATACAAGGGCTGGCCTGTTCACACGATCCTTCGCGGGAAAGTGATATTTGAGAACGACAAGATTGTCGGACAACCCGGTGATGGGAGATTTATAAAACGGCCCGTGAGATATCATTATCGGGACGAATATTTCGCAAAGCAATGAAGTAGAGTATTCAGATACCTTAACCATTTTGGAGCAATGTGACTCATCTTTTCACTTGACAGTTTTCAGATCGCTAATGTATTAAAGATATAACATAATAACTGGGGGATGGGGCAAGAACTCATCGTTTTTTAGATTTTTAAAGGAATTTTTTGCTCAGATGCAATTTTGGATCATAACGAGGGATAGTTTGTGAGCCTCCCAGGTCTTCCTCTTTTTCTTCAATCCATCGTCAATGGAATTCTTATGGGAGGTGTCTACAGCTTGGTCGCAGTGGGCCTTACCTTGATCTTCGGGGTCATGAAGATTATCAACTTCGCCCATGGTTCTTTCATGATGTTGGGCATGTTCACTACCTATTGGCTCTATCTCCTCCTGGGCATTGATCCGTATCTTTCTCTTCTCCTTTCCATACCCTCCCTTTTTATCATAGGGGTCCTCACTCAGCGCTTCGTCATTTCTCAGATAATGGATGCACCCGCACATAACCAACTTCTTCTCACACTTGGTATTTCACTCTTTATCGAAAACCTTGCCCTTTTCCTATGGACTCCCAATTTCAGAAACTTAGAGGTTGCCTATCTTAGAAAAGCGACCACGGTCGGGAGCGTGATGATTAGCTTCCCCAAGGTCATCGCCTTCCTTTTTGCCATCCTCCTCACAGCTCTCCTCTATTATTTCCTTAAGAAGACGGATTTGGGGAAGGCTATCCGAGCTGTCTCAGAGGAGAAGGAGGGAGCTTTAACGGTTGGCATCAATATGAGACGCGTTTATTACCTGGCTTTCGGAATTGGAACAGCATGTGTGGGAGCTGCCGGCACCCTTACTGCTCCCTTCTTCTACGTCAATCCCCATGTAGGGGGAATCTTTGTCATCACGGCCTTTGTCGTGGTCGTTTTAGGGGGAATGGGCAACTTCATCGGAGCCTTATTGGGAGGTCTTATCGTCGGCTTGGCTGAATCCGTTGGAGCTGCCTTTGTACCAGGTCAAATAAAGCAACTCATCATCTATTTCATCTTCATTATAGTTTTGCTCTTTAAACCAGAGGGCCTTTTCGGGAGAACGAGTGAATAGCAAAAACTGGATGAGTGGAAAAATTCTGGCGATGGTTTTGGTGGGAGCTCTCCTTCTTATTCTTCCCCACTTCATTGGAGGCTATTTTATCTATGTGATCACCATGATCTTCTTTTATGGATATTTGGGAATGGCCTGGAACATCCTTGGAGGATACGCTGGTCAGTTCTCATTTGGTCATGCAGCCTTCTTCGGCGTTGGGGCCTTTACCTCCACTCTTCTTCAGATCCATGGGGGAGTAAATCCATGGATAGGAATGATTCTGGCAGGAATGGCAGGGCTTCTCTTGGGATTGTTCATAGGGTACCTATGCTTTCGATATGGAATTCGTGGTCCTTATTTTGCATTGGCCATGTTGGCCTTTGCAGAAATGCTCAGGCTTCTCGCAATGGAATGGATGACCCTGAGATACCCTTTAGGCATTTCTATCCCTCTCAAAGGGGATTCTTTCCTCGATTTTCAATTTAGAAGCAAGATACCCTATTATTACATTTGCCTACTCATGATGGGAGCTGTCATTTACCTCAGCCATTTTATTGAAGGAAGGAAGATCGGTTCCTATTTTAAAGCCATTCGTGAGAATGAAGATGCAGCTGAGGCTTTGGGGATTAATGCTTTTAGATATAAACTTGTGGCTATGGCCATCAGCTCTTTCCTCACAGCCATCGGGGGGACGTTCTACGCTCAATATTATCTGATTGTAGAAGAGGAATCCGTGTTCGGACCTACCATATCCATCGCAGTTCTTCTGGGCCCTATTATAGGAGGTGCAGGAACAGTCCTGGGTCCTGTCTTGGGCGGAGGTATTTTAGAAGGCCTCTCAGAGATCACACGAAATCTTCTCGGGGCTTACAGCGGAGTACACTTGATGATCTATGGTGCTATCCTCATCTCCGTCATCATCTTTCTTCCCCATGGAATTCTGGGAGGTTTGCAAACGGCTTTCCAGAAGCTCTCAAAATGGTGAGGGAGGAAGAGATTTATGGCCGTTTTAGAAGTCAATGGTCTTACGAAAGCCTTTGGAGGATTGATTGCTGTTAAGGATCTCTCCTTCGCATTGGAAAAAGGAGAGATCTTAGGCCTGATCGGTCCCAATGGAGCTGGAAAGACAACTCTATTCAACCTTATCACCGGCTTCTATCGACCCGATGGGGGAAGGGTTCTCTTCAAAAGCGAGAACATTACAGGCCTCCGGCCCCATCAAATATGCAAGCGAGGTATTGCACGGACCTTTCAGATCACTCAGCCCTTTGCTAATCTTACAGTCTTGGAGAATGTGAAGATCGGGGCCTATAACCGTGTCTCATCCAATCGAGAGGCGACTCGAGAAGCCCTTGGAATTTTAGATAGGGTTGGGCTTTATGAGAAAAGAAATGAGCTCGCTTCCTCCCTGTCCGTTGGACATCGGAAGAGTTTAGAATTAGCGAAGGCCTTAGCGACCCAGCCCGTGATCCTGCTCTTGGATGAGGTGGTTGCTGGTTTGAATCCTAAAGAGACAAATGATGTCATTACGAATATTAACAAGATCAAGAAGCAGGAGATAACGATCCTGTTAATTGAACATGTTATGAAGGCCATCATGTCTCTTGCCAATCGAATCATTGTCATTCATTATGGAGAAAAGATCGCTGAAGGATTGCCTGAGGAAATTTCCAAAGATCCAAAAGTCATTGAGGCCTATTTGGGAGAGGAATATAAGATTGCTAAAAATCAATGAGATCAATGTCCATTATGGCGATGTGCAGGTGCTTTACAGTGTGATGCTGGAGATAGGCGAAGGAGAGATTGCTACCATTGTTGGAGCCAATGGAGCGGGGAAAACGACCCTCCTCAAAACGATTGCGGCTATCCTTTGGCCAACCTTTGGGGAGATCCATTTTTTAGGAGAGCGGATAGATCATCTCCATCCTCACGAGATCGTAGAAAAAGGCCTGGTTCGCATACCAGAAGGAAGAAAGATCTTTCCAACCTTATCAGCGCTGGAGAATCTGGAGTTAGGATCTTATATCCCAAAGGCCAGAGTGAAAAGGTCTGAGAGCTTAGAGAAGGTCTTCTCTCTCTTTCCAATTCTCAAAGAGCGTTCCCAGCAGTTGGCTGGGACCCTTTCAGGAGGCGAACAGCAGATGTTGGCCATCGGTCGGGGCCTTATGTCCCTTCCACGCCTCTTGATGTTAGATGAACCTTCCCTGGGGCTGGCTCCTCTTATCGTCCGAGAGATCTTCCATACGGTTCGCGAAATCAACCAACAAGGAACTACCATTCTTTTGGTGGAACAGAACATCTTTAATGCTCTTGAAATGGCTCAGGAGGGTTACGTCCTTGAGAACGGGAGGATCGTCCTTAAGGGAAAATCACAGGACCTTCTGGGCAATGAATATATTAAAGAGGCCTATCTTGGAATCTAAAAGTTTTAAAAGGGAGGAGATTTAAGGAAGAAAGGAGGTGGGGTTAATAAATAGTTATGATTAAACTTTCATTTAGGAAAGGAGGGAAAGGAAATGGAAAGAAAAGGTAAAGGTAATAGAGGAGGTGGATTGAGTCGGAGGACCTTTTTAAAGGCTGCTGGGATGGCTGGCTTGGCCACCTCTACAATAGGTTTTCCGGCAATCCTTCGTGGTGCTGAACCGAAAGAGATTCTTGTGGGATCCATCCATCCGATTACCGGACCAGTTGCCTACGATGGTACTTCGCTTGCACAGGCTATTGAATTGGCTGCAGATCAGAAAAATGCTGCGGGTGGGATCAAATCGATGGGTGGAGCAAAATTGAAAGTTCTCCTCATGGATTCTGAGGCGAAGCCAAAGGTCGGGGAGGCAGCAGCTGAAAAATTGATTCGCGATGGGTGTATCTGCCTTTTGGGCTGCTATAATAGCCCTGTAGCCATGGTCACTACTCAAGTGGCTGAAAGGAGCGGGATCCCTCACATCATCACAGTGGCAGTGGCCGACGAGATATTGGAAAGAGGATTCAAATACACATTTCGTGTGCAACCCGATGCAACGAACATGGCTGAGATGACATGCAAATATATTCGCCAATTAGTCGAAAAGTTTAATCTGCCTCTCAAAACCATATCCTGCATGCATATCAGCGGTTTTGGGGCTGTCGTTTATAACAAGCTGGTCAAGTTGGCGCCTAAGTTTGGTTTTGAGACTGTCGGTAACGTCTCCTATGGCTTTGCCGTTTCAGACCTAACTACTGAGGTGTCCAAAATAAAAGGCATGAATGCGGATGTCATCGTGGATGTGGGTTATCTCCCCGATGGAATTTTGAAGATCAAGACATACGCTGATCTAAAAGTGGAACCCAAAGGAGGAATCATTGGGTGCGCCAATGGTGGTTTTAGCAATCCCAGTATGGTCAAGGAATTGGGAAGACTGGCTGAATTCATCATGGACGGGAACTACTGGCACAACCCCCGAAGCCCCCTGGCCAGAAGTGTCATTGCAGAGTATAACAGAAGATATACCAAGGTTGTTTTCCAATCCCATGCTGTCCATGCATACAATGCCACCTTAGTCATAATTGATGCATTGGAAAGGGTAGGGGCTACGGAACCTGTTAAACTTAGGGATGCTATTGCCAAAACCTCTCTGAAGGAGCATATCGCACCGGGGGGACCCATTGAATTCGATTCAACCGGACAGAATAAGAACGCCCTGGCGACTCTTCAACAGGTCCAGAAAAGAGATATTAAGGTCGTTTTGCCTGACGAATACTCCGATGCTAAGCCTATCTATCCTATTCCCTCATGGAGTGCTAAGAGTTGATGAAGAAAGACCCCTCCCCTGCCCTCCCCCCTCAGAGGGGGAGGGCAAGCCTGCCTGCCGCAGGCAGTGATGGGGGGAGGACTTCACCCAAGTTAAGATCCTCGAACTCCGTCGAAAGAACATTTTTAAATAGGAAAAATTTGCTTATTTTGAATATTCTAATCAATTTTTTATCTGAAAAAAGGAGGGGAGATGGTTAAAGCAATTTTAGGATACGATATTATGCCAGGAATGACCGTGGTTGAATATGAGCGATGGTTGAAGGAGATACACATTCCTGATTTATCAAAAGTTCCGGGATTAAAGAGAATTGTGCTCAATACTGTAAAAGGCATTGTTAAAGGAGATACAACATTTTACAGAATTGCAGAGCTCCACTACGATAACATGGAAAGCTTCGAAAAGGCTATGAAATGGCGAGAAGAAAACCCAGTATCAGAGGAGAGAAGTCCTAAGGGAAAGACAGACTTCAAATTTTATGTCATTTGTGAAAGTGAAGAATTCGATTTTGAGAAATGAGGGTTTTGGGTAAACCCCGTTAGAAGGTCTTCGACCTTCCAACGGGATGGCTCACATGGGGCTTTAAACCCCGTGTCGGTAAGACTCGAATCCGAGAAGCGGGGTTTTCTAACGGGGTAAATTGGCCAATATATTTAGAAGAAAGAAACAAAGGTTTATTCGTGAGTATAAATGGACAATCACATCCTCTTGCGGTCTGGGGCTTCGGGGCTACCCAAATTGATGTGTCGTTTGTTAATGGGATATTCGATTACCTACAACCAACGTCATGTTCGGCGTGGTTATCTTTTATTAGTCAACCCACGAAGATCAATATGCTAACCCAAGTTTTAAAGAGATTTGATTCAGTTTCTTGTCGAGTGTCCACAGTGGGACCTTAGTCAGGATAGCCGAAGAAAGCAAATGCATATCAATGTACCCTAAACCTTTTCCCATAAGGCTATAATTTTCTATGAACTGCATCACTTCTTCATGTTCTGCATAGATTGCCGTAGGAAGTGCCTGCAGAAGAGAAAGGATTTCAGACCTGTTTTTGAGATTTCCACATGCGAGTTCCCCGACGATGAATGGATGACAGACAACATCCCCTTCATTTAACAGCGCTTCAAGACCAATATCTCCATACCGTAGATGCACAACCCATACTGAAGTGTCAACAAGAACCATCTCAGGTCTCTGTCACTCTTCTGCGGGGTATCCTCACCAATTTCTTTTCGGTTCCCCCCAGTTTGGCGAGTCTCTTACCGCTTTCTTTTGCTATCAGTGCTTCAAGACCGAGCCTGACCAGAAAAGTTTTTTCCTTAATGCCGGTTAGTTTTGCTGCCTTGTCAAGCAATTTGTCCTCTATGTTTAGTGTTGTTCTCACGAACTCCTCCCCTAGGCAATATGCATTATTGTATGCATTAGTATGTATTAAAAATATGCAATTGTCAAGAGATATTTGGTGATTTTGGCAGATGACATCAGAAATCAGTGGCGGCTATCAGCCGTCTGCTGGGAGTGTAAGTGTTAGGCATTTTCCTGCACAACAATGATAATCATGAACTTCTTGCTTTTACTTAGGTTTAGGTACGCATTTAGATACCTGCTTTTCTTCACATTTCTTCTCCTTAATCGGATCCCCGGCGGCTGTGATTCCAATTATTACCATTGTACAGATATACACGGTCACGATGAGGACATAGCCCAAACACCCAATCTCTCTATCAAAGTCTGGTAACGACAGCAGCCATTGTACCTTCTCTTCATGATTTAGTGCACGTATAACCGTCAATTCTGCTTTGGTTACTTCATCATCCCCACAAGCATTCGCAATTTCGTCAATGTAGTTGTCTGGGTTGGGAATATCATCAGGTAACTGGAATGATATGGGATTTCGTAGTGCTATTGCTTTGCTCATATTGGCCCTCCTTGCCATTGTGTGTGGTGTGTTGCTCTGCCTAACGACCAAGCTCACCTGCCGCTTGGAGCAGAGCGACGAAGGAGCGGCGCGGAAAGTGGTCAGGTGAAGCGCATTGTTATACGCCGTTTTGCTTTCTCTATCCTCCTCTTTTTCCTTCAAATTCAAACAACTTGGGAGCATTAAAAGCCAAAGAAAATTCCCTAATCCGCCTTTTCGCCAAGTTTACATATTCTTCATTTATGTCATATCCAATATAATGACGTCGGGTTTTTATCGCTGCAATAGCAGCCTGCCCGCTTCCTATAAATGGGTCTAAAATAACTTCCCCTGCAAAGGTATAAAGTTGGATTAGTCTATAGGGCAATTCTACTGGGAAGGGAGCAGGATGTCCTACTTTTGTCGCTGGCTCTGCTGGAAATGTCCATACACTTTTAGTAAACTCAAGGAACTCCTCCTTGGAAATGGTGCTTTTTTTGCTTATATTTCCCCTACTGAACATACCCTTTGAGAAGACTAAAATATACTCATGAATATCCCTAAGTGTAGGATTTTTAGCCGAGAGCCAACTACCCCACGCAGTTGAAGGACTACCACTTGAGGCTTTATTCCAGATGATTTCACCCCTCATTAAAAATCCCAAATCTAACATATCTTCAACGATAAAAGCGTGAAGGGGGATGTATGGCTTTCTTCCCAGATTGGCGTTATTAATGCATACCCTACCACCTGGAACGAGTACTCTCTTAACCTCGATCCATACCCTTTTCAAAAATTCCCTGTACTCGTTTAAGGTAAGGTTCTCATCATACTCCTTTCCTACGTTATAGGGTGGTGAGGTGACCATTAGATGAACGCTATTATCTGGTAGTTCTTCCATTTTTTCGCTGGTTTTGCAAAAGATTTTATTCAGTAATTCAGAGGGAACTGGATTTTCCACATACTTTATTATCTCCTCCTTTGGTAACCCCTCATATAGTTTACTTGTATAAAAAGGGGTGGAGTCGTGGTTAATCCGTCCAGGAGAACCAAAAGAACTTGTCTTGGTACCTGTTTTTCTTGAATTAAATCCCATTTTAATCCTCCCTCCATAGGTCAACCCATCTTTTATAGGAATTAAACTCTATTCTTGTCCTTTGCCAGTTTATTGAGATACTCCTTGACCCACTATCTCCAACCAAATTTGATAATGCTTCTTTAGTAATTTCAACGCCTCTGGGATTTGTCCCAGGTTTTGGAAGTTTAATATAATTATGCCTGCCTAGTCTATCAAAAAGCCTCTTCTGGACATTCAACGGAATATAATAAAATCCTCCAACATCATTCCAGTTTATTTGAACAAGCAGAATATCACAGTGAGGATAGTAGTTTTCACGAAATTCTTTTGCTTTCTCTGCGTCAACCGTCCATATAAGTTTTACCCCACCAAAACTTCTACCTGTAATTGTTTTAACGGATACTGGCTTTCCAAACAACTTTGCATCTACTTCTGGTTCTGTGATCGGGATTTCTGTTTCCATATTTGCCTCGCCGAATTTATAAATAAGCAGGGCAACGATTACCCTTTCACGAACTGAGCCAACTTCCATCCCAGTTTTACCTGCTCGTGAACTTTCTAATTCTGCAAGTTGGAATAAATAGGGTAAACGTCTTTTGATTTTATCCACAAGATTTTCGTCTTCAAATATCTCTATCAGGTGGCTGGACATTCTATATTTTCCTCCATGCATTTATTGGAATAATGGCGTATAACGCTAAGGCTCACCGGTTGCCAGATTTATTGGCAATCCGGTGAAGCCGCTTGTTACATCACCTTTTCCATTTTGCTGTCACAGCGGAGACAGAATTGAAGGCCGTCCTTGTTGTAGCTGCACTGGTCACAATAGTATCTTTTGCATTTTGGGCAATCATAAATTGCGTGTGTCATTTCGTCTGTGCGTTCGCTTATCTCGCCAACCCTGGCCCCGCAGAAAAGGCAGTATGGCCTCAAATCTCTAGGTCTTGATTTATCGTCTTGAATCTTTTTTTTCATTGATTCTGGTTCCTATTTTTTGGATGTAACGACTTAGGTCAGCGGTGGCTGTAAGCCATCCGCTGGAGTGCCTTGTTCGGCGATTCTTACAGGTCTTCAGGGGCAAGACCGGTATGCTTGGCAATCCGCGCCAACATCTTCGGTCCAATTTCTTCACGATCATGAAATGCAAAAACGTAATCAGGCCAGCCAGCCCGAGTAAGAACACGGTGGGAAGTCCCAGGCTGCCGTTTGATCGTCCAACCAATGCGAAGCAAGGCAGCGAGGACTTTATGGGATCTGGTTGATGGCCATCGGCTCATGCAGAGACCGCGAAAACTTCCTTAAGCTCTGGAATTTCTTCCCCATGTTCAAGCCGGTCAGCCAAGACTCGCAAGGCTAATGCTTCTGCCTTTGAGATAGCTTCGTTCCGACTATCGCCGTACACCATGACTCCAGGAAGGTCTGGGATTTCAGCAACCCAGCGGCCATCCTCTTCTCTCTCAATTTCGATCTTCATGCGGTCACCTTAAGAATATGATATCTCACTTCAAGAGTGATATGCAACTCCATATTTTTTATTCGCCGAACGACAAGGCTCACCGGTTGCCAGCTTTATTGGCAATCCGGTGCAGCCGCTTGTTCGGCTCAGTCATCTTTTTGTTCAGGTCTACCCAGCACATCCATGGCTCCGTGGAT